>OATK01000021.1_pt1 | contig 140249 bp, 140 predicted proteins | sample 1516611 | NCBI WGS metagenome assembly OATK01 (sample SAMEA2579947, study PRJEB22360) | human gut metagenome | biome: human gut; feature: human-associated habitat; material: faeces | place: Denmark | collected 2008/2010 | reverse complement strand
GCCCTATCATCTTCATATGCCATCTTATTTTTTAGAGACATTTACTGAATATCCCTAATTAGATAAGACTGGTGCTTCTCATATAAAAAACACCAGTCTTTTTTTATGCCTGCCTGTTCATTCTTTGATATATATGTTATACCTGTAAGATTCTATATCTTTCACGCATAACATTACTAATCTTTCACCTGATACATTAGTAACATGTTACCCGACACGTTACTAACCTGTCGGTCTGTATGTTAGTAACCTTTGAAACGTCTTGTCTTTAAAAAAACAAGTGCTTGTTTTAACTAACTAATTCCCCCAAGTTTGAAAACTGAGCCTCCGTTTTCAAACTGAGCCATCCTAATTCTGGACTGACTCAAGAAAATACAAAAAAGACTATCTTTTCAGATAGTCTTTTTTGTGATCGCGACAGGATTCAAACCTGTAACCGGCTGATCCGTAGTCAGCTACTCTATTCAGTTGAGCTACGCGACCGTTGTTTAATATTTTAGTAGTGACCGCGACAGGATTCAAACCTGTAACCGGCTGATCCGTAGTCAGCTACTCTATTCAGTTGAGCTACGCGGCCATTGTAAAACTAATCGAACTTTTTGGTAGTGACCGCGACAGGATTCAAACCTGTAACCGGCTGATCCGTAGTCAGCTACTCTATTCAGTTGAGCTACGCGGCCATTGTTTATTGTTCTTTCGTTTTAACGGGTGCAAAGATACGGACTTTTTTTGAAAATGCAAGCGTTTTACTAAACTTTTTTCTAAAAATTATTCGACGAAACGGGAATTAAACAGCTGCCAGCCTAGTGTTAAACCTACATTCCAATCGTTAGACGGTGAGCTATAGTGATTTACATAGGCACTGATAGAACCGAACGATAATTGAAAGACTAATGAAATTTCTCCAAGATATTCGAATTTTGTGAAAGCTTTCCCGTAATATGCTTGTCCATATTCATCTTTCTTGATAGGAAAGATGGGTATAAATCCATAAAATTCTCCGCGTAATTGAAAAGACTCGCTTAACTGGTAGATGGGCATGGCGCCGACTCCGGCATATTGATTAGCACGGAAAGCCTCATTATAGGTTACTTTGCTATGGGCTGTCGGAGTGAATTCTCCTGCCTGCATTAATGTAGCCGTATAATTGTTGGAGAAATTTCGGGATGAGTAATATGCCTCCAGATACGCTCCCAAAGTAAACTTAGGGCTTACCTTATGGTATGTTTCGTTCTGATATGAAACTTGAAGCCAGGATTGTACTTTTTTATAAGGCTCCGGTGTGCCTTTAGTCACTTTGGATACACCTGATCTGAAATGTTCTGTGCCGGTGAAAATTTGTGCAGCCATTTTTTCACGACTTCCTTGTGTGGCAAATTGGCGGGCATTCAAGGTACTTCCTTCCAATACGATAGAGCCTCCGAAGATAGAATAAGTGCTTTCATCATGTTTTGTCTCGCTGAAGTCGATGATATTGGTTTGGAAGTACCTGTCCTCCATACGGGCTATACCCACACCGAATTCAGCTTTTTTACGGCTTAGAAACGGTAATGACACCTTCAATTTTACAAACTCTTCCCTTTTCTTGTTGAAAGCCGGATTGTCTTTGTTGGAAAAGAATTTGGCTTCTTTGAAATAATCGAAGGTAGAGATCGAGGCTATGAATTTATAAGATGTAGGCAGTTTGGTTGGAAAATCGATTCGTGCTGCAAGTTGTACATTATTGTAGACCCGGCCTAACTGTCCGTCAAAATTAAATTCTTTTGAATAATAGTTCAAGTTTTGATAAGAAGCACCAAAATAGACTTGATTGGAGCCACTGGAAGACACGTTTCCACCGACACGAACGGAGAGATTGGCCTCCATTTTGACCTGAAGATTCAAGTCGTAGGTTTGGTCTTTCTCATTATAAACGGCATGAGGAATGATTTCGGATATAATATTATCGGACAACAAACGGAAATATGCTCGTTTGACATCCTCCATAGTGAAAACATCGGAGTCGTTTTCATGAAACTCTTTTTGTATATATTGCTTTTGCTGTTCATTGGCACCGGTTATATTAACTCTTTTGAAACGGAAATCCGGTAAATTGCTCTTATAGGCCAGTCGTTTAACTTTCACTTGTTCGGGGGTGATTCTTCGATGAATTCGGCTTTTTATGGAGTCCATCATTTCTATGGCACGTTTATAACCAATGTCATGCAACTCGTCAAAGCGCTGGAAGTCCATTAAATTGACATCATCATATTTAAAAGTCATGAGGATGCCGAGGGAATCGGGTAAAGAGTAATCTGTCTTTTGCATAATCATATTTTCCAGTTGCCCCATAATGTCACCTTCCTTGGGTTTGCCCGGATTGGCGGATACGGCACTTCCTATAATGATATCTGGATGGAAGGTATCACGCATTACATTCACTGGAAAATTATTGTAAATGCCACCGTCGTATGCCAGTATCGAGTCTATTTCGATAGGCTTGAACATGGCAGGAAAACTCATGGAGGCACGTACGGCATCTCCCAGATCTCCTTTTTTCAATATCAGTGGTCTTTTGTTGTACACATCCGAAGCTATACAGCGGAAGGGAATATACAGGCTGTCAAAATTGGCCTTGCTTGCAGCTGTTGCCTGACCGAATAATTGCAGAAATACAATATTCATCTGAATGGGATCTACAATGCTGGTAGGCAAAAACTGAGGTTTGACATTCTTCAGCGAGTCTTTTAAGGAGATACGGATGTTGATAAATTCGGGTGTTGGAGGATTTTTCTTGAAATAATAGATGTATTTCTCTTCCACATTACCTGAATACCAGCGTTTGAAGTCATCGGATTTGAGTAAAGCCTCCATTTCATCGGGAGAATAGCCCATGGCATAAAGTGAACCGACAATGGCTCCCATGGATGTGCCTGCAATATAATCTATGGGGATACCGTTTTCTTCTAATGCGCGGATAATGCCGATATGGGTTAGGCCTTTGGCACCTCCTCCGCTCAGTACCAGTCCCACTTTCTGTGCATGGATGGGAGGAAGTAGTAAAAAGAGAAGAAAAAGTATATATAGATAATGTTTCATGGATGTCGAATCTTTGTATGTGTGCGCTCCAAATATAGAAAGAAATCTTCGTTTCCAATCGTTTTTTAGAATAAAAAAGCGCCGGAAATGAACTTCCCGACGCTTTTGATAGCAAAATGTGATAGATTTGTTAAATCAGTTCGATACTGCGTTTTACAAAGTTTGTCAAAGCTTCACCTTTCAACATGTTGTTTTGTAACAGAGCAAGGTCAATCAATTGGCGGATTACTTTGTTACCACCTGCGTATTCACCTAAAACAGCTTCTTTCTTGGTCTTTTCATCGGCCAACTTTTTCTCAACATCACTTAATTCATCTTTTTCTGCTTGAGGTATTTCATCGGCTTTTTTACCTTCCTGTGCTTTGTGAAGTTCGTCGTGACGTTTATTCAGACTGGTCATTTCAGCTTCAATAGGTTCAAGAGCAGCTTTGCAAGAGTTGTCCGCATCATTCAAAACTTGTTTCACCAGTTTGTGGTCGACATTCAGAACCAAGTTAAACATATCCGGCATTTCTCCATAGAAACTCATACCTGCCTGGATATTGGCCATTTCTTTCATACGGCGCATATATTCACTTTGGGTAATCATGATAGGAGTTCCTGTCTCGCCTAAAGATTGTGTTTCCACATTGAATTCCACTTTCTTCATCTGTGGTAACTGACTGCGGAATACGGAAGATAGAATATCGCGTTGGCCAACTTCCAAACTGGCATCTTTGCGCTCTTCTTTAGCAATCAGGTGGTCAATTACATCACTGTCCACACGGGTGAAGCGGCTCTTTTCAAATTTCTGCTCGAGCATACTTACCATGGCTACATCCAGCTGACCATCCATTAACAATACGTTGTAGCCTTTGTTTTTGGCCGCATCAATGTAGCTGTATTGTTCGTCTGCATGGGTAGCATACAGATAAATCAAGTTGCCGTCCTTATCTGTTTGGTTATCTTTGATCAAGCTTTGGTATTCTTCGTAAGTGTAATATTTGTCATCTGTGTCTTTCAGCAGAGCAAATTTATTAGCCTTTTCGTAGAAATCTTCTTGAGTCAACATGCCGTAGTTGATGAAAATCTTCAAATCATCCCATTTCTCCTCGAATTCTTTGCGGTCATTCTTAAAAATGGCTTGCAGGCGGTCTGATACTTTCTTAGAAATATAAGTGGAGATTTTCTTCACGTTGGAATCGCTCTGCAAGTAAGAACGGGATACGTTCAACGGGATATCCGGTGAGTCAATCACTCCGTGTAACAGGGTCAGGAAGTCTGGAACAATACCTTCTACCGAGTCGGTGACATAGACCTGGTTGCAGTAAAGTTGGATTTTGTTTTTTTGTAATTCAATGTTGCTCTTCACTTTCGGGAAGTACAGAATACCTGTCAGATTGAACGGATAATCCACATTCAGGTGGATCCAGAACAGAGGTTCGTCTGCCATAGGATATAACTCCCGATAGAATTTCTTATAATCTTCGTCTTTCAGCTCTACCGGTTTGCGTGTCCATAAAGGATAGGTTTCGTTGATTACGTTGTCTTCGTTTGTTTCAACCTGCTTTCCATCTTTCCATTCTTTCTTTTTGCCGAATGCAATGGGGATAGGAAGGAAGCGGCAATATTTAGTCAGCAATGAAGAAATACGTGTTTCTTCCAGAAATTCCTTGCAGTCATCATCTATATAAAGGATAATATCCGATCCGCGGCTTTCTTTTTCAACGTTTTCGATAGTGAACTCAGGGCTTCCGTCGCAAGTCCATTTCACAGCTTGTGCTCCTTCTTGGTGGGATTTTGTGATGATTTCCACTTTTTTGGCTACCATGAAGGCAGAATAGAAACCCAGACCAAAGTGTCCGATGATGGCATTGGCATCATCTTTATATTTTTCAAGGAAGTCGTTAGCACCTGAAAAAGCTATCTGATTGATATATTTGTCGATCTCTTCGGCTGTAAGTCCGATACCCCGGTCGGAAATGGTGATGGTATCTTTTCCTAAGCTTACTTTAATGGTAAGATCTCCCATCTCTCCTTTGAATTCACCTTTAGATGCAAGGGTTTTCAGCTTCTGTGTGGCATCTACTGCATTAGAAACTAATTCACGGAGGAATATTTCATGATCACTGTATAAGAACTTTTTAATGATGGGGAAAATGTTCTCAGTGGTTACCCCAATATTTCCTTTTTGCATACTATTTATGGTTTTAAGTTATTATGTTATATATACGTTTGAATCGTCTTTTTGTTGGATGATGGGCAAAAAAAATGCCAGATACAGTGATATCTGACATTTTGTCTGTTATTTTTTGAATAACTTTGGACTCTTTACTTTTCCACAGTCATGACAATGAGGTCTTTTTCTTTGTCATAGCTTACCTTGATCGTGTCACCAGCTGCCATTTCTGATCCAAGTATCAGCTCGGAGATGCCATCCTCCAAGTTGTTTTGGATGGCACGTTTCAATGGGCGTGCTCCAAACTGTACATCGTAACCTTTGGTGGCTACAAACTTTTTGGCATCTTCGTCAATAACAAGCTTGTAACCAATGTTTTTCACACGACTGTAAAGGCCCTTAAGTTCAATATCAATAATCCGGGTCAGTGCATCCAGATCGAGTTGGTCGAAAGTTATTATTTCGTCCAAACGATTGATGAATTCGGGCGCAAAAGACTTATTCAAAGCTTTTGTAATCACGCTGCGCGAGTATTCTTTGTCATCAGTACGGACCTGGGCGGCAAATCCGATTCCTTTTCCGAATTCTTTCAGTTGGCGGGTTCCAATATTAGATGTCATGATGACTATGGTATTTTTAAAGTCTACAGTTCTGCCATAACTGTCAGTCAACCGACCTTCATCCATCACTTGCAACAATATGTTGAATACATCGGGATGCGCTTTTTCAATTTCATCCAATAAAACGATAGAGTAGGGTTTACGCCTTACTTTCTCCGTCAGCTGCCCACCTTCTTCATAACCTACGTATCCGGGAGGTGCTCCTACCAGACGGGATACGGTGAATTTTTCCATATATTCACTCATGTCAATGCGGATAAGTGCATCTGCTGAACCGAACATTAGTTTCGCTAACTCCTTGGCCAAATGAGTCTTGCCGACACCTGTCGGACCTAGAAACATGAATGTACCAATCGGCTTATTAGGATCTTTCAGGCCTACACGGCTTCTTTGAATAGCTTTTACCAGTGTGGCGATTGCTTTGTCCTGACCGATAACTTTAGAAAGCAGATCGTCTTTCATTCCTAATAATTTCATTCCTTCAGCCTGTGCCATTCTTTGTACAGGTACGCCTGACATCATGGAAACGACTTCAGCTATTTGTTCGTCATCTACCGTTTCCCGGTTTTCCTTCAGACTTTTTTCCCATTCTTCCTTCAGGGTATCAAGCTGATTCGTATATTCTTTCTCTTTGTCACGATAACTGGCGGCCAGTTCGAAATTCTGTAGCCTGACAGCTTCATTTTTAAGAGATTTCATCTCATCAATCAGTTTTTCCTGTTCTTCTATTTCTTTAGGAGCAGTGATATTAGTAAGATGTACGCGCGAGCCGGCTTCATCTAAAGCATCTATCGCTTTATCGGGGAAGTTACGGTCTGTGATATATCGGTCTGTTAGTTTCACACAAGCTTCAAGGGCTGCATCTGTATAGTTCACATTATGATGATCCTCGTATTTATCCTTGATATTTTTCAATATCTGAAGTGTCTCTTCTGCAGTTGTTGGTTCTACAATAACCTTTTGGAACCGACGTTCCAATGCACCGTCTTTTTCAATGTTTTGGCGGTATTCGTCCAACGTCGTCGCTCCGATGCATTGAATCTCGCCTCTGGCCAATGCGGGTTTCAACATATTGGCTGCATCCATTGAGCCCGCTGCAGAACCTGCTCCCACAATAGTGTGGATTTCATCGATGAAAAGAATGATGTTAGGATTCTTCTTCAACTCGTTTAAGATAGAACGAATACGTTCCTCGAATTGTCCACGATATTTAGTGCCTGCGACAACGGCAGTCATATCAAGAGCTATCACTCGTTTGTCAAATAAGATACGTGATACTTTCTTTTCCACAATCCGTAATGCAAGTCCCTCAACAATGGCAGATTTGCCGACTCCCGGTTCGCCAATCAAAATTGGGTTGTTTTTCTTGCGACGGCTCAATATTTGTGCCAGTCGCTCTATTTCCTTCACCCGGCCAACTACAGGATCTAGTTTTCCTTCTTCGGCAGCTTTTGTCATGTCTGTGCCGAAATTGTCGAGTACAGGAGTGTCATTAGCCGGCTTTTTTTGTGCCGGGCGTGCCTGCTGTTGTGCTGCATTTGATTTATTGCCACTTGGACTCTGACGTATATCCTCGTCTTCATCCTCGTCCTCACTGAACCCCAGACCTGCATGGGTGTCTGGTTGTAAAGTGAGTTTGATTTTTTCGTATGTTACGCCATTGCTTTCCAAGACGTGGAAAGCTGCATTATCCTTGACCTTCATAATTGCTAACAAAATATGTTCAGAGTCAGCCGCAATGTTTCTCAATAACTTAGCCTCTAGAATACATAGCTTTAACACTTTGGATGCTTTGTCATTAAAGCTAATATTCTCGTCATAGGTGGTGTCATTTTCTGCATTGTTTTTCACAATGGCCTCCAACTGATTTTTTATGTCCTGTAAGTTTATTTGCAAATTAAACAAAATCTCGATAGCTTTTCCTTCACCTTCACGTATCAGTCCCAACAACAAGTGTTCGGGACCAATATAGCTATTTCGCAGCCTGTTGGCTTCTTCCTTGCTATACATGATGATATCGGACACTCTTTGTGTAAATTGATTGTTCATAAATTTATCGTCCTCCTAAAGTATAGTATTTATTTCCCAGTGTGCAAAGATACACATAATAACAATGCATACCATTGTTTTCTTATTTATATTAGCATAACAAAATGTATGCCAAGCTTTGACAGGCTAAATGGATTAAACAAAAATAAGGGTTATAGCGAACTATTCACAAAGTAAATGAGAAGTGGGAGTGATAATCACTATATACTATAAAATAAGGTATAGGGATACTTTTTACTTATATAAGTAAAAACATTTAATAGACTTAACTTTTTTATGGGTTTTGTTTCGTATGTCGTATAAAAGTAGTACTTTAGCGTGGTTTTTGGTAAACCAAAAAGATGTATAATTAATATTTGTTTAAATGCTAGAACAAGACAGAATTATAAAGATTAACATCGAAGAGGAAATGAAGTCGTCGTACATTGATTACTCAATGTCAGTAATTGTTGCGCGCGCCCTCCCGGATGTTCGCGATGGCTTTAAACCGGTTCATAGACGTATCTTATATGGTATGATTGAACTGGGAAATACCTCCGATAAAGCTTATAAGAAATCAGCAAGAATTGTAGGTGAAGTTTTGGGTAAATATCACCCGCATGGTGACTCTTCCGTGTATGGAGCTTTGGTCAGAATGGCTCAGGATTGGGCTATGAGATATCCGTTGGTAGATGGTCAGGGTAACTTCGGCTCTGTTGATGGTGACAGCCCTGCTGCCATGCGTTATACGGAAGCAAGATTAAAGAAAATAGGTGAAGAGATGATGCAGGATCTTTATAAGGAAACTGTTGATTTTCAGAATAATTTTGATGACACGTTGCAGGAACCGACTGTCATGCCAACACGGATTCCTAACTTGTTGGTAAATGGAGCATCCGGTATTGCTGTAGGTATGGCAACCAATATGCCTACCCATAATCTTTCTGAAGTAATCGATGCATGTATTGCTTACATTGACAATAATGATATTGATATTGAAGGGCTTATGCAATATGTAAAAGCACCGGATTTCCCTACAGGTGGATATATATATGGTATAAGCGGGGTACGCGATGCTTACGAAACCGGACGTGGTAGAGTAGTGATGCGTGCTAAGGCTGAGATAGAAACTCATACTACACATGACAAGATCATAGTTAATGAAATTCCTTATAATGTAAATAAGAAGGAATTGATTGAAAATATCGCATCTTTAGTCAATGACAAGAAGATTGATGGTATTTCGTATGTAAATGATGAATCCGACCGTGAAGGTATGCGTATTGTTATTGATGTTAAACGTGATGCAAATGCTAGTGTGGTGCTGAACAAATTGTTCAAAATGACAGCTCTGCAAACTTCATTTGGAGTAAATAATATCGCTCTGGTCCATGGTCGCCCCAAAATGTTGAATCTGAAAGATTTAATCAGATATTTTGTAGAACATCGTCATGATGTGGTAATTCGTCGTACTCAGTATGATTTACGGAAGGCACAGGAGCGTGCTCATATTCTTGAAGGATTGATTATAGCTTCTGATAATATTGATGAAGTGATCCGTATTATTCGTGCTGCAAAAACCCCTAATGATGCCATAGCAGGGTTAATAGAGCGTTTTAATCTGAGTGAAATTCAGGCACGTGCTATTGTAGAAATGCGTTTGCGCCAATTAACAGGTTTGATGCAAGATCAGCTTCACGCAGAATATGAAGAGGTGATGAAACAGATTGCTTATTATGAAGAAATTCTTTCAAATGATGAACTTTGTAAAAAAGTAATCAAAGATGAGTTAGTAGAGGTAAAAGAGAAGTATGGGGACGCGCGTCGGTCTGAAATAGTTTATTCTTCAGAAGAATTTAATCCGGAAGATTTTTATGCTGATGATCAGATGGTTATCACGATATCTCATATGGGATATATCAAACGTACTCCTTTATCAGAATTCCGTGCCCAAAATAGGGGTGGAGTTGGATCAAAAGGAAGTGAAACCCGTGATGAAGACTTTGTAGAGCATATTTATCCGGCTACAATGCACAATACTATGATGTTCTTCACTCAGAAAGGTAAGTGCTATTGGTTGAAAGTTTACGAAATTCCCGAAGGAACTAAAAATGCTAAAGGACGCGCTATTCAGAATTTGCTGAATATTGATTCCGATGACGTGGTTACAGCATATCTACGTGTGAAAAACCTTAATGATACCGAGTTCATTAACAGCCATTATGTGCTGTTCTGTACAAAGAATGGCGTCATTAAAAAGACTTTGTTGGAACAATACTCACGGCCTCGCCAGAATGGTGTTAATGCGATAACTATTCGTGAGGATGATAAAGTGATTGAAGTTCGTATGACTAACGGTGATAATGAAATCATTATTGCTAACCGTAACGGGCGTGCAATTCGCTTTCACGAAAGTGCGGTTCGTGTTATGGGACGTACGGCTACAGGGGTGCGTGGTATGACTTTGGATGAAGATGGTGGCGATGAAGTTATCGGTATGATTTGTATAAAAGATCCTGAAGCTGAATCAATTATGGTAGTTTCTGAACAAGGATACGGTAAACGTTCTGATATCGAAGATTATCGTAAGACCAATCGTGGCGGTAAGGGTGTAAAAACGTTGAATATTACAGATAAAACGGGTAAATTGGTAGCTATCAAGTCTGTTACAGATGAGAATGACTTGATGATTATTAATAAATCTGGTATTACAATTCGTTTAAAAGTCGCTGAAGTCCGCATCATGGGACGTGCAACACAAGGTGTGCGATTGATAAATTTGGAGAAACGTAATGACCAAATAGGCTCTGTATGTAAGGTGACATCTGAAGAAGAGGTTACAGATGAAAATTCAAATACAGATCTTGAAAATATAACTGAAGGAGAGAGTGGTGGTACTACTAATTCTGATACTAATTCAGATTTAACTGCCGAAGCAAATAGTGAAGAATAAAATAAATTGTATTATTAAATCCACAAAATCATGAGAAAAGTATTATTTACAGTGGCTTTATTGTTAACAGCTTGCTTTGTGTCTGCACAAGTAAGTGTTGTTAAGGAGGCTAAATCCTTGAAAAGCAAACCTGAAGAAGCTGCAAAAGCTATCGAACCGGCTTTAACTAATCCTGAAACCGCTAATGATCCGGAAACATGGAAATTAGCTGGAGATTTTCAGAAAGCAATTTATGATGAAGAAAACATGAAACTTTATTTACCCGGAGGTCAGGCAGATACAACTAAGCTTTATAACAGCTTAGCTAAGATGTATGACTTCTACTTGAAATGCGATGAAATAGAGCAGGCTAAAGTCCAAAGTGGTGAGTTAAAGAAACCCAAATTCAGAAAGAAGAATGCAGATGCTTTGAAGACTTTGCGTTTAAACCTAGTTAATGGTGGTGGTGATGCTTACAATAAAGGAGATTATGCTGATGCTCTAAAATATTTTGGATTATTTGTTGATGTAGTAAACGAGCCTATGTTTGCTGATGATGATGAGTTGAAGGCTGACACTTTGAATGCATTATATGCTTGTTATGCAACTTTAGCTGCTAATATGCTGAAAGACAATCAAGCTGTCATCAAATATGGCAATATAGGTAAGAATCATAAAGAAGAAGGTTATAGAGCATTAATGTGCTTGGCTGAAACATATGGTCAGAAAGAAGGTGGTGATTCTGCAAAATGGCTTGAAGTAATCAAAGAAGGTACTGAATCGTTTCCTAAGCAAGAATACTTTGTTGGTAATATTATGGATTATTATATTCAAAAAGGTATGGTTGATGAGGGTTTGGCTCAAATTAATAAATTGCTTGCTACGAGTGAAACTCCGTACTATCTTTATGTAAAAGGTATCTTATTGTATGAGAAAAAGCAGTATGATGATGCAGTTGCTATATTTAATAAAATTATTTCAAACAACGGAGATTTAGTTGCTGAAGCATATTCAAAGATTGGTGATTGTTATTTTTTCCCAGCCCAGATTATTGTTGAGGAAAATGCAAAGTTAGCTATTGATGATCCCAAATACAATGAAAACGAAAATAAGATTAAAGAGTTGTATGAGAAAGCTAAACCATATTATGAGAAGGCAAAAGAATTAAAGCCTGATAATAAAGCTTTGTGGGGAAATTATTTGCTAAATATTTATTGGAAGTTAAATAGAGCTGAATATGATTCTTTGGAAAAAGAATTAGGATATTAATACGATCTTTCTATTTATTTATGCACAAAGCTCGGACTTTTCCAGTCTGGGCTTTGTTATTATCTAAAGTTTATGTATCTTTAGATATTAGTTTTTTGCGTTATGGCAAAATTTATTTTCGTCTTTATTAATCAACCAATCCCTTTTTCAAGTCTATTTACGCGAGCCATTTTTGATATATAATCAGTATTATGTTTAATTAAATACTAAGTGAACATTAATATGTTGAAGGGTAACACATTGTGATTTGCTTGTGCTACCCTTCTTGATTCTTTATTTTATTACTAATATAGGTGTATTAGCATGAAATATCATTTTTCTTGCTATGCTAGGATTAAACAATCTAGCAAATATGTTTCGTTTATAATTTGTGATGCAAATCACGTCTATATTTTCTTCTTTTACATAGTTGTCCAAATTGTTCAGTATGTTATCTTCTTTCACTACATTATAATATAGTTCCAATTTAGAGTATTGTTTTTGAAAGTAATCTTTAATACCTGCTAGTTTTATTTCATTCCATGCATCGTTATCTGTACTTAAATGAATGAAGGAAACAGCAAAATGAAACGATTTAAAAGCATTTATCAAGGAGTCAAAAGCTATTAGATCCCTTTGGTCAAAATTGGTCACAAAAGCTACTTTTTTTATATCATTGAATGTTTTTAGTGGTGTATGTTCTGGAATAGCATATACAAAGGATTTGCTTCTTTCTATAACTTCAGCTGTAACGCTACCAATCAAGTCTATATCTTTTTGGCTTCTCCCTCTTGTTCCCATTATAATTATCTGAGGATTATATTCTTTAGCATATCGTAAGATTTCTTCTTCGGGAATACCATCACGCAAAATGCAAGTATATTTTATATTAGGAAACTCTCCCGACTCAACTTTCTTTTTGATTGTATCAGAAAGTTTATTCAACTCGTTGTGCACTGTTTCTATCATACTTTTTACAGATTCTTCTCTTTCGATCTGAAAATTGAAATTATCAGTTCCATAAGGAATTGTAGGCACATAAATAGGACTGAAATAAGCATGTAGAAGCACAACTTCTGAATTAATAGCATTAGCAAAAGAAAAACCAAATTGGCAGGCTTTAAGAGAATAGTTTGAAAAGTCTATCGGGATAAGTACTTTTCTTTTTTCTTTATTTCTTTCTGAGCTGCTCTCCTTACCTTTGATTATATCTTCTGAAAGCCATGCAGAACTTTCTATAATCTGCAAAGCATGAGGCAGGTCGCTTTCTTTAATTCTTAGCCTTACTCCAGAAGATATGACAGGTTGAATAAGATTCACATTGTGAATGTACGCTTCAATTCCTTCATTCTCAAGTACATTCTTTAAAATCTGTGCTTTAGCATAAGTGAGGATTGCTAAGGTTACCAATTTATCTTCCATAATTCTATATTTTAAGTGATTTTCAGGTTAAACAAAAAATCCCAATTGAATGTTGCATTCAACCGGGATTTTATATTACGCTTCTTGCGTTACTTTTTCTTCAGTTTCTCTCAATATTTGAAGGGCTTTTTCAAGAACTGTTGTATCATCTAGCATTACTAGTCCCCCATCTGGTCCCGGTTCCAAATGAATTCCAACACTTTTACCATTCTTGAAATTGTGTCCACCAAAAAAGTTACGTACAGTTTCTACGGTCATATTGAGTTCATCTGCGATTCTGTGCATACTCCCACTAGGTAATGAATCTTTGATTCTGCGCAGTTCATTAAATGTTATTGTTCTCATGATGTATTAAATTTAGTTATAAAAGTGAGTACTTAAATCATGGTATAAACTTAATCAAAAAAATGCATAAAACAAATCTTTTTGTGCTATTTTTGACTATATGTAAATTTATAATGGTTAATTTGCTGATTATAGATTGAGTGTATGAGTCACAATCATACCTGCTATAATAATGAAGAAATAAGTAGAAATGAGAATTATGTAGAATAAATTAATATCACTAATCAAATAACCGCTGGCAGTGTATTGATTAGAAATGCAACGTGGTTTATAAAAGATTTTTTTTTGAATAAATTTATAAAGGAGATAAATCAAATATCCTATGAAACAACCTTCTATAGTACCAAAAAGAATATCTCCCGGATAATGCACTCCTAAGTAGATTCTAGAATAGGAATTGAGTACGGCCCAAAAAAGAAGCATAAAAGTAAGAGATTTCCTTTTAATTAGTAAAGATAAAAAGACAGAAATAGCAAATGTGTTGGCAGCATGACTGGATATGAAGCCAAATCGTCCTCCTCTATATCCGTTTACAATATCAACCATATACATAATATTGGGGTCTTGTGTTGGACGGAAACGTGCGAAAAACGGTTTGCATAAACCAGAAGCTATTTGATCTGCTAAAGTTATGACTAAGGCAATCATAACGATAGTCAATAATGCTTCTTGAATTTTATTATTTTTAATTATGATATATAACAGCATAGCAGCTACAGGTACCCATACAATTGTACTGGTAGCTACCCACATGAATCCGTCCCAAAATAAGGATTGGCTTCCGTTCAAATTCAGTAGTAATTCTTTATCTGCTGCTATGTACTGTTGTATATCCATTGATTATGTTTTAAATGATTTCAATAACATTGGTAGGTACCCATCCCACATTACCGTCTTCCAGTTTAATTTCTTTCCACTCCTTCATCGTATTATCTTTAATTATTACTTTCCTACCTTCATGAAGAATAAATAAGTCTGTTCCACTTTGGTTAGGAGTACTTTTGACTGTAACGCTAGGAGCCATTATAATAGCGTTATCATGATTAATTAATTCAGATTTTTGTTCTGAGGCAAATATATTTGCTAAAATGGTCACTAGAAAGAAAAAGATTGCTGAAATAAATCCTACTTTCTTCAAGACTACTCGTTTTCCGAAAATAAATAAAGACAGTGCCAATATCATCAGAATAAACATGATAATGCCTGTATGTGCCCATGCCTTTTCACTCATTGTATTAATAAGTGATTGAGTCCAGGTAACAAAAAACATTTTACTAGAAGGGATTACCTTGTCTACAGTTTTGCTTCGAGCCAGTTCTAGGTTGAAACGAATATCACTATTTCCTGGGTTTAGCAACAAGGCACGTTCGTAATTAAGGACAGCTTTGGCAATGTTATTCATTTTATAATAGCTGTTACCTAAATTATAATAAATATCGGAAGATTCCCCCTCGTTTTTTAATATATTCTCATACATCTCTACAGAAGCTGCAAAGTCGTTTCTTATATATGCACTATCGGCTTCTGTCTTTGTTGGGAAAGTTTGCACAGCAGCACTTTGTGGCATTTCTGTTTGGGCGGTAACCTGTGCAGAGTCTGATTCATTCTGTGCGTAGACTGTGACAAAACTTATCAGGAATATCAAAATGAAATATATTTTTGTCATTGTTATAATCTCCTTTGATTTAGTGTTTTATACTATTCTCCATTTTGCTGATGACCTCAACAGCCGAAGAATATACTTTATCCATAGCTTCATTCTGATTACCCGGAGCATAGCGGGCGAACTCGCATTCATTCAATGTTCCGATGAAATCTTTAATCAGTTCGGGGACAACACCATATTTGGTCAATTCGTCCTCGATATTATCTTTAGACAATTGAGAAACCGGAATATTCAACTTATCACTGATGTATCCCCAAAGTGCTTTCAACACCTCATCATAGAATGCTTCTTGTTTGTTTTCAGCTAATAATCTGCCTGCATTTTTCATGCGTTTGGCAGCCACTTTATTCGCTTTTTTAGTACGAACTTTTGCTACATTTGCATTTTCAATAGCTTTTTTACGATAGACAATTACGAAAACAACGAAGAGAACCAATGGAATGATATACCATAGATAATATGTCGTTGAGCCAAAGAAGAAATCTCCCTTACGAGTTAAACTAGTTTCCCCCATTTTGATGTAGCGGATGTCTTGTCCCAATACTTTCAAATCTTCCTTGTTGGTAAAGTCTGCAATAACTTGATCTGCATTTCCTGCACCTTTTTCCACTTTTAGGTTGTAAGCTTCTGTTTTTATTGTTTTATAGCTATTGCTTTTTAAGTCAAAATAGGAAAATTCGACAGGCGGAATAGTGAAATTGCCGGCATGTCTTGGAATTGCTAGATATTCTATCACCTTATTGCCTGACAAACCTTCGCGAGTTAATGTAAATTTATTGTCAATCTTGGGGTCGTATACTTCAAAATCCTTTGGGAAAGCTACTTCCGGAGTATTGACCAATTTCAAATTACCTGTACCAGAAATGACTAACTTAATGGTTACAGCATCATTTGTTTTCAGTTCTTTTGTACTTATAGACGAACTGATAGTAAACTCTCCTACTCCTCCGGAGAAATTAGCCGGTTTGCCATCGGGCAATGCTTTCACATTGATGGTCAGCTTAGGAGTGACAATGTTTTTCTTTACTTCCACATAGTTACTTCCACCATTAAAGAAAGCATCAAAAGGATCGTCTGAGGCAACTTGTTGAGCTATAACCCCTTCAAAGGTAATAGACGGAATTTCCATTTTACCTGATTGCTGAGGGAAAAGTACATACTGACTCCACACGGTAGTGTTATAGTTTCTTCCGTTATAATGCTCCAAAGAGAATGTCTTTTGTTGGGGAAGTTCTACTTCTTGTGTATGGAAATTCTTCAAATCCGGCATTTTCCCGTACAACTGTCTCAGATTTACCAGTGTATAAACTTTGTATGTCAACAAGATGGCTTCCTGTTCATAAACAGTAGTCTTACTTGCTGTTGCGGTAATAAACAAATCTTGATTGGTTATTTTGCTTCCGGCAACCTGACTGCGTGAAGAAGTTCTTCCACCGCTATTGTTTCCACCTCCAACACCATTTGTTTGATCAGGCGGTAATACTTTGATTTGTACGGAATTTGAAGTTTTGTTTTGTCCGTCTGCCACAATAGTAGCACCAGGAATGGTGTAAGTTCCTTCTTTATCAGCCATCAAAATATAAGTAAAAGTAATGGAGCTGGTAGAAGTAACATTACCATTTATAATCTGTGTACTACTCTGCTGTGAACGGCTTGGTCCCATTAAGACATCGAACCCCTTGATATTAGGTGCACGAAAATCCCTGACTTTATGAGTGTTGACCGTATAAGTCAGCCGGAACTGATCCCCGCTTACTACTACATCAGGCGCAGAAGCGGTAAACGTCACATTTCCGTCTGCCCATGCTCCGAGCACCGATGTTATTAATATGAATAAGAGAATTACTTTCCTCATTGCTATCTAATTATTTTTTTATTTGCCAAAATTAAGAAATTACCAGTCTTTATCCAACTTCTTTCCTTGAATTTGCAGTTGTTTTTTAACTTTGTCTTGCACATTCTTTTCATCTTGCATCACAGCATTCAATAATTGTTGGGCATTTTCCTTGGACATTTCATCCTTATTTTGCTGCTGTTGCTGCTGATTTTGATTTTGTTGGTCTTTCTTATCCTGTTCTTGCTGGTTTTTGTTCTGATCCTTTTTGTCGTCTTTCTGATCTTGTTTTTGATCTTGATTCTTATCCTGATTCTGGTCTTGATTTTGCTGTTGGTCTTTCAACAGCTTTTGCGCCAAAGCCAAGTTATAACGAGTTTCATCATCTTTCGGGTTATTCCGTAAAGATTCCTTATAAGCCTCTATACACTGTGGATACTGCTTGGACGACTGAAGGATAACTCCCATGTTATGATAAATCTGTGCCAGTTTATCCTTGTCCTTCTCTACCTTAGAAGCAGATTCAAACTGTTCCATCGCTTCCTTTGCTTTTTGCTGCATCAAGAGCGAGTTTCCCAAATTGAACATGGCATCTGTTGATTTCGGGTTAATTTCCAATGCCTTACGATAATCTACCTCCGCTTTGATAAACAAGCTGTCGTTATACAGCTTGTTTCCGCTGCGCAGATAATCTCTTTCTGTTTTTTGGGCGAAGGCACTGCTTGCCACAAGTAAGAATAACAGAGTGATATAGGTTTTTTGTAACATAAGCATTCCTTATTTAAATAGTCTGACATTTTTGAAAAGCGGATTTTTCCGTTCCAAAATAAGCATTTCTACCACCAGCAGGATAAGCATCAGCCATGCCAAAGCCTGGAACTGTTCATCAAATTCAGTATAAACCTGACTTTCTACATCAGCTTTTGACAGTTTGGCGATTTCATTGTTCAATACCTTCTCGGCAGAGTTGGTATTATCCACGCGAATATACATTCCATTGCCAGCCTTGGCTATTTCCTGGCACATCTGCTCATTCAAGCGGGTGACGATAACATTTCCATCCTTATCGCGACGAAAATTGTTGCTACCGTCCTCAGCTGGAATTGGAGAACCATCCGGTGAACCTACTCCTAATACAAATACCTGCATACCTTTTTCGGCTGCTTCTTGGGCTGCTTCTACTGCCCCACCTTCATGATTTTCACCATCGGTAATGACAATAATTGCACGTCCCACTCCTTCTTGCGGAGTAAAACTCTTCATTGCCAGGCGGATGGCCGCACCGATATCCGTACCTTGTGTGGTTATCAATGACGGATTAATGGTTTCCAAGAACATTTTGGCGGAAACATAATCGCTTGTGATGGGCAATTGCGTGAAAGCATCACCTGCAAAAACAATCAATCCCACTTTATCATTGTTGAACGTATCTACCAGTCTGGAAATCAATTTCTTTGATTTGTCCAAACGACTGGGAGTCACATCTTCTGCCAGCATGGAGTTTGAAATGTCCAAGGCAATGACAGCTTCCACTCCACTTCGTTTCACCGTTTCCATCTTTGAGCCGAACTGTGGGCGGGCCAACATCAGTATAACCAATGTCAACGCAGCAAAAGTCAGCCAAAACTTGATGTCAGGACGATACTTGGAAATAGTCGGCATGAGCCCTTTCAGCAATGCCGGATCACCATATTTGCGAATATTTTGGCGGCGGTGATAATTGGAATACAAATACAGCGCCACCAAAAACGGCAATAGGATGAGTAAATATAAAAAGTTCGGGTCTGCAAATCGAAACATGACTTTCTTTTTTTAAGGTATTTTCTTTAATACTGAGTTACGCAACAAGAGTTCAAGCAAAATGCAGAAGAAAGCAATCCAGGCGAATACCTGATATTCTTCTTCGCGTTTGCTGAATGCCTTCACGTTCAACTTCGTTTTCTCCAGTTTGTCTATCTCCTGATAGACTTCCTTCAACTTGGAATTGCTGGTGGCACGGAAATAATTTCCGTTCGTTGTACCTGCAATCTCGGTCAAAGTCTTTTCGTCTATCTCGACGGGGACATTCACATATTGCGTCCCTGCGTAGGTCTGCATCGGATAAGGAGCAGTTCCGTTTGTACCGACACCGATGGTGTAGATCCTGATTCCGAACTGTTTGGCTATCTCGGCAGCCGTCAGCGGAGAAATATCTCCACGGTTATTGCTACCATCCGTCAGCAGAATAATCACTTTCGATTTAGCCTTGCTGTCCTTCAGACGGGTCACCGCATTGGCAATGCCCATGCCGATGGCAGTACCATCTTCAATCAGTCCGCGCTGGGCGATATCGCCTTTGATGCTGTTGAACAGATTCAGCAACACCCCATGGTCTACCGTTAGCGGACATTGGGTAAAACTCTCACCGGCAAAGATGGTCAGACCGATATTATCATTGGGGCGGCCGTTGATAAACTCGGAAGCTACTTGTTTGGCAGCTTCCAGTCGGTTGGGTTTCAAGTCTTCGGCCAGCATACTGGTAGAAACGTCCACTGCCAGCATGATGTCGATTCCTTCTATTTCGGTATTCTGCCAGTTGTCTGTGGTCTGAGGGCGTGCCAAGATCAGGATTACCATGATGATAGCCACCGTACGGAGTACGAACGGAGCATGCAGCAAGTAAATCTTCCAGCTTTTGGGTGCCTTCATATACATGCGTGTGGTAGAAACCTGAAGCGTAGGCTCGGTTTTCTTCCGCTTCATGACGTACCATATTATATAAGGTATGAGCAGAACCAGCAGAAATAGATATTCAATATTTGCAAAAATCATTGTTCCTAGTATTTATTTGTTAAAACCAGAGGTTATATACACCACTCAGCACCTTATACAGAATTACCACAATAGCAATAACAATGATGCTGATGCTGCCCAGCAGAATCATTCTGCCCTGTTTGCTTCGCTTTTCCTCCACGGTGATTTCCGTAGGTTCGGGCTTTGCATTCGGGTCTGGTTCCACTTTTGTATTATTGATGAAGTCTACTGCGTTTACCAGATTCATATCATTTTCGTTCATCAACGGAGAATGTTTGGCGAATTTCACCAGGTCGGCAGTCTGGAACAAATACATCAAATCCTTGATAGATTCTTTGTCGTTGATTTCCTGTAGCTTATCAATAATTTCGGATGAAGTCATCTCCATAGCGTTAAAGCCGAATCGTTCTTCCATATAAGTACGGAGTACATCCGTCAGCTCGGTATAATAGGTCTTCGGATCGGCTGTACGCAAGGTTTTGTCTCCCTTGATACGCTCTATTTCCTTCAACGCCTGCTGGTGTGGCGGCAACTTCGGTTCAATCTTGATCTTCTTGATGATAGGCTTGTTATCCTTGTAGCGTACAAACAGATAGTAAGCCAGTCCGCCCAAAGCAAGCATCAGCAAGGTAAGCCATACGATGGCCGATACGTCATCCCAGGTGATAGGTACTTCACGAACGGTCTTCGGTCCGAAGAATTGTTCGGGATGCAGCGTATCTACCGGAATGGAATATACTTTTACGGCCAATGCTTTGGACCGGTAAGGCTCTCCGTTTACCATCACCTCGAATGGGGGGAGATAGTAAAGTGCCGAGTCAAAAGAGGTTATTGTATATTCCTGTTTTATCAGCATACGTTTTCCATCGTTCAGCATCTGGGTATCAGGCTTGGCTATATCCAATATCTCCACTCCTTTTACCAATGTATCGCGCAGGAACGGAAGTTGCAGTTTTTGCTTGGCATCCATGCTGATTTCCAGCTTCACTTTAGCCTGTTCGCCAATGAGAAGTTGCAGCGAGTCAATGCTGGCGTCTACCGTAACCTGCTGTGCCTGTGCCTGTCCGGCTGTTATCAGCATAATTGCACAAACTCCAGCTTTCAAGAACTTTTTGCTAGTATTCAGTATATTCATATTCTTTAATTTCGTTTAGCAAATAAGTTAAGCAACGATTTCACATAATCCTGATCCGTGCGGATAGATACAGAGTCCACATTACTTTTGGTAAATGTTTCATTCAATACTCCCTGACGCTGTATCCACCAGTCATTATGTGCGCGACGCAAAGCTCGTGACGAGGTGTCAATCCATTGCTCGTGGCCGGTTTCGGCATCGCGTACTTTCATCAGTCCCACATCAGGTAACTCTGCCATGCGGCGGTCGTATACCTGGATAGCTACGATATCATGTTTCCGGTTGGCAATGGTCAAAGCATTGCGGAAGTCGTTTTCATCTATAAAGTCGCTTATCATAAAGGTGGTGCAACGTTTTTTAATTACGTTGGTCAGATATTCCACAGCCATCTTTATGTCCGTACGCTTGCTTTCGGGCTTGAAATCAAGCAGTTCACGGATGATATAAAGAATATGTTTACGGCCTTTTTTAGGCGGAATGAATTTCTCAATCCGGTCTGAAAAGAAAATAACTCCTATTTTATCGTTATTTTGAATGGCTGAGAATGCCAATGTAGCGGCAATCTCGGTCACCATATCCTTCTTCAACTGCTTCACCGTACCGAAATCCAAGCTGTTCGAAACATCAATCAAGAGCATAACCGTCAATTCGCGCTCTTCTTCAAACACCTTGACAAAGGGTTTGTTGTAGCGGGCGGTTACGTTCCAGTCAATGTCACGTACGTCGTCACCATACTGATATTCACGTACTTCCGAGAATGACATACCTTTGCCCTTGAATGCAGAGTGATATTGTCCGGCAAAGATATTGTTCGAAAGTCCGCGTGTCTTGATCTCAATCTGGCGAACCCGTTTTAATAAATCACTTGTTTCCATACTGTTCGTACTATGTTGTTTATTTATCCGGTGCATCGGTTTCTGTTTTTTCTCCTATCGAGAATGGTTTTTCAAACGGATGCATTTGGTGTTCCACCCAGGTGGGACGGCAGTCCCACATAGATGAAACGGGAGTTCCACATGGGTGGAATGGCGGTCCCACCCATGTGGAACTCTGTACTCAACCTTTTGTTTCCAAGTCTTCTTCCTAACTGTCAAGCAATTAAGAACTGCCTCAGAACACAATCCTTAGGGTACTTCCACTTTATTCAGGATTTTGCTTACAATTTCATCAGAAGACATGTTCATGGCTTCTGCTTCGTAAGTCAAGCCGATACGGTGGCGAAGCACATCGTGAGCAACTGCACGAACATCTTCGGGAATCACGTAACCGCGACGTTTGATGAATGCATAACTGCGTGCTGCCAATGCCAGATTGATAGATGCACGCGGTGAACCACCGAAACCAATCATGTCTTTCAGTTCTTTCAAGTCATATTTTTCAGGGAAACGGGTTGCGAATACGATATCAGCGATGTATTGCTCTATCTTTTCGTCCAGATAGACTTGGCGCACCACTTTACGGGCTTCCATAATATCTGTTGCTTTCAGAATGGGGCGAACTTCGATTTTCTCTCCGGTGATATTTTGGCGGATGATTTTCTTTTCTTCTTCCAGTTTCGGATAGTCGATAATAACTTTCAGCATAAAACGGTCTACCTGGGCTTCGGGAAGCGGATAGGTACCTTCCTGTTCAATCGGGTTCTGAGTAGCCATTACAAGGAAAGGTTCGGGTAGCATAAAGGTTTCCTTGCTCAGTGTGACTTGACGTTCCTGCATGGCTTCCAGCAAAGCACTCTGTACTTTAGCCGGGGCACGGTTAATTTCATCGGCCAATACGAAATTTGCAAAAATCGGACCTTTCTTTGCTATGAATTGTTCGTCTTTCTGACTATAAATCATGGTACCGATAACGTCGGCGGGCAGCAAGTCCGGAGTAAATTGGATTCGGCTGTACTTGGCATCAATCAAAGATGCAAGCGTTTTGATCGCCAGAGTCTTTGCCAGACCCGGAACACCTTCCAACAGGATATGACCATCGGACAGTAAACCGATAAGTAATGATTCTACCAAATGTTTCTGACCTACAATAACCTGGTCCATACCAGTCATTAAGTTGGTTACGAACGCACTTTGTCTTTCAATTCGTTCGTTTAGTTCGCGAATGTCAATTGCTTCAGCCATAATTTTGTTTTTATTTAGTTGTTTCTTTATTGATCTAATAACGGGCTTGTAAATAGCCTTGTTCATTTAACGCAGCCAAAATTACGCTAATTAATTAACAGCGGCAACTAATTTTTATTAAAAAAGTAAAGTGCATCTCTACTTTTTAAAGGTTATTGGGCTAAAGAATTTTAAAATACAAAGATAAGGTTTGTAGAGTGAGAATATCAGTTGAACGCACTTTTTTTTACTTCTTGTATTTTGCCTGCTTTATTTATGCCGAAAGCAGGCAAAATGCAAGAAGGCTTATTTTTTAGGAGTTAGTTCAGGAATACGCAGAGTAGTCCCTATGGGTACTCTGTCGGCATCTTTAATGATGTTTTTATTATGTTTCACGATATAGGGCCATAGCTTTTTTGTACCATAGAATTTCACAGCTAATTTTACCAGGCTCTCTCCTTCTCGTAATGTGTAATTAGTTTTAGTCCCTGTTATGTCATATTCTACAGTATCGGCTAAAGTTTCTTTTGCAACATTTGCGGTTGTCGCAACGCCTGAACTCTTTTCCGTACTAGGAGATACAGTCTGCTGTGATTGACTGATGGTCTCTTTTCCGGCAACATTCGTCCATATGTTTGCGGTATCTTTACCTTGCATCAATGAGTCATTAACCGGAATTGCAGGAATATCCTCTTCCAATTGTTCTTGGGTGTTTTTTATTGTAGCCGGCGATTGTAAATCCGAAGTTTTATCTGATTGCAAATACCAATATATGCCACCTGCAATGCAGGCAATCAAAATGATAGCAAGAATAACTCCCAGGGAAACTCTGTTCTTTTTCTCTTCTGAGATTTCTTGTGTCTCTGTTGTTTCCTCTATCTTCTGTTCTTTTTCAAAATCAGAAGTAACAGGAGTTATTACTGTTTTCTCTGACGGGGTTGCCTCTTCTGACGCTATTGTTTCCAAGGATGTTTTTTCTTCACAAGCTTTACGAGCAGCCAGTATGGCTGCATCGGCGATAGTCATAACTTCTTCTTGAGGTTTGTCTGTTACCTCGTTTCCTTCTATTGTCTCTGCTAAAGGGGAAACCGTTTGGGGAACAGCTGTTTCAGCAACAATATCCTTTTCTGCTTCAGTGACAATATCTTCCGATTCTTTTTCCGGTTCTATAATTTGTATCTCTTCCTCTGTAATTTCAACAGAAGGTGCAGGTTCTTCAATAATTGTTTCCTCAATAACCGGAGTAGTGTCTTCAGCGGCAATGGCATTCTCATTTGGAGAATCTTCTGTATTTTCCGCTTCTATGAACTCAACCTCTTTAGCCGCAATTGTTTGTTTAGGCTTAGGCGCGTTTCCGTCAAAGGTATCTTCCTCCTCTCCTTCTATTTCTGTTTCGGTATCTTCCAGTTTGGTGTTTTCATTTAATATAACCGTTTCAAAATGAGCGAATGGTTTATTTATTAAATCTTTCATACTGGAATCCGGAGTAAAAGATATTTTTGTATGGCCCTGTATTTCAATTCTTTCCCCCGTGTTTACGTTTACACTTTCACGACTCTCCACCTCTGTAAGTTTAAACGTACCTAGTCCTTTAACCTTTACATACTTTTCAGTAACTAAAGCTTCCTCTATCAGTTCAAACATTCCTTTGACAAAGATTTCAGCATCTTTTTTAGTCATGCTGTGTTTCTCAGCCAAAAGTTCGATGATATCTTGTATGGTTACTTTCTCGCTCATGATAATATTATAAATAAGGGCTATTTTATTTAAACTTTTCTTTTAAAGTTACACTGGGTTTGTAAGTCAGCACTAACTTGGGGGGAATCAGCATACGTTGTTGAGTAGCCGGGTTGATAGAAATTCTTTCCAGCTTTTTCTTAACCTCAAACGTACCAAATCCCTGGATTGCAATGTTGTTGCCATCTTGCAATTCCTGGGTCATAACACCAATGACTGAGGATACCAATTGTGATGTATCTTTATTCGTATATCCTAGTTTACGTGATAATTCAGATATAAATTCTTTGTTATTCAAAGCTTAAAGTGTTAATTTGGTTGCTATATTAGTAAAAAAACAAACATTATCCAAACTTTATAAGGGAAAAGGTCTATAAAATGCTGGCGTATAGGTCGAAATCATCAGCGGCTGTTATTTTCACTTTATAGAATTCACCTATTTTTAAGTACTCGTCATCAGCTTTTATCAAGACCTCAGGATCTACCTCGGGAGAGTCAAACTGGGTTCTGCCTATGTAGTAATCTCCTTCCTTCCGGTCTATAATGACTTTAAATTCTTTACCTATTTTCGTTTGGCTCAGTTCGCCGGCTATTTCCTGCTGAAGTGCCATTAATTCATCCAAACGCTGTTGTTTCACTTCATGAGAAATGGAATCTTCGTATTCTTTAGCGGCGAATGTTCCTTCTTCTTCCGAGTAAGCGAAGGCTCCCATCCGGTCGAATCGTACTTTTTTGACGAATTCTTTTAATTCTTCAAAATCTTCTTCAGTCTCACCGGGATGTCCTACCATTAATGTTGTACGTAAGTGAATATCGGGTACTTCCCGACGGAATTTTTCGATTAATTCGTAGGTTTCCGCTTTACTTACATGCCGGCGCATTTTATTCAGCATATTGTCACTAATGTGTTGCAGGGCAATATCCATATATTTGCATACATTATCGTGTTCGCGCATAACACGGAATAATTCTTCCGGAAAATGGGCCGGATATGCATAGTGTAAACGTATCCATTCTACACCGGGAACATTGGCGATTCTTTCGATGAGTTCGGGCAATTTCTGACTTTTATATAAATCTACGCCGTAGTAAGTCAATTCTTGGGCTATAATTTGGAACTCTTTTACTCCTTCGGATACAAGTAGTTTCACTTCATCAATAATCTCCTCCATCGGCCGTGAAATGTGGCGTCCTGTAATAATAGGAATGGCGCAATAAGAGCATTTACGGTCACAGCCTTCTGATATTTTCAGATAAGCGTAGTGATGGGGTGTGGTTAATGTCCGTTCAAAGGCAAATTCCGACTTGTATGCTTTGCCTAAATCTGCCAGCAACTCATTCCAGTTAAACTTACCATAGAATTTATCTACTTGAGGAATTTCCAATGCCAATTCTTTTAGATATCTTTCTGAAAGGCAGCCCATCACATATAGTTTTTTGAGCTTCCCTTCTTCTTTGGCCTGACAAAATTCCAATATCATATTGATCGATTCCTCTTTGGCATCACCGATGAAACCACATGTATTAATAACTGCGATTTCTCCTTGCGGTTTGTCGGAATCGTGAGTTACTTTATAACCGTTTGCTTCCAGCTGACGCATCAGCTTTTCTGAGTCTACTAAGTTTTTGGAACACCCTAAGGTGATGATATCTATTGTGTTACGTTTCATTTATTATTCAGTCTCTCCAAATAGTGAGTCTACAAATTCTTTTTTGCGGAATACCTGCATGTCTTCAATGCCTTCGCCCAATCCAATATATTTTACGGGAATCTTGAACTGCTCTGAGATGCCAATTACAACGCCCCCTTTGGCTGTTCCGTCCAATTTGGTAATTGCCATAGCAGTAACTTCTGTCGCCAAAGTAAACTGTTTGGCTTGTTCAAATGCATTTTGACCGGTAGAACCGTCTAAAACCAATAATACTTCGTGAGGTGCGTCCGCAACAACTTTCTTCATCACATTCTTGATTTTAGTAAGCTCGTTCATCAAACCTACTTTATTGTGAAGACGGCCTGCGGTATCAATGATTACTACATCTGCATTATTAGCTACGGCGGAACTTAAGGTATCAAAAGCTACAGATGCGGGATCTGATCCCATTTTCTGTTTAATAACAGGCACTCCTACTCTTTCTCCCCAAATATCCAATTGTTCTACGGCGGCAGCACGGAATGTATCAGCGGCACCCAAATAGACGGTTTTGCCCGCCTTCTTAAATTGATATGCCAATTTACCAATGGTTGTGGTTTTACCCACACCGTTTACACCTACCACCATGATGACATAGGGCTTCTTACCTTCCGGAACAGTGAAATCATCCGAATCCACCGTGTTATTTTCAGTCAATAATGCCGCTATCTCTTCACGGAGAATCTTGTTCAGTTCCTGAGTGTTTACATATTTATCTTTGGCAACTCTTTCTTCAATGCGTTTGATGATATTCAGAGTTGTTTCAACGCCTACATCCGAAGTGATAAGCACTTCTTCCAGATTATCCAATACTTCATCGTCTACTTTTGATTTACCCGCTACGGCACGGGCAATCTTACTAAATACACTTTCTTTGGTTTTGGACAATCCTTTGTCTAAAGTTTCCTTCTTTTCTTTTGAGAAAAAATTAAAAAATCCCATATTGGAGTCTGATTTATCTGTTTATGCTACAAAGATATAACTAATCTCTTACACGGACAAAAAAAAGTGTCACAATGATTGGTCATAATGTATTATGATGATAACATTGTGGTATAAAAAAAGTTCCTTCCATAATATATGAAAGGAACTTTCTACCAGTCATTCCGACTGAATTATTTCTTGAAAAAGTCTTGAACTTTTTCGTTAGGTACCATTTGCTCATCGAAGATGTAAGCTCCTGTTTTCGGAGATTTAACCATCTTGATAACCTTAGTATAAGAACGTCCTTCTTTACCTGTCTGAAGGGTTGCGACTGTTTTCTTTGCCATGGGTTATAATTATTTAATTTCTTTGTGAACTGTTACTCTTTTCAAAATAGGATTGTACTTCTTAAGTTCCAATCTTTCAGTGGTATTTTTTCTGTTTTTTGTTGTAATGTAACGAGAAGTTCCCGGCATACCACTATCCTTCATTTCTGTGCATTCAAGGATTACCTGTACTCTATTACCTTTAGCCTTCTTTGCCATAGTCTATCTCTCCTTTTTAATTAACCAATAATTTTGATGCTTTTCCAATCACAATAGCCTTTGGTTACCGCTTCATTCAGCGCTGCATCCAGGCCTTTTTTATTAATCACACGTAAGCCGTTAGCGCAGATGTTCAGGCTAATCCAGCAATCTTGTTCTACATAGTAGAATTTCTTAGTAAACAAGTTCACATCAAAAGTTCTTTTGGTTCTTCTCTTAGAGTGTGAAACATTGTTGCCAATCATGGCTTTCTTTCCGGTAATTTGACAAATCTTCGACATTGCTATCTTATTTTTATAGTTTTTTTCAATACTTATTTCAAACGGAGTGCAAAATAAGCACTTTTATTTGTATAAAACAAGAGTTTTTGCAAATAATTCTGCAATTACTGCTCATTTTCTTCGTTTTGGAACAACTTTCGAAGCAGTTGCAGTGCATTTTGGGTTGCATTTGCAATGTTTTTGTTTCTTCCTTCGTCGCCTTCCAATTTCAGTGTAATCACTTTGTCTTTACATCCGGCAGCAATCCAAATGGTACCTACCGGCTTGTCGGGAGTACCTCCTGTGGGTCCTGCGATACCTGAAGTTGCTACAGCACAATCAGAATTCATCGATTTCATCGCTCCTTTTACCATTTCGATAACGGTTTCTTCACTTACAGCTCCGTGAGTTTCTAAAGTTTCGTGGTTTACCCCTAACAGACTTTCCTTTATTTCGTTGGAATAGGCGATAATTCCACCTTTAAAGAATTGTGAACTTCCGGCAACGGCTGTAATAGCGGCCGCCACACTTCCTGCCGTGCAACTCTCGGCAGTAACGAGTGTCAGGCCCTCTCTCCAAAACAAATCGTTAATCTCTTTACTTAAAAATTTACCTTCTACTGACATGTTGAAAACGGTTTTTTAATATTAAATAGTTACCCGTGAATAAGCGGGCTTGTCTATAGTGCAAAAATCATTGTCCAGATACTTGTAATAACCGGTAATTGCGATCATTGCGGCATTATCCGTAGTAAAGCTGAACTTCGGGATATAGATATTCCAACCATATTTCCCGGCATGCTCGCGGAATGAGTTACGAAGCCCGTTGTTGGCTGATACCCCTCCGGCTACTGCCACTTCATTTATCTTGAGATTTTTGGCTGCTTTTCTCAGCTTGTCCATCAAAATATCTACAATGGTCGCTTCCAATGAAGCTGCCAAGTCGTTTTTATGATGTTCGATGAAATCGGGATCTTCTTTCAACCAGTCACGCAAAGAGTATAGGAAAGAAGTCTTTAATCCGCTGAAACTATAGTTATAGTCCGGAATATGTGGTTTACTGAAAGTGAACGCTTTTGGATTGCCTTGACGTGCCAGTTTATCAATGATAGGACCTCCGGGATAACCTAAGCCCATTACTTTAGAACATTTGTCGATAGCTTCTCCTGCTGCATCGTCAATAGTTTGTCCCAAAACTTCCATGTCATTATAGGCCTTTACCAATATTATCTGTGAGTTTCCTCCTGACACCAGCAGGCACAAGAAAGGGAATTTAGGTTGGTTGTTGTCTTCTTCCGATTCTTTAATGAAATGGGCTAACACATGGGCTTGCAGGTGGTTAACATCAATCATTGGTATATTCAATGAACGTGCGAAACCTTTCGCAAAAGATACTCCGACCAGTAATGATCCCATCAAGCCGGGTCCTCGGGTGAATGCAACGGCGCTTAGTTGCTCTTTGGTAACTCCTGCCCTTTTTAAGGCTTCGTGCACCACCGGTACAATGTTTTGTTGATGGGCACGTGACGCCAATTCGGGAACCACCCCTCCGTAAGCTTCGTGAACAGCCTGGCTGGACACTACGTTGGACAACAATACGCCATTCTTGATAACTGCGGCTGATGTGTCGTCACAGGAAGATTCTATACCTAATATAATTGTATCCATATTTCTATACCTTATTATATATATTAATGTGTCAGAATTTCAAGTCCGTTATCTGTCATAACGAAAGTATGTTCCCACTGTGCAGACGGCTGTTCGTCTTCGGTGACTACAGTCCAGCCATCTTCCTCATCAATGAAGACTTCCCATGTTCCCATATTGATCATTGGTTCAATGGTAAAAACCATTCCCGGCACCAATAGCATACCAGTTCCTTTTTTCCCGAAATGTTCTACATCCGGTTCTTCATGGAACTCTATGCCTACTCCGTGTCCGCAGAGATCACGCACTACTGAGAATCCATTTTTTTTAGCATGTTTTTCAATGGCATGTCCTATGTCCCCTACAAAACCAAATGGTTTCGCAGCTTCCATGCCTATCTCCAGACATTCTTTAGCTACTCGTACCAGTTTTTCTTTTTGAGGTGTGGTTTTTCCAATGGTAAACATACGCGATGCATCGGCATAATAACCATCAAGAATGGTAGTACAATCCACATTGATGATATCTCCTTCTTCCAGAATATCGAATTCATTGGGAATACCGTGACAAACAACCTCATTGATAGAGGTGCAGCAACTTTTGGGAAAACCGTCATAACCTAAGGTTGCAGGAATGCCACCGTGATCTTTCGTATATTCATAAACCAGCTTGTCTATTTCCAATGTGCTCATGCCTGCATGGATCTCACGTTCTACAAGGTCTAGCACTCCGGTATTGACAATACCGCTACGGCGTATTCCTTCAATCTGTTCCGGTGTCTTGATCAGTTCACGTGAAGGTACTAAATGACCTCTATCTTGATAATAGAGAACCTTTTTATCTAACTCTGTGAGTTCCATACCTTTGGGAACTCTCCAGTTTATTTTATTTCTTTTCATATCAAAGGATTAATTGACTTACAAAGTTAGAGGAAATATTTGTAAAAATGGCTCATCCGGCAATAAATATCTTCATAAAAAGAGAATTTACATGAAATTTGACAGAAACAAATGTTAAATAATCATGTCTTTTACATGAATTTTATGTAGGAGAGTCTATTTTATTTTAATAAAAGGTTATATTTACCGCAAAAAACTAAGCATTCTATTATTAACTTCTTTAATTGAACATCAAAATGGATAAACATCAAATTGGAGTAAACGCAGGAAAAGTTTGGAAACTGCTGAATGACAATAAACGGTGGAGTTATTGTGATTTAAAAAGAGCTTCAGAATTGTCTGACAGAGATTTGAATGCAGCTATAGGTTGGCTGGCCAGAGAGAATAAAATAGACTTTGAATGTTCTAACGGAGACGATTGCCTGTTTCTGAGCGTCAATGTTTATATTGGCTGAATACGAGAAACAGATAATTATGTGGGGCCAAAACTTTCATAATTATCTGTTTTCTTTTTTTAATCAACTTTTCTAATCACTTTGGCCGGATTACCTACAGCAACGGAATTGTCGGGAATGTCTTTAGTTACGACACTTCCGGCTCCGATAATACAGCGATGACCTATTTTTACTCCGGGACAAAGAATAGCTCCTCCTCCTATCCAGCAATCTTCTCCGATAGTTACGGGATATGCATACTCTTTGGGGTCGCGTCGGGTTATGTAATCTACCGGATGATGTGGAGTATAGATCTGTACATTGGGCCCTATCAATGTATGTGCTCCTATGGTGATATATCCACCATCTAAAAATGTACAGTTGGCATTCACAAAGACATGCTCTCCTAAGCGGATGCCGTGTCCATGATCACAGTAAAATGGTGGACAGATGACAGAAGTGGAAGGGATACCCGGCACTAATTCTTCCAGCACTTCCCTGAAACCATCATCGTATGTACTCATCATCCGTAATTGGGCCACTAGTTTTTTGGCGTGTATGAAACTGGCCTGTATTTCCGGTTTCTCCATATCGGCCAGCTGACTGTTACGCATTTTGTCTATCTCGTTCATAATTAAAGGGCTTTAAGATTTCGCCTCAAATGTAGGATTTGTTTTCCGTTCTGCCAAATATACACCACACAAGATAAGAAAACAGCCGGTAAGGGCTATCCAAGTTATCTTTTCATTAATAATGACCGCTGAAGTAAGAAGAGTTACCAAAGGGACGATATAAATATAGTTTGTACTTTTTACGGCTCCCAATTCCTTGACACAAGCATTCCAGGCTATGAAGCAGAGCATGGAGGCGACAAATCCCAAAAAGAGAAGATTTCCAAACACGATGGGTTGCATCATCAAGACATTGTCCCAATTTAACGGACGGAATAAAAACATGGGCAGAATGGTCAGCACTCCGTAGAAGAATACTTTACGGGTAATGAATACGATAGAATAATGATTATCCAATTGTTTGAGAATAAGGCAATAAAATGCCCACATCAATGCAGCGGTCAGTGAAAGAATATCTCCCAAAGGATTAATTTTCAGAATGAAACTGCCGTTGAAAACAACCAGCCCCACTCCTATCAAAGCCATGATCGATCCGTAAACAAGATGGCGGGTGAAAGGTTCTTTTCTTCTGAACAAATAAGAAAGCAGTGTGGTCAGAACAGGTGATGTGCATACTATCAGAGACACGTTGGAGGCTAATGTGATGCCGAGAGCCGTATTTTCAGTAATGAAATAAATAGTTCCTCCACATAATCCGGCCAATAAAAGTAACAATTCATCTTTTACTCTGTTGGCAAATAGTTTTTTATAAGAAATACACCACATGCAAAGATAGGCCAGAGTGAAACGATAAAAGAAGATGTCGGAAGGACTTAATCCATGTTGGATTAGAATCTTAGTAGAAACAAAAGTAGTTCCCCAGATAGCTACTGTGATTATTGCCATTAAGTGATAGACGAACCTTGATTTGATAACATTCATAATTTATATGTGTTTTATTATGTTGCAAAGATAGGTTTTGTTTTCGAGAAACTTATTAAAATATATGGCATAGTTGAGCTGATACAAAGTTCGTTTGTTTTCTCACTTACCTTGGGCGCGGCCCTCAAGGTAAGTGAGATATTTCTATTTCCGGGGAATCCAGGAATCTACCAGCTCCTGATGTTCTTTTACCCATTTTTCCGCTCCTTCTTTTTCATTATATTCATTTTGTGATACATCATCCAGCAGGCTGCTGATTTCTTCGGTGCTCAGATGTATGTTTTCTATCAGTTTTGCCACAAACGGGTGTTGCTCACCAAATCCTTTGCGGGCAATGGCCGTAATTGTTTCCGCTTTACCAAAAATACCTTTCGGGTCCTCCAGAAATTTTAATTTAAAGCGGGTGAACATCCAATGGGGAGTCCATCCCGTCACCACAATCCATTGATGCTCGTCAACGGCTCTTTTTAGTACTGCGGTCATGGCCGGTCCGCTAGACTCCAGCAATTTGTAATCCAGATTGTATTTTTCTATGGCCATATCTGTAGCATGCATAATCCCTGCACCGGCATCAATGCCGATAATCTCGCCTCCGAATTTTTCTTTGTTGGCATTTAATTGCTCAATGGAATGAATGTCCACATAATCGGGGACTACCAGACCGATACGGGCATCCGGATAGATCTTGCCTAAGATTTCCAGATTCTTTCCGTATTGTTTCATATAATCGGCCTGTGTAGCCGGTAACCAAGCATCCATCAGCAAATCTACTTTGCCACGGGCCATTGTTGCATAGATAGGAGCCGGATCGGCATTCTTTAAAACGACATGATAACCTTGTTGTTCAAGAATCACTTCCGTCAAATAGGTCAGGGCGATGCCGTCGTCCCAGTTTATGTATCCAATGCTTATTGTCTTATCATCTTTTTTCCCGCTGCAAGAGGTAAGCAGCAGGAGGAAAGACAAAAAATATAGTATTTTCTTCATGCTTATTTCCCTTTCTTTTGTTTTCCAAGTCCTTGTGTTATTCTATCCAGAATGATGGCCAGGATGACTACTGCGATACCGCCTTCGAAACCTAAACCTATTTTCATCTGCGTGATACCTTTCAGTACGATTTCCCCTAACCCTCCGGCTGCAATCATAGCGGCAATGACCACCATGGAGAGCGACATCAGGATTGTCTGGTTTATACCGGTCATGATAGTGGGCAATGCCAGCGGTAATTGTACCTTGAATAATAATTGCATAGGTGTCGCACCAAAAGAGCGCGAAGCTTCTACAACATTCTTCGGTACTTGCTTGATACCCAGGCTGGTCAGACGCACTACGGGAGGCATGGCAAAAATAATGGTGGCAAAGGCTCCCGGAACGGTTCCCAGCCCGAAAAAGAGTACGGCAGGAATCAGATAGACGAAAGCAGGCATCGTTTGCATCAGGTCGAGGATAGGATGCAGAATTTTATCACATCGTTTGCTGTTTGCGCTCCATATTCCCAAGGGAAGTCCCATGATAAGAGCGATGATGGTAGACGAAAGCACCAATGCTAAAGTCTGCATGGTTTCGTTCCAAAATCCCATTCCCCAAATCAGCAATAATCCTAAAATGGTAAAAATGCTGACTCCTTTTCCCGATTTATACCAAGCCAGGATGGCCAGCAATGCTATTGTTACATAAAAAGGTATCCACATCAATATGTTTTGGAACCCATCTATGAACCCGCCTATTCCAACATTGATGGCGTCGAAAAGAGGGGCAAAGTTTTCTGTGAGCCAGTTGATGGCTGTTTCTATATATTTTCCTATGTTTATCATAATTCGATAGCGTTTTGAATAAGTTCATTAATTTCTTCTTTATCTTTTCCGGTCATCTCTACTACGATGGACGATAGAGGAACCAAGCCTTTCAGTTCGCGTTCTTCATTTACCACATAAATGGGAGAATTGGTTTTCGTGATTAAGGGAAGCAGATCCTCAATCTTTGTGTCCTCCGTAACGGAATGTACTTCACTTTGTACGGCTTCCTGGATTGATTTTATACCTTTACGCCGAAGAATGGCGGCACTTTCCAATGTAATCTCTCCTATCAGCTTGTCATTTTCATCTATCACAGGAAGCACGGTAATATCTCTTTCTTTCATCTTTCTGATCAGAACCTCGGGACCTTCTTTACGCAGACGGGCTACGGCGGGACGGGTTATCATAATACTTCCTGCCGTTATGATTTTGCTCCGGTCCACATTTTCTACAAATCTTGCCACATAGTCATTGGCCGGTTCAGTTAAAATTTCTTCTGAAGTTCCGACTTGCACCACTTCTCCATCTCTCATAATGGCAATGCGGTCACCCAGTTTAATTGCTTCGCTCAAATCATGCGTGATAAAGACGATGGTCTTTTTCATTTTGGATTGCAGTGCCAGCATTTCATCTTGCATTTGTACGCGGATCAATGGGTCCAGAGCGGAAAAGGCTTCATCCATCAGTAATATTTCCGGATCATTTGCCAAAGCGCGTGCCAATCCCACACGTTGCTGCATTCCGCCGGAAAGTTGTCCGACCATCTGATTCTGATATCCTTTCAGCCCGACTATTTCCATACTCTTCATGGCTTTTTTCTCACGTTCCTGTTTGGGAACTCCTTGGAGTTCGAGCCCGAATGCAATATTGCTTAAAACACTGCGATGAGGTAACAAACCAAAATTTTGGAACACCATAGCTATTTCCCGGCGACGCATTTCCAGCAATTCCTTATCAGATGCGGCAGTAATGTCTGTTCCATTAATCAGTACTTGTCCTTTTGTGGGTTTGATTAACCGGTTTATGCAGCGCAATAAAGTTGATTTGCCACTGCCCGACAGTCCCATGATTACGAAGAACTCTCCTTCTTTGATTGTCAGATTGGCGTTTTTAACTGCTACAGTACAATTAGTCGCCTTTAAAATTTCATTTTTGCTTTTTCTTTCTTTCAACATCCGGAACGCTTTCTGCTTTTCCGGACCGAAAACAAGATACAAGTCTTTTATTTCTATTTTGTTCATAGTCTATAATAGTTTAAATTAATTAAGAATAGGGAGGAATTGACGGAAGTAAATTGAGATGTCATCCGGTATATTTAACGAAACAAAATATAAAAAGGTTCATCATAAGATGAGTTTTATTGATCAGTAAATATGTTTTTTTACAGCTTGTTATTGTTTACTCCCTACGGGAGTGGTTCAGAAAGTCCGAGATTAAAAAAAGCTAATCAGAAAGCGTTTTCTATAAAACAGAAATTAAGTATTATCCTTTTGTCGAGCGTTCATTTTATTCTATCTTTGTCACGCAAAACAGAATAAATATATGGATAGTATTTTAATTATTGATGATGAACCGCAAATACGCAAACTTCTTTCGCGTATGATGGAATTGGAAGGTTACGAAGTATTCCAGGCAGCCGATTGCCAGTCTACATTGAAACAACTTAAGTTACATAATCCCCAAGTGGTGTTGTGTGATGTGTTTTTGCCGGACGGCAATGGAGTGGATATGGTTACGACCATCAAAAAACTCTATCCAGAATTGGAGGTGATACTTTTGACCGCCCACGGTAACATTCCGGATGGTGTGCAGGCAATCAAGAATGGAGCCTTTGATTATATCACCAAAGGGGATGATAATAATAAAATTATTCCGTTAATCAGCCGGGCTATGGCTCAGGCTAAAAAGAATGTAGGGGAAAAAGTGAAAACAGAAGAGACCCAAAGTTTCTCTTTTGACGCTATAAAAGGGAAGTCGGAGGGTATGCAACAAGCCGTAGCATTGGCCCGAAAGGTTTCGGCAACGGATGTTACAGTCTTGCTGACCGGAGAAACAGGCACGGGGAAAGAGGTCTTTGCACAAGCCATCCATCGCAACAGTCTTCGCAAAGAGAATGCTTTTGTGGCTGTAAACTGTTCTGCTTTTAGCAAAGATCTGCTTGAAAGCGAGATATTCGGTCATAAAGCCGGTTCGTTTACCGGAGCGATGAAAGATAAGAAGGGGCTGTTCGAAGTGGCCGATAACGGAACCATCTTTTTGGATGAAATAGGTGAAATGGCTTTCGAGCTGCAAGCCAAATTGCTTCGTGTGCTCGAAGCGGGAGAGTACATCAAGATAGGCGACACGAAACCGACGAAAGTGAATGTCCGCGTTATCTCCGCCACCAATCGGGACCTGAAAAAAGAAATAGAACAAGGTAATTTCCGTGAAGATCTTTATTATCGTCTTTCTGTTTTTCAGATACACCTCCCTCCTCTTCGTGAGCGCAAAGAAGACATCGAACTTTTGGCGGAAAGCTTTATCCAACTCTTTTCAAAGAAACTGGGGAAACAGGTGGAAGGGATGGCTCCGGAGTTCTTGAAAGCTTTGAAAGCTGCCGACTGGAGAGGAAATATCCGTGAATTGCGAAACGTGATAGAACGCAGCATGATTGTCTGCGACAAACAGCTCACCTTACAAGATCTTCCCATTGAAATACAGAATGCCCGGCAGGAAGATTATTCCGGCAAGAATTATTCGGAGTTTGAACTGGCCGCTATGGAAAAACGTCATATCGCTAAAGTTCTGCAACATACTAAAGGAAACAAGACCGAGGCTTCACGTTTATTGAAAATAGGTTTGACTACTTTATATAGAAAGATAGAGGAGTACGGCATTTAGTTGTTGCAGGTCATTGATCAACCCTTTCCTGCCCTATGGTTAAGTCTTTTTATACGGATGTATTCTATCTCCATAGCCTTTGGAGTTATCTCCATAAGCTTTGGAGTTATCTCCCAAGGCTATGGAGTTAACTCCAAAGGCTTGCGGAGATAAAACAAACAGGAAGAAAACCCTTAACCATAGGGCAGGAAAGGGTTAGGGATACGGATAAAACCTTTTAATGACGAATCCGGTTCCCAAGTCTTTTATGTATTCCTTACGGATAAACAGCCCCACTCAAATTCTACTGCTTCACGAAAGACCATAGGCAGCATTATTGCAAGATGGTTTCAGCAAAGATGGCTACGGAATCAATACATTCCGGATATAGAAATGATCCGTGACTTTCCTCAGCAAGACAAGAGCTTTCGATATACTTCGGCATCTTCCTCCGAGAAACAGCATACAATCACTTCTCCTTCATAGCCATGTGCCATTTCTTCCCCGATGGCATTCAATGCGATACGTGCCGCTTCTTCCTTGGGATAATGATATACGCCGGTACTGATACAGGGGAATGCAATGCTTTGGATGCCGTTCTCTCTCGCTAGTATGAAACTGGTATGATAGCATGATGCAAGTTTTTCGGCTTCTCCATGCGTTCCCCCATGCCATACGGGTCCTACGGTATGAATCACTTTCCTGCATGGCAGGTTGTATGCATCGGTTATCTTGCTTTCCCCCGTCGGACAACCGCCCAATGTTTTGCATTCCGCTAACAACGCCGGGCCTGCAGCCCGATGGATAGCTCCATCTACACCACCGCCACCCAGCAACGAGCAGTTGGCTGCATTTACAATGGCGTCGACTTTTAAAGTAGTGATATCGGCTACGGTAACATTTATCTTCTTCATTTTTCCTTTCTGTTTTTCTGTATTAAAACCTCTATACAAAGCTATATAATAAATTGGGGAATTATGCAGTTTGGCAGCAAATAAATCAATTATTCTCCTGTTTTGATATTCATCCCTTTTCATTTTGAAAAGATCTTCTTTTGCTCCCTCTTTTTTCTTGTTGTTATATCTGTATATAAATCAGTTACTTATCTCCTGTTTGCCGGTAATGGCACACTATTGGCATATAGCGTGGCAGTTAACAATAGTATTAATTAAAAAAAGGAATTATGGATTTATTTTCAATCGGATTTGTGGTTTGTACCTTGAGCGGTATAGCTTGCTTTTGGCTTTTCTTTAAATGCATAGACTGGTTCGAGAAGATCTAAAAAAAGAAAGGAGAAACAAGTTATGTACACAGCATTATTTGTAGTTAGTTTGATTATGTTCGGCTATATGATGTATGTTCTCATCAAGCCGGAGAAGTTTTAAAAAAGTAAGTTAAGAAATAAAGAGTTATGAATACTGAAGTTTTAGGTGTTATAGCGCAAATTGTCTTAATGGTAGTGCTCAGCTATCCTTTGGGCAAATATATCGCTAAAGTTTATAAAGGTGAAAAGACTTGGTCGGATTTTATGAAGCCCGTTGAACGGGTTATGTTCAAACTGAGTGGCATCAATCCCAATGAGGAGATGAACTGGAAACAGTTTTTGAGAGCCTTGCTGGTGGTAAATCTATTTTGGTTCCTTTGGGGGATGGTACTGTTGGTTACACAAGGTGTGCTGCCGCTTAACCCGGATGGAAATGTCGGTCAGACTGCACATCAGGCATTCAATACTTGTATCAGTTTCATGGTGAACTGTAACTTGCAACATTATAGCGGTGAAAGTGGGCTGACTTATTTTACTCAGCTATTCGTCATCATGCTCTTTCAGTTTATTACTGCCGCTACCGGTATGGCTGCCATGGCAGGTATAATGAAAGCGCTGGCTGCAAAGACTACTCAGACTATTGGCAATTTCTGGAACTATTTGGTATTAAGTTGTACCCGTGTCCTGTTGCCTCTTTCATTGGTCGTAGGCTTTATCCTGATTGTGCAAGGAACTCCGATGGGCTTTGACGGAAAAATGAAAGTGACCACCATGGAAGGAGCTACACAATATGTATCACAAGGCCCTACGGCGGCTATTGTCCCTATCAAACAATTGGGTACTAATGGTGGTGGTTATTTTGGTGTAAACTCTTCTCATCCATTGGAGAACCCTACCTATTTTGCCAATATGGTGGAATGTTGGTCTATCCTTATCATACCTATGGCGATGGCATTTGCATTCGGTTTCTATCTGAAACGTAAAAAATTGGGTTATAGTATATATGGTGTCATGCTGTTTGCCTATCTGGTAGGAGTTTGTATCAATGTGAGTCAGGAGATGGGTGGTAATCCACGTATTGATGAAATGGGGATAGCGCAGGATAATGGCGCGATGGAAGGTAAAGAAATACGTTTGGGCTCGGCCGCCACTGCTTTGTGGAGTATTACTACTACGGTTACTTCCAATGGTTCTGTCAATGGTATGCACGATTCAACAATGCCGCTTTCGGGTATGATGGAAATGCTGAACATGCAGATCAACACATGGTTTGGCGGTGTAGGTGTGGGATGGATGAACTACTTTACATTTATTATTATCGCCGTGTTCATCAGTGGGTTGATGGTAGGCCGTACACCGGAGTTCCTTGGTCATAAAGTAGAAGCACGTGAAATGAAGATTGCTTCCATTGTGGCACTACTTCATCCGTTTATCATTTTAGTTGGTACGGCATTGGCTGCTTATCTGTTTGTTCATGCGCCTGCATTTGTGGAAAGTGAAGGTGGCTGGCTGAACAATCCCGGATATCATGGTTTGAGCGAAATGCTTTATGAATACACCTCGTGTGCCGCCAATAATGGTTCCGGTTTTGAAGGACTGGGTGATAACACATGGTTTTGGAACTACTCTTGTGGTATTGTGCTGATATTAGGACGTTTTGTCCCGATTGTAGGTCAAGTGGCCATAGCAGGTATTCTGGCTAAGAAAAAATTTATTCCCGAAAGCGCCGGCACATTGCAAACCGATACAGTGACATTCGGTGTGATGACATTTGCGGTTATTTTTATTGTTGCCGCACTATCATTCTTCCCGGTACATGCATTAAGCACTATTGCCGAGCACTTGAGTTTATAATTCTGATAACAGACAACGATATTAATAGAAGATATGAAAGATAATAAATCAGCTTCTTTATTTCAGAAGGAGCAAGTCATTGACAGCATAAAACAATCATTCGTGAAGTTGAATCCGCGAGTGATGATTAAGAATCCGATTATGTTCACGGTAGAGGTTTGTACAGCTATTATGTTCTTGGTGATGCTCTACTCTATCGTTAATGATTCACAAGGCTCATTTATTTATAATTTATGGGTTTTCGTAATCCTGTTCATCACCTTGTTATTTGCTAATTTTGCTGAAGCTATTGCCGAAGCGCGCGGAAAAGCACAAGCCGATAGCCTGAGGAAGACTCGTGAGGAAACCCCTGCCAAATTGATTGTGAACGGGACTTTGAAAACTGTCAGTAGTTCCCGGTTAAAGAAAGGTGATATTTTTGTATGCGAGGCAGGAGATGTAATTCCTGCCGATGGCGAGATCATCGAAGGACTGGCGTCTATTGACGAAAGTGCCATCACAGGCGAATCCGCTCCTGTAATCCGTGAAGCAGGCGGTGACAAGAGTTCAGTAACAGGAGGTACAAAAGTATTGTCCGATCAGATAAAAGTAATGGTAAGCACCCAGCCGGGTGAAAGTTTCCTGGATAAGATGATTGCATTGGTGGAAGGCGCATCCCGCCAGAAAACACCGAATGAAATTGCATTGACTATCCTGTTGGCAGCATTTACATTGGTCTTTGTCATTGTGTGTATCACCCTTAAACCGTTTGCCGATTATACGGGAACTGTCATTACCATTGCTTCTTTTCTGTCCTTGTTTGTCTGCCTCATTCCTACCACTATCGGAGGATTGCTTTCGGCTATCGGTATCGCCGGGATGGATCGTGCTTTGCGTGCCAATGTCATAACCAAATCGGGTAAAGCAGTGGAAACAGCCGGAGATATAGATACGTTGCTTCTTGATAAAACAGGAACAATAACTATAGGAAACCGTAAAGCTACCCGTTTTTATCCGGCTCAGGGAGTGGATGAACATGCTTTCATCGAAGCCTGCCTGCTCTCATCTGTATCTGATGATACTCCGGAAGGCAAATCTATTATTGAACTGGGACGTGAATCGGGTTTACGGATGCGTAATTTGAATACCGATGGTGCTCATATGATAAAATTTACCGCCGAAACCAAATGCTCGGGTATTAACTTGAAGGATGGAACAGAAATCCGTAAAGGTGCATTTGATGCGATCCGCAAGATAGCTTTGTCGGCCGGAAACCCTTTCCCAAAAGAAACGGAAGATATCATTCAAACCATTACAAGTAATGGAGGTACTCCATTGGTGGTAAGTATCAATAAGAAAGTTGCCGGAGTAATAGAATTGCAGGATATCATAAAACCGGGTATTCAGGAACGTTTTGAACGTTTACGCAAGATGGGGGTAAAAACAGTCATGGTGACGGGAGATAACCCATTGACCGCCAAATATATTGCAGAGAAAGCCGGAGTAGACGACTTCATAGCCGAGGCTAAACCGGAGGATAAGATGGAGTATATCAAGAAAGAGCAGGCTGCCGGCAAACTGGTTGCCATGATGGGTGACGGAACAAATGATGCTCCTGCCCTTGCCCAAGCTAATGTGGGGGTTGCCATGAATAGCGGTACACAGGCTGCCAAGGAAGCAGGGAATATGGTGGATTTGGATAATGATCCTACCAAGCTGATAGAGATTGTTGAGATAGGTAAACAATTGCTGATGACACGTGGTACACTGACTACTTTCTCCATAGCCAATGATGTGGCCAAATATTTTGCCATTGTTCCTGCATTGTTCATGCTTTCCATTCCGGAACTGGCTGCATTGAATATTATGGGGCTGCATAGCCCTGAGAGTGCTATCTTGTCTGCGGTTATATTCAATGCCGTCATTATTCCTATTCTGATTCCGCTGGCATTGAAAGGAGTTCAATACAAACCGATAGGAGCTTCCGCCTTGCTTCGTCGTAATCTTTTGATATATGGCATAGGTGGTGTTATTGCTCCTTTTGTGGGTATTAAATTAATAGATTTAGTAGTAGGATTATTCTTTTAACAAGTAAACGACAATGAAAAATTTTATAAAGTCATTCAGACTTACCTTAGTCTTTTGTGTGTTTTTCTCAGTATGCTATATACTAGTCTTATGGATTTTCGCTCAGTTTGCCGGACCTAATTCCGGCAATGCCGAGGTGGTGGAACTTAACGGAAAAGTGGTAGGTGCAGCCAATGTGGGACAATTATTTACGGAAGATATTTATTTCTGGGGACGTCCTTCGTGTGCCGGAGATGGTTATGATGCAACCAGTTCGGCCGGTAGCAATAAAGGCCCTACCAATGCAGAATACTTGGCTGAAGTAGAAGCGCGGATTGATACATTTTTAAAGCATCATCCTTACTTGAGCCGTAAGGAAGTACCTGCCGAAATGGTCACAGCCAGCGGTTCCGGGCTGGATCCTGACATCACTCCGGCCTGCGCATACGTGCAGGTACAACGTGTGGCTAAAGCTCGCGGAATGAGTGAGGAAACTGTAAAAGCTATTGTAGATAAAGCTGTGGAAAAACCGTTTATGGGCATATTCGGAACAGAGAAGGTGAATGTGTTAAAACTGAATGCTGCTTTAGAAAAGGCAAAATAATAAAAAATATATAGTCATTAAATTAGGAAGATGTGCGTCATGAAAAAGAGAAGTTTCCTGGATACCGAGAGCCTGTCGGCTCTAGAAGCTGTGGCTATCATTGTATTGTTCTTTGCTTTGATAACATGGATTCTTGATCTTTGACGTGCATCACCCTATTGAATGATACATCTTGATTCAGAAAAACTCAAAATGGATATTTCCTTTCAGACAATAAGAAGGAAATAGTAGAAATATGTAAAACACGAATATTGATTAGTTTAATTTTTTAAGATGAAAAAGAATTTGAAAAAAGTGGTCTTGGTACTGGCTTTACTGTTGCCTGGAGTGATAAAAGCACAAGAATTTAACGTAACGGCTAAGGCGGATTTTGTAAGTGATTACATTTGGCGTGGCGCTTACCAGAATTCAGGATTTTCTGTACAGCCTACATTAGGATTATCTTACGGCAATCTTTCTTTGTCTGCTTGGGGGAGTCAGAGCCTAACCAAGACAGACGGTGCACAAGAGTTTGACATCAATTTGAGTTATACCATTGGCGGTTTAGGTATTACAGTGACCGACTATTGGTGGAATGGCATCACCATGCCCTACGGGGATTATAAACATGATCATCATTTTGAAGGAACATTAGCTTATAATTTCGGCGAGAACTTTCCTCTGACCTTGAGTTGGTCTACCATGTTTGCGGGAGGAGACGATAACAAAGACGGTGATCGTGCTTATTCCACTTATATCAATGCTTCTTATAATATTGCTTGCCCGGAAGAAATTACGCTCACTCCTTCCGTTGGTTTCACTCCTTGGAAAGGAATGTATGATGCTGATGGTGCTGCTTTTACAGATATTGCTCTAAAAGCTTCCAAGAACATTAATATTACAGATCATTTTTCTTTGCCTTTGTTTGTACAGGCTATTGTTTCGCCCTCATTTGACAAAACTTATCTGATAGCCGGATTAAGTATTGGGTTTTAAATATGTGATTTTTTTAACAAAAGGAAGTGTCAAAACGAAACCGGACTATCCAATCGTCAACTGTAGGGGCAGGGTTTGCCTGCCCGAAGACACAAAGCAAACTGTTTTCGGGCGAGCGAACCTCGCCCCTACGAACGAAACGACAGCATTATCCACGTTTTGACAACCCTTTTTTGTTGTATAGAGTGACTTATCCTTTTTTGAGTCTTGCCGGACGTGGTATTTTTGTTCAAAGAGTTACCACGTGGAGAATGGAGTATGGCTAAAACTAAAGATAGTTTTGTATCTCTTTAATGTTATTCAACTTAATAAAGTGGGAGTGCGTTACTTCTCCTTCGTATTGTTCGTGTGCCCAAGTGACATGATGAGGTACATAGGCTGCATAACCTCCGAGTTCCAATATGGGAATAATATCCGACTTTATCGAATTACCTATCATCAGTAAATTTTCTGCCTTACACCCTAAATGATCAAGCAATCTTTTATAATCCGCATTTTTCTTGTCGCTCATTATTTCTATGTGGCAAAAGTATTCTTGTAATCCGGACGCAGAAATCTTTCTTTTTTGATCGAACAAATCACCTTTGGTGGCCAATACTAATTTATAATTTTCGTGCAAGGCTGATATGACTTCTTGCACACCGTCCAATAATGTGATTGGTCTTTGCAGAAGTTCCTGACCTGAACGGAGGATTTCTTTTACGAGATTGAGGTCTCCTTCTCCATTAGTAACTTTGCAAATGGTTTCAATCATGCAAAGCAGCATTCCTTTCAGTCCATAACCATAGATATGCAGATTTTTTATTTCTGTCTTGAACAATTCTTCTGATACGGAAGGAGCTGGTGAATATTTCCTCAGAAGATGACAAAATTTGTGTTCCAACTCTTGAAAATAAAGTTCATTTTCCCAAAGAGTGTCATCGGCATCAAAAGCGATAAATTCTATCTTATTTTTCATGTTTTATTATTAGAATAGGAAGAGGGAGCAAATCATATCATAATGTATTGTTTTGTCCGTCTTTTACGTTCTGTATAAATTCGGCAACATTTCGTCCATCCACCAAGCCATGGTGGACACTGATGGATATAGGGAGCAAAAGTTTCTTTTTTTCTTGTATCAGCTTACCTATAGAAATTTTGGGTATAGAATCTCCTGTTTGAATTGAACCGGCATGTTTCATCTCGGAAAAGGCAAACCAAGGCAGAGCCGAATAACGGATGACATCCGCTCTTGCTGTGTCCTTGGAAAAAGAAAGTCCGGTACTGTTTTTTACTCTATGTATTTCCTTTTCTGCATTTTCAATAAATAAAGAAAGATCTGTGTCATACTCAAAAAATCCAAAGCCAAAAGTTCCGTCCTCTCTTCCGATAGTGGGCGAAATATTGATTTTATCATATTCTACTACTTCTCCGTTTTCTATACGTAATTTGAATGCAGTAGTCGCATTGATACATTTCAATAGGAAGTGCACAGAATAAAGAAAAAAAGAAACTTCCATATTTTTACTTTGTTGATATATGCTTGTGAAATCAACAGTCATGGTAATTCCCCAAAAAGGGTCATCGAGAGCCGAGAAGAATTTAAAATGCTCTTTTCTATTCCAATTGTCCAGGTTAATAACTCGCTTCATTTTCTATTTACTCTGTTTTTCTTTTATGTGTATTATTTCTGTTACAACTATTTTAACGATAAAACGTATTGTTGCAAATATACAAAAAGTATTTTAACAGAGATGTTCTTTGTTTGCTTTAAATCCATTTTATTATCTCCTGTTCTGTGTTAAAGTTAAGAATGGATAACAGCAACTATTTTAAAAGGTTATTCAGGACTGGTAATCAACTATATGTCTATTTTTGTTTATAAGGGAAAGAATTCTATTAAATTCATAAGTCAGTTTTTTGTGTGGATAACAATGTAGGTGATGGAATTGGCAATAAAGTATAAATCGCTATAAGGATAAAATAATATTTTATTTAATCAAAAACAAAAGCAACAAATACCTGTCGGGCAAATTTGTTGCTTCTGTTTATTCAAGAAGGTCACATGACAAAAGAGTCTTGTAATTGAGTTTGTTTTATTACATCAAATTTTTCTGATGGAATATCTAGAAAGGCTTTGCACAGTGTCATTAATGCCTTTTCTCTATCTTGTTCCCGTACCAGCACTGAAAGATTGTGAGTGCTGCTGCCATATGAAATCATGCATACCGGCATCTCTTTCAGCGTTTCTATAATTCTGGCTTCCAACCCTGTATGCTTTTCCCAATTTAGATCGCCAATAACGCTGACCACAGACATTTCTGTTTCCATTCCTATTTCCGCATACTTATGTAATTCACGATATATCAGGCGTAATGTGTCGTTGCTACATTTCACAGCCAATGAAACACTCACATTAGAGGAAGTCGCTAAATAGACAGGAACCTTATATTTCTCGAACACATCAAATACTTTTCCAATAAATAGATAAGAAGTAAGAACCCCTAACGAACGAAGTTTGACAAAGACCACACCTCTGCGTGAAACAGCAGCTTTTACTTTTGTTCCTGTTTTTTCTGATGATATCCGTAATGTATCTTCCGGTGTTTTTATCAATACAATGGCCATACCGACGGTGCGCGCCAGCAGAATACATTCCGGATGAAGCAATGCAATGCCGCTATCAATAAAATTCTCGGCTTCACCGTATGTAAGAGTCCGAGTATGTTCCATACCTTGGAAACAAATTTCATCAGAACGTAAGGATGTTATAATTTCATCCGCATGGAATACAGCCCCGATAACAGTGGCATAATACTCATTTCCTATTTGTGGGAATAAATCCACTTCATCATATGCATTTTTACACAAACGGCTTTGGGTAATAAGAATGGGGACATCGGGACAGGCTTTCATCAGTTCTTCTACATTTTTTTTCACATACTTTATATCCGGTTTCCGATCAAGCCCTAGCCGCATGAAATGACATGAGTTCAAGATGAAGTTCTTTTTCGTACATTCTTCTAAATAATGTGACAGAATAAGAGAGGATATCATTGCTCCGTGAGCCATAATCTCATGATCGTCAATGATGTTCGGATTTTCATTACATAAACGGGAAATTTGATCGATGTGTACTTTTATTTCTTTGGCAGCTTCTGCTTTCTGCATTTCGGAGGAAAGAAGATTGTCCAGCCAATTTCCACAATCATTCTCGAAATCCTGCAATTGATTCATAACCTTTTCGATATCGAGATGGAATAAAGAAATAGAAACAGCTTGCAGCTTTTGGGCAATGCCGGTAAAAGTGTCGAGCACTATAATAGAACGTTCGTTCATGCTAATTACTTCAGTCCGATGTTTCAGTTCGGCAGCAGATTTAATATTTTCTAAATTATATACTTTCATTTTTGTATTGCATTTTATTCTTTTCGAGTTTCTTTTTCATTTTAACAGGCAAATTTCCATATTGGAAAGCTATATTCTTACTAGTTTCATCTTTATTAGTTTGTTAATCAGTTGTTTATTATTGTTTGCTCGCTACCTTTTCTATAAGTTGATAGCGTTATACTCTGTATAAATCAAAATCGATGCCATTACAAAAATTGCACTTTTATCTTTCGGCTATTTCATTTCCCATTTTAGAAAAAAGGCTTTCATATTGAAAATGTATAAACTAATTGACAAGTATATATCATATTGATAATAAGATATTTAAGTTGGTGGTATGACTTTTGTCATCTAACTGAAAAAAAGAATTATATAAAAATGAAATTGTATATCATATCAAACAGACTGCCCGTGAAGGCTGTCGCAGAACAAGATACCTTTGTTTTCTCACGTAGTGAAGGAGGTCTGACAACGGGCCTAAATTCCCTACAAGGCAATTACGAGAAACATTGGGTGGGGTGGCCCGGAATCTGTACAGACAAAGAGGAAGAAAAACAGGATATCTGTCACCGATTGGAGGAAATGAATCTCCATCCCATATTTTTATCCGATGAGCAATATAAGAACTATTATGAGGGATACAGTAACAGTACCCTGTGGCCTTTATGCCACTATTTCTTTGCCTATACATTATATAGAAAGAGTTTCTGGCAATCTTACCAAGAGGTTAACGCTTTGTTTTGTCGGAAAATCATCCGCCTTGTGGAACCGGATGATTGGGTCTGGGTACAAGATTATCAGTTGATGTTACTTCCGGAAATGCTCCGCCAAGAGCTTCCCCGGTTGCATATCGGCTATTTCCATCACATTCCGTTTCCATCTTATGAGTTATTCCGAATTCTGCCTGAACGTGCCGAAATACTGAAAGGATTGTTAGGAGCCGATTTTATCGCATTTCATACACATGACTATATGCGTCATTTCATCAGCGCGGCCGAACGGGTACTCCATATGGATTTCAGTATGGATGAAACCCGGATAGGCAATCGCATTGTGCGCGTTGATGCACTTCCGATGGGGATAAATTATGACCTTTACCACAATGTGTCACAACAAAAAAATGTTTGGAAAGCTATAGAACGAACCCGTCTCTTGTTTGGCAAACATAAACTTATCCTATCGGTAGACCGTTTGGATTATAGTAAAGGTATTTTGCACCGTCTTTATGGATTTGCCTCTTTTTTGGAACACCATCCCGAATATCATGGCAAGGTAACACTGGCTATGGTCATAGTTCCTTCACGTGACCATGTAGGCAGTTATGCCGAATTGAAAACCCGGATTGACGAGGAAATAGGTTCTATCAACGGACGATATTCTACAATGAACTGGACTCCGGTCTGCTATTTTTATCATGGTTTCTCATTCGAAGAATTGGCTGCCATGTATTTTATAGCTGATATTGCATTAGTCACTCCTTTGCGTGACGGAATGAACTTGGTTGCCAAAGAGTATGTTGCTGTCAAGCAAGACAATCCCGGTGTATTGGTCTTAAGTGAAATGGCCGGTGCCGCTGTGGAACTGACCGACGCCTTGCTGGTTAATCCCAATGATACGGAGCAGATAGAAAATGCCATTTGCCGGGCATTGGAAATGCCGTTTGAAGAACAGAAAGAACGGATGCACCGTATGCAGTCTATTGTATCCGTACAGACTGTCAATAAATGGGCTGCCGATTTTGTAAATGAATGGCAGGAAGTGGCACACAAAAACAAAACCATGCTTCTTAAGAAGATAGGATCACAGAATATGCAGGAAATTCAGCATCAATACTTACATGCTAAAAAGCGTTTGATTTTATTGGATTATGACGGGACGCTGGTCCCTTTTCAGAAAAGGCCGGAAGATGCCTCTCCTACTCCGCAATTGCTGGATATATTGCAGAAACTGGCTGCCGACCCCTTGAATCATGTGGTAATAAACAGCGGACGTGACCATTTTACTTTAGAGAAATGGTTGGGTGCACTACCTATTTCCTTTGCAGCCGAACATGGGGCCTTTTATAAAGAGAATGGTGTATGGCACAAGAATGTACACGCGCAGGAATGGAGCCCAGGATTACTTTCTATATTAAAATTATTTGTCAGCAAGACTCCTCGCTCCCATCTTGAAGTCAAAGAAACGGCACTTGCCTGGCATTATCGTGAGGCCGATGCATGGTTGGGCAGATTGCGTGCGCAACAGTTGGTCAATTCCTTGATATCTATTTGCTTGAAACAGAATTTGCAAATCATGCAAGGTAATAAGGTGATAGAAATAAAATCTCCCGAATTTACCAAAGGTTCAGAAGTAAACAGGCTTTTGCTTGCCACCCGATATGATTTTATCCTGGCAATGGGAGATGATACCACGGATGATGATATGTTTAAAGCCCTGCCTGTTACTGCTGTGACTGTAAAGATTGGTACAGCATCCGAGAGTGCACGTTACAATCTGCCCGTACAGACAGACACCTTGCCGTTTTTACAACGGCTGACAGATAAAAGCGTGGTGAAAGCAGCCTTGAAAAGTGGTTTGAAAGGGCAGCTATCATCGGCTATAGATTTTTTAAAACGGATAATAAACCACTAACATTACAAAAAAATAACCATGGACAATTTGAATTACGGTGTAATCGGTAATTGCTGCACAGCCGCACTGATTTCCGAAAAAGGAAGTATTGAATGGCTATGTTTTCCAAATTTTGATTCACCTTCTATTTTTGCAGCTCTTCTGGATCGTGAAAAAGGCGGGACTTTTGGTTTTGAAGTTTCAGAAGACTATCACACCATCCAATCGTATGTTCCCCATACCAATATTCTTTCCACTACTTTTGTGTCAGAGCAAGACGAATTTGCGGTAGTCGACTTTATGCCTTGTTATGAGTTATATGATAATAAGGAATATTATCGTCCGGCTGAGGTCTATCGTTATATCCGCCGGATTAAAGGTCGTCCCCGCATTAAAGTCAATTACCATCCGGCTCCCGACTATGCTCGTGGAAAAGCATTTTTTAATGTAACTTCCCGGTATATTGAAACCTATTCTTCTTCTAACAACAAGGACAGACAATATCTGTATTCCTCTTTGCCGTTGCAAGGTATCGTAGACCATCAGGAATTTATATTAGAGAAAGATGAATTTTTCCTCCTTTCATACAATGAAAAGGTGATACCTGTTGATATAGAGCGTGAGAAACTGGAGTATTGCCGCACGTTGGTTTATTGGTTGAACTGGACGGATCGTACAAGAAAGTTTACTATTTACAACGATATAATAGAGCGTAGTTTACTCACCCTGAAGATGATGTCCTTTTATAATGGCGCGGTATTAGCTTCTCTTACTACCAGCCTGCCCGAAGCTGTGGGAGAAGTACGCAATTGGGATTATCGTTTTTGTTGGTTGCGGGATGCCTCCATGTCCATAGAGACTCTTTTCAAGATAGGTCATGCCGATGCAGCCCGCAAATTCATGAAATTCATACAATCTACTTTTGTTGCCGAACATGACACTTATCAAATAATGTATGGCATTCGTGGGGAAAGGAAATTGACTGAAGTTATACTCGACCATCTTTCAGGATATAAAAATTCCCAACCGGTGCGTATCGGCAATGATGCTTATCATCAAAGGCAGAATGATTCATTCGGCTATCTGATGGACTTGATTTACCAATATTACCGGTTGATGCCAGGTACATTGGATGAAATAGAAGATATGTGGGAAATGGTGAAAAGTATTATGACGACTGTGATGGAAGATTGGAGAAAGCCTGATAAAGGAATTTGGGAGATACGGGGTGAAGGACAGCATTTCGTTTCGTCCAAAGTGATGTGTTGGGTTGCTTTGGACAGAGGAGCCCGCATAGCCCGTATTCTGAATAAATATGAGAATAGCCGACGTTGGGAAGAAGAAGCTGATGCAATTAAAGCAGATGTTATGAGAAACGGATGGAAGGAAGAAATACAAAGTTTTTCACAAGCATACGGCAATCTGGATTTGGACTCTTCTTTACTGTTAATGGAACCTTATGGATTTATAGATGCTGATGATATTCGTTATCATAAAACTGTGAAAGCCGTCAAGAAATCCTTGTTACACAAAGGATTGATGTACCGCTATAATACTCATGATGATTTTGGCTGTCCTTCTTCGGCCTTTACCATCTGTACTTTTTGGCTGATCCGTGCACTTTATGTCATCGGGGAAAAAGACGAAGCACGCTGTCTGTTCGATGAAATTTTGCAATATTCAAACCATTTGGGCCTGTTCAGTGAAGATATTGATTTCGAAACAAAAGAGCAATTGGGTAATTTCCCACAAGCTTATTCTCATCTGGCGCTGGTAAATACTGCTGTGTTATTTGCGGAAGAAGATAAAAGGCTAATCTTTAAATAAGGAAAAATTTGGAGAATGACTGATAATCCGGTATCTTCGTACAATTAAAATCAGGAAAATGCGTATAACAAAAAAACGGAGTCCAAGGTTAATCTTGCAGTCTTTAGTAAAAAACGGATATCCATATATTATTATATGTATATGGTGTGTGTTGTCTGGCGGATGTGTTCAGAATAAATCCCAAGATTCATTGAAAACATTAAAAACAGAAATTCGACATATTATTAAAGATAAGAAAGCAACTATAGGAGTGGCTTTGATACTGGATGGAGAAGATACGCTGGCCATAAATAATGCCGAAAAATATCCCATGATGAGCGTTTATAAGTTTCATCAGGCATTGGCTGTATGTGATTACCTGCAAAAACGGCATATTCCACTTTCCACTTCCCTATATCTTGATAAAAAATATTTCAAACCGGATACATACAGCCCTTTGCGTGATAAATATCCCCAAGGCAATTTAGAACTTCCGATTAGTGAACTTTTAGTTTATACAATGCAGTCAAGTGACAATGTAGCCTGTGATATCTTATTCGATTATATAGGTGGTGTAAACGTGGTGGATGAATACATTCATTCATTGGGAATAAACGATGTTTCCATAACTGCTACCGAAGATGAGATGCATCAAGGCATGGATGATTGTTACAAAAACTGGACAACACCAATGGAAGCAGCCAATCTATTGGAACTTTTTATGACTCAAGATTTCATGAGAAATGAATATACAGATTTTCTAAAGCATATTATGATAGAGTGTGGGACAGGCAAAGACAGACTGCCTGCTCCCCTTCCCGAAAGTGAAGTCAAGATAGGACATAAGACAGGAACTTCCGATAAGAATGACCGGGGAGAATACATTGGCATCAATGACATTGGCTTTGTAATTCTACCTGATGGAAGCCGATACGTAGTAGCTGTATTTGTTAAAGACTCAAAAGAAAATATGGAAACGAATGCTAAAATAATCTCTGATATTTCGGCTGCTGTTTACCGATATACCGGGAATCGTTAAAATAGTGCTGTTTTGCACTATCTATAAAGACAAGAATGTTATAAATATAATATTATGGATTATCACATCATTAAAATATCTAGAAATAAAAAGCAATATCTGGACTTATTATTGCTTGGGGATGAACAGGAAACAATGATAGACCGGTATCTGGAGCGTGGTGACTTGTTTGTATTGGAAGATAATGGGATAAAAGCCGTGGGCGTTGTAACAAAAGAAGGTCCGGAAATTTGTGAATTGAAGAATATAGCGGTTACCCCTATTGCCCAGCGACAAGGATATGGTAGAAAACTAATAAACTACCTGATAAACCATTATTCAAAAGAATATACTCAGATGATAGTGGGAACAGGAGACGTTCCCGGTGTTCTTGCATTTTATAAAAGTTGCGGCTTTGAATATTCTCATTGTATAAAAGGTTTTTTCACGGAGAACTACGATCATCCCATTATTGACAATGGGGTTTTACTAAAAGATATGATTTATTTGAAACGTAAAATAGGTTTTTAAAAGAGTGGAAAAAGATCAAATACTGAAATATCTCCTAAATTTAAACATTGTTTTCTATCGTTTTTCAATGAAATAGGTGTATCTTTGCACTATGTTAAAAACTCGTATATCGGATTTGGTGTCGTAAACAATCTGTTCTCATAAATAGATTGTTTATTCGTGTATTCTCGGGATATTTTTTCGAGAGCAATTTCATATTACTATAATTTTATTTTTTAATTACACAGGGAGTATGGCTATGCTTTCAGTGTATGTTTAATATATTACGATAATGAATAATGACAACAATACAATTCTAGGATTCGATGTAAATTTGATTTGTGATTTTTTCTTAAATACGGAGCGACAAGGACCCGGAAGTCCCGAAGTAACTCTTAAAGCATTAAGCTTTATAGATAATCTTACCGACAAATCCCTTATTGCCGATCTCGGTTGTGGAACAGGGGGCCAGACAATGATCTTGGCACAACATGTACCGGGGAAGATTACAGGCATCGACTTTTTCCCGGGATTCATTGAACGTTTCAACAAGAATGCCGAGAAACTGAATCTCCAGAATAGGGTGAAAGGCATAGTCGGTTCGATGGATGACCTTTCTTTTGAAAAGGACTCTTTGGACTTGATCTGGTCGGAAGGAGCCATTTATAATATCGGCTTTGAACGAGGCTTGAAAGAGTGGCGCAACTATTTGAAACCGGGAGGATACCTTGCCGTTTCTGAAAGTGTCTGGTTTACCGATCAACGCCCGGCAGAAATTCATGATTTCTGGATGAGTGCTTATACGGAAATAGATACGGTTCCCAACAAAGTAGCCCAGATACAAAAAGCAGGATATATTCCGGTTGCGACATTCATTCTTCCGGAGAATTGCTGGATAGAACATTATTTTGCTCCTCAAGCTAAAGCCGAGGAAATATTCAGAAGAAAACATGCAGGAAGCAGAATCGTAGAAGAATTGATAACATCCAATCATCATGAGGCTGAGCTATATAGTAAGTATAAAGCATATTATGGCTATGCATTCTTTATCTGCAAAAAAGGATTCTCACTGAGAAGGTGAGCGAATGACGATACAAAGAAGTATAAAAAGTGATTAACTCGGTTTAATAGAATAAATGATTCAACTTACTTTTAGGGAGCTTTTTCAGTCTCCCTAAAAGTCTTTATTATAAACGAGAATATAAAGCAAAATACTTCCAAAACGGTGCAGCCATCAATGATTGTTTCACCTCATCATTCAATAACAACGCTTTTACTTCTTCTTCATCCAGCAAATGCACTGTCAGATCTTCAGTTTCTTCCAAATGCTGGGTAGAGATTCGTTCTACCTCCGTAGCCAGATAACAATGAGTGATATTTGTCATGGTGCTGGCATTTGCTGAAATAGTCATAAGTTTTGTCCAATTTCCATTGCCATACCCTGTTTCTTCGTACAATTCGCGTTGGGCAGAAAGCAAAGGTTCTTCTCCGGTTTCACAAACTCCGGCGCAAATTTCATAACGTGTTTCTTTTATTCCGTGACGGTATTGGCGTACTAATACGAATTTACCCTCTTTGGTGATAGCAATTACATTTACCCAATCAGGATATTCCAAAATATAATATTCAGGAATTTCAACTCCTGTAGGTAGTTTAACCCGGTCACGGCGTGCGGTCAGCCAAGGGCGGCGGATAAGATATTCACTTTCAATAATCTCCCATTTTCTATCGTCTGTGCTCATATAATAAGTTTTTTGTTTTATATTCTACATTATAAAATTTATTCTTGCCAGTGGCTTAATTGATTATACCGGCAAAGGTACATTAATCCATTTGCATTAACTATAACACTCCCATTCTTTTTGAAGAAATTCAGGAATGAATTATGTAAATGATGAAAAGACTTTAGCTAACTTTGCAGACAATGATAAATTTTATTCAGACAGAATGGAAAATAGAATAAGTCCGGAGTCTTCTCTATGGAATCCTTGGCATGGCTGCCATAAGCTAAGTACAGGTTGCCGGCATTGTTATGTATATCGCGGAGATAGTAAACATGGGAAAGACAGTTCCATAATAACCAAAACCGGACAATTCAATCTGCCCGTGCGACGGAAAAAGGATAAGACTTACAAGATCCCTTCCGGCAATCTCGTCTATACTTGTTTTACCTCCGATTTTCTGATAGAAGAAGCCGATGAATGGCGTATAGAAGCATGGAAAATGATGCGGGAACGATACGATCTTCATTTCTTGTTTATAACTAAACGCATAGACCGGCTCGGCCAATGTCTGCCTCCGGATTGGGGGGACGGGTATGATAATGTTACCATTTGTTGCACCATGGAAAATCAAGACAGAGTGGATTACCGTCTTCCTCTTTATAAAGCAGCTCCTGTAAAGCATAAAATCATTATCTGTGAACCGTTGTTGTCCGCTATAAACTTCAAGGGAGAACTCGGTACATGGGTAGAACAGATTGTGGTAGGTGGAGAATCGGGCAAAGAAGCGCGTATATGTAATTATGACTGGGTATTGGACATTCGTCGGCAATGTATAGAAAATAATATAAGCTTTTGGTTTAAACAAACCGGATACAGATTACTAAAAGGAGAACGTGAATATAAAATAGCCCGTCAATTTCAACATACACAAGCTAGAAAAGCAGGAATAAACTATTCTAGGAGATCTAACGGCAATAATTATAGTGATTAAGAAAGTGTTTCATTTTGAAAGAGCCCCCTTTTCATTTTGGTAAGCTTTAGTCTTTGATGACACGCTTATGGCATTGTAGCTAAGCCGTTTGTTTTATTGGTATATTCTTTGCCTGTTATAAAAGGACTGATATTAAATATGCGGAAAATTGTTATATTGCCAATATGATAAAGTAACAAATGGAAGACAGAGAAGAAAGTGTACAGCATTTTTTAGATTTGATTAAACGTTCACGGCATGGAAAGTTTAAAATCTATATCGGAATGATAGCCGGTGTAGGGAAAAGTTATCGTATGCTGCAAGAAGCTCACGAAATGTTGGAGAACGGTGTAGATGTACAGATAGGTTATATTGAAACGCACGGACGTGCAGGAACCGTTGCTATGTTGGAAGGATTGCCTGTTATCTCTCGGAAAAAGATATTTTACAAAGGTAAGGAAGTGGAAGAAATGGATCTTGATGCCATTCTTCAGTTACATCCCGAACTGGTTATAGTAGATGAATTGGCACATACCAACATCGAGGGCAGCCGGAATGAGAAACGTTGGCAAGATGTAATGGAATTGTTGGATGCCGGTATAAACGTAATTTCTGCAGTTAATATCCAGCATATAGAAAGTTTGAATGAAGACGTAAAAGGCATAGCAGGTATAGAGGTTAAGGAACGGATTCCGGACAAGGTGTTGCAGGATGCGGATGAAGTGGTAAATATAGACCTTACTGCCGAAGAACTGATAAACCGGTTGAAAGCCGGGAAAATCTATCGCCCTGAAAAGATTCAGTTGGCACTGAATAACTTTTTTAAGACAGAGAATATTCTTCAGTTACGTGAACTGGCACTAAAAGAAGTGGCCTTTCGAGTCGAGAAAAAAGTTGAAAATGAAATTGTTACAGGCGAAAAGGGCATCCGGCACGAGAAGTTTTTGGCATGTATCAGCAGTAATGAACGGACTCCCCGACATATCATCCGTAAAGCGGCACGGCTTGCTTCCCGGTACAATACGGTCTTTTTTGCCCTTTATGTACAAACGCCTGCCGAAAGTACGGAACGTATTCCATTGGCAACACAGCGGCATTTACTTAATCATTTTAAACTGGTTACCGAGTTGGGCGGTGAAGTTATCCAAGTTTCATCTTCCGATATTATGGGAGAAATAATTAAGACTTGTCGTCAACGTGGAATTACAACTGTCTGTATGGGGCATCCTGCTTTCAAAATGCCCGGTGCATTATTCAGTCTTTCCAAATATCGAAAATTTCTACACTCTTTAGCAGAAATGGACATAGATTTGATTATACTTGCATAAAAAATAAAAGTTATGAATATAAAGTCGAAACTAACCCTCGCCATAGGGATATTGGTGGCAATGATTGTACTGTTGGTTGTACTTTCTGTTGTGAATTTGCAAATACTGACTGCCACGGAACCTGACAGTCCGGCAGCAGGTCCCGGATTACAGCGGGCTTTATTGTGGATATATGTTGTTGGTGCCGCATGTATATGTATTGGTATTGGTATGTGGTTGCGTCTTCCCGCATCAATTGATAATCCTATTAAAGAGCTGACCAACGCTATACAGGAAATTGCAAACCATAATTATGAGAAACGTTTGGAATTGAACAGCAGTGAAGAATTTTCAGAAGTATCTAAAAATTTCAACCGCATGGCCAAACGTCTGGAAGATTATCATGCAAGTACTTTATCCGATATGATGGCATCTAAAAAATATATGGAGACTATCATCAACAGTATCAACGAGCCTATTATCGGTTTAAATAATGATATGGAAATCCTGTTCATCAATGACGAAGCATTGAATGTGATCAACCTGAAGCGTGAAGAAGTTATTAAACATTCTGCACAGGATATTTCCCTGCGCAATGATTTGTTGCGCCGCCTGATTCGTGAATTGGTGGAAATTCCTGGGGAACCAGTCAAAGACAAGGAAAAAGAAAAGAAAGAACCTCTGAAGATTTATGCGGACAATAAAGAGAGTTTTTTCCAAGTAAAATACATGAGTATTTCCCAACCGGGGAAAGATGGGGTTACTATGGAAAAAAAAGGATATGTCATTATGTTGAAGAATATAACCGAATTTAAGGAACTGGATTCGGCCAAGACCACATTTATCTCTACAATCTCACATGAATTGAAGACTCCTATCTCGGCTATTATGATGAGTCTGCAATTATTAGAAGACCAGCGTATCGGAGCTTTAAATGAAGAACAGGAAGATTTGGCAAACAGTATCAAGGAAAATAGCGAACGGCTGCTTAATATCACCGGCGAATTGCTGAATATGACGCAGGTAGAATCAGGAAAACTACAGTTGAAGCCTAAGATAACCAAACCTATAGAGTTGATAGAATATGCAATAAAGGCAAACCGTGTGCAAGCCGAGAAGTTCAACATTCAAATAGAAGTGGAGTACCCTGAAGACAAAATAGGTAAACTGTTTGTCGACAGTGAGAAGATAGCTTGGGTGCTGACCAACCTTCTTTCCAATGCCATCCGGTATTCACCGGAAAACGGTCGTGTAGTAATAGGGGCACGTCAGACAGATGATGGATTCATTGAGATGTTTGTACGGGATTTCGGGAAAGGGATTGATCCACGTTATCATAAAAGCATCTTTGACCATTATTTCCGGGTTCCCGGAACTAAAGTACAAGGAAGCGGCTTAGGTCTGTCTATTTCCCGGGATTTTGTCGAGGCCCATAATGGTACGCTTACAGTAGACAGTAAGCTGGGAGAAGGAAGTACGTTTGTTATGCGGTTAAAAGCATGATCACAGCACAGGGGAGAGAATCTTTCAATAAGCGCTCTCCCCTGCTGCTTTTGAACCAAGCCGGAAAAGCTTACTCCAGCCTATGAACGGTAATATCGCTAAAATCCTGTAATAATGTCAGTAACATACCTTCGTCATTGTATTTCTTGGATTTTATAACCATTGTAACATAATAGGTCGTTACTTCTCCCAACCTCTTTTCGTCCAATTGATAGGAAACAATATTGTACTCCTTGGAATTGAATTTCTTGGCCATACGGTTCAGTGTTTCTTTATTGTCTGTAGAGAACTCCACCATGGAACTTTTCATACCTATACTTTTAAAAAGATAGCTAAGTGCCTCAAGACCAATCAGCGTAAGGATTGTTGCTGAGATTCCCAGCCAGTACATACCGGCTCCAATAGCCAGACCGATGCCCGAAGTAGCCCAAATTCCGGCAGCGGTAGTAAGCCCGCGCACGATTTGTTTCTGAAAAATAATAGTACCCGCTCCAATAAAACCGATACCGCTGACAACCTGTGCGGCCACACGACTCGGGTCCAGGTCTATTCCCTCCATCTTCACTACTTCCATAAAACCATATTGTGACACAATCATAATGAGAGCACTTCCCAGTGATACTAGAAAATGGGTACGGTAACCGGCTTCTTTGGCACGATATTCCCTATCCAGACCAATAACAGTACCCAAAGCGCCTGCCACAAACAATCTTAAAATAAAATCCCACGTCATGCTCATCTTTAAGTCCTCCTTGTTTATTCATCGTCCTCATCATCTGTCAGTTCGGGCAAACTCAACATTCGTTGGCTGTCTTCTGCCGGAAGGGCTTCTACCTGGCGTAGTTTACGCTCTATGGCACGAGTACGTTTTCCCATAACTTCCTCTAACTGGTCTCCTGCATTCTGTAGATTTTTCTGTACCTTTTCCAGCAATCCTCCAAACTTTCCGAATTCGGTCTTTACTGCCCCTAACACATTCCATACTTCGCTTGTTCGTTTTTGAATGGCCAGTGTACGGAATCCCATTTGCAAACTATTCAGGATAGCTCCCAGGGTGGTAGGACCTGTAACCACTATCTTCCAGTCTTTTTGCAACATTTCCACCAATGCGGTCCGGCGGATCACTTCTGCATAGATATTTTCGAATGGCAGAAACATAATGGCAAAATCTGTTGTAAAAGGTGGGTCTACATATTTATCGTGAATGTCCTTTGCCATTTTTTTGATTGTGATTTCCAGTTGGCGGGATGAAGTTTCAATCAATGCGGCATCTCCGGCTTCGTATGCATCCTGATATTGCTCATATACATCTTTGGGAAATTTGGCATCCACAGGTAAATATACAGTATCATTACTATTTTCCTTTCCCGGAAGTTTAATGGCGAATTCCACAAATTCCGTTGCATTCTTCTTGGTTTTGACATTCGCCGCATATTGTTCCGGACTCAGCATCTGGTCCAATAAAGCCCCTAATTGTACTTCTCCGAATGTACCCCGTGTCTTCACATTGCTTAAAACTTTTTTCAATCCTCCTACATCCTGTGCCAGACTCTTCATCTCTCCCAATCCTTTCTGTACATTCTCCAGCTGCGAACGTACTATTTCAAAGGATTGTCCTATACGTTCATTCAATGTTTTCTGTAATTTTTCTTCTACCATTTGCCGCATGTCATCCAATCGTTTTTCCGTACTTTTCACCAAGGCTTCCTGTTGCTTGCCCATTGCTTCAAATTTTTCCCGTTGCATTTCATTACCGGTCAGCAGGTTTTTATGCAAAGTATCCTGCATATTGCGGATAGAATAGTTCAAGGTTTGATTCAGTTCATTACGCAGTTCGCGGATATTTCTTCCCAGCTCGTCCCGGTTTTCTTTCATTTCTTCGCGTAGCAATCCTTCCAGACGTTCGGTTTGCAGACGATTGTTTTTAGTAAGTGCGATTACAATATTAATTATCAGCAGGATAATAATTACGGTTAATAAAATTTCTGTCATGATTCTTGTTTATTTTGAGCAAATGTAGCAAAAAGCCATGAATTTAATCGTTATATTTGCAGCGAATTTGGCAAAAGCACTCCATTAAATAGTATATGAAGTATAAATTATTAGTTTTAGACCTAGACGGAACGTTGACCAATCAAAAGAAAGAGGTAACGGAACACACACGTCGTACACTTATCGAAGCGCAAGAGCGCGGAGTAAAAATTGTTTTGGCATCGGGGCGTCCCACATACGGTGTGGCTCCACTGGCCGAGATCTTAGAGTTGCAGAAATACGAAGGTTATATACTTTCGTATAACGGAGGTGAGATCATAGACTGGAAAACCGGTGAGATGATGTACGAGAATGTGCTCGATCCGGATATATTGCCTTACCTGTATAAATGTGCCACCGACAATCATTTTGCTATCGTCACTTACGATGGAAAATATGTATTGACTGAATATCCGGAAGATGAATATGTATTGAAAGAAGCTATTCTGAATGTGATGACTCCCAAGAAAGTGGATCATTTTCTGGAGGCAATAAAATTTCCTATTGCCAAATGTCTGATTGTAGGTGAACCTACGCGGCTTGCAGTGCTTGAAAAAGAAATGTACGAACACTTGAAAGACCGTATGGGGGTATTCCGTTCCGAACCTTATTTTTTGGAATTGGTTCCTAAAGGTATTGATAAAGCACAATCACTGGCCGTATTGCTAAAAGAAATCGGTATGACAAAAGAAGAAATGATTGCCGTTGGTGATGGTTTTAACGATCTTTCTATGATACAATATGCCGGATTGGGGGTAGCAATGGCCAATGCTCAAGAAATAGTCCGTCAAAACGCCGACTACATCACCCTTTCTAACGAAGAAGATGGTGTAGCCGCGGTAGTAGAGAAATTTATTCTTTAGGTTTCCGGTCAAAGAAAGGATTTTTAGAGGATGCACTGACAGGGATGGCATAAACCTGGGTGCATCCTTCCAGCCAGTTCAGACGCTGCGCTGCTAGTCCGGCCGAGAACATGACCCGTGTGTCCACCCTGTTGTCTGCTGCCGTGGCACAAGCTGATCCGATGGCAATGCCCACATCGACACTATTGAGAGCACACGGCACTCCTTCTTTGCGAGACACGCAGGTGGCATATCCACAATGACCACAATTCAATCCTTGCGCCTGTTCGTGGGTACCTATTAACAGGACACATTCCGCATTCAGAATATTTTCCGCATCGCGCAGAAAGAATTTCATTCCATGCTCCGCAACCATTTTCACCATCATTTCCGATAAAATATTGATATCACCATCCGTCACCATGGCTATTTCAATAATGTCAACACCTTTTCCTTTGGGAGCAGTGCGCGCTGCCGTCATCATTTGTCGGGCCACATGCAACACATGCTCATGGCGGCTTTCTCTTTCATTCAATATCATATAAATCTTAGTTATAAGTTAGCTGTTGATACAAAATTAGTGAATATGAATGATATAAGGCTCCTGCTTTAAGCCTAAAAAGTATAAAAAGAGTCACCGGCTAAAAAAATATCAAAATAAAAAGAGAAATATAGTGGATAATCCAATTATTTATCGTTCCTTTGACAACGGAATATAAAAAGATAGTTTTTTCGATTGACTCAATTCATCTCACACTTGAACCGTTTCTATTCTTCTAACTAAATTTTTAAATTCAAAGTTTACTTAATTATTTATTTATCAATTTTTATTTTATGAATTTGTATATTGGAAACCTTAACTATAATGTTAGGGAAGGTGATTTGAGAGGTGTAATGGAAGAGTATGGAACAGTAGCTTCAGTAAAACTTATTACTGACCGTGAAACACGTCGTTCTAAAGGCTTTGCTTTTGTAGAAATGCCTAATGACGACGAAGCCAAAGAAGCTATCAAGCAATTGAACGGTGCAGAATATGTAAACCGTACTATGGTTGTAAAAGAAGCACTTCCTAAAGCATAAGGAATTAGACATTCCACATCACAAAATGGCGACAGAGTGAATCTCTATCGCCATTTTTTCTTGAACAGCTTTTGAAAATACATGAAAGGCTTATGAATAAGGAAACGGACATCTGTTTTTGTCAGAATGTCCGTTTCTTGTTTGGTATTTGTTCTTTAGAAAGCCATTGCTCCGAAGGCGGATTTACTCCACTCCTATTTCGTCAACAAACAAAAACGCTTTTTCGCCAGGCATGGAATGCCATGCGGGAAGTTTCGGAGTAACTTCTGCTATGATTTTAATATAGCGGGCTTTTACTTTGTCAAAAGAGACAGAGTCTTTGCGGCTCTGCATTTTAGTTCCTTTTTCCACAACGGGAAAATCTTCGGAGGCTACCCTGCGGAAATTTTTCCCGTCCTCAGAAACTTCCACCTTCAGACCTGTTGTACCAAAGATAGCATCGCCTGTGTTCAACATTGTGTTTACGAAAACTGAAGACACCTCCTTAGGCTCAAGTAAATCAAGGGTCACATTCATATCTGTCCCGTAGAAACCAATCCAACGTCCTGAGCGATAATTCATATCCCCATATAATCCGTCTATCAAGGTACTTCCTCCTTTAAAAGTATATGATTTATGAGGAATGGTATTCAAGGTAACCGGTTTCATTGTGGCTGCATTAAAATGTATTTCCTCCTTATTTATCTGACTGGCACCCTGCGGACGAACTGCAATGGCTTGTATGATAACATCTTTATCCACTTGTATAGTGTCGGTATACAATGGGGATTGCACATCGGGAACGCTGCCGTCCAATGTATAATGTATTTCCGCGTCATCAAACGTCTGAAAAGCAATCCGGGCTTTTCCTTCATCGGGAGCCGGAACAATATCAATGTTCACATCATAAATGTCCTGGCGAAAATCATAACCTCTATCCCGGTAGATAGCCAGCAGAGCCGGTAAACGTTTCAAGAAACTGTCGAAATTTTTATGTGACGGTTCCGTCCATTGAATCTCGGACAAGGCAGCCATACGGGGAAGAATTTGCCATTCCATCTTCAAACTGTCACGCGTCCATTCTGTCCATATGCATCCTTGGGTACCGATGATATATTTTCGTTCATCCTCTGCCAATTCATTAGAAACAGGTTCAAATGTATAGACACGTCCAAGGCTTTTAGTCCCTTTTATCCGGTTGTAAGTAGGATTGCTGAAATAAAGATACTGAATAGGAGTCATAATCGCATCATGGTGCAGACGGGCGGCTTCGATACCACCTTTGACACCGGTCCATGACATCACTGTGGCACCTGGAGCCAATCCTCCCTCCAACATCTCATCCCAGCCCAGCATTTTACGCCCTCTGTCATTGATAACTTTGCCTACCTCGGACATGAAATAGGTCTGTAATTGGTTCTCCTTGCTATGTTTTGGTGTATCTTTCAAACCCAGTTCCCGAATTTTAGCTTGACATACAGGGCATTTTTCCCAACGTACTTTCGGACATTCATCTCCACCAATATGGATATAAGGAGATGGAAAGATATCCATTATTTCATTCAATACATCTTTGGCGAACTGTAAAGTCCGGTCGTTTCCTCCACACAGCACATCAGGGAATACCCCCCATTTACAAGGAATCTCGTATGGACCTCCCGTACAACCTAATTCCGGATAGGAAACCAAAGCTCCCATCATATGTCCCGGAAGGTCAACTTCGGGGATTACAGTAATAAAACGGTCAGCGGCATACTTGACAATTTCTTTTGCTTCTTCCTGTGTATAAAAACCGCTATGAGGAGTTTCATCGTAGGTCTGGGTTTCACGGTCAATCAATGTACGCGGACGCATCGAACCTATTTCCGTAAGTTTGGGATATTTCTTGATTTCAATTCTCCAGCCTTGGTCTTCGGTCAGATGCCAATGAAAATAATTGATATTGTGCAGTGCCAGCATATCAATGATTTGTTTCAGATAAGAAACCGGAAAATAATGGCGGCCCACGTCTACCATGAAACCACGATAACCGAAACGAGGATAGTCATTAACAGTTCCCACCGGGATGGCAGCGGATACCTGTTTGTTTTTGGTCAACGGCAAAGCCTTGTAGAGCGTTTGTATTCCATAAAATACTCCCGACTCACTTCCTCCATTCAAATGGATGTTTTCAGAAGTTACCTCCAGTTGATACCCCTCTTTGTTGGTAATGGAACCGTCAACCGCCAAAATGATGGAGTTCTTCCTTGCGGCTTCAGTTGTTGTCCGGACAGTAATTCCCGTTGCCTCTTTAATATAGGAAGCTAAAAATTCTGCCGTCCGTTGCAACTTTTCATTGCCTTCCGGATAAACAATACCGGTTTGCGGATTAATAACAAAAGGGTGGGCTTGAATGTCTTGCCTTACTTCTTGGGGCTGCGGAATGACATTCAGATTTCCGATTTCTGTTTTTGTAGGGGAACATGCGGACAGCCCCAATACCATCCACATTCCCACTCCTGCCCATTGCATCAGTTGTTTTTTCATAGTGGAAAATTTATAATTGCAAGGGCAAAGATACAAAATCCGACTTTATCTGCCAGTATGCCTTAACCGAATCTTGCTTTTTTTCAGCAATGTTTTTCCTCCTATAATCAGAGTTACGGCAGTAATCACCATCAAAATGCCCAGAATAATGCGCGGTGTCAGCTGCTCTCCAAAAATCAGTACTCCGAAGAATAAAGCTGTAACAGGCTCCAAAGCACCCAGAATAGCAGTGGGGGTGGAACCAATGTAGTGTATGGCCTTTGTCATGGTCACCAACGAAATAACAGTAGGAAAAACAGCCAGTGAAATTGCGTTCACCCATAACAAGGGTGTAGGGATAGGCTGCAATCCTGTACAGAACTTCAATCGCACCACATAAACAGACAGACCGAAAAGCAGGACATAGAAAGTAAGCTTGGCTATAGGCATATCCTTCAGGGAAGAACGGTTTACGCCAACTATATAGATAGCATAAGACAAGGATGATAAAAAGACAAAAGTAATCCCGACCAGGCTGAGTGTCTGTCCTCCCGGACTTTTACAGAGCAAGGAAATTCCCACAAAGGCCAGCGCTATGGAAAACATAGTGACCGGCGATACTTTTTCCTTAAATACTACAGCCATAATAATAGCTACCAGTACCGGGTAGACAAACAGTATGGTGGATGCGATACCGGCATCCATGTAGTTATAACTCATAAAGAGAAACAGGGAAGAGAAAGAGAACAGCAGTCCCATGATGCAAAGTGGCAGCACATCCGCTTTCTTAATGGCAAAAGATTGCTTTTGCATCTTCATCATGATACCTAGTACAACTATAGCCAGTGCATAGCGATAAAATAATACCGAGTCTACGCTCATTCCTGCACTATAAAGAGGAAGGGTGAACAGTGGGTTCATGCCGTAGCTGGCTGCTGCGATTGCCCCAAGGAGAAATCCTTTAGTCTTGTTGTTAGTCATCGTTTTTATTACACGCTTTAAAATCGGCGCGAAATTAGATATTTGTCAGCAATAAACAAAGGAAAAATGCTTTATTCTTTCACTCTGACATCTATTTATTTTAATTATACCTAATCAACAAATATAAAAGAATTTATATCACCTGTAGCAGCTGAAAAATTATATGAAATGATTGAACGGACACGGACAGAAAAGGAAATGCAGGTTTGTTCTTTCTGTCCGTGTTCCACTATGGATCAGCTCAGTTTATGAATAACCAATCCCGAACGAAGTTTCGGTTCAAACCAAGTTGTTTTGGGCGGCATGATATTGCCGGTATCGGCAATATCCATTAATTGTTTCATAGAAACAGGGTAAAGGGCCAAAGCCACTTTCATTTCACCGCTGTCCACACGCTTCTTTAATTCCTCCAGGCCACGGATACCACCTACAAAGTCAATCCGTTTGTCGGAACGAAGATCCTTGATTCCCAATATTTCATCCAATATCAAGTTGGAAGAAATAGTCACGTCCAATACTCCGATAGGATCATTGTCATCGTATGTGCCCGGTTTTGCTGTCAAGCTGTACCATTTACCGTCCAGATAGAGAGAGAAATTGTGAAGAGCCTGTGGTCTATAGACCTCAGTTCCTTTCTCTTCTACCACAAAATTCTTGCTGACAGCGGTCAGGAATTGTTCCGGAGACAGCCCGTTCAAGTCTTTTACAACACGGTTGTAATCAATAATAGTCAGCTGGTTGGCCGGGAAACATACAGCCATAAAGTAATTGTACTCCTCATTTCCCTGATGGTTTGCATTTTGCTGCGCTTTTTCGGCGCCTACCAGGGCTGCGGCAGCCGAGCGATGATGACCATCGGCAATATAAAGAGCCGGCATGGCTTCGAAAGCTTTTGTGATAGCTTTTATATCTTCTTCTTTGTCGATCACCCAAAATGAATGTCCGAAGCCGTCACCCGGAGCGATAAAATCATATTCCGGCCGTTGTGAAGTATATTTCTTAACGATAGCATCCAATTCCGCATTATCCGGGTAAGCAAAGAATACCGGTTCTATATTGGCATTATTTACGCGGACATGTTTCATGCGGTCTTCTTCCTTGTCACGACGGGTCAGTTCATGTTTTTTGATGACCCCGTTCATATAATCGGGAACATACGCTCCTACCACCAGTCCATATTGGGTCTTGCCATTCATGGTTTGTGCATATACATAATAATTTTCTTTTTCATCTTGCACCAACCAGCCCTTGTCCTGAAACATCTGGAAATTTTCGGCAGCCTTCTCATATACTTTAGGATCATGTTCGTCTGTTCCGGCAGGGAAATCAATTTCCGGTTTTATAATATGATAAAGTGACTTTTCATTACCTTTCGCTTCCTCGCGTGCTTCTTCAGAATTCAGTACGTCGTATGGACGTGAAGCTACTTGTTCTACCAATTCTTTCGGAGGGCGGATGCCTTTGAAGGGTTTTATTATTGCCATAAAATAAAGGTATTAGATTTTACTTGCAGGGGCGAATTGCATTCGCCCGAAAACATAAGCTATATGCATCCGGTCGGATTCAATCCGCCCCTGCGGTTATTGGATTACTTATTTATTTACTCTGAATTTTTCACAACCATCTTTCAGGAAGCCTACTATTTGTCTGGCAGCAGCGATACCTGCGTTGATATTTGCTTCAGCCGTCTGGGCCCCCATCTTTTTCGGTGTAGCGAAATAACGGCCGGCAAATTTTTCCGAGAACTCTGCATGGGCAACTGGCATGATATCAGTAACATACTTTAAGTCGGTGCGTTCTTCCATCAGTCTGATTAATTCCGCTTCATTGATCACTTCCTTACGGGCAGTATTTACCAATACTCCTCCTTTAGGCATCTTGTTGACCAATTCATAGTTGATGGAATTTTTAGTTTCAGCCGTAGCAGGAATATGCAGGGACACTATATTACAAGCAGCATACAGTTCCTCAGCAGAAGAAACAGCTTTCACACCATCTTTTTCGATCACTTCTTTCGGGCAGAAAGCGTCAAAAGCATAAATATCCATGCCAAAACCTTTAGCGATACGAGCCACATTGCGACCTACATTGCCGTATGCATGGATACCTAACTTCTTGCCCATCAGTTCAGTACCCGAAGTCCCGTTATAGAAATTGCGGACAGCCATCACCATCATGCCAAAAGCCAGTTCGGCTACTGCATTGGAGTTCTGTCCCGGAGTATTCATAACACACACATTGTGTGCCGTAGCAGCCGCCAAATCCACGTTATCATAACCTGCTCCTGCACGTACTACGATTTTCAGTTCTTTTGCCGCATCCAATACTTCGGCATCAATAATATCACTGCGGATAATGATTGCGTTAACGTCCTTTACAGCTTCCAGTAGTTTAGCTTTTTCACCATATTTTTCCAGCAATACCAGTTCATAACCTGCTGCTTCTATTTCTTTACGGATACCGTCTACTGCAACTTTTGCAAACGGCTTGTCTGTTGCTACTAATACTTTCATGGTCTTATTGTATTAAAAAGGTTCACCACAGATTATCACGGATTATCACAGATTCCATTTATTGTTCCTATCTGTGCAATTCGTATAATCTGTGGTGAACATAATTATTAATGAAGTTTCTCAAATTCCTGCATGCAGTCAATCAAAGCCTGAACGCTTTCCTTCGGCATAGCGTTGTAGCAAGATGCACGGAAACCGCCTACAGAACGGTGTCCCTTAATACCCACCATACCTTTTTCTGTGGCAAATTTCAAGAAATCGGCTTCCAGGTCTTTGTATTCGTCATTCATTACAAAGCAAATGTTCATATAAGAGCGGTCGGCTTTATCCGTTACTGTGCCACGGAACATTTTGTTACGGTCTATTTCAGCATACAGCATGTCTGCCTTCTCTTTAGCACGTTTCTGCATTTCTGCTACACCACCGTTGGCTTTTATCCAGCGTAAAGTCTGCAAAGCGGCATAAATAGGAAGTACAGGAGGTGTGTTGAACATAGAGCCGCCGTCAATGTGAGTCTGATAATTCAGCATAGTAGGAATATAGCGTGATACCTTGCCCACAGCATCGTTCTTTACAATAACGAAAGTGACACCGGCCGGAGCCAAATTCTTCTGCGCACCGCCATAGATACAAATATATTTAGAAACGTCGATAGGACGAGAGAAAATATCAGATGACATATCAGCAATCATAGGAACCGGAGAATCCAGATCTTCATGAAGTTCTGTTCCATAGATTGTGTTATTCGTTGTGACGTGGAAATAATCTGCATCGGCGGGAACCGTATAATCTTTGGGAATATAGGTATAGGTCGCTTCAGCGGAAGATGCCACTTCTACTACCTCGCCGAAAGCCTTGGCTTCTTTCATCGCTTTCTTAGCCCATACGCCTGTGTTCAGGTAAGCAGCTTTTTTTTCGAGGAAGTTGAAAGGTATCATACAGAATTCCAAGCTGGCTCCACCCCCCAAGAATAGTACCGAGTACCCTTCCGGGATGTTCAACAGTTCCTTAAACAAAGCAACGGCTTCGTCTACTACAGGCTGAAAATCTTTAGCACGGTGACTGATTTCCATGATGGAAAGGCCTGACCCATTAAAATCAAGAACGGCTTGTGCTGTCTTCTCAATTACCTCGCGAGGCAAGATAGATGGTCCCGCATTGAAATTATGCTTTTTCATTTGACGTTTGTTTTGGTTATACAATTTGTTTATATCTTACATTGGGCGAAATTACACATTATTTTCAGTTTTCCAAAAAAATCGCTAATAAATTTACGAATTTCCGCATAATTTTCTTTCAAATTAGTTAAATCTGATTTTTTATGCTTTCATTTTGTAACTACATCCCTAGTAAACAATGATCTAAAGCATAAAAAAAATATCTTTTTGAATTATTCTTTAATCATTTTATTTCGAGAATTGACAAATTGTCATTATTTAGCTTCTTCAATAAGTGTTTTTATGCCCTTTATCTTCTCATTTCGTATTAAATTCAAAGTTTGTTTTATCTTTTTGCGAGATACGGCTGCAAAAGAATAGTGGTCTTTTACATCAATCCGTCCTATTTCGTCTTTATTAAGGTTTCCTTTTTTAAAGAGAAATCCCACAATATCTATCTTATTGATTTTATCTTTCTTGCCTTTTCCTATATATAATGTCACATATTCGGGTAAAGAAGGTTTGGGGGTGACTTCGGGTAAAATGAACTCCTCCGGCTCATCGGTTATATATGCGGGCACTGTTTCTTCGGCATGAAGGATAACATAAGAATTACCTTCGGCTTCCCAGCGGGCGGTACGTCCGTTGCGGTGAATGTATCCGTCTTCATTGGCAGGCAGATGATAATGTACTACATTCTCTATTTCGGGGATATCCAGTCCGCGAGCGGCCAGATCGGTAGAAATAAGCACATGGCAACTTCCGTTGCGGAATTTATATAGGGAGCGTTCGCGGTCATCCTGTTCCATGCCGCCATGAAAAATGCCACATTGAAACTTCTGGGATTGAAGATACTTCCCTACCCGTTCCACACTTTCACGGTGATTACAGAAAACCAATGTCGATTGGCTTCCCAAGGTACAAAGCAATTTATATAAGGTTTCAAGTTTGTCTTTTTCCGGAGACAGTACCTTATATAAGTGCAGACGGTGGGTAAGCTGCTCTTCCGGATTTAAAAAATTCAATTTAATGGTCTTGTCCAGCCCCGTAAACTGCGGAATCTCTTCCGCATCGGTAGCCGACAACAGAAAACGGCGTTGCAAGTTGGGCAACTGTCCTATGACAGTCGCCATCTCTTCCTGGAAGCCAAACTCCAGGCATTTGTCAAATTCATCGATTACCAGAGTTGTGACCGTATCTGCATCAAAATTCTGTTTGGAAAGATGATCATTCATACGGCCCGGAGTACCGATGATGACTGATGGCTGCACCCCTTTGATGGTACGGTGCTCTTCCATGGCCGGTCGTCCTCCATAACAACTTACAGCCTTGAAGGGTGTGTTCATGGATTTAAATACCTGGTCTATTTGTAAAGCCAGTTCCCGGGAAGGAACCAGCACTATAGCCTGTACGCCTGTTATACCAGGCTTCAAACTCTGCACCAAAGGCAACAGATAAGCTAACGTCTTGCCGGATCCCGTAGGAGACAATAATATTAGGTCTTTTCCCTCTTTCCAAGCATTGATGGACGCCTCTTGCATCGGGTTCAGCCGCTCAATTTTCAAATTGGCTAGTATGTTCTCTATCATATTCATTTTCGTTTTATACAAAAGTAAAGAAAAAGCCCGATAAAAGTTCACTTTTACCGGGCTTATTTTCATTATTAATAAAAGGAGATCCTGATATTATCCTCCGAAGTTGTCGTACATGATAGAAGAAGGCTCAACACCCAGACTATCCAGCATCTTAACGACTGCATTAGACATCGGGCCGGGGCCACACATGTAGTATTCAATATCTTCGGGAGCTTCATGATCCTTCAGATAAGTTTCATACATCACATTGTGAACGAAACCTGCGGTATACTTCACGCCTGCTGCATCGGCTGCGGGATCCGGACGGTCCAAAGCCAGATGGAAGTGGAAGTTCGGGAAGTCTTTTTCCAATTGTTGGAAATCTTGCAGATAGAATACTTCGTTCAATGCACGCGCACCATAGAAATAGTGAAGTTCACGGTCGGTAGTGTGCAGTGTCTTGGTCATGTGCATAATCTGTGCACGCAACGGAGCCATACCGGCACCACCACCTACCCAAATCATTTCCTTCTTAGAATCGAAGATCGGGTGGAAGTCTCCGTAAGGACCACTCATCGTTACCTTGTCACCCGGTTTCAGCGTGAAAATGTAAGATGAAGCGATACCCGGATTCACATCCATAAAGCCGGGACCCTGATCTTTCGGTTTGAACGGAGGAGTAGCGATACGCACTGTCAGCATGATACGGTCACCCTCGGCAGGATAGTTGGCCATAGAGTAAGCACGGATGGTTTCTTCCGTATTCTTACATTTCAAGCCGAACAGACCGAATTTTTCCCATGCGGGCAGATACTCCGGACCGATAAGGTCTTTATCGATATCCTTGTTGTAGTCCATTTCAAATTTAGGAATCTTAATCTGAGCGTATGAACCCGGAACGAAGTCCATGTGTTCACCTTTCGGCAAAGCCACAATAAACTCTTTGATGAAAGTGGCAACGTTCTTGTTGCTGATTACTTCGCATTCCCATTCCTTAACACCCAGTACAGATTCATCAATCTTGATGCCCAGGTCACCTTTTACTTTCACCTGGCAACCCAGACGCCAATGATCCTGTTGTTGTTTACGGCTGAAATGTCCCTTTTCAGAAGGAAGAATCTCACCGCCGCCTTCTACAACCTGGCATTTACATTGACCGCAAGAACCTTTACCACCACAAGCCGATGACAGGTAGATGCCATTGACAGACAGGGTGTTCAGCAAAGTTGAACCTTGTTCTACTTCCAGTTCTTTCTCTCCATTGATCGTTATCTTTACTTTGCCGCTCGGAGTAAGATACTGCTTAGCTACCAGCAAAATAACAACGAGCAGAAGGATAATTCCAAGGAATACTCCAATACTAGCTAATATTAAATTCATATCCATTGTCTTATTCCTTTCCTTTTAGATTTTCAAACCAGAGAAACACATAAATGCCATTGCCATCAAACCTACAGTGATGAAAGTGATACCCAGACCTTTCAAAGGAGCGGGAACATCAGAGTAAGCCATTTTTTCACGGATGGCAGCCAGGCCGATAATAGCCAGTGCCCAACCGATACCTGAGCCCAAAGCGTAAGTGGTTGCCTCGCCAATGTTGATGAAATGACGTTGCTGCATAAACAATGAAGCACCCATGATGGCACAGTTTACAGCAATCAGCGGAAGGAAGATACCCAATGAAGCATAGAGCGACGGGCTGAAACGTTCAACCGCCATTTCCACCAACTGAACGATACCGGCAATAACGGCAATAAACAGGATAAAGCTCAAGAAGCTGAGGTCTACTCCATCAATCAGCGCATTAGGTGCCAGTACGTAATTTTCCAGCAAATAGTTCACCGGCAGAGTTACAATCAACACGAAAGTAACGGCTGCACCCAGACCTACGGCTGTCTTTACGTTCTTCGATACTGCCAGGTAAGAACACATCCCCAGGAAGTATGCGAAAATCATATTGTCCACAAAGATGGACTTTACAAACAAACTTAAATATTCCATATTCTTTTCGTTTTATAACGGGGATTAATTATTACTTTCCTGCAATTCTTTGTGTTTTGCACGTTGGTACCAAATGATACAAGCACAGATAATCAACGCCATAGGAGGCATCAGCATCAAGCCGTTGTTCAGGTAGCCCAAGTCATAAACAGCCTGCGGGATAACCTGGAAGCCAAACAATGTACCGGCACCCAGCAGTTCACGGAAGAATGCCACGATAATCAGGATTTTGGCATAACCCAATCCGTTACCGATACCATCCAGGAATGATTCCCAAGGACCGTTCATCATAGCAAACGCTTCCAGACGTCCCATCAGGATACAGTTTGTAATAATCAAACCTACATATACAGAAAGCTGCACACTTACATCGTATGCGAACGCTTTCAAAATTTCACTAACGATAGTTACCAATGCGGCAACAACCACCAACTGGACGATGATACGGATACGGTTGGGAATGGTGTTACGCAACAAGGAGATAACGAAGTTCGAGAAGGCTGTAATAATGGTTACGGAAAGACCCATCACGATAGCCGGTTCCAGCTGAGCCGTTACAGCCAGTGCAGAACAGATACCGAGCACCTGTACGGTGACAGGGTTATTCAAACCCAGCGGAGTTAAAAGAACTTCTCTATTCTTTTTAGAAAATAATGCGCTCATATTCTATTTACCCTCCTCTTATTTATTAGTTAAAAATGAATTGTACATGCTCAGGCAATCCTTAATCATCGCATCTACACCCTTAGAAGTGATAGTACCACCTGAGATACCGTCTACCTGATAATCGGGTTTTGCCACCTTGCCGTGTTTTTCAACACCCAAAGCTACAGTACCGTTTTCCATTACATGTTTGCCCAAGAACTGATCCTGGAACTTAGTAGTGGTGATTTCTGCACCCAGACCCGGAGTTTCTCCTTGATGAGAGAAGTAAACGCCATATACAGTGTCTTTGTCATCATTCAATGCGATGTATCCCCAGATAGGTCCCCAAAGACCGGCACCATAAATAGGCAGCACATATTTGGTCTGACCATCCACGTCGCAAACGAATACATGAAGACGTCCGTTAGCGATTTCACCTTTATAAGAAGTCTGGAAAGCAGCATCGTTCTTTACCAAAGAACCGTCTGCCTGCATCAAATCGTCTTCTTTCACATATTTATCATATTCTGCATTCACATCTTTTACGTCATAAACGTTCAAAGCTGCCAGAATTTGTTTCTTTGTGTCCTGTTCTACATTCTGGTACTGTTTTTCTTTCAGAGAAGAAGACACGAATGCCAACAGGAATGCTACGATAACAACCATTATCGAAGCATAGATGATAGTATAACTATTACTATTAGTATTCATAATGTCCGATATTTTAGTTGTTAGTTGATTTTAATCTGTTTTCGCGGGCTGTGATGTTCTTCTGTACGATACAGTAGTCAATCAGCGGAGCGAAGATGTTCATCAGCAGGATGGCAAGCATCATACCTTCGGGATAACCCGGATTCAACACACGGATAACGATAGCCATCACACCGATCAGGAAGCCGTAGATGAACTTACCCTTTTCCGTACGTGCGGAAGTCACAGGGTCGGTAGCCATGAACACGGCGCCGAAGCAGAAACCGCCCAATACGATGTGTTCGTACCAAGGCAACTGAGCCATCATGTTATCTGTAGAGCCGAATACATTGAAGATCAATCCCATCACGATACCACCGGCAAAGACAGAGAACATGGTCTTCCAACTTGCCACGCCTGTCCACAACAGGATGATGGCACCCAGTGCGATAGCGATAACGCTGGTTTCACCGATAGAACCCGGAATCAAACCTACAACCATATCCCACATGGTAGCGGGAGTACCGTTCACATTAATCAGTTCGCTTGCACCCGGAGCGGCTGTAGCAGCCTGTCCCAACATCGTAGCGCCGGTAAAACCGTCCACTACCTGTCCGCCACCGATACCGAAAATGCTGTCAGTGCTTACCCAAACGGCATCACCGGACATTTTGGTAGGATAAGCGAAGAACAAGAAAGCACGGGTAATCAATGCAGGGTTGAAGATATTCATACCTGTACCGCCGAATACTTCCTTAGCGAAGATAACAGAGAATGCTGTAGCGACAGCCAGAATCCACAACGGACATTCCACAGGAACGATCATCGGGATCAACAGACCGGATACCAGGAAACCTTCCTGAATTTCTTCGTTCTTCCATTGTGCCACCACAAATTCGATTCCCAGACCGACTACGTATGATACGATAATCTTAGGCAGAACAGCCAGGAAACCATAAATGAACTTTTCAAAGAAACCTGCCTCCTGGCCTACAGCCAAGAAGTGCTGGTAACCTACGTTGTACATACCGAACAACAGGGCCGGTATCAACGCAATAACCACCATTGACATGATACGCTTGCTGTCAATCGCATCATGAATGTGAACTCCTGTTTTCGAAGTGCTGTTGGGTACGAACAAGAATGTTTCGAAACCGTCGAACACCGAACGAAACGCGTGGAGTTTGCCGCCCTCTTCAAAGTTTGGCTTTATCTTGTCGAGATAATTTCTTAACGCTTTCATTAACTTTTAATTCTTAGTTTTTAATTATTTAGCACATTTCCTTGCGAAGCATGTCCAAGCCCTGACGTACGATGCGTTGCAATTCCAATTTGGAAGAGTCAACGAATTCACATACAGCGAAGTCTTCGGGAGCCACTTCGTAAATACCAAGTGCTTCCATGCGGTCAATATCGCCGGCAATGATAGCTTTAATTAAATATTCGGGGAAAATGCTCATCGGGAATACTTTGTCATACTCGCCGGACATGATCATGTGGCGTTCGCCACCTTTGATACGGGCATCCAGTGTGTATTCCTTGTTACCGCACAACCAGCTGAAATAACTGCGGTTGGCACTGTACTGATCGGTACGCGGCATGATAAAGCCCAGGAATTCGTGCCGGTCATCCCCTTCGGGGATCACAGTAAGACTTGTAGCGTGCGCACCCAGGAATCCGTTTGGCTTCACCAAAGTTCCGGTCAGCACGTTACCGTTAATGTAGCGTAAGTTTTTACCTCCGTTCACACGTCCTGCAAAAATATCTGTCAGCAAGGCTCCTACTTTCAGCTTGCAATAAGCCGGTTTCTTCACTTCCGAACCAGTCAGGGCGATAGTACGGGTAAGGTCTACGCGACCTGTGTTGAACAGGCGTCCGATGAAGATCACTTCTTCCGCACGGAGCGTCCAAACAGTTTCGCCTTTGTTGATAGGACTGATGTGGTTAATCTGAACGCCTACGTTTCCGGCGGGGTTAGGACCGTCGAAGGCAGTTACAGTTACATTTTTGGCGTTGGTCAGTGCAGGGCTCTTCTGCTCTACGCTGATATTCAGATACGTCTTTGCCATCTTTGCCAGTGCGTCCAGACCAGTCTGGAAATCTTTTTCCTGGCCTTTCAGAACAAATTCGAAATCAGCAGCCAATGGGTTAGTGTCAAATGCAGAAACGAAGATGCCTTTCGGCTTGGCATTCGGATCAGCCACCACGATGTAGGGGCGCTGGATAATGAATGAAAAAAGTCCGGCTTCCAGCAGGGCGGCTTTTACCTGCTCGCCTGTCAGAGTCGAAACATCCTTCTTTCCAAACTCTTCGTAGTCTTGCTCCTTTGCAGCTGCAATGGAGATGCTTAAGACTTTACGACGTTCGCCTCTCTCCACGCTGGTAACGACACCGCTTACCGGAGATACGAACTTCACTTCGGGGTGGTTCTTGTCAACAAACAATGTTCCCCCGGCCGTCACATATTCCTGTTCCTTGACCACGACTTTAGGAGTCACGCCATGAAAATCATCGGGCACTATCGCATAGATGTCCGGCTGCTTCACGTCAAAGAACTCCTGAGCAGGTTTCCCTTTCAGGTTGATGTTCAAGCCTTTGTGTAATTTAATCACATTTGCCATATTGGGTTATAAAAAATGGTTTTTAAATTTGAGCGCAAAAGTACAGAAAAAAAATGTGAAAAAAGAAAGAAATGGTGCTTATTATGGAAAAAATTCTGTAATAATAGAAACCTTTCTGAATGTATGTGCAAACTCAGGCAGATGCTCACTTTTTTTTTAGAACACAAATGACGCGAATGGCATAAATTTATCTTGATTTTTAATTTATGTCATTCGCGTCATTTGTGTTTCATTCCGGAAACACTTACAGTTTGACGGTCTTCACTTTGCCGGGAATGACGGTCAGGTGTACCGTGCCGTTGTTTTCTATATCCACCTCCTGGTAGCGGGCTTCCACCATCACTTTCCCGTCCAGTGCCATCACCCCCCACCGGCAGGCGCTCTCTTCAAAAGCACAATAAACGCCCACAGGAGGAAGAATCTTTCTGTATTTGGGAGGAACGATGATACGTTCCCCCAGTTTCAAGCCCCATTTCATGCCCATACGGTACGGAAGGGCATCTCTTATCTCCTCCAGCCTCTTCCGCCTTTTTGCTTCCTCGTTCCTTCTCTTCTGCCGGTCCGTTTCCTCCGCCCGCTGTCCGGCTTCCTCTTTCAGCTTCTTTACAGCCGTGTCGAAGTCCTGCTCACCGGGTTCGGGAAGGTTAGCGGCAATGTACCGCTTCCTCTTTCCTTTTTCCACATGGTAATACCTTCCGGCCCCGTCCATCACCACGATGCTCCGGTCGGCCAGACGGCCGCAGCACCAATAAACTTCCTCGTCATCCCCTGCCAACAAGCAGGCGAACACATCAAACACCGTGGACCATACGGAATCCACCAGCTTGCAGGACTTCGGTACGCGATAATCCGGTATCTTCAAGTAATATTCATAAAAGCAGATGCTGTCTTTATGCAGCCCGTTCATGGAAGCGTATGCTTTTTTTGTACGGCTATGGAAAGTCTCCCCTACCCTCAGCAATTCCACACCGCCATAGGAAAACACCACCGGCAATAAAATCCCCATGGGGCGATGAACTACGTACAAGCGGTCTATGATTTCCACAGCAACAGTGCGGATAATAAGAAAAATCATCCCGGCAAAGGCGTGGAACGTTCCGGCAAGGAGCCGGTACGAGCTTGTTTCCTCTCGTAGGACGAGGAAACGTTGATACGGAGGGAGATTAAAAATTGAGAATTTAAAGATGGCAGTTCATACCGGCTCTCCCAAGCAGGGACAGTGGGGACAGCAGGGACAGACCCCAATTTCTCACACACGCACGCGCGATGTAATTAGGTGGGAAAATCATCTTTCCCCTGCCTTTCCACAGGATTATGTCCGGCCGGAATTTCTGAAAAAAACGCACGACAGGGAGGATAACCGAAAGCACCGTCCTCATCAGACTCAAACGTTTCACCAAATAAGAAGTATCGGTAAGTGTGGACGGCAAGGGAATATATCACCCCACTTATCCTCCCTTTATAGGTACACGCATGCGTGTGTGAGGAAAAAAGGGGGTGTCCCCACTGTCCCCGTGTCCCCGTAAACTCCCTGCAATCCGCCAAGGGGTCAGAAGAGATCACACCGCACGGACGTGAAGTTATCTTTGCAATGTTCAAAGGAACTAGCCGTCACCCGCCACAAGATTACAAAAACTTTGGTACAAGATTCCGCGGATCTTGTACCAAGTTTCACCGGATATTGCAGCAGTGTGCACCTCTTTTCTTCGGACTCTGTTTCCTTTCATTCTTCTACTATCCACTTTTCGATATTGCGGGTTTCAGCACTGAAGTTCACCCCTATTTAAAAGAGCTTCCGTCCGTCCGAAGCAAAGGGAAGCGCGTAATGCTTGTCATGAATCTGTTGCAAAGCCTCCTCGGCCGTGTCGTCCAGCTTGTATTCCATCACATAGATAAGCTTGTCAGCCTGCAGGACAAGGTCAATGCGTCCTTTACTCGTATGATATTCCACTTGGGTATAGAAGCCGACAAGCTTGAATACGATGAAAAGCACATTCTCGTAATGCAGTTCCTGTTCGCGGATCACTTCGTAGGTAGTATCCGCAAAGAAACTTTGCAGACGGCGGAAGAAGGAGTCATAATCACCGGAACGCACCTCACGGACAAATTTCTGAATCTCAAAGGGAGATTCCACCTTATTTACGTTCGCGTAAAAAGGGAGCAGGAAACGTACAAACCCCTCTTCCACTTCCCGGTTCGGAAAACCTAAACGGTACATTCCAAATTCTTCATCATATCCCTTTATAGTGAGGTGTCCGCTCTGATAGAGCACCGGAATGGGATTGGTGGATTCCGAATCTATACTGTTCAGCACCTGGGAGTCCGTTTCCTCGTGGGCCATCCGTTCCAAGTCGTAATGATGCTCCTTCAGCAGTTTCACCAGATAGGTAGGAGTACCCGTCTCGAACCAATAACTGCTGAATTCCTTATATTTGAACGTATTGAGCAAACTAAACGGATTGTACATGCCGACAAAATGATGTGTAAAGTGATAGCCGTCATAATATGCTTTCAAATCGTCACAAAGCTTGTCGTATGACACTCCTCTCGCTTCAGCAAACTCATGCAGTTCGGCATCCAGATTATCATGCAAAATCTTATCCAGACTCTCCAGAGTATCATACTTCTCGATGTTCAGATCCAGATGCAGAACAGGATATCTGATCCAGTCCTTTTCCAGCTTCTCCATCGCCAGACCTTCAAACAACTCCTTCTTACCTTGAAAGTAAGCTTCCAAGGTAGAGATGAGTAGGGTCTTTCCGAAACGTCGCGGACGGCTCAGGAAGTAGTAACTTCCGGTCTTTACCATCTGGTACACCCAGGCCGTTTTATCAATATAGAAATAACCGTCCTGACGGATTTTCTCGAAATTCTAGATTCCGATGGGATATATTTTATTGCTCATACATTTTTCAATGCTTTATCATGATACTTATATCACTTCCCCATTCATTATCATTTTTTGCTGTAGCATTCTGAAAAAAGTCTTTTTCCCGAATGAGCACTGCTTTATAAAGAAATTCGTACACGCCGTTACAGCTTATCAATTTCTTCTGGCGAAAGTCCGGCAATCCGGACAATATCCGCAATGGAAAAACCGTTCTCTTTCAGTTTACGGGCGATCTCCAAACGTCCCTTCAAACGTCCTTCCGCGACAGCCTGTTCACGGATATCATTTTCCACAATACGGCTCACGTTATAACGGTCCACCGCCTTATCATAAGCGATACGGTCACCCTCAGACAGGTGAGCCTTGGCGGCAAGGCGGTCAAGATGGCTGAAAACCTGTTCTTTCAGCGCATCGGGCATTCTGTTCCAGTTGTTCATATTCTTCAGTGCATACATTAGTTTATCGGATAAAGTAGAACATTCGTCCAGTTCCTTCGTAAAATAAGGAAACTGGAGATAAATCTGACGGAAATTCCGGTTCACCACACGACCGCTGTCCCGGTCGGAAAGCACGGTGTCAGTACGGAACTTCCTTTCCAGACCGTCCTCCTTGAAATTCATCAGGAAAATGCCGTACACGGCAGGAAGCCTGTAACGGAGACCGTAAGAAGCCTCTTCTTCCCTGAGCAGACCGCAATCCCCCTCCAACGGAGTATCGGGAACACATACCTCTTTAGAGGACGGATTCTCCATCTGGCGGCTCACCGCACGGCACACATAATAAAGCGTACGGTCCAGGAAATGGCTATGCCAACGATTCTGCATCTCCACTATGATGTACTCGCCCGTAGAGGTACGGCAGTAAAGGTCATAGATGATGCCCTTGTCGTGAATATTCTCCGAACGGTCCTCCTTGTCCAGAAACGTCAGGTCTTCAATGTGATGCTCACCCGACAGCAGTTCGTTAAGCAGGATTATCAGCAGATCCTTGCTGGCAGGCTGGCCGAAGATTATCTTGAAGCCGAGATCCGTGAAAGGGTTTACAAAGCGGGATGACATAATAAAGATGATTTTATGGTTTCTGACCGCAAAGAAACGAATTTTATCTGGAAATTCCTATGAATGAGCGCTTTTTATTATATCAGAGATCTAACTTGACTTTGGGGTTCTCTTACGAAGAGATTCCCATCTTTTATTATACCTAAATATGCAAGAAACACCTTTCTGCAAGCCTATTATACAATAACTCATCACTGCAACAAACCTATTTTCCCTATTATGTTTCTTTTTGCAAGAGAGAAGTAAAAATGACAGACATACACAATGCCTTAAAATAAAAAAACGGACTGTACAGTCTTTCTTTTCTGTACAGTCCGCTTAAATTATATACAATGTAGAGAGATAACGCTTATTCTTCGTCAGCAAACATCGGGTCCCATGCCGGAAGACGGATTGGTTTCTGTTTTAAAATATCCAGCACCTTGGCAGGAACATATTTCTTTTCTGCCACCACACGGAACATATATTCATCAAACCATTTATCTGTCATGATAAGGTGTCCTCTGTATCCACTGGCACTGCCCCAACTATTTTCCACCATCCATTTTTTCGGCTTTCCCGCTTTATCCAAGTCCACCGCCATCAAGGTCATGGCATGGCTGCTGCCACTGGAGAAAGTTTGGATACGTTGTTTCTTGTCCATGCCGAAAGTAGTTCCCATCAATGATTCGTAATCATAATTATCAGGGTCCAGCAAGCCACGTTTACTATCAAGGAACTTGCCTACATCACAAGAAAAATACATCATGGTACTGTCCTTGATGGAAGCTATGGCTATTTCTTTAATATCCTCTATCGGCAAGTTTACATAAGTCCAATTCTTGCCATCATAACGGTGACGGTCAAAATCTATTTCATAACATTTATAAAACTCGCGGCTGGGATCATTCATCAGCATTACATAGTTATTGGTCAAATCATTTCCCAAAAACTCTTTATAGAAAGACACCGGAGTATATTCTTTCGCTTCCCCACCCTTCAGGCTCCATGTAAAGGTGGAAACAGGTTCGCCAAGGGTCAGCACCAACATACGATAAACCGTTCCCAGCATTTCTGTCTTTTTCTTTTCCAGTTCGGCCGGCTTCGCTCCGGTAGCGGCGGCTTCGCGTAGTTGTAAACCAAATTCCTTCAGTTTCAGTCCTATCAGACTACTCATCTTTCCGGTATTCTCACTGCTGAAAGTTTCCACCATTGCACTCTTGGGGACCAGTCCGTATTTCTCTATAATATCCGAGACTCCTGTGAATTGTCCCCCATCGCTTAAGGGATGCTTGAACAGCCATTCCACCATTTTATCGTCCATGGGCTTTCCACTGGTATCAATGATTCCCTGTAAGAATAAGTTTGCTTTTTCTAATTGGTCGTAGAAAAAGCAGTAGTTCTGTGAGAACTCCATCTCATCCAGTCCGTATTTGGCAATCATCTGGCTGCGGAGTACGTTCAGTCCGGTAAAAAGCCAGCAACGACCGGAAGATTGTTGGTCGGTTATTCCCTTGGATAGCACCTTGTGTGAAAACTCCGTATCAAAATCGGCACGGTTCTCCTGGTTCAATGCCAACGTGTTGATACTTGTTCCGCCTAAGGCGTTACGGATGGCTTTGTCGGCAGGAGTTGCCTTATAACTTTGTTTGATTTGATTCAGCATTTCACCTGAAATGCCTCCCTGTTGTGCCTAGGCTGTCAATGCAGCCGCAAACAGAAGAGCGAATGTGATGTGTTTCTTCATATTATTGTAAAAATATAAAATGATTTATTAGGGTGGGTAAATGTACAAGTTATTTTTGAACCCTGCTAATCTTTCACGTGAAAGATATATAATCATCAGATCCTATCATTATTATGACAGGCCCGGCTGTTCTGCTTTTTTCTTTATCTTATATCCCAGTATAGCAATTGTGATACTCATCAAGGGACTGATAATGTTAAAGAATGCGTAAGGCAGATACACAATGGTGGGAACACTAAGGATAGTGGCCTGTGTCATACCGCATGTATTCCAGGGTATCAATGGCGAAGTGACTGTAACAGAATCTTCCGTCGTGCGGCTCAGCAGTTTGCTTTCATAACCGTTTGCACTATAGATGTCTTTAAACATATTACCCGTCAGGATAATGGATATATATTGATCTGCTGTAGCAAGATTCAGGAACAAGCCCGATGCAACTGTAGACGACACCATTCCTACCCGCTTTTTCGTAAAACGTACAAATACAGAAGTGATACTGCCGAGCATTCCTCCGGCTGTCATCGCCCCTCCGAAACACATGGCGCAGATAATCAGCCAGATGGTATTCATCATACCCGCCATTCCGCGAGTGGATATCAGTTCGTTTATTTCCGCATTACCGGTTTCCAATTGGGTTCCACCATAAAGCATTCCCATTCCTCCTTTGAACAAGGCGGCAATCCCTTCGACTCCTTGTCCGGCGATTTCGCATAATAGTCCGGGTTGGAAAATCAAGGCAAAGACGGTAGCCAGAGCCGTAGAAACAAATAGAGTGATGATGGAAGGCACTTTACGTGCAATCAGTATCGCTGTGACAACGGGGACAATCATCAACCACCATGAAATATGGAACTTATCACTCAATATACGGGTGTATTCGGCGATATGGCCGGTATCAGTGGCTTCATGTGACAATCCGGCTATGGTAAAGATTATCAAAGTGATGACAAGTGATGGAACGGTGGTAATCATCAAGTAACGGATGTGAGTGAACAGCGGTGTATCCGTTACGGATGATGCCAGAATGGTGGTATCCGAAAGCGGAGAAACTTTATCACCGAAATAGGCTCCGGAGATAATCGCACCTGCAATCCAACCTTCACTGAAACCTTGCGCCTTCCCTATTCCCATCAGTGCGATGCCGATAGTGGCGATGGTAGTCCATGAGCTGCCTGTCATGACAGATACTACCGCACAAATAATGCAAGTGGATACCAGGAAAAAATGAGGATGAATAACCTGTATGCCATAATATATTAATGTAGGGACTACACCGCTGACCATCCATGCTCCGGACAAAGCTCCGATGATCAGCAAGATAATAAGTGCGGTACTTACCCCGGCTATATTATTGGTGACAGCCAGTTCGAAGTCCTTCCACGGACGACGGAATCCCGCCATACCTATCAGCACACAAACTGCTGTAGCCACTAGCAGACAGACTTGGCTGCCACCGGACAAGGCATCACTTCCAAATGTACGGATAGTGACAAACAATAATAAAATAAGTACGAATACGGGTAAAAGGGATACTAACGGTGAAGGGATTTTGTTATCTTTCATTCTTTTTTTATTCAATTTTTATTCAAAATGTAAATAGAACTATCAATTTGGTTTTCAGCGTGCAAAGTTCGGAATATTTTTTGAGTTCTAAAAGTCAATCGGCGGTATTTAAAGACTTTTTTTGTATTTGCAGGTAAACCTTTTTGCAAGGGGGGCGTTATTAGTTCAAATTATAACCTAAAACTTAACAAATATGAATGAATTAGTTGGTGGCTTAGGCTACGCTGTAAAAAATTGGTGGATGTCCCTGTTGCTGGGCTTGCTCTACATTGCGGTAGCACTATGCTTATTGTTCGCTCCTGTGAGCAGTTATGTGGCACTGAGTGTCATCTTCAGTATCTCGATTCTGGTCAGTGGCATTCTGGAAGTTTTTTTTGCTGCCGGAAACAAAAAAACAATCAGTAGTTGGGGATGGTATCTTGCCGGAGGTATTATTGATTTGCTGATAGGTATTTATCTGGTATTCTATCCGTTGGTCAGCATGGAACTGATTCCGTTTATTGTTGCTTTCTGGCTGATGTTCAGAGGGTTTACATTGTGTGGCTATTCCACAGATTTGAAACGCTATGGCACAAAGGACTGGGGGTGGTATCTGGTGTTTGGCATTCTGGCTATTCTTTGCTCTATGGCTATCATCTGGCAACCTGGACTTGGTGCTGTTACCGTGCTCTATATGCTGTCCATCACTTTTCTTATTATCGGATGTTTCCGTGTCATTTTCTCCTTCGAGTTGAAAAGATTGCATAAAAACAAGTAAAAAAAATCGTTTATTTTGGGCTACGTCATACGTTATTCGTATTTTTGTTAGCCCAAAATAAACAATGATTTCTAGTAAGAGTCTTAAATACACTGTGCGTATTCTGCTAGGTACACTGATTGGTGTCTACCTGGGAATAATTGTGCTGCTGAACATACCGTATGTTCAGGGCAAATTATCTGTTTTTGTAACTAAGGAATTAAAAAACATACTGAATACGGAGGTTTCTGTAGGACGGATTGATATGGGTTTGCTGAACCGTATCATTGTGGAAGATGTCCTTTTGCATGACCGGAAGAACCAGGAGATGCTGAAAGTAGCCCGCTTATCGGCAAAATTCGACCTTCTGCCTTTATTGAACGGTAAAGTCACCATCAGCAGTGTCCAGCTTTTTGGATTTACGGTCAATTTGAACCGGGAAACTCCGGAATCTGCCCCTAATTTCCAGTTTGTGTTAGACGCTTTCGCGTCCAAAGATACGGTTAAAACAAAATCCAATTTGGATTTACGAATTAATTCCGTGCTGATAAGGCGTGGCAGAGTGACATACGATATATTATCGGAACCGGAAACTCCCGGTAAGTTCAATGCCCATCATCTATCGGTGAAGAATCTCGCTGCAACGCTTTCACTGAAGGCATTGCGCAGCGACTCGTTGAATGCCGCCATCCGGCGGGTCAGCTTTGACGAACAATGTGGTTTTTCATTGCAGAAGTTCGCCATGAAAGTTACAGCCAACAATAAACGTTTGGATATTAAGGATTTTGGTGTGGAGCTTTCAAATACTGCTTTAAAGATAGACAGTCTGACCTTGAAGTATGACAGCCTGCCCGAATTGCCCCAAATGACAGAAAATGTAAGATATGACGGCTCTTTGAAGGCTTCCGTTATACTGAAAGATTTGGCTCCTTTTGTGCCTGCCTTGTCACGCTTTGAAGAACCGTTGGATCTAAATCTGGTTTTCTCCGGTCACGGCAAACATTTGGACTGCCCCACCCTGCGGCTGACTAACCACCACGGATTGATGATTGCAGGGGAAGCTGCCTTAAGTAACTGGGATGCAGGCATGGATATGTACATTTACGGCAAACTGGGTAACTTGACCATGACAAAAGAGGGCATAAACGTTCTGATGACGAACTTGACGGGAAAGGTTCCTCCCATTTTGCAACGTTTGGACTATATTCGTTTTAACGGGGAAGCGGCGGGCTATCTGCATGATCTCACACTGACAGGCTTGTTCCATACAGGGGCAGGCATGGTGAAAACGGACGTGATGATGAGCATTGATGAACAAAGTATGAGCAGAACCTATTCGGGTAGTGTGGCGAGTGCAGACCTGGATTTGGGAAAATTACTTAATCAGGAAAAGAAATTCGGCAAGGTGGATTTCAATGTGGAACTGAAAGGTTTCAACTATAAGAACCGATATCCGGAATCATACATCAAAGGAATCATATCTTCCTTTGAATATAGTCAATATCAATATGAAAATATCATGTTGGATGGCGTATATAAGGACGGAGGCTTTAACGGGCGCTTATCCATGGACGACGCAAACGGTTCTGTCCAGATAGACGGTAATTTCAATGTTGCCAAAACAATCCCTGACTTTAACCTGAAGGCATCCGTAAAGAACCTGCGCCCTCACGACCTCCATCTGTCGGACAAATATGAGAATGCCAGTATTTCACTGGGCCTCACTGCTGATTTCACCGGCAAATCCATTGACGACATGAACGGGCGCATTTCATTGGACAGCCTGCAATTAAACGCTCCCGATGAAGGAGGGTGTTTTCTGGATAATCTGACTATTACAGCCGGACAGGTAAGCGGTGAAAAAGAGTTGCGCATAAATTCATCCTTCATGACAGCGGTGATACGAGGTGACTATTCCTACCACACCATTCCGGCCAGCGTGGTAAAGACGGTACAACGCTATATTCCGTCCTTACTGACTATAAAGGATAATATGCCTGAGCCTCACAATAACTTCCAGTTTGATATCTGCCTGGAAAATACCGAAGTGCTATCCAAATTATTTCAGATTCCATTGGAATTATACCTGCCGGCATCTTTAAAAGGATATTTTAACGACGGCGAGGAAAAGTTGCACGTAGAAGGACATTTTCCGGAATTCAGATACAATGGAACACGTTATGATTCGGGCGTTTTATTTTGTGAGAATCCTTCCGACCGGTTCAAATGTTCACTGCGAGGCGGTATGCTGATGAAAAGTGGTGCAATGCTTAACTTCTCGGTGGAAGCCAATGCCAAAAACGATCATTTGGAAACAACAATTAACTGGGGGAACAATACTGATGTGACTTACGGTGGTAAATTTGCCGCCGATACCCGTTTCTTCAAAACGGAAGGTCCCCACCCTATTCTTCAGGCAGATATAAACATACAGCCCACAAAAGTAGTGCTGAATGATACGGTATGGAACATTCATCCCTCGCATATCGCCATAGATTCGGGACGCGTATTCATTGACAATTTCCTGTTTGAACATGAGGACCAGTATTTAAGGATAGATGGTAAACTGACCAAGAAGGAAAGTGATTCCTGCCGGGTGGATTTGAGAAATATCAAGCTGGACTATGTACTGGATATTGTGCAGTTTGACGATGTAGAGTTCGGCGGACTTGTAACCGGAAAGGTTCATCTGAAAAGTGTCATGAAGAACCCGGTGATGCGGACCCGTCTGAATGTGCACAAATTCTGTCTGAACCGTTCTTTATTAGGAGAAGCCGACATTGCAGGTGTATGGGATAAGGAATTGGGCGGAGTACGACTGGATGCCCAAATAGCGGAAAAAGGAATTTCCTCCACTCATGTGACAGGGTATGTCTCTCCCAAGTTAAAAGGTCTTGATCTGTCGATTCGGGCAGATAGTACCAATCTGGGATTCTTACAACCTTTTATAGAAGGAATTTTCAGTGAAATAAATGGCCGTGTCAACGGAAATGTCCGTTTATATGGCGATTTCAAGCATTTGGATCTGGAAGGTGAAGTGAGGGCCAAAATGGATGCTAAAATTGATGTGTTGAACACCTATTTCCAAATCCGGGATGACTCCATACATATATCTTCGGGCAGTCTGGATTTCAGGAATGTAAAAGTCTATGACCGTGAGGGACATGACGGACTGGTAAATGGTTATCTGCATCACACAAAGCTGAAAAATCTGATGTACCATTTCAATATACGAGGCAACAACCTGTTGATGTACAATACCTACGAAGCCGGGAATATGCCTTTTTACGGAAAAGTATATGGTACAGGAAATGTGGTACTGGATGGTGGAAATAATGCGATGACAGTGGACGCTTCACTGACCACAGGCAACAATACCAGCTTCACTTATATAACCGGAGTAACCACGGAAGCAGCGAGCAATCAGTTTATCACTTTTGTAGACAAAACCCCCAAGCGCATTCACGATAATGTGGAAACCAATCTTTACCACCACTCTAATGTGCGTAAGACTAAAGAGGACGACGGACCTCCTATGGATCTCCGCATCAACATGTTGATAGAAGCAACTCCCAGCGCTACCATGAAAATTATCATGGATCCTGTAGCGGGAGATAATATTACAGCAACCGGAAATGGAAACCTGCAAGTGAATTTTTTCAATAAAGGTGATTTCCGTATGTTCGGTAGCTATGTCATAGATCAAGGTATGTATAAACTAAGCATGCAGGAAGTAATACGCAAGGATTTTACCTTGAAATCAGGTGGCACGGTGACTTTCTCAGGTGACCCTTATCAGGCGAATCTTGATTTACAGGCGGTATACACGGTTAATTCTGCTTCTTTAAGTGATTTGGTAGTAGATCCCTCGCGCAACCAAGGTACGGTGAAGGTAAACTGTCTGATGAATCTGACTGGAAATTTATCCAATCCGGATATTAAATTCGATTTGGAACTGCCCACTGTAAGCGAGGAAGACCGGGAATTGGTACGTAGTGCTACCAGTACGGAAGAACAAATGAATACACAGATTATTTATTTGCTGGGAATTGGTAAGTTCTACACCTATGATTATGCCAATAATGACCAATCCTCTAATGCGACCAGTTCTTTAGCCTTCAGTACACTTTCCGGTCAGCTGAACAATATGTTGTCCCAATGGATGGGCAATAAAAACTGGAACATAGGCGCCAACCTGAGTACCGGTGAAAAAGGTTGGACAGATGTGGAAGCAGAAGCTATGTTGTCCGGCAGGTTATTGAATAACAGGCTGATGATAAATGGAAACTTCGGCTATAAGGAGAATGTGATGGCAAATAGCAACTTCGTAGGAGACTTTGAAGCGATATGGTTATTGACAAAAAACGGAGATTTCCGTTTGAGAGGGTATAATCAGACCAATGACCGCTATTTTACTAAATCTACCCTGACCACTCAAGGAGTAGGTCTCATGTATAAAAAAGATTTCAATACTTGGGATGAACTGTTCCGCTGGTTCTTATGGAAAAGACGGAAAAGCTCGTTACAAAAACGAAGCGATGACTAATTAACCTATAAAGTTTATTTCATATCTTTGCGAAGTAAATTTAAAAATATGAATATGTCCTATTTACCCGCCGAATGGCATAAACAAAGTTTGATTCAACTAACGTGGCCCCATAAAGACACAGACTGGGCATACATGTTGGACGAAGTGAATGACTGTTTTCTTAAGATAGCTTATGAGGTTTTGAAACGTCAGAGTTTGTTGATTGTGGCTCCAGACCCCGATTCCATAAGAGATAGTATAGATAATTATGGAGCTGATATCCAAAAACTAGTCACATCAAAAATCAACACAAATGATACTTGGGCACGCGATCATGCTTTTATCACCCTGTTGAAAGAAGACGCTACTCCCCTGCTGCTGGATTTCTGTTTTAATGGCTGGGGAATGAAGTTTGCCGCAAATTATGATAACCAGATTAATAACGAACTGTATTTTCACCATCCTGTTCTGAAAGGTGAATATGTTTTCTGCCGGAATTTTATTTTAGAAGGAGGTTCCATAGAAAGTGATGGGAAAGGAAGCCTGCTGACTACAGAGCAATGTTTGCTGGCTAAAAACAGAAATGAAATGAACCGACAGGAAGTGGAGGATTTTCTAAAAGAAACATTTAACTTAAAACAGGTTCTATGGTTGAAACACGGTTATCTGGCAGGTGATGATACAGACAGCCATGTGGACACATTGGCACGTTTCTGTCCGGATGATACCATTGTGTATGTAAAGTGCACCAATGAAAAAGATGAACACTATAAGGAACTGGCAATGATGGAAGAAGAACTAAAAGCGTTCCGTACTTTGGACGGCAGGCCATACCGTCTGCTTCCGCTACCTATGGCAAGTGCTGTTTATGATGAGGAACATCATCGCTTGCCGGCAACTTATGCCAATTTCCTGATAATGAATGAAGCTGTGCTTTATCCTACTTATGCTGATTCTGTGAATGATATGCGCGCCAAAGAAGTATTGGCTGAAGCATTTCCCGGAAGAGAGATAGTAGGTATTGACTGCACTGCTTTAATAAAGCAACATGGCTCGCTGCATTGCGTCACCATGCAATATCCCGAAGGTGTATATTAATAAATATATGTATGAAAAGAACGATTAAAGTAGGAATTATCCAACAGACATGCACTAATGATATCCGTCACAATTTGAGCAAACTGCACCACAATATAGAACAGGTGGCGGCAGCAGGTGCACAGCTGGTTGTATTGCAGGAGTTGCACAACACCCCTTACTTCTGTCAGACAGAAGATACGGATATGTTTGATTTGGCAGAACCGGTTCCCGGTCCTTCTACCGGCTTCTACAGTGAGTTGGCTGCCGGATACGGTATTGTACTGGTTACTTCGTTATTCGAGAAGCGTGCTCCGGGGCTATATCACAATACAGCCGTCGTTTTTGACAAAGATGGCAGTATAGCAGGGAAATACCGCAAAATGCATATTCCCGATGATCCCGCCTATTATGAGAAATTCTATTTTACTCCCGGTGACCTGGGATTTGAACCTATTCAGACATCACTGGGAAAACTAGGTGTACAAGTCTGCTGGGACCAATGGTATCCCGAAGGTGCACGGCTGATGGCACTGAAAGGTGCTGAAATTCTTATATACCCTACAGCTATAGGTTGGGAAAGCACAGACACTCAAGAAGAGAAAATCCGTCAACTAGGTGCATGGGTAACCGTGCAGCGTGGACATGCCGTGGCAAACGGCCTGCCGGTTATCGCCGTGAACCGTGTAGGACATGAGCCCGATCCTTCCGGTCAGACTAATGGTATCCAATTTTGGGGTAATAGCTTCGTGGCAGGTCCTCAAGGAGAAATACTGGCACAAGCCAGCAATATGGATGAAGAAAATATGGTAGTGGAACTGGATATGACCCGTAGTGAGAATGTTCGTCGCTGGTGGCCTTTCCTCCGTGACCGGCGTATTGATGAGTTTGAAAATCTAACCCGACGCTTTATAGATTAAATACAAACGTTATCGTTATATAAATTCACATATTCGTTAAACAATTCATGGTTAAGGCTGTTTTAGTTATCAGAATATTCAAAAGATATTATTGATTTACTAAACAGCTTAATTATGAAAAAAGTATTATTTTTAGCCGCATTGTTACTTGTTTGCTTCAGCGGAGTGACAAATGCACAAACCAGAAAACAAAGAGAAGACGCTAAACGCGAAGCATGGAAGAAAGAACGTCAGGAAAAGAAAGCCTTGGAAGCTCAGCAGGACTCTGTATCCTACGTCCAAGCAATTAATGCTTTAAAAAACGGTTCTTTTGTATTAGAAGCTGATAACGTTGTATTCCGTAATGGAATAATGCGTTTTGTTTCCTCTAACACGAATTATGTGGAAGTAAACGATGGGCAAGGTATTATTCAGACCGCCTTTACTAATTTTGTGTATAACTGGAGCCCGAACGGCTTAGGAGGTGTCACGGTTCAGGGAAATGTGAACGGAATAAGTATGCGCCAGGATAAAGACGGTAATGTGTACTATAATTATGGAATTAATGGGATTGCCGTTTCGGCCACCGTTTCCATTGTACTGACTGGCGGAACCAATCAGGCCAGTGTTACTATAAATCCAAATTTCTCAGGCAATACGCTGACAATGAACGGATATCTGGTTCCCTATAACGAAAGTAGTGTATTCCAAGGAACAACATGGTAATTCATTAAGAAGATATGAGAAAAAGGAATGGGCATTTTCACTACCCATTCCTTTTTATTTATTATTATAGCATTGGAAATGTTTCTTGTCTGCTCATAACATTAACCGAGGTTGTGATTCCAATTCCAATAAAAACCTTTTAGCGGACAGTCCGCCTCCATATCCTGTCAGCGAGTGATCACTACCGATCACACGATGGCAAGGTGCAAAAATTGATATGGAATTTGCACCATTAGCATTGGCTACCGCACGAACTGCTTGGGGCATCCCGATATGCCTGGCCATTTCACCATAAGATATTGTCCTGCCAAACGGTATCTTTAACAGTTCATTCCATACTGTTTTCTGAAAATCCGTGCCCACAAAAAGAAGCGGCACACTAAATTCTTTGCGTTGTCCTGCAAAATACTCGTTGAGTTGCTCTATTGATTCTTCGATTATTTCTGACGTACTTATTTCAAATTCGGCACACAATATCCGCTTCAACCGTTGATTCACACGATCGCAGTGTTTTTCCACCTGCCAGTCACACAGGCAGAGTTTTCCGCCAAATGAACCGAGCAGCAACACTCCGCAGGGTGATTCATAACTCTTTATCTTGATCGTATTTTTCTCTTTCATACACTTTTTATATGCTTCCTTCATATGTTTATAAGCTGTTTCAGCTTATCGGACTACTTTAAACCAAAAAGACAAAGCGTAGCGAATTAGCTGAAACAGCATTCACTACGCTTTGTTCGGATCGTCCCGTTATCGGCCTTTTATACAATATCCTATATAAAAAGCGGAAAAAACTTACTTATCCTCTTTTATATCAACGACCAGATTCAACTCATCCAATTGTGATTGATCCAAAGCAGCGGGAGCATCCAACATCACATCACGTCCACTATTATTTTTAGGGAATGCTATACAGTCACGGATACTATCAAGTCCTGCAAACAAAGAAACCCAGCGATCAAGACCGTATGCCAAACCACCATGAGGAGGTGCTCCGTATTTGAATGCATTCATCAGGAAGCCGAATTGTTCTTGTGCTCTTTCCGGAGTAAAGCCCAAAATTTCAAACATCTTGGCTTGTAATTGTGAATCATGAATACGAATTGAACCACCTCCTACTTCTACACCGTTTACTACCATATCGTAAGCATCGGCACGAACAGCAGCCGGATCTGTATCCAACAAAGGAATATCTTCTTCTTTCGGATGAGTGAACGGATGGTGCATGGCCATCAGACGGCCTTCTTCTTCACTCCACTCAAACATCGGAAAATCAACAACCCACAGACAAGCAAATTTATTCTTATCACGCAGTCCCAGCTGACGTCCCACTTCCAGACGAAGTTCGCATAACTGCTTGCGGGTCTTCATAGCATCAGGACCACTCAGAATCAGGATCAAGTCACCCGGCTTGGCACTGAAAGCTTCCTTCATCTGCTGAAGTACTTCCTGTGAATAGAATTTGTCTACACTGGATTTTACATTGCCATCAGCTTCCACACGGGCGTAAACCATACCTTTCGCACCGATCTGAGGTTTCTTGACAAATTCTGTTAATTGGTCTAACTGTTTACGGGTATAACTTGCAGCGCCTTCCGCACAGATACCACCAATATATGCCGCATCATCAAAAACAGAGAAGCCATGACCTTTCATGATACCCATCAATTCCACAAACTTCATGCCGAAACGCAAATCCGGTTTGTCACTACCGTAATATTTCATGGCATCGGCCCATGTCATACGCAGAAACGGTTCGCTCAACTCGACTCCACGTAACTCCTTGAACAAATGTTTTGCCATTCCTTCGAAAGTGGAAATGATATCTTCTTGTTCAACAAAACTCATCTCACAGTCTATCTGAGTAAACTCAGGCTGACGGTCTGCACGAAGATCTTCATCACGGAAACACTTTACAATCTGGAAGTAACGATCAAAGCCGGAAACCATCAGCAATTGCTTCAGTGTTTGCGGAGACTGTGGCAGTGCATAAAACTGTCCCGGGTTCATACGTGAAGGAACAACAAAATCACGGGCTCCTTCAGGAGTAGAACCTACCAACATAGGAGTTTCCACTTCCAGAAACCCTTTGCTGTCCAAATATCGGCGCACTTCCATTGTCATTTTATGACGAAGTTCCAAATTTTTACGCACACAATTACGGCGTAAATCCAAATAGCGGAATTTCATACGGATATCATCACCTCCGTCACTATTATCTTCTATCGTAAAAGGAGGAGTTACCGCTGAATTAAGTACATTCAATACCGATACGATAATTTCAATTTCACCGGTGGGAATATTCATATTCTTATTTGAACGTTCGTTCACTTCACCGGTTATTTGAATAACAAATTCACGCCCCAAGTGATTGGCACGTTCACAAAGTTCGGCATTCACCGCTTCGTTGAATACCAATTGGGTAATACCGTAACGGTCACGAAGATCGACAAACGTCATCCCTCCCATTTTACGTGCACGCTGTACCCAACCTGCCAACGTTACACTTTTGCCTGCATCGGAAAGTCTGAGCTCTCCGCAAGTATGACTTCTGAACATATATTCTTAAATTTAATCAATTGTTTGGCAAAGGTACGATATGTTTTCCATTGTACAAAACCGCCTACAAGAAAAAAAGTCCCGTAGCTGTATACCAACGGAACTTTTTTAATCTGGATGTACAGATCTCAATTCTTGAACATTTCAATGACATCCCTTAATTCTCCTGGAAATACTTCACCAGTTTTCTCCCACAACATCTTGCCTTTACGTTGGAGGACAAAGCTGGGAGCTATTTCTATTTCATAGGCATCGGCTACTTTCCGATTACTTTCTATATTGACTCTTACAATATTGACCGGTTTTTCAAATTCATGTAACAGCGGTTCAATCCATTCACAATGGGGAGACCAATCCGCATAAAACACAACCAGCAATAATGAGTCCGACTGGTTTACCTCTTCTAGTTTTCCAGTTATATCCATTACTGTTTTCAATTTTAAATTATCCTCTACTTCCTAAACTGTTCACGTCAGGATTTAACTCTTTTACCGCTGCTTTCACCTGCTTCTTGGTAGGCTTACCAGTATTGGACACTTGTTCAACAGGAAACCGCTGACCACTATTCGTCAGCTCATCCTTTTGTTCCATCTTTTTCTTTTCTTCTTTACCCATATCTTCTCATTTTTAAGGTTTATGCTAATAATGCAACAAAATAGATAAAAAGATGGTTCACATAAAAAGTGAAAAAGGATGCCTGAAAATTATTCAGACACCCCTTTACTACTACATTTAAAACTACGTGAAATTGAGATTATTATACTTTACGGTCGCAATAACGTTTGCATTGTACACAAATATCATACCCCAGCATAGCTCCAAGAATAAAATCCTGCTCGGGTGACAATTTGTTCAGTGGCTGATTCACTAGGAAACGAATGGCATTAATGCATTCTTTTCTACCGAAAAACAGGTTTATTTTATCATTTCCCACGGGCTGGATTATATAATTAATCTTTTGATTGATCAGCCGTTTTACAGCAAAATCTTCATACTTCCTCTTGGTAGTATAGAGTACCATCTGACGTACTCCTTTTTTTAATTCATAAATATGATTCAGAAATACTTTCAATTCTACCGGGTTTATGTCTGAAGCTATCATAAGGCAATTGTCAAAATTACAGGTTCTTCTTTATTTCTTCAACCCAACTGTTAATACGTTCTTCAGTCTTGCCACTTTCGTTCACGTCATCAAGAGCCAAACCTACAAATTTCCCATCGATTATCGCTATAGAAGATGAATACGAATACCCATCGGCAGAAACTGCCCCCACAAAAGTACAACCTGAATTCTTTAACTGGTCATATATAACTCCCATACCGTCACAAAATGTATCACAATAGGATTCTGAATCTCCACAGCCAAAGAGAGCAACTATTTTACCATTCAAATCTGCAGTCTTTATCGTTTTAATGGCGTCATACCAATCATCTTGCAATTCACCGTCTCCCCAAGTAGAAGTCCCTAACAATAAAATATCATAACTTTCCACTTTTTCTGTGGTAATTTTACTTGCATCAATTACATCAACTGATGCCACACCTAATTTTTCAGCTATTGTCTGTGCGATGCTTTCACAAGTTCCAGTAGAGGAACCATAAATTATACCCATTTTTTTCATACAGCAAATCATTTAATTTGTTTGCTGCAAAGTAAAAGATTTGAAAGAGATTCTGAAATACCTAGAAATAGTGATTTTAATAAAGTTCAAGAGACAAGACTCAGTTTTTGAAAACATAAACTTATAATCTGAAATTTAAGCATCCTAAAAGACTAAAGAAAGGGTCGTATCATTACTCAAGACAGAGTTTGATACGACCCTTTTAAGTGTTATAATTACTATCTGTAACTTTTAGGAGCAGTCATTTTCGTTTTGACACATTAATATGTTTTTAGAACCGATAAGCAGCTCCGAAATTAATAACCCCTTGGTCAAAATCATCAACCAATTGGTATCTGAATTCAACATTCATAGCCCAGTTACGTCCCAAAGCGAATTCCGCCCCAGCTCCGAGATTAACCCCGATACGGAATTCATTATGGTTACCCCCATCATCAACATGGACGTGGTCTCCATCCCAGTCAACATCCAAATCATGCATGTCAAACATCCAGTTGGACATGGTCAGACCAAACAGCGGATAAAGTTTGACACTTTGAGCTACCGGACAAAGATAGTGGAAGTTCACATTTAAATCCAACATACTTACATTGTCATTCTCAAAAAAATAATTGAATGAAGGTTCAATACGGAGAGGATTAGTGATATTGTACTGGTATTTAATTCCCAATCCAGCACTTTCAATTTCTGTTCCGTAACTTAATCCAAATCCAATTGCCTGTCTGCCTTTTTGAGCGTAGGTACCGCTCAACATGACAAACATCAGTCCTAAAAAAATAAAGATCTTTTTCATTTTTTAAAATATATAAGTGTGTTAATCGTCTTCATCGTCATCATCCCAATCATCGTCATCATCGTGCCATTTATGATGTTTATGATGCCTGTGTTTTTTATAATGCTTGCGATGATGCTTATCATGATGGTCACAATAAGAGCAATAATGTTCATGCCAGCATTCGCTATGATAACAAATCCTGTCATAAAATGGATCATAGTACATCGACCCTGGTTTTATGCCTATCTCTACCAATATACGATTCCATCCATTCCGGTGGTAACGCTTGTAATAGTCACACACCTCCCGCATATGCCTGCCGGAAGTCTTTGCTACTTCAAGAGCCAAACCGACATTTCCCCAATTACTACCGCATCTTCTGTAATAATCATCTAATAATTGATTGGATATATTATATTCTACGCATAAACGTTTCCGATAGTCGGATAACTCCACAGCTGCATACTTGTTCGCCCTGCCTATGAACAGAGAAAGCCTGTCTTGTGCAAACATGGAACAAGAAATGACTATAAATAATAACAGTACTTGAATTCGTTTCATATTAAAATCTGGCAATAAAACTATTGAAATTGTAAATATAGATATAAAAAAGCAATACACAATTTTTTATGGAGAATTTAGATACTGTCTAATTTTACATTTTGATAAAAAAACTACTTCTTTTTTCCTTCCCAATGATTGTTTTAAATGGTTTCTTGCTGGCAATAATGATAAAATAACCTGCATACATGATGGTAAAGCGGCCTTTATACTATTTTCTGAATGTCTCTAACTTTTTCAACTACCTTACTGCTATTTTCTTACTTTCGCCAAGAACTGACATCGGTTGTGAAAATTATAATAAAACCCCTCTCAAAACCGTGCAAACCAGCACAGACTAGAGAGGGGGGTATGAAAGAGTTTGCTTAGAATTTATATCCTAAAGTAATGCCTATATTTGCATTATGGGGGGCATCGCCATCCATTACCTTGCAAAAACCAAGTTGGGTATCAAGACCTACGAGAATCTTTCCGAACTCCACACCCAGACCGATGTTCCATCCTGCATCAAATCTGTTGTAATCCAGTCCGTCATCACCGAATGTGTCTATTTTGTCATCACCATTAATATGGATGCCTCCAACGGATGCGTCACCATCGAATTTAGCCTTACCACCTACTCCGCAAGCCAAATAAGGGCCTGTCGCGATGACAAGGTTGGTGTTATCTGCAATATTAAAACGGAACTGTACGTTAACAGGCAATTCAAGATAGAGCTGATTAATTTTCACATCAGCATCAGCATCTATTACATTTCCGTCAAATCCACTTGAATATTTTGCCCCCTTTTGCGAAAAAAACAATGAAGGCTGTAAAGATATCATATCATTAAACTGATACTCCATCCCCACTCCGATACGTGCTCCGGGTTTAAATTCGGAGTGATCTGAATTCTCACCAATATAACTACTAAGGTTAAGACCAGCCTTTACATTAAAAGACACCTGCGAAAATCCCATAGTACAGATTAACGCAAACAATACGGTTAAAATACTTTTTTTCATAATCATAAGTTTTGATTAAAGATTATTTATTTTATCATTGCTTCAACAATGACAATGCAAAGATATAACAATTATAAGTTCGTTGTCACCTCAAGCAGACTTTTGTTATGCACATTCTAAAGACTATATGGTTTATTTTTAAGAATCCAAAGTTTTTCATATAACTATAGAAATTATCTATAAGAAAAGAATATACTCCCCAACAGTTGTTTTTGGGGAACTTTATTATCGTCTATTCTCCTCTTCCTTATTGAATTTCTCTCTTTGTTCCTTCTTTTGTACGATATTGATAAAAGAAGAACTAATGATACCGGTCGGAATGGCTACCATTGCCACACCTACCAGACAAATAATACAACCCAATAATTTCCCCAAAAAGGTAATGGGATAAATGTCACCATATCCGACTGTAGCAAATGTAATAATGGCCCACCAGATTCCGTCACCGATATTTTTAAAGACTTCAGGTTGTGCATTCCTTTCAATATAATACATCAAAATGGCGGAAAAGCAAATTGTAATGAAACTAGCTGTGTAGGCTGTTTCAAGTTCTTCTCTGACAGAAGCAAGAGCCATACCGATAATTCGGAAAGATCGCGAGTGCCGTATTAACTTAAAAATAATGAAGATATAGGGTAAAATAATGACATGAACGACTTCCGTATCCCAGTATGCATAGGTAAGAACACAAGGCAGTACTGCCACGAAGTCAACAAAACCATAAAAAGAGAATGTATATTTCAGACGTGCCTTTGCTGTTTTCATACCGGGATAGAGTGCCGGTGCAGATACGATACGGGCTGTGTATTCAATAAGAAAAATAAAAGAAGATACATAAGTAATGCCGAATAACAGTACTTTGTATGTGGCCATTTCTTCAAATGAACTTGCAATGACGGCTATAATTGAAATCAGAATGAAGAAAAGAACAAAATATTGAATAAATTTTCTTCTCAATAACTGTTGAATCAAAATATATAATTTCATTTTTGCAAAAAAAATTATTTATTCATGCTATCCGTGTGTTTTCCACACACGGATGCAATCACTTTGTTATTCAGACTCTTTTATTGGATGTTTTACTACAAACCTTCTCAATAATAAAAGCCGCTTTTTAGTTTTGTATTGCTAAAAACGATCCGCAATTATCTGACTAAAACACATAAGCAAGTGATAACTGCCAATATCTATTTTTGCTTTCGAATACATCACCATCAAAAATTTGATCTATGGCATCATGCTTATTGCCTCCTATATTATGCTTGGCAGACTGGGTTAATCCTATATTATAATAGCAACTTACCATTAAATGATTTACAATTTTCACTCCACCTCCCAAGTTCAATCCGACTTCAGTCGAACGCCATCCCATAGATGGAAGATCCTTATCTATAACATCCACAGCTATATGAGCAAGTTTGCGTCCCCAATTGTCCTTGTCTACCAAAAAAGAAAAGGAAGGACCGACTCCCAAAAACAAATCAAAATTATCTGATATTCCCATTTCCCATTTCAGTTCTATAGGAATATCAATACTTTGTGTTTTAATGTCAGCGCTACGTCTGTTAGAGGTATTTGTCAGTTTGATTCCACGCTCTACATACAGCAGAGAAAAGTCCAAAGCGATACCATGAAATCCTGTTTGATATTGCAACATAGGCCCTACTTGAAATCCTGTCAAACTCTCTTCCTTAAACTGGTCACGCATGCCACTAATATTTGCTTTGTTGCCAAGCACACCGGCTTTTACCCCAAAATGTAATCCCTGAGCCATACTATCAGTGATTCCCCAAAATACGAAAATCGTAAAAAAACAAATTATTTTTTTCATGATCATTTATTTAAGAAGTTGAATATGTTTCTATTATTTTGAAGATTGATGCACAGTAAGTTGTGGGAAAGGGAATCCGATTCCTTCTTTATTAAATGTCGTATAAACAATCTCATTAATATCATATAAAACATTCCAGTAATCAGCTGTTTTAACCCAAACACGGACAGTAATGTCAACGCTACTCGCACTTAATGAGCCTAAAACAATGATAGGAGCAGGAGTATCCAAAATACGTTTGTCCGCATAAATAATACGTTGCAATACGGTTCTGACCCTTTGTACATCCTCTCCATATTCTACTCCGAATACCCATTCAACACGGCGCATTTCCTGTTTGCTGTAATTAATCACAGCATTTCCACTGAGCATCCCGTTGGGAACGTATATCATCCGATTATCAAGAGTGGAAAGTATGGTATGGAAAATCTGTATCTCTTTTATTGTACCACTTACTCCAGGTCCATCTATATAATCGCCTACTTTAAACGGTTTAAAAACAAGTATAATCAAACCACCTGCGAAATTGGAAAGATTGCCGGAAAGTGCCATACCTACAGCCACACCGGCTGACGCCAAAAGTGCAGCAAAACTGGTCGTTTCCACTCCCAACTTGCTGATTATGGCAAAAGCAAGTACCATGTTCAATAAAATTTTCACTAAACTTTTCAAGAAAGTCTGTACACTGGTTTCTATCTTCCGTTTTTCAAGAACTTTGGCTATTAATACACTAATCTGCTTAATGATAAAACGACCGACTGAATATATCAGAATGGCGACAAATATATCCTTACCAGCGTCCATTCCAAAATCTACCAGTTTCTCCAGTGCTTGCTCAAGTTTACTGCCTGAGGCTGCATTCAATAATAATAAATTCATTTTTTTCGTTTAACAAATAAAAATTAATCAGCTTGTCACGATCATATTGCAAATATGCCAGCACATCCTGACAGTATAGTTTCGCAATGTTCCAATAAATCATCCAATATATTTTTACATTCCTAAATAGTCGGATATTTAAAGCCGCAAAGATATCATATATAATTGATAAAAACCAAACTTATCACTTAAAAGAGAGAACCTAAGCACCGTATTCTGTATCAAGCATACAACTCTAAGATAATATATTTAATTTTTTTCGGTAATATTTGCCGAAACATCGGTGAAGCACTATTATACTAGGTGAAAAATGCACGGCACAAGAACAATCTAGCACTCCATGCTGCATAACTAATCAAAAAGATCCAGTAAAAAAACATAAAACCAACTAGTTAATTCATACTTAAAGAGTATCAAACCAATCATTTTCTGTATTTTTAGGTACTTCTCTGTAAATAATACTCAATAATGAAAACAAGAAAAACATTCTAACAAAACATAACTAAAATACAAAATATTTCAGAGGTTCACTCTACCTTAAACTTTACAGCATTCGACATTTAGAAAAAATATCGTAAGAGTTTTAATGAGAGTAAACTCGGAAATTCATTCCGTTGACAAAGCAACCCACTTCCATCAAAAGAACCATTACTTACATGCTGTACCACAGAAAGGCAACCAATATATCATACTATCTTCTGATCTTTCTTCTAAACTTTACCCTGTACTCTTTCATACGGTTAGTTCACTATATAATAACAAGATAATAAGCTGCTATTAGAGAAAACAATATTTTTTTAAGATGTTTGTAGACTCTGATAAAATTAATACCTTTGCGAAGTCAATTTATATATGAACAATGTCGAAATGTAAATTGAAATATTGCAGATAACAAAAAAAGGACAAAGAAATATGAGACTTATAAAAGTAACAGGTGGTTTGGGAAATCAAATGTTTATTTACGCTTTTTATTTGCGAATGAAAAAGTACTATCCCAAAGTGCGTATAGACCTTTCGGACATGATGCATTATAAAGTGCACTACGGATATGAAATGCATCGTGTGTTTAATCTGCCCCATACTGAATTTTGTATAAACCAACCTCTGAAAAAAGTTATCGAATTCCTTTTCTTCAAAAAAATATATGAACGGAAACAAGCTCCCAATAGTTTACGAGCTTTTGAAAAGAAATACTTTTGGCCTTTACTTTATTTTAAAGGATTTTATCAGTCGGAACGTTTCTTTGCAGATATTAAGGATGAAGTTAGGGAGTCTTTCACTTTTGACAAGAATAAAGCCAACAGTAGAAGTCTTAATATGCTTGAAATTTTGGACAAGGATGAAAACGCAGTATCTCTACATATTCGTCGTGGAGATTATTTGCAACCCAAGCATTGGGCTACTACCGGAAGTGTATGCCAGTTACCTTACTATCAAAACGCAATAGCGGAAATGAGTAGAAGAGTTGCCTCTCCATCTTACTATATTTTTTCAGATGACATTGCTTGGGTAAAGGAAAATCTTCCATTGCAGAATGCAGTATATATTGATTGGAATACGGATGAAGACAGTTGGCAAGATATGATGCTTATGAGTCATTGCAAACATCACATCATCTGCAACAGTACATTCAGCTGGTGGGGAGCATGGTTAAATCCCAATATGGACAAAACGGTAATTGTGCCTAGTCGTTGGTTCCAGCATTCCGAAGCTCCGGATATCTATCCTACGGGGTGGATAAAAGTACCAGTGAGTTAATCCATAATACACATGAATACGCACGTCTGGAAAGCTAAAAAATAATTGGCATTTCGGAAACCGCTGAGCCGAAATTTCGGCTCAGCGGAAATTGTAGCATCCATGTTCATTTTTGGTTTAACACACCTTTTCAAACCATAGTACGACCATCATAAATTATTTTGAAGAACGATTGACAAATGCTTCAGCAGAGTCGTTCAATGCTAAAATCAAAGCTTTTCGAAGCCAGTTAAGAGGGGTGGCTGATGGAAATTCTTCATGTTCAGACTGGCTAGGCTATACGCTTAAAAGAAAGCTTGCCAACCGGGAAAATCCGCTGACCCTAACTCACTTGGTTAAACCAAAGGTAAACCGCCCCATTCGGAGAATAAAAAAAGGAGCTACATTTTACCGTAACTCCTTGACTCTCATCCGTCGGGGTAGCGGGATTCGAACCCACGACCCCCTGCTCCCAAAGCAGACTCCATTTTATTAATCAATAATCTGAAAATAAATAAGTTACAAACAACAGATTTGATTATAAGGATAAGTTTTTGAACATTTATTGTTTAAACATCCCTCCCCTACCCGTCAAAATCCAATCAGCCGAAATCCCATAGTCAAGGACCAAGTACGCTATCCATTCAGGTTTTAGGACACTTACTTCCGGCTGGTTTCTGACTGTATTTATGTTCCAATAATTTATATCATGGGCCTTGGTGTATGTAAGAAGCCCACGCATACGTTTCTGTGCTTTCAGCATATCTATCGCTTCAAAGAAACGTTTTGTTATCGCTATTCCTTCTTTTGATATATTCATAACTGATTATTTTGACAATATACAAAGATAGATAAAATAATAAATAAAACAATGGATAAATAATATTATTTGCAATTCAAATAATATTATCATATAGAAAAAAAATCTATTTTTACTCTGGATTTTTAATTTAATGGTGTTTTGCATGCTTTGATCGGTCAGTTCTGCACTATGATAGAGGATGAAGTGTTGAATGATTTTCGGGATGAGGATTTGGTTCTTGATGTGAAAGGTTTGAATATGGATGATGGTTGTTATACTTGATATATATCTGTAAAAGGTAAGGTAGCTGATTGGTATAATATGGAAACCGGGGAAGTACTGTGCCGTTATAAGGTAACTCGAAAGGATGAGTTGTTGCAGGATGTTTATCTTGAGAAAGAGCCACCTAATTAATAGTGTTATATTTTATTGTTAAAGTGATTTGTTTTGTTGTGTATCTTTATTATTATGGCTTAATTTATAGCTATTAATATTTAAAGTATATTGCTATGAAGAAGTATTTTTATTTGTTAGCTATTTGGGCAGTTAACTTTGTAGCTTGTTCTGATGAATCTGCAAATAAGGGTGATTCTGTTATTGTTAATAGTTCTATGGAAGTGGAGAGGCTTGTAATGAACATTTCTAAGTCTTTTACTTCCTATACTAGGGGGAACATTGGTGAGTTTGTTTATCCTGACTATTATGGTGGAATGTATACTAATGATAGTGGGTATCCTGTTGTCCTTATAAAAGGGAATATGGAAAAAGGTAAGGAAGATATGATAAGAAGGGCGGGAAGTGATAAATTTGAGGTAGAATCTTGTGATTATTCTTTTGATGAATTGAGTGAATTAAATTCTAAATTAAGTGATATTTTGTGTGAGGGGAATTTCCCTGATGAGTTGACTTGGAATGGAGTGGGAATTTGGGTTGATAAAAATAGAGTCTCTGTTGATTTGGAGGTTTGTTCAGAAGAAAACATTCAGTTATTTAAGCGTTTAATAAGTAATTCTCCTGCTATTGTTTTTGGATATGGTACGTCTATTATTATAGATAGTCCTGTTGATTCGGATAATGTTAATAGAGAGGAAAGCAATGTACGTAGTTCTGTGTTGATAAATCTTGGTGGTAAATTTTCATCGTATGGAGTTTCTAATAATAATATGTATAGTGGGAGTATCGGAGTTAGGGGAACTCATGGTGAAAAGTCTAGATTTGTAACAGCGTCACATTGTATTCCTAAGTTAACGATTTCGGGAGTTGTAAGTGATAAAGAACAAAAGACAATAAGTTTTTGTGCATCAAAGAGTGATATTCAAGATGCGGCGGAATTGAACTTGAATATCATTGACTACATAAAGATGAATGATAAGGTTAAAGAAATAAGACGTGCCTCTATTATTATGTCACAGTATATAACTTTGGATAAGGTTAATAGAAAATATTCTGTTGATATATCTGAGACTAAAGCTTTAGAGTTGGGAGTGAATAAGATGAATTATGATAGAGTTGTTTTAGAAATAGAGAATGTGAATAACCTTTTAGTTGACAATCCTGATGTTGAGTTGATAGATTTAAAGTTACAGTATAAGGAATATAAAGAAAAGTTGGATTCCGTTTTTAATAGATAGTGTCATGAATGATTCTGATGCGGAAGTTTATGGTCCGAATTCAACAAGTGGAACTATCATCGGAAGTAGAAAAGGTGTATTTCTTTACTTTCTTTATCATAAGTGTATTATGGTTGTTAAATTATAAATGTGTAATATTATGAAAAAACTTTATTTGCCAGCTTTGCTTTTGCTCGTTTTTTGTAGTTGTACGAATAATCAAGAAACCGTAGATAAGGGCAAGATAAATTCTGTTGAAACTCGTTCTGTTGAAGTAAAATCTGTTAGAGATTATATTGAAAGTGATGAATTCATCAGCATAATACCTGATGAGTATTATGCGTTGCGTCAAAAGGGGAAGATGTCTGAGGAAGAAATCAAGGCTGCTGACTATCAAATGAAGGCTGCCGCATATCGTTTTTATAAACATTGCACAATGGATGATAAAGGTTTTATTACCTGCAATGTTACCAATGGTGCAGAGTTGAAAATTTCGGAAGAGGTTTTTGAATTTAGATTAAGAGATATGAAAGGATGGAATGAGATGATAAAGGAGAATATTCGTGATGGGGCGAGGTACAGGATTATTCGTATTGATGATGAGCGATATTTAAATGGCTTGTTGAATTATAAATAAAGGAGCTATGAAAACTAAAATATTTGCTTTTATGTTTTTATTGGCTGTTGGTGACTGAACTATTTATTGAATGAAAAGAAATGGGGAAGGTGGTAATAGGAAGTTATTTCGAATTATTCTGAAAAATACGCAATTGTAAAATACAAGAGACAAATATAGAATTATATCTGTCTCTTGGTATGTTTTTAGAACCGATAAGCAGCTCCGAAGTTAATAACCCCTTGGTCAAAATCATCAACCAATTGGTATCTGAATTCAACATTCATAGCCCAGTTACGTCCCAAAGCGAATTCCGCCCCAGCTCCGAGATTAACCCCGATACGGAATTCATTATGGTTACCCCCATCATCAACATGGACGTGGTCTCCATCCCAGTCAACATCCAAATCATGCATGTCAAACATCCAGTTGGACATGGTCAGACCAAACAGCGGATAAAGTTTGACACTTTGAGCTACCGGACAAAGATAGTGGAAGTTCACATTTAAATCCAACATACTTACATTGTCATTCTCAAAAAAATAATTGAATGAAGGTTCAATACGGAGAGGATTAGTGATATTGTACTGGTATTTAATTCCCAATCCAGCACTTTCAATTTCTGTTCCGTAACTTAATCCAAATCCAATTGCCTGTCTGCCTTTTTGAGCGTAGGTACCGCTCAACATGACAAACATCAGTCCTAAAAAAATAAAGATCTTTTTCATTTTTTAAAATATATAAGTGTGTTAATCGTCTTCATCGTCATCATCCCAATCATCGTCATCATCGTGCCATTTATGATGTTTATGATGCCTGTGTTTTTTATAATGCTTGCGATGATGCTTATCATGATGGTCACAATAAGAGCAATAATGTTCATGCCAGCATTCGCTATGATAACAAATCCTGTCATAAAATGGATCATAGTACATCGACCCTGGTTTTATGCCTATCTCTACCAATATACGATTCCATCCATTCCGGTGGTAACGCTTGTAATAGTCACACACCTCCCGCATATGCCTGCCGGAAGTCTTTGCTACTTCAAGAGCCAAACCGACATTTCCCCAATTACTACCGCATCTTCTGTAATAATCATCTAATAATTGATTGGATATATTATATTCTACGCATAAACGTTTCCGATAGTCGGATAACTCCACAGCTGCATACTTGTTCGCCCTGCCTATGAACAGAGAAAGCCTGTCTTGTGCAAACATGGAACAAGAAATGACTATAAATAATAACAATACTTGAATTCGTTTCATAATTTTAAAACCATTAGTTAATAAACTATTGAGATTGCAAATATAGATATAAAAAAGCAATACACAATTTTTTATGGGGAATTTAGATACTGTCTAATTTTACATTTTGATAAAAAAACTACTTCTTCTTTCCTTCCCAATGATTTGTAAAAATTATAATAAAATCCCCCTCAAAACCGTGCAAACCAGCACAGACTAGAGAGGGGGGTATGAAAGAGTTTGCTTAGAATTTATATCCTAAAGTAATGCCTATATTTGCATTATGGGGGGCATCGCCATCCATTACCTTGCAAAAACCAAGTTGGGTATCAAGACCTACGAGAATCTTTCCGAACTCCACACCCAGACCGATGTTCCATCCTGCATCAAATCTGTTGTAATCCAGTCCGTCATCACCGAATGTGTCTATTTTGTCATCACCATTAATATGGATGCCTCCAACGGATGCGTCACCATCGAATTTAGCCTTACCACCTACTCCGCAAGCCAAATAAGGGCCTGTCGCGATGACAAGGTTGGTGTTATCTGCAATATTAAAACGGAACTGTACGTTAACAGGCAATTCAAGATAGAGCTGATTAATTTTCACATCAGCATCAGCATCTATTACATTTCCGTCAAATCCACTTGAATATTTTGCCCCCTTTTGCGAAAAAAACAATGAAGGCTGTAAAGATATCATATCATTAAACTGATACTCCATCCCCACTCCGATACGTGCTCCGGGTTTAAATTCGGAGTGATCTGAATTCTCACCAATATAACTACTAAGGTTAAGACCAGCCTTTACATTAAAAGACACCTGCGAAAATCCCATAGTACAGATTAACGCAAACAATACGGTAAAAAAAACTTTTTTCATCACATTTATAAATTTAAATATTCAATTAATATCCAACAAACTGTGTGTAAAGACACTGTCACCTGAATTCATGAACAGTAAAAGAGCCGGAGATGTTTCCCACACTCCGGCCTACACACAATTCAAGTATTTATCGGTTAGTTCTCATGTATAGTACAGATACTTACACGATTCCAGTCCGGTTCTTCAAACATATTACCAACACCCTGACCTTCTGCTGCGATCCGGCTTTCGGCAATCTTATATCTCTTGACCAGCATATTTCTGACAGCTTCGGCACGTTGCCTTGCGATACGTGCGTTCACCTCTGCCTTTCCTTCCGGAGAAGCATACCCCTTGATAGATACAGTTGCAGCCTTGTGGTTTCTCAAATAAGTAGCGATACGTTCCACGTTAGGTATCTGTGAGGATTCTACCGAAATACCACCCTGACGGAATGTTACCACAGATTCCAATGTCTTTCTGTTATTAGTGATAGTATCTGTTACAATTGTGGGGCCCTGGTTTCTACAATCAGACAATTCTTTTTCCAATTCAGCTGTTTTCTGACTGGCCGCTTCCAATTCAGCATTCTTGTCCGCATTCTCCTGACGTAAACTGTTCACTTGCGCGTTCAGCGCATCCACTTCAGTTTGGTCATACAATTTGGCGAAAGATGCATGGTGCTTTCCGTTACTGCATGCAAAATGATATTTTAGTCCAGCAGTAATTTCCCATGCCGCACGGTTGGCATTAAAGCATGTATTTTCAAAGCCATTCGCATTCATATCATATACAAGAGCAGGCTTGAAACCAAGCGTCCATGCTTTTTCCTCTCCTAAATTGAAATTAAAATTCAAGCCCAACTTACTTGACATACTGTTCAGATCACCATCTCCATTCATGGAATAATGCAGCCATCCTATACCGGCAACCGTTTCCACTTCAAACAAACGTGGAGTGCCAAGATAACCTCCAAAAAGATTATTCAGATTGACAGTAGTCAACAGACTCAAATTCGTATTGTCAAAGGCTGTTTTACTGGCTGTCGTATTAATACTTGTCATGGCTTCAATACCTAATCCGAACACAGGCGTGACCTGTTTACCCAACCCGATGCCCCATGTGGCACGCATATTTCTAAAAAATGCACTGTGAGTAAGCGGACTGGTTACACCCGCATTGACCCCAACAGACCAGTTATCTGTAAATTTGACTCCTTCTACCGCTTTCTGAGCATAGATGCCGCTTGTAAGCATACAAGCTAAAATTGGCACAATAATCTTTTTCATATCTTGTTTAATTTAAAATAAAAACGCGCAAATATAACAAAGATTACATTTGTGTAATATTATAACATATGTTTTTTAACATAATTCTATTTTACTAAAGCTTTTCGATATTTATCAATCTAATTATATTATATATAGACAACATTTTTTATAAACACAGTTATAGAGCGAAGAAAAAGCCAACTATAACAGATATTTTTTTAACTAATTCTATTCAAAATCTGTTCAATCAAATCTTTTTATTTATACATTTGCAAAAACACTTTAGTGACATTACCTTTTTAAACATTATATAACAAATAAGTTAAATTAAAAAATTATGAAAAAGTACATTGCTGAAATGTTGGGAACTATGGTTCTCGTTCTTATGGGATGTGGTACAGCAGTTAGTCTGTCGTGTACATCATCAGAGCCAAATCTGGCTTCTACAGTTATAGGTACGGCTCTCGCATTCGGATTGTCTGTTGTAGCCATGGCCTATACTGTCGGTGGAATCTCAGGTTGCCACATTAATCCGGCCATCACGCTCGGTTGTCTCTTGTCAGGTCGTATGAACGGGAAGGATGCCGCCATGTACATACTGTTTCAAGTGATCGGTGCCTTTATCGGCTCAACCATCCTTTGGACATTAACCTCCAATTCAGGATTGGAGGGAACCGGTGCCAATGCCTGTCAAGAAGGCGTTTCCATGACTGGAGCTTTACTGGCAGAAATAGTCTTTACATTCATATTTGTACTAGTTGTATTGGGCACTACGGATGAGAAAAAAGGAGCCGGGAATTTTGCCGGACTTGCTATCGGTCTTTCCTTGGTATTGATTCATCTCGCTTGTATCCGTTATACTGGAACGTCTGTCAATCCTGCCCGCAGCATAGCCCCCGCCTTCTTTCAAGGAGGAGAAGCCCTAAACCAACTTTGGATCTTTATTATAGGACCGTTTGTGGGTGCTGCGTTAAGTGCCGGTGTATGGAAAATCTTTGCTGATAAAAAGAATTGATCAAGCCTCTTGTTTTTTATAAAATGAATATCTGCATTTAAAAAAACAAATTCAATTTTACTTTGTTCTTAATTAGCAGATAAGGCAAATTCATGACTAATTTTAAGAGAATGAAATAAAGACACAAATTAATCACATTAAAAAATAGAAAACTATGAAACTAAAAATGTATTTCGTAATGCTGGCTATGGGGTTACTTAGTTTCGCAATGCAAAGTTGTGACGATGATGACAATGCTCCTGTTTCGGAACAATTAGAAAATGCCTTTGTTAAAGAATTCGGCAATATCGCTCATGACTGGAGTACCCGTGGAACAAATCACATAGCAACATTCAATCAAGACAATAAAGAAAAAGAAGCCTGGTTTGACGTAAATGGCGTATGGCTAATGACAGAAACGGATATTGTTTATGAAGCACTGCCGGCGGAAGTGAAAACGACATTTGAAGCACTCACCAAATACGATGGTTGGAAGCGTGATGATGTTGATATGCTCGAACGCAAGAATATGGAAACTGTATATGTGATCGAAGTAGAGAAAGGCAATGAAGAATATGACCTTTATTTCGATACCAAGGGAAATTTATTGAAAGAAGTAGCTGACAAGGAAGATGACTCCGAAGATTATCTGCCTACGGCTTTACCTGATGCTGTGAGCAAAATCCTGAACGAAAAATATGCAGGATATAAGTTGCTTGAAACAGATTTAGACAAAACCACCCATGTGCTGGAAGTCGATATCCTATTGCAGGCTATAAAACTGGAAGTTTGCTTTGTTAATAACGTATGGGTTTCCACTGCTAAAGAGGTTCTGTATGACACATTGCCCGCTAAAGTAAAAGAAGCTGTGGAAAACGCTTTAAAGGAACATCAAGGAGCGGAATTGGACGATGAAGCCGATGAAGTGGATACTCCTAAAGGAAAATATTATATAGTGGAATTGGAGATAGAAGGTAAACCAAGTGTAAGTATCAGAATCAATGAAGATGGCACACCCAAACAATAATTTCCAACATATAATATTCATATTGCATAAATTATGATTTATCCGAGTTAAGGATTATATAAAGAACAGGAACTTTCAATACGGGACAAAACTTCAACAAAGAAGTTTTTGTTCCGTATATGATATTTATAAAATATGATATTCATAAAAAATATGGATAATATAAGTCTAATACTGCCCATTACAAAAAAGTATACTTTAAAACAATCCTTCATACCATTCTGCTTAACCTAAACAATATTGCTCGTACTATTTTATCTACATATAACTAAAGTTTCCCATTCTCTATTAAGTAGTTGAGAAATAACAATAATTATCTATATGTCTACTATTTGCAGAAAAAATCGCAAATAAACGCTACAAAATCTCTTTTACAACCTATCTATTAGCAAAAGTTCATTATATCAACCTTCTTATTGACTATCATTTTCTTTTTCTAGGTTTTGTTTCTTCTTTTGTACGATATTGATAAAAGAAGAACTAATGATACCGGTCGGAATAGCTACCATTGTCACACCTACCAGACAAATAATACAACCCAATAATTCCCCCAAAAAGGTAATGGGATAAATGTCACCATATCCGACTGTAGCAAATGTAATAATGGTCCACCAGATTCCGTCACCGATATTTTTAAAGACTTTAGGTTGTGCATTCCTTTCAATATAGTACATCAAAATGGCGGAAAAGCAAATTGTAATAAAACTAGCTGTGTAGACTGTTTCAAGTTCTTCTCTGGCAGAAGCAAGAGCCATACCGATAATTCGGAAGTTCAATCCGACTTCAGTCGAACGCCATCCCACAGATAGAAGATCTTTATCTATAACATCCACAGCTATATGGGTAAGTTTGCGTCCTCAATTATCCTCATTTACCCAAAAGAGAAAAGAAGGCTCTATATCCAAAAACAAATCAAAATTGTCAGACAGCCCCATCTTCCACTTCTATTCTATGGATATGTCGATACTTTGTGCCTTGATATCAGTACTAGCATCATTGGAGATATTTGTCAATTTCACTCTACGTTGTACATACAATAAAGAAAAACCAAGGTTATTCCATAGAAATCGACCTGATAAAATAAAAGGAAACCACCAGTACATATCTGCCCATGGTGGTTTCCTTGTCAATCTAAATCACAGCTGGGAAATCTATTGTTACTACATCTACCATCCCGGATTCTGTGGTAACAATTGCGGATTTCTCTGAAGTTCTCCTGTCGGAATCGGATAAAGGTACATCTTGTCCTCCCAAGTACGGCTTTTTCCTGCCTGATATGAAAGGTCGGGATTCGTGTAGTTGGGATATACAATGGCCAGATTACCGTCAGGTTTTCTTTTTCCCACATAAGTCAGTACATTATTGAGCAGTTTACCGGCTTTCCAACGTTTCAGGTCATTGAATCTGAAACCTTCTCCTGCCAACTCAATGCAGCGTTCACGACGGATCTCTTGTAAAACAGGGCTCAGGCTGTATCCCCAGTCCGGCCATTTGGGATCGGTAAAACCTACATTTACTGTCAGGTGAGGCATTCCAACACGGTCTCTTAATTGGTTGACAGTTCTATCCAAATCCGCATTGGTGATGGTATTCAATTCCGCTTTTGCTTCCGCATTGATCAGCAGGGTTTCTGCATAACGGTAAGCGATGCCATCGAAGGAGCTTTTCATATACAACGCCTGTGAGTATATGGGATTGAATCCTTTGATAGGTCTGTATCCTGTGAAACAGTGCTGGGTGATAAACTCATCCTCATTCACCACAAAAGTAGAGTCCTTCAGGTCATCTGTCACGTTTGTCGGAAAATCGTTGGTGAGGATCAGCTGTTTCAGACGGGGGTCACGGTTGGCCGTTTCCTTTCTCATTGTTTCATCGCCTAAATATTTATTACTTAGCGAAATGGGAAGCCCGTCCGAACAAAGGAAGCTTTCTACAAAACTTTTGGAGAAACCGCATCCGGCCTCACGTCCTGCAGCTGCCATGTTGTGTTCACGTATGTTCGTCTTATAATCCACGTAGAGGACGGCCTCTTTCAGGTCACTCTTGTCGTCTATGCGGTACATATTGAAATAGTCTTCTTGTGGATGGCCCGTATTATAGATTTCATATCTTCCTGATGTGATAAGCTTGTCACTTTCAGTTGCAGCCATTTGCAACCACTTTTCTGCTTCTGAGGCATATTCCAATTCATCATGGTATTTATAATGGGTACCTTCATTCAGGCAGAAACGTGCCTTTACGTGTCTGGCTATGTCCTTATTCAGGCGGTTGGCTTCTTCACTGCCTGCTTCCGGCAGCCATTGGATGGCGAAATCCAGGTCTTCGATGATTTTTTGGAACACTTGGTTTCTCTTCATTTTCGGACCGTACAGTTCCTCGCTGTCCACATTCAGGTCAACTTCCAGCCAAGGCACATCTCCCAAAAGCTGAATCTTGTTGAAATATTCCAGCGCACGGAAGAAACGCATTTCAGCTACATAAATGTTGACATCCGCTTCGGCAGCCTGCACACTCTGATAATGTGTCATGAAATAATTGATGTTACGAATATTCTGCCAGTTTGATTTTTGCCATACGCCACCTTCTGTAGGCACGACATATTGTCCCCATAGGAAAGAATTGATATCGTTGGGGACCTGGATGTCACTGTCCGTGTCATCCAGAACACTGACTCCTCCCGGTATCAGACCATAAAAGGCATTGGCATAGGCTTTCAGGTCATTGACAGATATCCAAAAACTCTGGTCATTCAAATTTTGCGGGCCTCTTTCCAGAAAAGAGTCATTACAGCCTGTCAGAGACAGGGCAGCCGCCATATAAAGTACATATTTCAGTTTCATAAAAGTTTTGTGTTAAGATTAGAATACAACATTAAGTCCCAAAGCCAGCGATTTCTGCTGCGGATACTTGTATGGATCGTCCAGTTCCGGGTCAAATCCTTCCGGAGTATGCTTGAAAGTCAGCAGGTTCTCTCCGGTGAAATATACGCGGCATTTCTGTATTCCCCATTGTTTCGTCAGGGAAACAGGCAGGGTATATCCGAAAGACAATGATTTGAGACGCAGGTAGGATGCGTCAAGCAGATAGCGTGTCTGGTTTTGACCTAAAGCCTGGCTGCCATTGAAACGTGCCACCGGAAGCCAGCCCCCTGCATTGTCTTCACGCCAGTAATCGTTACCTACAGCTGTAGGAACCTGCCACATGCTTCCGTATTGCCATTTAAATGTATAGGGGAGCATCAGGTCACGTTTTCCGACACCCTGGAAGAATATTCCTAAATCAAAGCCCTTCCAGTCCGCCGAGATATTGAATCCGTAACGGTAACGCGCCTTGTTGTTACCGATAATCTTCATGTCACCCGGCTTGTCAACCGTATTCTCTCCATAATCCACGACACCGTTACCGTCAATATCCATAAATCTGATATCACCGGGCACTTTGCTGATTCCGCCGTCCAGTTTGGACTGGTCAGGAGCCGAAGCTATCTCATCGGCAGACTGGAACAGGCTGGATTCATATCCCCAGATGTCACCGACTATCTGTCCTTCATAATATGGAGAAGACAATGACTTGGTCGGATTGTCATATTTGGTGATTTCCGCCCGGGTGTCAGAAAGATTGAATCCCACACTGTAATGCAATCCGTTGTCCAGCTGGTCATTCCAGGTTAATGCCAGTTCCCAACCGCGTGTTACCATATCGGCGGCATTCTCCAAGGGCTCACTCATACCTAGGATATTAGGCAATATTCTACCCGGTCCCAACATATCGGTCGTTTTACGCTGGTAATAGTCGAATGTACCCTTCAAACGGTTCTGCAGGATGACAAAGTCAAGCCCTAAGTCCCACTGGGTAACCTTTTCCCAGGTAACGGTATTGCTTACAAGACCACCAGGCAATACATATTGGGGCTGTTTTCCCCCCATGATATATCCCAAGGTACCTGTTCCATAATTGGACAGATAAGCGTACCACCCATTATCCAAAGCCTGGTTTGCCAGACTACCGTAAGAGGCTCTTATCTTCAATTCATCAAAAAATCCGTTAGTGGCTTGTTTGAACCAGCTTTCTTCCGATAATTTCCAGCCCAAAGAGAAGGAAGGACTAAATACGGAACGGTCATCTTTCGGGAATTTGGACGACAAGTCATAACGGCCGTTCACCTCCAACAGATAACGGTCCGCAAAACTGTAGTTTACACGGAAGAAACCGCTTCTTGTGGCCCAGCTGTCATCCGAGTTGCCCACATATTTCTCTCCGGTAGCGGCGTCCATTGAGGGAAGGTCATTGGAGATAAGCTCATCCCGGCTTGCCGAGAAGCCACGGGTATGCTTGGTTTCCTGATTGTAACCGGCCATTACTTTAAAATAATGTTTGCCCAAAGTTAGTTCATAGTCACCGAACAGGTTGAAAGCGTTGTATGTGTCATTGGCCTGGCTTTCTGACACGCCGCTTGGCCTGGAGTGTTGGAAAACCTGTAAGAATTTGCCATCTATACCGTATTCGTTGAATGTTTTTCTGTGTACCTTGCCATGTTCCGCATAATAGTTGAATGTATAGTCCATGTTGATTGTCAGTCCTTTCAATGGGGTAAGTTTCAAGGCAAGGGTGTTCCAGAAGTCATTCTTCGTGGTCTTACGTGAACCCATCTCATCCAAAACTGCGGCAAAGTTGGTGTAATTACCTTGACCTGACCAGTTACCATCAGGATGTTTTACAGGCATGAGAGGTTGTGTGTCGTTACCGATCCATGACTCTCCGTGCACGGCATCCTGGGCAAGTCCGTCCAGTTCGGTACGGATATAACTTGTCTTCATGGATACGTGCATCCAGTTGTTGATGTCATAATTGATATTGTTCACCATATTGAACTTACGGAAGCCCTCATCCCCGTAACGCATCAGTGATCCCTGGTCCATATAACCCACCGAGGTATAATAAGTGGCCTTGTCGCTACCACCGTTAATATTTACATTATATTTTTGGACAGGGTAAGTTTTCTTATACATCTCTTTCATCCAATCCGTATTTCCGCAATAGGCATATTTGCCGGCCTGACAGTTTCCGTACTGCCAGCTGCTGGGGTCCTTTGCCACAAAGACCGGAAGGTTGTTGACCGGATCATAGAAATAAGCCTCTATATGCTCCATTTCCTCCTGACTGAGCAGGTCACGGCCGCTGGTCGTATTGTTTGCGGCGTTCATCCAGTGCGCATATTCCATGGAATTCATATATTCCGGACGGGTTGTCGGGCTGTTGAATGAAACAGATGCATCGAATGACACTTGTGTAGGCATATTCTTGCGGCCGCTCTTGGTTGTGATAAGGATAACACCATAAGCGGCACGGGCTCCATAGATAGAGGCAGAAGCTGCATCCTTCAATACAGATACGCTTGCCACATCTTGCGGATTGATCAGGTTCGGGTCCATCTGTACTCCGTCAACCAAAACCAGCGGGCTACCACCGTTGATGGACGTTTCACCGCGGACATTGAAGCTTGAGCCTTTTCCCGGCTGTCCGCTGGTGGTGATGTTCAAGTTAGGGATTGTTCCTTGCAAACCTTGTCCCAGATTGACGATGGGACGGTCTGCCAGCACTTTGTCATCGACAGCAGAAACCGCACCGGTCAGATTGGCTTTCTTGACAGTCGCATAACCTACAACAACAACCTCGTCCAAGGTCTTGCTGTCTTCTTTCAGTGCTATTTTCAAGGGCTTGCCCTCCCATATGATTTCAGAGTTCATATAACCCACATATGAAACGACAATGACATCACCCTTCTTTACGTTTGGAATACTGAAATCTCCGTCCAGTCCCGTTATTGTTCCGTTCGTTGTCCCTTTGACAACAACAGACGCACCGATGACGGTTTCACCGTTCTGGTCCACAACCACTCCCGTACAAGCATTGTCCTGTTGTACAGAATGCATTTCTACAGCCGCTGCATGAGGGGCGGCCTGAACATATCCGGTAGAAAAGCCGGATAAAAGTAACATAGCGCTTACTAACTTTAGTCGCTCTTTTTTCATAGCTTTAATATTTGAAGATGTGTTTTATGAAAATTTATCTGTGATTTCTATTTCGGTTTTAAGCAGTTTTTCTAATTATGATTTTTTCAATTAACAAGTTAATAAATTCGCTCTTTTTTAAAGGTTATTTTATTTTTCAACGCAAATATATAAATACAAATTAAAATACAATCCAATATTTATAATTTTTTTGATGAAAAAATACCGTTTACGTAAACGGTGAAAGAAGTTCCGATATCTGTAACTTCAAAATAAAATTTATCTGGTAGTATAACCATGGTTGTATTTGATAGTAATTGTATAGAGGAGCTTGTAATGCCGTTCTTTTTACTGATATACATCCTCGGAGCTTAGGTTTAGGGATTAAAATTACTGTATTACGAAGCATACCAAGATGCCTGACTGGCTGTGTAATATGGATTCTACGTGAACGAAGATCAAGGATATTATTCCATAATACGTATATTAAAACAGATCTTGTAATTGGGGCATTATTAGATTACAAATCTGTGATGTAATTAAATCAACGTCCTCACCTTTCGTTCTTAATTTCACTAACCCCTTATAAAAAACAAAAAAAGGAAGCATTTAACTAATTGATTCTTTAACATTTCATTTTTTATTGTTATTTTTAAGGCAGATAATCTAATTAAGAACTCATGGGAACATTAGGATGTATCAACGACATGCTGCAACGCGATAAAGAAAATCGAGAGTTGCGCAAACGGAATCGGGAGAGGCTAACAGACACCTACCACCGGTTATTGGATACAGGAAAAGAGACTGACCTCTCTCAGATGACGGTGGAAAAAATGGAAGATATCCGCCAGAAAACTTTGGAAAAAGAAGAGCTGGATAAGGTTGCCTATTTTAAGACAATGCTTTATTTAGCTTTAGGAATGGTATTGATTCTTCTCTTGGTATGGTTGCTTGTGGGGTGTAGCGGTAAACCGTCCAGCAACAATCAGCCTGCGGTAAAGAGTGATTCAGCTTCGATTACACAAGGCGCTCAAACAATCTCCGTTCATACCCAAGACACGATCTGCCATCTTCCTGTAGCTACTCAGAGTGTAAAGGATTCTGTGTTTACAGAGCAAGAACTGCAAAAGATACAGAATGAACTGCGAAAACGATATGCGCGTTCAGAAATAGAGGGCACTCGATTAGACGGCAATATATCTGGATCGGGCATAAAAGGTAATCATCTTGTTGTAAATTTATGTCTAAACTCTCCGGAAGCCAGAGCCGTTTTCCGTAAGAAGGTCATGGACTCACCCGCTATCCGTTTTGAAGGACCCATAGAACCAACACCCAACAATCAACGATACACTTCCGACACTTTGGGCATCCATTTATATCCTGAATTCTCTGCATACCCATACACGGCTCATACCGCCACTTTTGTTTTATTCAACCAGAGCGAGCACGAGATAGGGTGTGGAGACCCATACCGGATTACTTATGAAAACCAGCATGGAGTCTGGCGAACTCTTCCCATAAATACAAACTTCCACTGCGTTGGCTATATCATCAAACCTGGGAAACAATTTCTGTTTAAAGCTCACTTAAACCCGAATGTCCTGCCCAACCGACCGGGCAGATACAGGTTCTTCTATGAGGTGGAATTAACCGATAAAAAACAGAAAATTATGCTCATGACCGAATTCCGGCTGGCAGACATCAAAGAAGCTGTTCGCGATTCTTCCGATGTAATCAGCGTGGAATATAGATGACTATAATAATAACAGCAGATGCCAAGCATCTTACGAATATTGTATGTTTTCGAAATACCTTTGTTTTCACAAATTGTTTTTGCCTATGAGAAGCGGTATTGTATTTTTGATATCCTTTTGCCTTCTTTCAACCACTTGCATTCAGCAACGACAGAAGTTGGAAACGAAAGAATGTTCTACCACCCAAGCCGACACCTCGTTTATTGTGGTGGACTCCACCTTATTACTATATTTAAAAAAGAATACTTCCGATAAAGAAATTTATGCCGTATTGGAAGAACGACCTGAATATCCGGGTGGCATGAAGGAAGCTATAAAATATATACAGACCCACATTCAGTATCCTCCTGCTGCCATATACAAGAAAATACAAGGGAGAGTTTGGATAGAGAGTGTCATTGACCGCAACGGAAAAGTTGTACAGCCTAAAGTAGCATACAGCGTCCATCCCCTGTTAGACCAAGAAGCACTCCGCATTGTAAGAATGATGCCAGACTGGAAGCCGGGGAAACTGAACGGAGAGACCGTGAAAGTAAAATACGTTTTTCCTGTAACCTTCCGTCTTGAAGATCATATGGTCCTTGTTGATGAGGGTCCCAAGCGTAATCCGAATGATACTGGAGCTGTAGAAATTGAGTATATTCCTCCCGTAAATTTCGATTCAGTTATCAAGAAATCACCCTCAGTGAAATGGGGATTATTAGTGGATGATACAGAAGGAGTGGTCAAGATTCATTTGGACGATTGGACGCATAAAGAAATCAAGAGCAAAAGTAAAGACGTTAGAATCATTTCAAGCTCCTTGTCAAACGATAAGGTCTATGTATCCATTTTCAGTACAAGCCATTATCTTACGTATAAAGGTGAATACATTTTTTATCGGGAGGATAAGCAAAAAAGATTACATAAAATATACTGTAAAAACATAGACAAAGAGTCTGTGGCCCTTCAGGTGGAAAGAGGGAAGGAAGCCGAAATCGGGATTGATTTACCGAAGAATGCTCAGCCGGGTGATTACCTCTTGAAAATTAGAGTTTATGATGAAAACGAAACTTGCTTTTACAACATATATCAATGGTTTGAAGCCTACACTTCACAGCAGGTTTCAACCAGAGAAAGACCTATTCCTGTAGGACCTGCCAATTGCAAGAAGATTTTCCCTGACGAAGAAGATGTGTTTGATGTCGTGCAGCATATGCCCGAGTTTCCGGGTGGTATGCTCAAATTGATGGAATTTATCAGACAGAATATACAATACCCTCAAGCTGCCAAGCAAAGCAAACTGGAAGGTACAGTTATCATGCAGGTGGTGATTGATAATGACGGAACGGTGACCCAGCCTCGCATTCTTCGCAGTGTCAACCCTGTTTTAAGTGCGGATGCTGCATTATGTGAAGAGGCACTTCGCATTGTTTCGATTATGCCCAAGTGGAAACCGGGTCATCAACATGGAGTGAACCTCAAAGTGAAGTATACATTCCCTATCAAATTTGAAATACCGGTTAATTAACTGTCTAAAGAAGGTAATTGTAAACAGATTTAAATATAAACAAAAATATAAAGAATTCTGATATTGAATTAAAAAAAACTGTCATCATGAAAAACTTTTTACTATTTGCTACCGGAATAAGTTTCTGTATCTTTATCAGTTGCCAACAGACTTCATCCCACAAACCTTTTGTAGAATTATCTTCATTGGAACTTTCGGAAGAAGAGATGCCTATGGTATCCATCAGTAATGACTTTGCTTGCAGTTTTTTTCAAAAGATGAATGAACAGGAGAAAGGACAAAGTTTTTTCATTTCTCCTCTGAGTGCCCAATTCAATTTAGGGATGGTTGCCAACGGAGGCTCAGGAGAGACTTTACAAGAAATAGAATCTGTACTTTCTGCATCTGGAAGCAAGCTTCAATCTATCAATAGCTACTTTTTAAAACTGATGAACAATCTACCTCAATTAGATTCTACGACTATCTTCCAATCAGCCAATTCCATTTGGATTCATGACGAGTCACCTATAAAGGCTACCTTTCAACAAATTAATCAGAAGTATTTTCTTGCAGAAACACAGAATCTAGACTTTTCAGATCCTAAATCAACCGATATTATAAACCAATGGACAAAAGAACAAACTCAAGGACGTATCTCTAAAATCTTGGATCAAACTATGGGTAATTGTATTCTCATCAATACGTTGTTCTTCAAAAGTGGATGGATTTTCCCTTTTGATCCGGCTGAAACCCGGCAGGAAAACTTTTATCCTGTGGGTGGAAAGAAGCATCCGGTCAGCATGATGCACCTGTCTGATCAATGGTTTGCTTTTCATAAAGCGGAATTGTTTGAAATGGCTACCCTCCCTTACGGAAATGATTCGTATGCCATGACAGTGATTCTTCCCAAGAAAGGTGTATCCATTGACTCCTGCATAGCCACATTTAGTGAAGCCAATTGGAAAGCATGGCTGTCCGCATCAGATAGTATAAGTTGTATGCTGGACCTCAAATTACCTTCTATCAAGTTGGATTACAAATCCAACATCATTCCTATCTTCCAGAAAATGGGCATCCATGATGCTTTTAATGCAAATTGTGCAGACTTTTCACGTATGACAGATATGCCTGCTTATATTTCTGAAATCGAACAATTTACCCGATTGGAAGTAACGGAAACAGGCACAGTTGCAGCAGCAGCAACTATTACAAATGTTGTTTTTGAATCAGAAATAGTGCCAGAGATTACACCTTATCCATTCCATGTCAATCGTCCATTCTTGTTAGTTATCCATGAAAATAAAACAGGTTTAATTTTGTTTATGGGAAAGATGATGGATATTCTGTAATCTGAAACACAGAGCATTACAAGGGAGAAAAATAACTTTAGCAAGCAGAAAACTTATCTATAGTATCCGTATTGTATAATCCTCAATATTAGAACGTGCCATGAAGATACCTATATTTTTCAAAAGTATGATGACAGCCATTCTTTTCTTTCTTATTCCTTGGGAAGGGAAGGCTACCGGCCTATCCGGTGATATCATCTATTTGCAAGGAGAAGAATGGGTTTTATTGAACAAACCCATCTACAGGGATTCTATCTTGTTCAATCGTCTGATGGACTTTTTGCCCAAGAATCATTGCATCACTACCGCAAATTGGGAGGGTTATACTGCGTATTGGGAAGTGCAGCATTCTCATCTGTATCTACATCATCTGGAAGTCTGTGTCTATGATAAACGGAAGAAAGAAGAGTATTCCCTCACTTATCAGCCAGACCAATTGAAAAAAGTGTTTCAACCTTATTACCAAAACGGGAAAATCTGTGCCCGTTGGTTTAGCGGGGAGCTTCGTGCTGGAAAAGGTGAATTGGTGCGTTATGTACACAACGGCTTTGACCGCAATCTAGAAACGGAACAAGTGATGGTGCTTCAACACGGTCGTATAGAAAGCTGCCAGACTTACCATAATACCCTACGGGCTGGCATGAAAATACAGCATGCTCAGGATGAAATTATCCGGCGTTTTCCTTGGCATCGCTTTCCGGAATACAAAGGGAAACGCATGACCTTTTGGGTAAATAATATGCAATGCAATTCGGATGGTCGTCTGGTGGATTTGGATGTAGTGATTATGTCCGTTCGTCCAAAACGGGAAAACATTGATGACAAGAATCATCCTTTGGCAAAAGCATTTAAAGAAGTGCTGAAGAGCATTTATCCTTGGGAGGTGTTGTTTATCAACGGAAAGTACACGATTGAATTTAAGGATTTTGTACTTACCATTTGGGAAGACAAGCTAAAGTCCACTCAAGCAAATGATACTACGGAATACACCCTCATAGGCAAAGTCTATGGCGAAGAAGTGCGGCAGATTCCTCCTTACGATGTCACTAAGAGGGCAATGATTGCTTCATACCTAACTATGGATGAAAAGCCGTTTCAAGGTTGGCTTACTGATTCTACCGGAACATTCAAGATAGAGCATTTGAAAAGAGGAAAGTATCAGTTGGTTGCCCAATTTGTCGGTTTGAATTCATGCGACACTCTTGTTACTATACCATTTCAAAGTGACACACTGCGAATTACGCTTCCTCTGTGGTATGAGTATATCGAAAAATATGATTGTTCACCGACCTTGTCTCGTGAATACATAGACAAAGGGAAACCCAATCTGAAGCTCATTATTCCTGTTGGAAAAGAAGAGGTCATAAGGAAGCATCCCTTTTGGAAGAAATATGGGGTTACGTATATCAGCTTCTTTCCCTTGAATGAAGATGGTAAACTGACATGTTATTTAAGCACTCCCAACCATCTGCTGACTGCTTATAACGAAGAAGTTTTCCGATATTTGGATAAAAAGTTTGGCAAAGGATGGCGCAAGGAAGTACCTCCAGGCATCTTCGGATTGGACCACTCTCTGAACGAACTGCATGATTATAACTAGCTTATCAAGACTTTGAACCGGAAATGTAAATATCCCGTTACTCAGCAAAAAAAGAATAAAGGTTGTGTTTTGCAAGTAACATATACAATAATCATGATTTCTTATGTTTTAATTGATATTGTTTCCGTTGCTTGCAGGCTATTCCAAAAGCCGTTCTTATCTCGTTTGAATAATTTCGGATATCTTCTATTGATTGTAACTGAATCCATTTATATCCGGTTCTGTTCTCTGTAACAAAACATATCCGCTTGCTGTACGGCCTTAATGATACACGGCATACCCACCAATATTCATGTCCAGTCCAAATCAGCAGATAGCCTTTGAAACTGGTATATGATATTTCACTTTGTTCCCCAAGAACAGCTCTGATTATATTGTATGCATCTGTTTCCTTACATGTAATCACTGCATCTTGTTTGTCGCTTATAGCAGCCATTCCATCGTTCGGTGCTTGTCGTGGTTTCTCTTCTTTCACCAGTATGGCGGTATCCGGTCTGCCTGAAATCATCCCTCCTATCACGGACAAGATAGATTTCCTCACAATCGGTCTGTATTCTTCGATCAGCTTCGGTGTGGATTTCCCGTTATTAAGACTTCTGACAAAATACCTCGTAAACTCATCGCCCGGCGACTGGAAATTCTTTGCAAGAATCTCCTTTATCTGTATCATCATTTGCAGTTCCTTTGCCGTGCTGAATATTTCCGACTCATTGTAGCATGACTTGTGGAACTTCTTCATTTCCTCTATATCTGCATCCGACAAGTCCAGCATATTCACCACCAAGAAAGGTTTCTCGTCCATGATGTTCGTCTTGTCAAGATCCGCATAAAACCGATACTCGATACCGTTTGTAAGCACCCCAAAGCGTGCGTTGGACGCAGCATAGTATTTTGAAAGCTGGGTGTTGTGCAAGTCAAGGTTCTGCTTACAGTGCTTGCATTCTATCAGAATAATCGTCCTGCCATCCTTTTTGATGGCGTAATCTATCTTATCACCTTTCCTTGTCAGATCGCAGTCCATTTCAGGCACTACCTCAAAAGGATTGAATACATCATATCCCAACGCCGTTATTATGGGCATGATGAAGGCGTTCTTGGTGGCTTCCTCTGTCTGGATGGCATCTTTCTGCTTCTTTATCCTTTCCGCAAGCTGAAGTATATTGTCTTTGAAATCCATACCTATCTTATAAGTTGTTTATAAATTCGGTCGCTTCATTCTGTTCAGATCCGGTGTATTCCATATACTCCCTTACAGCCTGCTCGATGTACCCACGGGATTTTAAGACGTTCCACTTCTTTATTTTCCGCTGGTATTCTTCACTGCTTCTGTCTATAGTAGGACGTTCTTTCTTTGTTTGTTGTGCAGAAGTGCTCTCCTTTTTGATTTCGGTTGCTGCTACCACCTTTATATCACCTTTGCTCTCTTTGTTGTTGTGCTGCTTGGGTTCCTTCATTTCCGACGCTATTGTTTTCAGCAGTGCCAACATTTCACTGTTTTGCTTTTCGTACAGCGCCTTGATGCCTGCTACATTATTGGTCATATTCCACACCTTGAAGAACAAGATTATCTGCAAGATTCCAAACACCAAGCAAACGATTGCTAGAATTAATGTAAATGTTTCCATAGTGTATTATTAATTAAATTTCATTTAGTCATCCTTTCCATTAAAGACAGCAACCTGTCCACCTGCTCTTGCGCTTTCGCTGTAAGTCTTTGCTGTTCCATCAGACTTTCCAATGCCTTTTCCAGAGCGCTGGTGGTATTCACGTTATTGCCGTTTCCTGCTACAGAAGTTCCATGATGGTCGCTATTGACAATATATGAAGATGTATCGTTAAGCATCTCCCCTTCTCCCGTAAGAAGCCAGTCAGTATTAAGTTCAGGAAATTTTCTCTGAATATCCAGTAAACCACGTTTGCCTACAGAATTTTTAATCTTGTGCACATAACCATTGGATAGTCCACAAGCCCTTTCAAAATCTGATATTGAAATCTTCTTCGATGAAATGAAATCAAAAAGCCTACTCTGTACATTCATAAACAACAAGTTTAATTAATATTAAAATTCACTGATTAACCACTGAGTTTTCTTGTTTCTTAGATAATATATTTATCTTTGCATTACAAAATTAGTAAAACAATAAATAAATCAAAATAATATGGCAGAAAAAGAAGAGAAAAGCCCGATTACACCAACGCTGAGAGTGATGAAGATAGGTGAAGAATTTACTTATCCTATTCAGATGATGACTTCCGTCAGAACTGTATGTACCACATACGGACTGCAATGGGGAAAGACATTCAAAACCCGTATAGACAGAGAGGCTAAAACAATTACAGTAACTAGAATGAAATAAATTATGTTTGGATTTGGTAAGTTAGTCAAAAGACACAAACTGTCTGTTGCTGAAGAAGCGGAGTTGCGCAAATGGAGCTATAATACAGCTTCTTTCGTTAAAGACTATTACAGATATTGTGAGTCAAAAAACATTCCAACCATTCCTGAAGATTTGCTTGCGGAAAGGTTGGAACGCTCCGAACAATTATTCAAATGGCTTACGACAGGGCATTTTTAATAAGAGTTATGACTTTCTCATAACTCTCACTAATATTATAGTTAATCTATTCAAAACCATTCTTTTTGTTACTTGACGGCATTTGTATGCCAATGATAGCATTATTGAAGAGTGATTCAACAATAAAAATAGATGATACATTAATCAACACCTTGGTAGTAGGTGCATTCTCATGTGTTATCACATGAACTTCGATAAAATTTTTCATGATTCTTAATTTTATAAGTTGATATTGCAAAGTTAAGAAAAGCCTCTGAAAAAGACATGAGTTGCCGAATCGAATTGGCTCAGAGGCGCGATTTTAAAGAGTTCTTTGACATTTTGGAAAACATAATAAAGAAAACTTTCAGCACATCAATTTGTCTTTAACGTGATGAGTATGCTTGGTGTGAGGCACAAGTATCGCTGAAAGTATGACCTTCAGATACAGCCTGTGCGGACGTAGTGAATATTCCGTACAGGCACGAGTTTTAAAAATATCAGATTATAAGATTCATATTGAATAGTTCACTCAGTGGTACAACACAATTAGTAACAGCATTCAATATCAATAGCACATCACGTTAAACAAAGTTTAACTAATTGATAATCAGTTGTTTATATTTGTATAATCCACTTTAATAAAGTATCTTTACAATATCAAAATAAATCCATAAACAGCAAGGATATGAAAAGATACGATTTAAGCAGAATAATGACAAGAGCGCATTACATTTTCGGCCACACGTTCAATACCACATTCAGCTACTGCATAGACCAACTTTGCTAAATTCCCTTGTTAGCTAATTGAAGGAAGCAAGACTTGAACTTGCAATCGGATGATATTCCACGCTGTCAGACTGTTTACGTCCATCCTTTTTCACCGCTGACAGGCGGCTACTTAACAATCCCATTTCTGTCATTCCTTCAATTTAGCTGTTTTCTCTTATTTCTGCCTCAAAAATACAATATTTTATTTGTCTTTCAAATAAAACTGGGCAAAAATACTATTTTTCTACTCTCAAGGTCTCAACCTTCCAACATTTCATCATATGGTCTGTATCTATTCCTATATTGAAGCGTTTACCTATATAGTTTTCGTGCGCTTCTTGTTCTGGGAGGTTAATGGGGGTAACGAACCAGTCTTCATTGCCATGCTCGTCTTTCAGATAGACTTTTACTATCGTTTTCATAATTCCTCAAATTTTCCAAGTTCACATTCTATAATATCAACTTCACTTTCATTGGTATATAAACCATTTTCTTTGGCAGCATCAATAGCAGCATTTTCATAAAGAAATACACCGAAACACACTCTACTTGATTTTGTTTTCCAAATATCAGTTTGAAATAAAACGTATACTTTATTCTTCATCTCCCCACAACTTTAGTGCAAGTTCATAATTCTTCTGTGCCTCATTTACGGCTTTCTTGGCATAAGTAAGAGTGTAGGCGTGTTCTCGTGGGTATTTGCCGGACTTCACACCTTCATGGAATTCTTTAGCTTGTTCCAGCTTATGTTCGTAGAAATCGATACTTTCAGGCATTGAAAGATTGATCGTTTCAGCACGTTTTTCCCAATATTTGGCTACTCTTTCATGTTCGGCAGCCTTGTCGCTGAGCTCAGCACTTTTGCCCATATTGTTCCAGGAATCTTCTATCATCTTCCTGTGCCGCTTTTCACTATGATGTCCGACTTTGATTGGTTCGCCTAAGGAAAGGAAATCTCTATCTTTGTTCGAGCGATTGAAATACTCATTACTCTTTTGTGCAGCCAATGATGCCCAATCATGCCTGCATTCCGCTCTTTGCTTCGCCCATTCCTGTACATTAAATCCGTCAGCCCGAACGATAGAGTAATAATAGAAACCATCTTTCTCGAAAATCAGATTAAAAACTATGCTTTCATTCTCTTTGCCATACTTGGTTGTAACCTCAATAACTTCTCCTTTTTCGTGCTTTTCATCGCACTTTGCCAAAAATACATTTGGACAGAATTTATAATAAGTATTCATAGTTCTATGATTTATCCGTTATACTTTGCAGATATCTCTTCTGCTTTCAATTCTTTGGCAAGCTCTCCATTCTTGTAGAAGCGTACAGCAACAACTCTCACCGTTTCTGACAAGAATCGACCACAATCATTGGTTAACTTCACTTTTAGCTTGCTTGCCTTGGCTAAACTTTTTGTACGCTTCTTTATTGTATTTTTGAATCCGAAAACACAATCTTCGGTATCAATCTCAAATGAATATGTTGTGGAATACATTACTCTTTGAAGCTCTTTTGTTAGTTCTGTTACTTTGCTCATTTGCTCTCTTCTATTATTAGTCGTTATTATTTCCAAGAAGTTCTTGTAAAGCAGACTTATATCCGTCCAACGCCTGTTGTGTATATCCCAATCTGAATTTTTTATCTGCTGAAAGAGAGTCGTTGTTCAATCCTTTTTCAATAGCTTCAATGTTTGCTTTGTAGTATCTGATAAGTTCTTCTGTTTTCATTGCTCTTGACTTTTACTTGTTATTAATAGGTTTATTTTGATATTGTAAAGATACAAATAAATAATTGATTTACAATGGTTTATATCTTTTATTTTCATCATAAAATACTGAAAAACAAAGATTTAACTTTTACTTGCAGAAACGAAAAAGGCAGAACGGACTTCTCCATTCTGCCTTAATGCAAGCAAATGTTCTATGAATATAAAATTAACTTCAAACAAATGTAGGCGTAAACTCGATACCCAACGCACGCGCAATGCGGAAAAAACTTGATAACTGGATATCTACTTCCCCTTTTTCAACACGGGCGATATAACTTTGCTCCTTACCAATTTTCTGCGCCAACTGCTTCTGGGTCAATTTTAGCTCCTTGCGGCGTTCACGAAGTATATCGCCATAATACCATGCCATTGCATTTTCATTGAATTTCTCGCGGGTAGCTGTACCATGTTCCCCGTACTTTTCATCAAGCAACTGGTTGGTTGTCTTGAGCTTTGCCAATTTCTTTTCATCTAACTTCATAACGATAAACTAAACATTTGAAAGTATTTTATGCGCTTTCTCGTATATTTTTTTTATCTTTATGGTTGAAATAAATCACGCCGACAATGGCTATGACCGATACAAGCCCGAACATAATCAATGCTCCCATTTTATCATCCTTTCTTTTTGTCATTGACAAGCCAAAGACCTGCCAATAGTGTGATTACTATTGCCAACGAACCTCCAAGATATATTATCCATTTTTCCTGCACATCCCCGAAGATGGATGTCAACACAACTGCGGTGGTTATATACTTGGCTATATCCATCAGCCATTTTCCTAATTCTTTTCTCATGATGCAAATATAACTAATTAGTTATAATAAAACAAGCTTTACACTCAATTTCATACTAAACTTTTTCGTTGCTCAAATACTTTTCTGTGATTATTTCAACCGATTTGCTTATCATGTAATCCGTATCGATTCCTAACTGTTGGTAGAAGTTCCCATTTCCTGTAAGACTTTCACTTGCAATTTGCAGTGTTCTGCGTTCTTCTTTGGTGAATCCGATGCGGAAGGTGCGGAAGATGGATAATGCTTCTTTCAGGCACCCGGACTCGAATAAATTGATTGCTTTTTCTGTTTTCGTTCTCATATCCTGATATTTAGATGTGAATGTATAATATAATTGATATCAAAATGTTATAAATTAATTACCATCATAAACAACTAATAGATCCCTAAAACAGCCTTATACAATTCAAAATTCTTGTTTTCAACATATTCATCGGAAGCATAGCGTTTAGCTCTGGCATACCACTTATGGAAGCAATCAGAACAATACCAGCAATTAAGGACTGCGATGTAGAATCCATCTTGGCAATTACTGGAACCACAGCTGTCGCAAATTCCGACACATCCATATTCACTGAGCGCGCATATCATTTCGCCACGAGTGGCTTGTATGATCTTGAATCCTTTCTTGTTTTCGTAAACTTTTGCCATCTTTAGTTACTTTGGTTCCCATTACATTAATCTCCTGTCTTCACTTACACTTTCGGCATGAATTCCTTTTTGAATTTCAATATTTCGACCGACATTTATTCCTTCCTTAGCACATAGCCTATCAATTTTGGCTTGTGATTCTCGTGCATTGCCAATCTTCTCATTTTTGAGAAATTCATCTATTTCTGCTTTTGAAGCGACTACCAATGCAGTTACATTGCTTGTTTCTTCCAAACCTTGCTTCATGGAAGCAAATTTATCGCCCAAACCAATGACGCAGCCATACAGAAAGGATTTCATATACATAGCAAGCGTTTTAGGCGTAATTCCATATTTACGAATACATTCATACTTGTAGTTTGGATATTTCCTTTTCCCGATAATAACAAATTGATGCGCCAAGAATGAAATCAGATACAACACTACTTCTACATTTTTCTTGCGACCAATGATCTGAAATTTATCCCTCACCATACGGTAATTCTTGGGTCTGCTTACAATAAGGCTTCGGCACATATTATATTCGCATACCGTTGATACAAGAAAATTATACCAAACACAGTTGCTCATTTCAACCTTGTAAGGTATCTCTTCTGCTATTACCGGGTTCTCCAGTTTCTCCTGCTCTGGTATATCTTCTTCTGACAGGTTGTATTCCATCAGCAGACGGGCGATACCTGCTGCTGCATGTGCTTCGCCTTCATTGCCTAACGCTTTAGCTGATTCTTTTAGGTTCATCAGCTTACGAAGCTTCTCTAAAATTTTGTCTCTTTTCGTTTCCATTGTAGTTCACCCTCTAATAATCACATATCTTCCGGCAGCTATTTCACTTCTATACTCGACAGAATAGCCTTTGTCTATAAATGCTCTTATGACATTATCGTGCGCCAACTCCGAAATTTGGTGTCTGTCTTTAGCGTCACTTCCAGTATTTTTTGCCCAACAATGAGGCCAGTTATTTCCCCATCCTACGCCATAATGAAAGTAAACACATTCACCTTTCTCTTTGATTTCCGAGAGGATGAAAGATGCAAGTGCGTCTTCCTCGGATTTTCTTCTATTTGATTTTGGTATTTCTATTGTCAACATACTGATTTATTTTTAGCGTCCAACCATTTGTCCCGTCTTTCTCTACACGCCTCTAAGGTAGGCGCACAACAAGCAAAGAGTTCACCACTTTCAGTACGGTAATCGTACTGGTACATTCTCACTCTTTTACCTCTCAACCTGGTGTTGTAGGTAGTGTAATTCTCTTTGCCGGGCTGGCATACGCTGCAACCGTTTACATTTATTGAGTTCATAATTCAAGTAATTGTTTCGTTTTATCCACGTCTACAAAACTCGTCCACCCTGCTTTATGCAGCTTTATAGCTGCCTCTCTGATTGTGATTTTGCCACTCTTGACACTTTCTTTCAAAGATTCTAATACATTCTTCATTCTTAATTCATTTTTACGTTCAATCTTTCTTCACTCGTATAAGCCACTACAAGCCCTGTTTCATCATGCTGTATGGTGATGTACTTTTCACCCCTCTCTATAGTAGAGAAGTCATAAGGGGTTACCATCTTACCCAATACCTTGCCCAGTTGCTTCATCAGTGGGGCTTCAGGGCTGATAACTAAAACTAAATCTGCTTTCATAATCGTGTATATTGTGGTAGCCATAAGGCTACCGGATTAGAACTCAACCAATATCAATCTTTCTAAAGAACCTGATGCTTTCACCCACATATGATTATGTCCGAAACCATAATCGAAAAACAGTTTAAAATAAGGGTGTCTTACTATTAAAGAGCTCATACAGCCTCTTAACTCGTCTTCTGACATACAAGAAGTTATTTCATTGATAATTTGAACGAAAAGGTGTAAAACTTCTGGTTCATTATTCAATAACGGTTTTTCTATAACTGCTTTTAAAAATATATTTTCTTTCATATTCTTCTATATTGCGCAGGGCTTTCGCCCTGCCGATTTATGTTAATGCGTTTTATCCTCATGTAATAACTCGCAGTAAACTGGTGTTGTGGCATCTGTGTGCTTATTGGCTATAAGAACCTCATTACTATCCCAGTTAATATATACCTGTGTAGCAAATGCACCGAAAAACTGAATTTCTTTCGTGCCAAACAATACCACCGCGTCATCATTTACATTTGCAAGTGCTGCAATTAATTCTTTCTTGGTCATATTCTTTTTTGTTGCGCAGGGCTTTCGCCCTGCTGGTTATTATGCTATCTTTAGCTCTTTAAGTCTCATATCTACGAATGATTTCAGCTTGCGAGTATCAAATAGTGGACTTCTATACCCATCTTTGATAAGCTGTATCATTTCTTTATAACCAACCTTACATACAACCTCTGTCTTCATGCTGTTATCATAAATAGCAGAATTGCAAGCGGTTATTGTGAATGCCATTGTTTTGTAACCTTTATCCTTCTTCATGATAGATGCAAACAAATACATATATACAGCATTTTTCATGCTATTCAAGGCATCTTCTTGACTGGCATTTACCTTTCTACCACCTAAAAAGTCACCACATTCAATTTCTTGACCTTTTTTGATAATAGACAATGTACTGATGTACATTTTAATATCTGTTGCTTTCATATCTTCTATGTTTTAATTGTTAGTAATATTGGTTTCTTTTATATAGCTAAGATACTGATTATTAGCGATGTGTACAAATATAATCATCTGATTAACAGTGAGTTAAACTTGATTTAACTTAAAGTTGGATATTGACATGTTCATTTCAGTCGCGCTTTGTATGAATACCGTCCAATGATATGTGCAATGCTTTTTCATATATCGACTTATCACAATTAGAAAATAATCGTTAACTTTGTTCATACTTTTAAAATTATAGGTGCATGAAAAAAATTGTGACTTTATTTGCAACCGTGCTTCTGTTATACGGTTGTGGAAGTGTTCCTTTGACAGGCAGGAAACAGATGCTGCTTGTATCCGACTCCGAAGTGCTTTCATCAAGTCTGACCCAGTATTCGGAATATATCAAGTCGGCACCGATATCAAGTAACGCGACGAAGAAAGCGATGGTGACACGTGTCGGAAAGAAAATAGCCGCTGCCACGGAACAATACTTGGAAAATAATGGAATGTCCGGTGAGGTGAGGAACTTCTCATGGGAATTCAATCTGGTTAAGGATAATCAGGTGAACGCTTTCTGTATGCCGGGAGGCAAAATCGTTGTGTATGAGGGACTGATGAATCTGGTTTCCTCTGATGACGAACTGGCTGTAGTTATCGGACATGAAGTGGCGCACGCTGTGGCCAAGCATAGCAATGAGCGTATGAGTCAGCAGCTGGTTGCACAATACGGAGCGAAAATTTTGGGGGAGGCTCTCAGTGGAAAGTCCGCCGCCATACAGAAAGCCGGGAATATAGTCTATGGTCTTGGAGCACAATACGGTGTGATGCTTCCATTCTCACGCAAACATGAAACCGAGGCTGACTATATGGGGCTTATTCTTATGACGATGGCTGGTTATAATCCGAATGTGGCCGTCACATTCTGGCAGAAGATGTCGGCGGGCGGATCGGGTTCAGTGCCAGAGATCATGAGTACGCATCCGAGTGACGCAACACGTATTAGTGACATAAGGAAACATTTGCCGGAGATGAAGAAATATAAGTAAGCTTTAGAAAGTTACTGTAAAGTATTTGAAAAAACTTTAGAGAATGGTACAAAAAGGCGTGAAACCAAATGGAATCACGCCTAAATTATAATAAAACTCTTAAAAAGGTGTACATAATTACCAATCCTTAATTCTCTAACATCAATCATAATAACGCTGCAATCTTACGCACCTTATTAATTCTCTCCATAAACCTGTTGTCTTTTTTTGCCATTTGCAAATTATAAGATGTTTGCATTTTGAGCAAAGGTTCCGCATCTAAATCTAACGCGGCTTCTAGGAGCATAGCATATTTTGTATTTAGTGAACGCTTTGCATTCAGAATTTCATTTAATACAGTATAAGACACACCCATCTCTTTAGCAAGTTTCTTTTGAGAAATACCCCTAAATTCAATTTCATCTTTTAATACTTCTCCCGGGTGTGTCGGTTCAAAAGGAATTAAGTTATTAGCTATCATTTTAGGGTCTACGCCATCTATTTTAATCATAACTTTCTATTTATAATGGTTAGACAATTCAATTATATTACAGATGGTAGTCACTACTTCACCTTGCACCTCTGTGGTTGTAAATTCAATACGATATTGATTGTTTACTCTAACAGAGCAAAAGTCCTTTTTGTCCCCTGATAATTTTTCAAAACTCAGCCCATTGTATTTACAAAGTGAAGTTACATCAGGGACACTGATTATTATATCTATACAACGTTTATATCTACGTACGATATCAGGTTGAAAACGATGCTTTTTATCATTCGCCTTTCCAAACTCATACAATTCTTTCAGATACTCTTTATCAAACGTTACTACCATCTCATTTGTTTCTTTAATGCAAAGATAGCATTTTAATTTTATTCATTCGCATTTTTGCGAATAATTTTCTTAAAAAAAAATTAGCGACAACTCCAAAGAATCACCACTAACTATTCTATTTTTCTTATCACAAAATTGTGAACTACCGCTAAAGTAAAGATTTAGGGGGCTTCAAATACGATTTTCAATAAGCCAAGAATGCTGGAGCCACGCAAATTTGGCATAAAGTCTGATTGGGAGCTTTCATAGAGCTATATTTCCCATTAAGTGCATTTCTTTTTAAGTATTTCAACACATTCTTTATCCCATCATCGAAACCATGCTTATACCCTTTAGCGTATTCTCCAATGTTATATACCGCCATTGCCAACACAAACAGGATGATACCTACAGGCTTATACCAACTGGGAAGTGATATAGAAAACGGCTTAAATGTAATTGTGAGATCTCCAACCCATAATAGGGCGATAATACATATGATTGTAAATATAATTGTTTTCATAATCAATATCTTTTTCCGTTCAACTTAGGTCTTAATTCGTTATATCTTTGTTTCTGCTCAATATGCCATAGCAAATCTATGCCAAGATGTTTGGCTAGTGCAAAGATTGAAAATATCATCTCATTTACAATCGTAGAAAGATACTGGTAATCTACAATTGGTTTGGTAAATATGGAATATATCGCTTCCGTGAAACTCAATTTGCTGTACATACAGGCAATATCATCCATATATTCGGAGTTAATATCATTACTAGCAGATTCAAGGCTTATTCCTCGAAATCCTGCAAGGTCAAGCAGGCGTATAACCGCATCACTTAGTTCGTCTGGAAGTGTGTCTTTTACATTTTTTTCAAAGGAACACTTAAATCGCTTTTCTTCTTCCACTAATGCAGGATAGCGATTATAGTCCATTTCAAAACGTGATTTACATTTCTTTCCTAATCTTCCCTTTCTTTCCGCTTCCACAGCTTCCATAAGCTCGGAAATGACAAGACAAAGGCAGTGTTCTTCACTAAGTCTTTTATCGTGGAAACCATGCTCACAAGCTGTCTTATAAGCTATATTCCGTAGTTCGTTCAAATTAATATTTTCCATAATCATATAAGTTTTAATGCTTCCTGTAAACCTGCTTCAAGTGCTTCCTCGTAGGTATTATAACGGATAATAGGCCTGTCAGACAATCCTATCAAGTCATGTCTCGGAATTGTCAGTATATCATACGTCCAATAGTTTTCATACATATAGGATATTTCGATATGCAGGTTCTTGGTTTCACGTAGCCACTTTTGTGCAACGGATTGAGTAGGATGGGAACATACTTTTATTGGTAACTCGCTATTTGTTCTATTAGTACCATATTGTCTACCATCTTCAATATTCATAGCAATCATACATGGTTCATTAAACCCTTTCTCTTTCAGCAGTTTAGCAGTTTCTAATGTTACAAGTTCTTCGGTCATAACTATTTTATTTTAGGTTTTTCATTGTATTCTTTGGCGTTTTTAGCTTTTTCACACGCTTGTCTTTTCATAGCTGTAGGACAATCACAATTCCCACATCTACCATTATACCAACAACAATATTCACACTGGTGCATCGTTCATTTCTGTTCCGTATTACGTTAATTGATTTAAAATTTCTCTTCGAATAATTTCCCTTGCGCTAAATCTGAATAACCCTTTCTTTTGCTCATGAAAATCCGCAATAGGTATTTCGTTTATATAGTAATAGAAAGCTTCGTAACCGTCTGCAAAGTTGCGAGCAAGAAACCCATTAGGGTGAGTGTTCATATATCTTTCAACGGCTATTATCATTCTTTGAGCATAACCGGGAAACATCTTAAACTCTAATTGCATCTGCTTGTAATTGCAGAGAGGACAGCCGACACAACCGTGACGGCTCAAATTATATGGAGCGTCATAATACTTTGAATATGGTAATCCGTATTTTCGAATATAGCTCCAAACATCTTCTTCTGTCCATGTGAGGATAGGAAGAATATGCTTTGCGCCTTTCATCCATTTTCTTGTATCACACTGCTCCGGCTCATAATCTTTTCGATTTCTACTTTCGGCAGCTCTCATTCCTTCAATACTACGTTTGCCGATACCATATCTTTCTTTCAGTCTTTCACAACAGAATCGTCGGAGCCGTGAAGGAAGTCCTTTTTCTTCAACTAACTGAAAGAATGACTTTTCAGGGTGTATTATCCTCACTTGCGGATAGTGTCTCTTTATAAAGCTAATCGTGCCCGGTGGATCTACTGTGGTGTTAGCGTAGATCGCATTATACTTAATGCCTGCACGTTCAGCTAGGTCAAGTATAACTACACTATCCTTACCTCCTGAGAATCCGAGTGATAGCAGATCGTCACGTTCCATACTGCGAAGGAAGTCTATTGCTTGCTGCTCTTTCTTGTTCATTTCTATCTCGTTATTAATTAAACTCTTTGATTAATTTCCATTTCTTACTGAAGTATTGTATCTTCCAATTTGGATGACAATTCAGCTTTTTCCCTTTATTATCACCCTCCAAGAAATATATATCAAGATTAGCACTACTGTTATGACCAACTATTATCCCCTTATCACCACGTATTTTAACATTCATCCCTACATAAGCAAAAGGGATATTTCTGTACTTAGCATTATCCTTAAACGCCTGTGTCGTTTTTGGGCTATCAACACGGCACAAGATAGATAAATAGCAATCATCTGCACAACCATCCAACATACGTATATAGGCTTGCTTTGCTTGTCCAGCAGATGCCGCATAAGTTCTCCACCAATGTTTACCATCAAGAGAGCATTTATAGTATCTTGGAATTACTTTCTTATTCATTTCTTTCTGCGTTATTAGTTAATTGGCAGTTTCATAAAGCACATCCATATTGTCTTACTCTGTCTTCCGGTAGTGTATGTCCGAAAAGAGGTTTGAACGGGATAACAGACAAAACTTCCGCAGCTTTTATCTCACTCTCATTCCATTTGAATACAAGAGTGCCGTAAGGCTTCAAGACGCGCATACATTCATCAAAACCGCTTTTTATCATTTCTTGCCAATTATCCGGAAGCCTACCATATTTCTTTGCCATCCATGATGTTTTGCCATCCATGATGTTTTGCCAAGTGTTTTCAAATGTGGCGGGTCAAACACGACCATGTAGAAAGAGCTATCCTCAAACGGCAAGTTGGTAAAATCGGCTATTATATCAGGTTTTACTTCTATAGTTCTGATTTTATCTCTGTCCTTGGCAGTTACTATTTCCGATCTCTTATCAACGAATAAGGCAAGAGGATTATGTTTGTCAAACCAAAACATCCTACTGCCGCAACAGGCATCTAATATAAGTTTTCCATTTTCCATTAAGCTATTTCTTTTGATTTCTTCAATCTCAACTTTCTCAATACTTTGCAAAGTGCTTCAGTATTTTTTCTCGCTTGTGTAACCTCAGGCACTTTTACTTGGGAAAGTAGAAGTGCATTTTTATCTGCTATTAAAAATAAGTTATTTCATTTTTATTTTGAACATTTGTTCATTATCTTTGCAGACAGAAACAATAAATATACAATGTCACCACGTCCAAAAAATATACGCAAAGTTAACAATATGCCTTCTGTTGCCGGATTCAGACCTGTCATTTCCAACAATAGTTGTGAAGAAACAATATTCCTGCATTTCGAAGAATATGAAACAATACGCCTGTGTGATTATGAAATGAAAACCCAGCAGGAAGCCTCCATCTCAATGGGTGTGTCACGCCCTACCCTCAGCCGAATATATACCAGTGCAAGGCAAAAGATAGCCAAGGCATTCGTCTGTGGTGCCGCAATAATGATAGAAGGAGGCGTGTCATATACCAACAGTGAATGGTTCCGCTGCGGATCATGTGGTTTCTTGTTCAACAATATCAATCCGGCACTCAAAATCCGTAAGACAGTATGTCCGGTATGTCTTTCCGAAGACATCCACACCAGTAATATTAACATTAATAAGAATAAGATTATGATGAAAATTGCAATTCCTACCAGAGACAATGTAATTGATAACCATTTCGGTCATTGTGAGTATTATACAATTCTGACAGTAGGACAAGACAACCAGATTCTGAGCAGTGAAACCATTCCGTCGCCACAAGGATGTGGCTGCAAGTCCAATATAGCCGGTGAACTGGAAGGTATGGGGGTCAGTGTCATGCTGGCTGGAAATATGGGACAAGGTGCTTTGAATGTACTTACAGCCCACCATATTAAAGTGATAAGAGGATGTTCCGGAAATATTTTGAATGTCGCAACGGACTATCTGAACGGAAAAATAGCAGATTCAGGTATAGGTTGTTCATCGCATGAGCATCATCAATGCCATAGTCATAATGAATAAAAAGTGATATTCAATAATAACAAAATGGGGCTGTCCATTTTAGACAACCCCATTTAAAGAGACGCAAAATATATTATTTCAGTATTTCACCTTTTTCATTGAAGAACACCGTACTTTCAGTTCCTTCCTTGTCTGTCAGAACAACCTGATAGGTCTT
>OATK01000003.1_pt1 | contig 206010 bp, 212 predicted proteins | sample 1516611 | NCBI WGS metagenome assembly OATK01 (sample SAMEA2579947, study PRJEB22360) | human gut metagenome | biome: human gut; feature: human-associated habitat; material: faeces | place: Denmark | collected 2008/2010 | reverse complement strand
TGTTAATATGTATTTGGAATTTCTCATTTTGGCTTGTACTATTTATATTCTAGCACCAAGTCATGGAGAATAGATATTTATTTCGTGCAAAGCGGATTGATAACGGAGAGTGTGAACAGGGTGCTTGAATACATAAGGGTGGCAAAGATAACAGACGCTAAAGAGTTGGATACGCTGTTGTGCCACTGTCAGAATAAACTCGCAGGGAACATTGACGGAACAGAGTTAAAGCTATCAAGAAGTGGGGATAATGAAGAATGACAGAGCAGGAAGCAATAGCAATCATAAAGAAAAATTATCCAAAATGTTGCAAAATGGTAAACGGAAGATATAAGGGCGGTTTCGACGACACTGATTGCGAATTAGGGCAGGCATTCAACATTGCAATCAAGGCACTGGAAGAAGTTCAGCAGTATCGCGCAATCGGCACGCCGGAAGAATGCTTGCGAAATAAGGATTTCTTGCGATTCCTTGCCAATTCGATGAATCAGAAAAAGTATGAAACTTATCTGGGGATATATAACGCGGTGGAAAAGGATGGACGTGATGAAGAATGAGTAAGTCCATCATGTATAACGAAAAGAAAGGCACTATCACAAGAAGCACCGGATAGTGCCTTAAAGTTAAAACTTGTGTCTGTGTTTTATAGTGGCGCTAAGTATACCAAGTACCAAAAGAAAGAGTAAAAAAGGATTTTTAACAATACACTTCATAACAATGTAAAATCCTTCAAAAATACCAGAAAACATTGAGAAGAATAAGGGCACTTGGTTTAAAAATTCAGATATCATATTTTCACCTCCAATCTTTTTTAGGATAACATGGATGGTGTACGAAAAATAGGACAGAAAGGAGTGAGAGGTTTGCTGGCCAGCGTTAAAGAGCTCTTTACTCCAAAAACAAATGGAATCAGTACAAGATAGGATGAAGCGGCTGGGAGCTTATGAGAAGATTGCTTCATTCATGCAAAAAGAAAAGCAGGATTACAGTTTTAAAAGAAAATATGCACAGATCAGAGCGGAAGAGTTCAGATCAGAATGTGATCGTAGAGAATTGAACTGCCATGTATCAGTTGGAGGTTTGGACAGCATCATATTGTATATGTTCCTTCATGAAGTGTGTCATATCGATGTACCAGGTGTATCAGCATCTACACTCGAGGATGCAAGCATTCAAAGAGTACATAAGGCAATAGGAATTATAAATGTGCCACCGCTCATGCGGGATGATGGGACCAGATGGACGAAACCAAAAGTTATACAGGAATTCGGCTTTCCAGTCATATCTAAGGAAATCGCCGGGAAAATCGAGTTGCTGCAGAATCCAACGGAAAAGAATAAGACAGTCAGACACGCGATCATAACGGGAGAGACCGGGGAATACGGCGGCTGGCAGAAGAATTCGAAGATGCAGCTTAATCAGCGGTGGTTGAAGCTATTCGGCGGGTATGAAAATGAAACCGAAGGATGCGACTTTCAAAAGCCGGATTTTCTGGTATCAGCGAAATGCTGCTATTACCTTAAAGAAAAGAATTGTGATGACTGGGGAAAAGAGCATAACAGTGTGCCGTATTTGGGACTGATGGCATCCGAGGGTGGAAGACGTGCCAAGAGCTTGCGGATGAATGGTTGCAATTACTTCGGGGCATCCACGATCAGATCAGCGCCGTTTGCAATCTTCCACCGGCAGGATATTCTTACGCTTGCCCTGGAGATGGATGATCTCTGGAAGAACAGATTAAAAGAGAAGTATCGTGCTGTTGGAATTAAGGATGGGATAATAACAGAAGATTTTCAGATGCCGGAGTCGCTGATACCGGAGATTTACGGTACGATTGAGAAAAAGCCGGACGGTACATTGTATACAACAAAGGCACAGCGTACCGGATGCAGTATGTGTGGTTTTGGAATTCACATGGAGAAGCGACCGCATCGGTTTGATCTGCTGTATGAGAGCAACCCGAAAGAGTGGGACTATCTGATGTTCCATATGTGCAAGGATAAGGATGGCAATGATTATGGATGGGCGAAGGTTCTGGACTACATTGGAGTTGGCTGGGACCCGACAACCATAGGTGGTAATTGCAAGGGGCAGATGAGCCTAGAAGATTTTATGAAATGATAGTTTGCTTAGGAAGCCACTTGCTCTGCCAACTGAGCTACACTGCTAGTTCCTAAACAAGTAATTATATAAAGTAATGAACCAATTAGCATATGCACCACGCCTTTCTTGCTGCTTACATATAAGTAAATAGCGTAAATCAAAATTAATAGTAACATTCCCGCTAATATGATGCAGAGATTGGATTTGAACCAATGACCAAGTGGACGCCTAAACAAACTATTTACAAACATTATAAACAAAAGAATACAAAATTTCAAGAAAGGAGCCGGAACCTATCCGGATAAAAGGCGCGCCGGGTTCCTTTCAAAAAATGACATATAGAGAATTCTTAGAAACAAAAATTGAGCTGGCTACAGACAGCGGGTTTGTTGTAAAGCCAGAAAAAGTAAATAAGGTATTGAAGCCACACCAGAGAGATGCTGTGGTGTGGGCGCTCAAAGGCGGTAGGCGTGCACTGTTTGAGAGTTTTGGACTTGGAAAGACGGTACAGGAAATTGAGTTTTGCCACTTGGCAGCAGAACATAGCAGCGGCCGTGCATTGATCGTGTTGCCGCTTGGAGTAAAGCAGGAGTTCACGCATGATGCGGTGGAAGTGCTTGGATATGAAAAGCCGGAATATTGTCGGACAATGGAAGAAGTGGAGCAGAGCACAAGCCAGATCGTATTGACAAATTATGAGCGTGTCCGGGATGGAGATATCCGGCCAGACTACTTCGCAGCGACAGCCTTGGATGAAGCCAGTGTTTTACGAAGTTTCGGAAGTAAGACTTATCAGACATTTTTGGATAAATTTAAAAATGTGCCGTATAAGCTGGTAGCCACGGCAACACCATCACCGAACAAATACAAGGAACTGATCCATTATGCCGGATATCTGGAAGTAATGGATACCGGGCAGGCATTGACGCGGTTCTTCCAGAGAGACAGCACCAAAGCAAACAATCTGACCTTATATCCAAACATGGAAGATGAGTTTTGGATGTGGGTAAGCAGCTGGGCACTTTTTATCACGAAACCTTCAGATCTCAATCCGGTATATTCCGATGAAGGATATGATCTGCCGCCACTTGATGTAAGATGGCATGAATTGCCGGTGCATTATGGCGATACTGCAGATCGTGACGGCCAGATGCAGTTATTTCAGGAGGCTGCCGAGGGATTGAAAGAAGCTGCGGCAGTTAAAAGAGAAAGCATTGACCGCCGTGCAACAGAAATGAAAAGGATTGTGGAAGAATCGCCGGATGATCATTTCTTGTTGTGGCACGATCTGGAGAATGAACGGCATGCAATCAAGAAAGTGTTGCCGGATGTGGTAGATATCTACGGATCTATGGATTATGATCTGCGGGAACAGCGAGTAATTGATTTCTCGAATGGACGGACAAAATTATTTGCTACAAAGAAATCATTATCCGGGTCTGGATGCAACTTTCAAAGATATTGCCATAGAGAAATCTTCCTAGGGATCGACTATGAATTTAATGATTTCATTCAGGCGGTGCACCGGTGCTACAGATTTTTACAGAGTGAGCCGGTGGTGATTGACATCATCTACATGGAGAACGAGCGACAGATCAAGGAAGCATTGCTGGAAAAATGGAAGAATCACAATCACATGGTTGCAAAGATGATCGAGATTGTAAAGAAGTATGGTCTTAACTCGGAAAATAAGACACAGCGGTTAGAAAGGAAGATGGGCGTGGAAGGCAGCAGAGAAGAGAGAACAGTGAGAGGAAACCATTATGAAGCGGTATATGGGGATTGCGTAGAGGAAACCCGAGAAATGGAAACAAATAGCATTGATCTGATACATACCTCGATCCCCTTCGGCAACCATTACGAATACAGCGCAAATTATAACGATTTCGGGCATAACCAGAACACGGACCGGTTTTTTGAGCAGATGGATTTCCTTACACCGGAACTGCTTCGGGTATTGAAGCCGGGGCGTGTGGCAGCAATCCATGTTAAAGATCGTGTATTATTTGGAAATGCGACAGGAACCGGAATGCCGACCATTGAACCATTTCACGCGCAATGCATCAGCCATTATATGAAGCATGGTTTCCAGTATTTTGGCATGATTACGGTCGTGACCGATGTGGTTCGTGAGAATAACCAGACATACCGCCTCGGATGGACGGAACAGTGCAAGGATGGTTCAAAGATGGGTGTAGGATGTCCGGAATATATCTTACTTTTCCGTAAACTGCCAACCGACAGATCTACGGCATACGCAGATGTTCCGGTCAAGAAATCCAAAGAGGATTACACCCGGGCACAGTGGCAGATTGATGCACATGGTTATTGGAGATCGTCAGGAGACCGACTGATCAGCAAGGAAGAACTCAAAGATTTTCCGGTTGATAGCTTACAGACAGTGTACAGAGAGTACAGCCGCGGCAATGTATATAACTATGAGGATCATGTGAAACTTGCGGAAGATCTGGATAAAGACGGAAAGCTCCCGGCAACATTTATGGTTGTTGCACCGGGATCGTGGAATCAGTTGGAAGTGTGGGATGATATCAATCGGATGCGTACCCTTAATACCACGCAGAGCCGCAGACGCGCTCAGATGCACGTATGCCCGTTACAGTTGGATATCGTGGAGAGAATTATCAACAGATATAGCAATGAGGGTGACACGGTCTATGATCCGTTTGGTGGTCTTATGACAGTTCCAATGACAGCGGTTAAGATGCACCGGAATGGTAAAGGATGCGAGCTGAATCCGGATTACTTCCGGGATGGTGTCGGCTATTTGCAGGCAGCGGAGAATGAAGTGGACGAGCCGACATTGTTTGATTTTATGGAGATACCATCATGAAAGAAGAAACGTCGGAGAAAAAAGTAAAATCATATAGTGAGCAGATCCGGAAAGAAATAAGCCAATGGAAGGACATAAACCAGAACGGGTGCAATGATCCGTTCTGGCCGGATGGCTGCAATATGAATCTCGTGAGAAACCATATCCTCTATTATCAGAGAAAAATTTCAGAAATCTGCGCGGAAAAGAATTTGCCATATCCAGAAGTATACTATTTTTCAGTACCTCCAGAGGTTGACAACTTCTATATGGCGAATCTGAAACAGAGAGATCGTGTTAAGCGGATATTTTACGGCGGGTATGTACCAGTAAGGAAGAAATATTACTACGATGAACAGCAGATATGTTTATTTTAAGCAGACCGGACAGTTCCGGTTTGCGTAGCTATTCCTTTTCACAGACTGCATTTCTGGCAGCAATATTTGCCAGCATATCACTCAGCACTACCAGATCAGCAGCAAGGATGGCAATTTCATCATCTGACATGCAGTCGGCAAGCTGGCAGGCGAGTGTTGAAAGAAAATAAAGGTTTGAACAGTTTTGCATGGGATCACCAAAGAGGTTTTATATATTTTATGCGTCTGCGGTGAAACTGTGCGAAAAATCTTTGAATTTTAGAATCAAGTAGCAAAACCAAGCGATCATATAGCACCTCCTGCTGTGTAATATATGAGGAGAAAATAATAATTATTTATTTGAAATGTAGTTTGAAAAAAATAGACAATAAAAACGTCGAAAAATGTGGACATTGACAATTGAATATTGACGGTTAAAATGGTAAAGTTATATAAATAATAGACGTAGGAGATGTGCATTATGGAAGGTATGAATTTGCAAAAATTTATGGTATGGTATCAAGAATTTATATCTACTGATAAATATCTATTACTTAACTTTATAATTGTTGTGTTGTCATTTTTTACTGGAAAAATGAGCGCTAGGAATATGATGTCAAATTTATCTAAGAAAAAATATGGTGATATGATAGAATTGTTAGATGAAGATAAAAATAATCTATATGAATTGTGGAGAGAAGCATATACATATTTTTCAAAAGCAGTTACTTATTTATGCCTGGTCGTAGTTCTTTCAATTCAGTTTGTGCTTATTATATTTTCTGCTAATAGAGATGGAATCACAACGACAGTACTAATGTTTACTATTGCTGTGTCTGTAATGGAATATCGAGACAATAGAAGTGAGTTCAAAAGAAGAGAAAAAGGTTTAAAAAGTAAACAATTAAATCTTATGATGCAAGCAGAAGAAATAAAAGATATTGAAGTTCAAGACAAAGTGCTGGCAGAACTTGAAAAAAGAGGACTTATTGATAATGAAAAGAAGATAGAAATTATAAAAAGTATACAACGCACTAAAAAATAGAGTGAATTGAACTTTACCAACCGTCAAATACGATGGTTGGTATTTTTTGTGCAAAAATTGAAAGGGGGAATGTCTGTGGACCAAAAGGAAGTATTCGAAATCTGCAACCAGGTAGACAGCTTCATCGCGGAATATCTGACAGAATCCATTGTGATCGGGACAAGCTATGATATGTTGGAAGCACACCACGGCATTCTCCCGATCAGTAGAAATTGCTTTTACCGGAGGCGGCGGATTGTGAGAAAGATTATGGAGAAGCGGATGGGGCGGATCGTGGAAGAGAAGAATGGGCAGTTGAGGATGGTGTGGTGATATTGCAAAAATTGGTAATAAGTGTATAATTATTACATGAATAGACAATGGGGAGGTTATGTTATGAAGTTAAGAAATATTTATATGGCTTGCAAAAGAAGTATAGAGCCAATCAGTAATATTCGTTTTATTCAAAAAAAAGTCGGCATAACACAATATTGTGTTAGTGGTTGGAATGCCGCACAAACCGCAATATTGAATAATTTAAAAGAAATTGAATTCTTGAAAGATAAAACAGCTGCACTCATCAATGCAATACCTCAAGCATTAATAACTAAGGATGAGTTCGAGGTAAGTTCGTCAGATTGGGAGATTATAAGAAATAGATATAAAGAATTGTCGACAAGCTTACAAGATGTAATTAATTTGTATGAGTCAATGGGGGGTGAAAATAATCAAGCTCCAGGGTTAGACATAAAACTCCCACAGTGTAATGACTTTAATGAATTTAGGGAATGTGTTGAATCACTGGACTTTATTCTGTATAAATGCCCTTTTTTTAAGGTTGAGGGGGAAGACCTTAAGTTTGATTCTATGGATATAGGCTCATTGTGGTTTACTTTTCTTGTTGTAACGGCAGGAACTGTGACTGCAAGTGTTATTCTAAATAATGTAGCTGCATTTATTGATAAGTGTTATGTGATAAAAAGTCACAAATGCTCTATTGAACAGCAAAAAGCTATGATACAAAAAATGGATATTGACGAAGAAACTAAAAAGATATATATGGAAGGAACAAAACGCGTATATAAAGAACTGGTAAATAGTGTAGTTGCGGAATTAGAGGAAGAAACAAACATAAAAATGAAAGATGGAGAAGAGGTAGGATTTACATCTCAAGCATTTGATAAGGCTATTGTACTTTTAGATAAAGGAATGCAGCTTTACTCAACGATAGATGCACCTCAAGATGTGCAGGCCCTGTTTAAACCGTTGGAGATGAAATATATTGAGACACAAAAGACAATAGAAGCTATTACGCAAAAAGAAGAATGAAAGGGAAAAAATCAGAGAGCTTAAAAACTAGGCTCTCTTTTTTGTACCCTAAATTGGTACAAATACTATGAAATGCTGATTTATAATTATGGCATGAGGTTAAGAAATATGGAGGATAAGAATTGACAGAAATAGAGAAGAAAAAGGAATATTTAAGAGAATACGAAAAAGCAGTGCGTCAGATGAAACGCAGCGAGGAAAAGATAACAGAAATGCGCTTAAGTAAGATCATGCCATCCGCCGACAATGACGGTATGCCACATGCACACAACAACACCGATCTATCCGGTTACGCTGCACTACTGGATGAAGAGGAAAGACGATACATGAAAGCCAGGTATCGGAGAATTAAAATCTGCAAGGAAATCACGGACAAGATAGAACGCATGGATAATGAGGATGAAAAGGATGTGCTGGTGTATCGGTACATAAGACTGATGAAGTGGGAAGACATCTGTGTAAAAATAAATCATAGTTGGCAGCATACACATAGAATTCATAAAAAAGCACTGGAAAATTTCAAAATGTGATTAAATGTGATACCAAAGGTATGATATTGTTATACTGAACCAAAGGTTCAAAGGGAGATTGCTTCGGCAGTCTCTTTTTTGTTATCCATAGCAAAGCGGCTCCATGAAACCCAGGGGAGCAGCGACCTCCATACATAAGGCAGGGAATGAAGCATGAATAAAGGAAAATATAATGATCCTACAGCTGAGCAGGCGATTGCTCATGTAATGAAAGAGTATAGAAGAAAAAAGAAACAGGAAGGTGGCAGCAGTGGCAAGAAGTCCGAACGAAAAGGCAGAGAAAGCCCGGGAACTGTATAAGGGTGGAATGAAGCTGGTTGAGATTGCAAGTCAACTAGATGTTCCTCCCGGTACAGTTCGAAGATGGAAAAGTACATACCATTGGGATGGTGAACAACAAAACGAGCTTCAACAGAACGATGATGAACGGGACTTTTTTAATGCAAAAGAAAGAAAATACAATTCTAGGTCAACTGGAATTATAAACAATATAGTTAATTGTCTAGGCAATGTGATTTCTTCTGACAATATTGACTTGATAACCAAGGAAAAGGCATGCGAGACGCTTGTGAAAATTGCTTGCGAAAAAAATGTAAGAAAGAAGATTTGCGATATTGTTCGTAAATCGGAACTAAAAAAGAGAGATGCAATCAGCGAAAGCCAATGGAATAGATGCATGGATTTTTTTAGAGATAAAAGTGGAAAATCATGCTGTGCGTATTGCGGAATTCAAACAAAACAGTTAGAAAAGGATCATGTAATACCTTTTTCAAAGGGTGGATGTGCATCTGCTGATAATATTCTTCCTGCGTGTAAAAGGTGCAATACAGCAAAGAATGACAAGAACATATATGATTGGTATACGAGAAGCAATGTCTTTTCAAAATACAGGATGAAAAAAATAGTTGAGTATCTAAAAGAAGTAGGCGGTGATGTCTATGAATAAAAACGAATCCGCTGAAAAAGACTATATGTCTGGGATGAAATATAAAGACATTGCAGATAAATATGGAGTGTCAATAAATACTGTCAAGAGCTGGAAAAAAAGGTACAACTGGGAGAGAAAAAAGGGGTGCACACAAAATAAAAAAGGGTGCACACAAAAAAAGTTAGAAAAAAAAGCTGTAGCTGATGAAGTCAAGCAGGTAATACAGAATACCGAATTGACCGATAAGCAACAGCTTTTTTGCATACATTACATCCGATGCTTCAATGCTACCAAGGCATACCAGAAAGCGTATGGTGTTGATTATGCGACTGCAGCATCCATAGGCTATCGTTTGTTGGAGAAAGATGGAGTAAAACAGGAAATCCATAGGTTGAAACAGGACCGTCTCAACAGAGAGTTCCTAAGTGAATCCGATGTATTCCAGAAGTACATGGACATTGCTTTTGCAGATGTGACTGACTTTGTAGAGTTTGGAAATGAGGATGTGGATGTGATCCTGGACACAGGAGAGCGAAAGACCATCACAGTAAGCCATGTCAATATCAAGAATGATGCGGACGTGGACGGAACGATCATTTCCGAAGTATCCAAGGGTAAGGACGGCGTAAAGGTAAAACTTGCTGACCGAATGAAAGCCTTGCAGTGGCTTACGGATCATATGGATCTTGCGACTGACAAGCAGAAAGCAGAGATTGCATTACTGAAAGCCAAGGTACAGACAGACGATGGCGAGGAGATTGCAGACGATGGGTTCCTCGATGCTCTGAACGGCACAGCTGTGGAGGATTGGGGCGATGAAGAAAATTAAGAGGATTTTCAAATTTCAACCATTTTCCAAGAAGCAGCGCAAGGTATTGAACTGGTGGTGTGAAGATTCTCCGGTTAAAGATAAGGATGGTATTATCGCCGATGGCGCTATCCGATCTGGAAAGACAGTGAGCATGTCACTTTCGTTTGTTATGTGGGCGATGAGCTCATTTGACGGCGAAAATTTCGGTATGTGTGGCAAGACAATTGGCTCTTTCCGCAGAAATGTACTATTTTGGCTTAAGCTGATGCTCCGTAGTCGCGGTTATACCGTGGCAGATCACAGGGCTGACAATTTGGTTATCATCACAAAAGGTGATGTGACTAATTATTTTTATATATTCGGCGGCAAAGACGAACGATCACAGGATCTCATTCAGGGTATCACCTTGGCTGGGGCCTTTTTTGATGAAGTTGCGCTGATGCCGGAAAGTTTCGTGAACCAGGCAACCGGACGATGCTCCGTTGATGGTTCAAAGTATTGGTTCAACTGTAATCCGGATGGACCATATCACTGGTTTAAGACAGAATGGATTGATAAGGCAACCGGATATCTTGGGAAGAAAAAAACAGCAGAAATAAAAGAGAAAGCTGCGGCAGAAAATCGCGATCCGGGATTGAAAGATATTCTATATCTGCATTTTACGATGGATGATAACTTAAGCCTGTCTGAGAAAATCAAGGAACGATACCGCAGCATGTACACCGGTGTGTTCTACCGCCGGTATATCCTTGGACTGTGGGCGATGGCAGAGGGCATTATTTACGATATGTTCGACACTGCCAAGCATGTTCTTTCCAGTCTGAATAATCTGGTCAATGCGAACTATTATGTGTCGTGTGACTATGGTACGCAGAATGCAACTGTATTCCTGTTGTGGTGTAAAGAGCACTCCGGGCGATGGGTATGCTGTCGCGAGTATTATTATTCTGGCCGTGATGAAGAAAGGCAGAAAACGGATAGCGAGTATGCGGATGATCTGGAACAATGGCTTGCCGGGATAAAACCGGTAAAGATCATCATTGACCCGTCTGCAGCATCGTTCATAGCAGAATTGAAAAAGCGTGGTTATGCGATCAAGAAAGCGAAAAATGATGTATTGGACGGCATTCGTTTTGTGGCATCCCTGTTGAATCAAGGGAAAATTGCAATCAGTGACCAATGCCCGAACACAATCAAAGAATTTGGATCGTACATATGGGATCAGAAAGCATCTGAGCGTGGAGAGGATAAACCGGTGAAGCAGCACGATCATGCAATGGATGCACTGCGGTACTTCTGCTATACAATTATTCGCAAGCCGGGAAGCATCGGTATTTTGAAGTGAGGTAACAATGGATATTGATACAATGAAACAACTGATAAAAAAATATGAGCCCGGTCATGCGGCATTTGTGACACGTGCGGATATAGCAGAACGTTATTACCGCAATGAGACGGACATACTGTTTCGTGATAAGCAGAAAAATGAGAAAAAAGAGGAACCCGACAATCCGCTGCGCAACGCAGACAACCGGATTCCCCGGAACTTTCATGGTCTGATCGTGAACCAGAAAGCGTCCTATGCGTTTACCGCACCGCCGTTGTTCGATGTAGGCAGTACGGCGAGCAATAAGCGTATCACGGAAGCATTGGGTGATGAATACGCTAAGAACTGCATGGAACTGTGTGTGAATGCTGCAAATACTTCCATTGGTTGGGTGCATTACTGGCAGGGCGATAACGGCTTTGAGTGGGCGGTTGTTCCAAGTGAGCAGATTATCCCGGTGTTTGACCGGAGCCTGAAACGCAGGCTGATCGGAGTCATGCGGGTGTATCCGGATATTGATGATACGACAGGTGACAATTATACAGTGTATGAATACTGGACAGATGCGGAGTGTCAGGCATTCCGGCGGAGAGCAGGCGAGACACTTAATCTGCTGACATACTATGAAATGTTTGTTGATCCAGCCACCAGTGATATGGTTGCCGATTACCGGCATGATTTCGGAGAAGTACCGTTCATCCCGTTTTACAACAACAATATCCATACAGATGATTTGCGCAACATTAAGCCGCTGATAGACGTATATGACAAGGTTTACAGCGGCTTTATCAATGATCTGGATGATATACAGGAATTAATTTTTGTGCTGTCTGGATATGGCGGTGAAGATCTGAATGGATTCCTATCTGATTTAAAAAAGTACAAGACCATTAAGGTAGATGGAGATGAGGGCGGTGCGGTGTCTACGCTGAACATTGAGATTCCGATTGAAGCAAGAAACAGTGTGCTGGAAGCCACAAGAAAGGCAATTTTCGAACAGGGACAGGGATTTGATCCGCAGCCAGAGAATTTCGGCAATCAGTCGGGCGAGGCGTTGAAGTTCATGTACTCACTTCTTGAAATGAAAGTAGGATTGATGGAGACAGAGTTCCGACTTGGGTTTTCGCGGTTGGTGCGGGCAATCTGCAAAGTGCTTGGCATTCAGTGTGGTACGATCATCCAGACATGGACCCGTACCTATATCAAGAATGATACGGAGCAGGCGCAGATTTGCAAGGATTCCGTAGGAATTGTAAGTAAAAAGACGATTCTGAAAAATCATCCGCTTGTGGAAGATGCAGATGAAGAATTGAAGCAGATCGAAAAAGAAGAAAAAGAAGCGCAGGAAAAGGCTGATCTGTATTCTGGAGCATTTGTTAACAGCGGAGAAAACGGAGGTGGCAAAGATGGCAATGCCAAAGGCAACCCGAAAAATTCCGAAAATCAAGATAATCCGGGTGGAGATTGATATTGAGTTTGTAAATATCATGGGTAGACTTTTGATTCCATTCTTTTGGATTTGGGGCATTAGAGTGTTTAGTATAGAGATTTATAGAAAGAAATTCTATATGATATGTATTCCTAAGTTTTATTTTGTAAAATAAGGAGTTGTTGATGAAAAAAGGTGCATATTGGAAAAAACGCTTCAAACAGATAGAAGAATCTCAGCATCAGCAAGGCCTGCGGTGCTACGCGGATATCGAAAAGCAATATCTTGTAGCACAGCGGCAGATGGAAGCGAAAATCAATGCCTGGTATCAGCGTTTTGCAAATAATAACGCGATTTCTCTTGTGGAAGCACGCCGGTTATTAAATTCCAGTGAATTGGATGAACTGAAATGGGATGTCGAGCAGTACATACGGTACGGAAAAGAAAATGCTATCAATGGTCAGTGGATGAAGGAATTGGAAAATGCTTCCGCAAAAGTACACATCAATCGGCTGGAGGCATTGAAGCTTCAAATGCAGCAGTCATTGGAAGTGATGTTCGGTAATCAGCTTGATAGTGTTGATTCTACAATCCGTGATGTTTATCAATCTGGGTTTCTCCATACTGCCTATGAAATTCAGAAGGGGATTGGAACAGGATGGAGTTTTGCATCTCCGAATGACCGGTTGATTGATACAGTGGTCCATAAGCCTTGGGCGGCAGACGGGCAAACGTTTTCAGACCGGATCTGGACGAACAAACAGAAGCTAGTCAATGAATTGAACGCCACCATGGTACAGAATATCATCACCGGGGCTGATCCGCAGAAGACGATTGATGCACTGGCACGGAAGATGAATGTATCAAAACAGAACGCGGGCCGCTTGGTTATGACAGAACAGGCGGCTTTTTCCAATGCAGCGCAAAAGGATTGTTTTGCAGAACTTGGGGTGGAACAGTTTGAAATATTGGAAACATTAGATAGTTTTACATGCAGCCTTTGTGGTTCTATGGACGGGCAGCATTTCCCAATGAGTCAGTATGAAATTGGTGTGACAGCTCCGCCGTTCCATCCGAACTGCCGTGGGTGTACCTGCCCATACTTCGAAGATGATTTTGGAGTGCCGGGAGAACGTGCAGCGCGTGGTGAAGATGGAAAAACATATTATGTACCGGGCAATATGACATATGAAGAGTGGAAATCCTCTTTTGCAGATGGTAACAATGCAGCGAAAGACCGGTTGGGAATTATCACAAACAATAATAAAAGCAACCCGAACTATTATGATTTCAAGGGTAAAAATGTGGATACGGTCGAGTCGGAAATCTGCAAGTTCGACCATGAGGTTGGAGTTATATTTGACAATGGGAAAGCGGTAAATTGCCAGTTGGGAAATGAGAATACTATAGAATTTACGAAGTATCAGCTTAAAATGATGAAAGGAAAAGATATTACTCATAATCATCCATTGAGTACGCCGCCGTCCCCAGAAGATCTGTATCTGCTGGTAAATTATAAAGTCAAAAGTTTCAGAACCTGTGGGGAAAACGGTACATATGTGTTAGAATATAATGAACAGGTAGAAAAACTTCCAGATTTCAAGACATTTAGTGATACATATGACGAAATTATATATGAATTACAAGATAAATATTATGATGAAGTGAAACATGGAATGAAAAAAGAGGATGCGATCATATTACTTGGAGAGGCTGCTTGGGAAAGATTGTATGAACTATATAATGTCAAACCTAGATTTGAAAGGCGGTAATTGTCATGAGCAAATATAAACCATATGAAATAGATAGATATAAGCTGAATCTGTTTTGCGTATGTTTGAACTGCAGTAAATACAGAGGCTCAAGAAACGATTTTTCAAAATATTGTGATGCTTATCCCAAAAATCTTCCATCTGAAATTTGGAATGGAAAAAATGTAAAATGTCCGCATTTTGAAGAAAAGCAGGGGTGATAGTATGGTGAAACTTATAAAAACATTAGATGTTCAAAACGCATCATTGAATGTGATCACAGCTGGCAGACGATTTCCGCTTGCACAATTTGCTGGGAAAATAGAGATCACAGAGCACCAGAGTATGACACCTGTCCTTGGGAGAAGATGCAAAGGTGAAAAGAAAATCTATGCATCCTTTATTTTATGCCAGAATATTGAGTATCAGTCAGATGATACATTTAATACCGGAAAAGTATATGAAGCAGTCGGAGATGTGCAGGGAGAGAAGTCTTGTGAAAGATTGATCTTCTCAGGACTTCGCTTTGAAGATATGGATCCGTTGGAAGGAACAGTAACACTTGAAGTGACTGATTTGGAACTGATCCGGAAAATGATAGAAATGTAAAATTGAAAGTTACCACCAGTCAGAAATGATATGGTGGTATTTTCATACCCAAAATCAATAATAACAGGGCAACCGGAAATCTATGAACCGAACAGCGCAGAGGTGACGCTAAGTAAGTTTCTCCGGCAGTCCTGTTTTTATATTGTCCGAAAGCCTTATGACGTTTAAACTGCGGCAATTTGCCCTTATGCATGGCATCAAAACTGCATACTGCTGTGGAGACACCACGCTTAAAAACGGTGCAGGAAAGGAAACTATGGAATTTTTAAAAGACATTTTAGGCGAGGATCTCTATAAGCAGGTGTCTGATACCGTCAATGCCTATAACGGAAAGCCGGAGAATAAGGAGAAGCAGGTGAAAATCGCAGACCTTGGATCTGGTCAGTATGTTGACAAAGGTAAGTATGATACCGCCGTGGCAGAAAAAGAGAATCTTGCCGGTCAGATTAAAACGCTTAATACCACAATCGGGGATCTGAAAAAGAACAATGCAGACAATGAGACATTACAGAACACCATTGCGGATCTGCAGACGAAGTTAAAAGATCAGCAGACAGCCAATGACCGGATCTCAAAGACCTATGCGCTGAAAGATTCCCTCACAAAGCAGGGCGTACTTGATCCGGATTATCTGATCTACAAAGCTGGTGGACTTGACAAGTTCACATTTGACAAAGAGGGTAAGCCGGTCGGCGTAGAGGAAGAAGTAAAGCCGTACAAAGAAGATAAGACAATGGCACATCTGTTCAAACAGGAACAGCCGAAGCCACCGTATCATCCACAGGGTGGCTTCGGCGGCGCAGGAACTGCGAACCCATTTGCAAAAGAGACGTTCAATCTGACCAAACAGGGTGAACTTTTAAAATCCAATCCGGAGCAGGCAAAGGCACTGGCCGCAGCCGCCGGAGTAACATTATAACAGTATGAAAGGAAGATGATTTATGGCAATTACAAAAATTGCAGACGTGATCGTACCGGAGCTTTTTAACCGGTATGTAATCAACAGAACAATGGAGCTGTCCGCGTTTTTCCAGTCGGGGATCGTGGTAAACAGCCCGGAATTTGATATGCTTGCATCCGAAGCGGCAAGAACACACAACATGCCGTTTTTTGAAGATTTACATGGAGAATCCGAGCCAACGCTTGAGGATGTAGAAATGACACCGGCGAAGATCGGTTCAAACAAAGATGTATCCACCACAATCCTTCGTCAGAAGATGTGGGCAGCAACGAATCTGTCCGCAGCACTTGCCGGAGCGGATCCGATGAAAGCGATCGGTGATCTGGTGGCACAGTACTGGGCGCGCGATATGCAGAAAGAATTGATTGCGATTCTTGCGGGGGTGTTTGGAACCACCACGGCAGATCCAAGCGGAACACCGAAAGCAGAGACCAGAATGGCGGATCATATTCTCGATCTGTCCACAGGAAAGACAGATGCAACAAAGCAGATCAGCGCATCCGCATTTATTGACGCGTGTCAGATGCTTGGAGATGCACAGGCACAGCTTACTGGTGTGGCGATGCACTCTGCAACAAAGTCTTATCTGAAAAAGTTGAATCTGATCGAGACCGAGCGTGATTCTACCGACGTGGAATTTGATACTTACCAGGGAAGACGTGTGACCGTGGATGATGGCTGCCCGGTTGCAGATGGAGTATACACAACATATCTTTTTGGCAATGGAGCGGTTGCCTATGGTAATGGTTCTCCGGTCGGTCATGTAGCTACTGAGACGGATCGTGACAAGAAGACAGGTGGCGGTGTGGATTATCTGATTAACCGTAAAGCGTTTATCCTGCATCCGAGAGGAATTGCATACACTGGTGCAAAACGTGAGCATGTGGAAACTCCAACTAGGGCAGAACTTGCAATGGCAGAGAACTGGAAGCCGGTATATGAGCCGAAGCAGCTTAGAATCGTGGCTATCAAACACAAGATCGGGTAAGCCTATGGATCTGGCAAAGTTAAAGGCACTTCTTGGAATTGAGGATGATTCCAAGGATGTGATTCTTGAATTTGTCATTGCGGACGTAGAGGAGACCATAAAGAACTATTGTCATGTGGAGGAAATGCCGAAAGGACTGGTGAACACCGGATACCGTATGGCGATGGATCTGTACCGGAATGAGAATATTGGAAGCGAGACGGCAGCAGTTGGAGCGGTTTCTTCCATTTCTGAGGGAGATACCTCTACATCTTTCCAGCAGTATGTAGATGCTAATTTCAAAGACACAGTGCTGAAAAATTATAAGTCCTCACTAAACAGATACAGGAAGGTGGCGTGGAAATGATCGCGGATGCAATCAAGCAGGCACAGGCACTTGCAAGGAAAGTCCAGGAAGCCACATATGATGGCAGATGTACGGTTATGGAGCATCAGAAATTGAAAGATCCAAAAACCAGAATTACAACGGAAAAAGATGTTGTGGTATTGGAAGATGAACCATGCCGCTTATCATATTCCAGTGTTAGTGCAGTGGATCAGACGGAATCAGCAGCAAAGACGGCACAGGTCACAAAGCTGTTTTTATCTCCGGACGTGCAGATCAAGCCGGGAGCAAAGATTACAGTAACACAGGCTGGTGTGACACAAAACTATAAATGCGGCAGTGTGGCAGCAGTATATCCGACGCATCAGGAGATTGTGTTGCAATTATCAGAGAGGTATGCATGATGGGAATGGGAAGCGTGGATATGCGAGAGTTGGTAAAGCTTCAGGAGAATCTTAAAAAACTGGAGGATGAAGCAAAACGGCAGCAGTTCTGTGAAGCTTGTGCCAAAGAGCTTGCTGCCAGATTACTCAGATATGTTATTAAGCGAACTCCGGTAGGCAATTATTCAGGTATTTCTTATACTTGTGAAACAGGAATTATCCATAAAGGAAATAAAGTTGCAGGAAAGCAAGGCGGTACATTGCGAAGAGGATGGACTGCTGGAAGTAAGAACGTGAAGCAGGCCATTGATGGTCTTAAAATTACAAAAAGTGGTGATGAATATACAATTGAAATTACGAATCCGGTTGAATATGCTTCTTATGTTGAGTATGGACATGTAACCACAAATCGTAAAGGATGGGTGCGAGGGCATTTTATGATGACAATCTCCGAAAACGAGATTCGTAAAATCGCCCCACAATTGCTTGAAAAGAGGTTTGCAGAGTTCTTTGGAGGTGCATTTAATGCTTAACAACGTGATAGCCGGGATAGCAATTGCCCTAAACGAAGAGTTTGGGGATGATTACGAAATTTATACAGAGGAAATAAAGCAGGACTTGAAAGAGCCTTGCTTTTTTATTACCCTCTTAAATCCATCCAAGACAGATTTCCCATCCAAACGGTATTTGATGGACAATCCATTTTGTATACAATATTTCCCGGAATCTGTGGACAATCCGAATAGTGAATGCCGTGATGTAGCTGATCGTATGTTATGGGCGTTGGAGAATATTACGCCTTTGGATGCAGATAGACCGGTACGAGGGACGGATATGCATCATGAGATTACAGACGGAGTGCTGAATTTCTTTGTAAATTACAATTATTTCGTCCGCAAGGTAGAGACTCCGGCTCCTCTTATGGAAACTATGACAACAATATTACATTTGAAAGGATAGGTGCGATATGGGTGAAACAAATACAGAAGTAAAACCACAGGTATTTGCGGATGTATTTACAAAGCAGCAGCTGGCAGAATCCAAACGCTATAAGAAAAAGCGGGATCTGTTGGAGGCGTTGTTGGAAAACGGAAAGACATATAAGATCGCGCAGGTGGATAAGATCATCGGCGATTATCTGAAGAAAGAGGTGAGATAAATGCCATTTGGCGGAGGAACATGGGTAACCCAGAACAAAGTAATCCCGGGTGCGTATATCAATGTCGTGAGCGCAGGGATTGCATCCGCGGCACTGTCGGACCGCGGTATTGCAACAATGCCGCTGGAACTTGACTGGGGACCAGAAGATAAAATTTTTAAGGTTACCACAGGGGATATGCAGAAGTATTCGAAAAAGATCTTCGGATATGGATATACTGATAAAAAAATGAAAGGTCTGAGGGATCTGTTTGCCGGGGGGACTTTGGTACTGTATGCATACCGGTTAAACGGCGGTGGGGTAAAAGCGGCTAATGACTATGCTACGGCAAAGTACACCGGTATCCGTGGAAATGATATCAAGATCTCCATCGCAAAGGATATAGATGATCCGGATTCATGGAATGTAACAACATATCTTGATACATCCCGTATTGAGGTGCAGAATGTCAAGAAAGCGGCTGATCTGAAAGACAATGATTATGTTTCTTTTAAAACAGAATCCATGGAACTTGCAGCAGTTGCATCCGCGGCACTGACTGGTGGAACGAATGGTACGGTTGATGGTGATGCGCATGCGAAGTATCTTGAAAAGGCAGAAGCTTATGGATTCAATACCATGGGCGTTGTGATTACTGACGAGGTAACTAAGAAGCTGTATGTGGCATATGTAAAGCGTATGCGTGATGAGGTTGGCAAGAAGTTCCAGCTTGTACTTTATAAGTCGGATGCTGACTATATGGGTGTTATTTCCACACCAAACAAAACAACAGATGAAGGATGGCCTGAAGCATCTACAGTATACTGGCTGACAGGGGTGGAGTGTGCCACAGCGGTAAACAAATCCTGCGAGGGCAAAGTGTACGATGGTGAATTTGCCATTGAGCCGATCGACAATGATCTGGAGGATTATATCAAAAAGGGACAGCTTGTATTTGACAGAAATGATGATGAAATTGAAATCCTCAGTGATATCAATACACATGTGACGGTTACAGAGGAATGTAACGAGTTCTTCTGCGATAATCAGACGGTCCGTGTTGCGGATCAGTTAGCAAATGATGACGCGCTGCTCTTTAAAACAAGATTCCGTGGAAAGTTTCCGAATGATGCCCCTGGGCGGAACAGCCTGAAAAGTGGACTGTGTGAGATTCGGGAAAAATTACAGAATTTACGTGCAATTGAAAATTTCAAGCGTGATTTTGTATCTGTGATGCGGGGCGAAACAAAGAAATCTGTAGTTGTCGAGAATGCTGTTGAGGTGGTAAACACCATGAGTATTATGTACATGACTACAGTGGTGAAATAGGAAGAGGTGAGGTAAATGTCTAATGTAATGTTGGCAAAGGATTCCATTTCTGCAGCTCTTGCCCAGTGTTATGTCACGATTGGAGAGCGGAGATATAACCTTATGACAGCGATTAAGATGGAAGCGAAATTCAAAAAAAATAAGGTGAAAATTCCTTCGCTTGGAAAAACCGGTAAAGGAAATAAATCCGTATCGTGGGAAGGAACTGGTTCTTGCACGATGCATTACAATACCAGTATTTTTCGCGAAATGATGCTTAATTTCAAAGATACCGGAGATGATGTGTATTTTGAAATGGAGATTACAAATGATGATCCATCGAGTGATGCAGGATCGCAGACCATTACCCTGTTGCAGTGTAATATTGATGGAGGCATTCTTGCAAAGTTCGATGCTTCATCAGATTCTTATCTTGATGAGGATGTCGAATTCACATTCGATGATTTCGATATGCCAAAGAAATTTGAGGAACTTATTGGATTAGCAGCGTAATATATTCCCCTTGTGCATTGCATGAGGGGATTTTTATATGGAAAGAAAAGGAGATAACATATGTCAAATTTAAGTAGATTTTTAGCAAAAAACAAAATCAAGAGAGAGAACGGGAAGTATGCACCATCGAAAGCTTTTGTGGACGAAAATGGCAATCCTTTGGAGTTTGAGTTCCGCCCGATTACATCAAAACGAAACGAAGCAATTCGTGAGAGCCATACCAAAGAAGTTCCGGTGACCGGTAAACCAAATATGTTCCGTCCAAAACTGGATACGTCAGCATACATCAATAATTTAATTACGGAAAGCATTGTTGATCCAGATCTTTACAATAAGGAACTGCAGGATTCCTATGGAGTAAAAACACCGGGAGAACTTTTGTATGCAATGATTGACAATCCGGGAGAATATCAGGATCTTTCTGCATGGGTTCAGAATTTTCAGGGATTTGACACTTTAGAGGATAAGACTAAACAGGCAAAAAACTAATTAAGGAAGGGGATGCGGAAGCAAACTATGCATATTATGCATTGCACAAGCTCCACATTCTCCCTTCCCAATGGGTTGCTTTAGAAGAGGAGGAGAAGGCTTTTATTATTGCCTGTATAGATATAAGAATTGAAGCGGAAAAGGAAGAGGCAAAGAAAATAGCGAAGGAAGCAGAAGGGCGGTGATGATATGGCTACAATTACAACGGGAATACAGTTGGCAGACAATTTTAGCGCCCCTCTTATGCATATCATCAGTTCTGTGAATATGGCAATTTCTTCGATTTATGATATGGATCAGGCAATGAATGCTGGTGTGAATACGGCATCTTTGGAAGCTGCCCGGAATGAAATTGCACAGGCAACTGTAGCTGCGGAAGAATTCAATCAAACAATGCAACAGGCGAGTAGTCCGATCAATGATAATATTCGAAGGCAGGAACAATTTAATCAGTCATTACAAAACGGTGCAAGTGAATCATCGAATTTAGTTTCGGCAATTAAACGAATGGCAGGGGCGTACCTGAGTATTCAGACGGCTGGAAAAATTTTGGAGATGTCGGATGAGATCACACAGACTACATCCAGATTAAATATGATGAATGACGGATTGCAGAGTACGGCCGATTTGTACAACATGGTTTATGTGGCTGCAAACGATGTCAGAGGATCATTAGGAGATATGGCGAGTGTGGTTGCTCGATTTGGTAATAATGCGAAAGATGCATTTAGTTCCAGTGCAGAAGTTGTCCAGTTCGCAAATTTAGTCCAAAAGCAGATGACAATTGCGGGAGCGTCTACGCAGGAAGCAGCAAATGCAGAATTGCAGTTATCACAGGCGTTAGGATCTGGTGTGCTGCGTGGAGATGAGTTGAACAGTATTTTTGAACAGGCACCGAATCTGATTCAGAATATTGCAGATTATCTTGATGTCCCGATAGGTAAGATTCGAAGTATGGCACAAGATGGGGAACTGTCGGCAGATGTTGTGAAACAAGCAGTATTTGCGGCAACAGATGAGATAAATGCTAATTTTGAATCTATGCCTATGACATGGGGGCAAATGTGGACGGTATTTCAAAATAATGCCACTATGGCATTTCAGCCGGTTCTACAGAGACTTAATGATCTTGCAAATACAGATGGCTTCCAAACGTTTACAACGAATGCAATAAATGACCTTGCAGTGGTAGCCGGTGTGGTTCTTGATATATTTGAAGGAATTGGATCAGTAGGAACTTTTGTATCAGACAACTGGCAAATTATAGGCCCTATTGTTGAAGGCGTGGCAGCGGCGCTTACTGTTTATTATGGATGGCAATTGCTTTCCACAAGTGCAACAAAAGCAGCTGCTGCAGCACAATGGATATATAATGCTGCAATGAATGCAAACCCTGCAGCGATAGTGGCCATATCAATAGGTGCACTTATAGTTCTAATTGGAATACTGGCAAATAAATTTACCGGAACAGGGCATATTGCGCAGTCAGTTTTCGGAATGATAACTGGTGGAATCAATGTTGTTATCCAGTATTTTAAAAATTGGGGATTAACAGTTGCAGATATTTTCATTGGAATATGGAACGCAGGGGGAGCATGTGCAACCAATGTTGAAATTGCTTTTCACAATGCGATCAGTCATGTACAGGCACTCTGGTACAACATGCTGTCTACAGCACTTACGGTAGTATCTGGCATTTGTTCGGCATTGAATAAACTTCCTTTTGTAGACTTTGACTATTCTGGAATTACGGGGGCAGCAGATAATTATGCATCAAAAGCGGCAGCAGCTGCCGGGAATACAAAAGATTATGCCAGCGTGCCGGCTGCATTTAGTAAAGGAGTAAAAACGTATGACACTTACCAGAAAGGATGGGTCAACGATGCATATACTGCAGGGGCGGCATGGGGAGATGGTGTAACCAGTAAAATAAAGAATACCTTATCTTCAAAGGCTACCAATATTCCAAATGCGAATAATTATCCAAATGCGCTTGCGTCCAGTAACGTAGCAACAGCGGCAAATACGGCAGACACTGCAAAGAATACAGCTAAAACAGCCAATACACTATCCGCATCCAGTGAAGATCTGAAGTATTTAAGAGATATCGCTGATCGCGAGTACGTGAATAAATTTACAACAGCACAGATCAAGGTTGAGATGATCAACCACAACAACGTAAATAATGACATGGATTTAGATGGAATGGCAGAGCATTTGCGTAGCAAAATTGAGGAAGAAATGAATGCAGCAGCGGAAGGAGAACACTAAAGATGTATGAATTATATATTGATGGGGTTCTTTTTCCGGTGACCCCAGGATCTCTTAACATCAAGACCAATAACAAAAATAAGACCATAACTCTCATAAATGAGGGAGAGGTTAACTACATTAAGTCTCCGGGATTGTCTGATATTACAATCCCGGAGCTTTTATTGCAATCCATAAATATCCTTTTTCACAAGAAAAAGCAAAAGTGGGGGCTGCATATTATCTTTCCAAATTAGAAAAATGGAAAAATCAGAAGAAACCAGTCACGCTAAAGTTTAATCGTTACAAAGTATCAGATAAACATCTTATCGAAGATATCATAATGGATGTGACTATTGAAGATTATGAGATCATGGAAGATGCAGATAAATACGGATCAGATGTGTGTGTAAAGCTTAACTTGAAAGAATACCGTCACTGGGGAGCAAAGAAACTTGTACCGAAAAACAAAAAGACAAAGTCCGGAAAAAAGAAAACGATTGTTACGGTTAAAAAACAACGGAAGAAAACGAAAGCTATAGCCAAAAGCTACAAGATAAAATCTGGTGACACGCTTATGAAAATTGCGAAGAAACAGATGAACAATGCATCTGCATGGAAGAAACTCTATCAGTTAAACCAGAAAACGATTGAAAATGCAGCTCGTAAGCATGGACGAAAATCATCATCGAATGGTCATTATTTGTATGCAGGAACGGTATTGAAACTTCCGGGAGGTGGTAGCTGATGAAAGATATCGTTGATGTAGCGATTGGCGAGATCGGGTACCGGGAGCAGGGAAGCAATAAAACCAAATATGGAGTATATACAGGAACGAATGGTGCTGCATGGTGCCATTCGTTTGTTTCATGGTGTGCGCATGAAGCCGGGGTATCTACTTCCATTGTTCCGAAAACGGCATCCGTAGCTTATGGTATGCAGTGGTATCAAAAGAAAGGACAGTTTAGGTATAAAGGGAAGTACACGCCAAAGAGAGGGGATATTGTTTATTTTAAAACTGGCCGAAGCCATGTGGGTATTGTTGAGAGCGTTAGCGGTGGTCAGTTACATACTATTGAAGGAAATACATCCGATAAGGTAGCGCGGCGGACATATTCTTTGAATAATGCTACAATTACCGGTTATGGCACGCCAAAATATGCAAATACTGGAAATAATTCATCCGGTTTTGGTGAAAAAAAGGATTCCAAGAAAGAATTGCAATATCTGCAGAAAATATTATCGCGTCATGAGGCAAAAGAGGAAACCATAAAAGCCGATGAAGCAGAAACGGGAAAAATACCGAATGGCAATGTAATGATTACTGTAAATAATGGGAAAAAGAAATTTACAGTACCAGTGGAAGATGGAGCAAAGGTTGTATGGGAAAGAGACAGCACACCCGGCAAATTTACTTTTACAGCAAAAGTTGAAAAAGGATTTTTCATAGGTATGGGAAATGAAGTTCTTGTTACTGTGGACAGCAAGAAGTTTTTCTATGGCTTTGTATTTACAAAAGAAGTCAAGAAGGACGGGATGGCATCGTATACCGTATATGATCAGCTTAGGTATCTGAAAAACAAAGATACAATTGTGTACAAAAAGAAAACAGCAGATGAAGTAATTCGGATTATTGCAAAGCGCTTCCTGTTAAAATGCGGCACACTGGCAAAGACAGGGTGGCGCAGATCAGCGGTTGAGGACAATACGGCATTATTCGATATGATTCAAAACGCGTTGGATGATACTTTAATGGTAAAAGGAAAGACGTATGTTTTTTATGATAATATTGGAAAATTGTGCCTGACTGATGTGGCAAAGATGAAGGTAAATACCTGCCTGGTAGATGCGGAAACAGGGGAAGATTATTCCTACAAAACAACGATTGATACGGATGTGTATAACCAGATCCAGCTGATCTATAAGAAAAAGAAATCCAGTAAGAAGAAAAAAGGAAGTACAAAGACATCAACAAGTCAAAATACCGGAACCAGTTATGGAATTTATCTGGTACGTGACAATAAGAAAATCGCAAAATGGGGAACGTTGCAGTTTACGGATGAGATCAATAGTCCGGATATTGGAAAGCTGAAAGCACAGGCATTATTGAAATTGTATAGCCATGAGAAGCGTACACTTACCATATCAGGCGTGATTGGAAACAGTAAAGTGCGTGGAGGATCGCTTGTGCCAGTCATACTTGATTTGGGAGATATGAAAATTGCAAATTATATGCTGGTAGAGAAGGTGACACACATATTTAAAAATCGTGAATATACGATGAACCTGGTAGTGTCTGGAGGTGATTTTAGTGAGTAGCGGAAATCTGGTGCAGTTAATCAAGAAGATTGCAATGGATGCGGTACGGGCTGCAAAGATGTGTGATTATGTGACCGGTGTGGTTACCAGCGAAGATCCTCTGAAAGTGAAAATTACAAACTCTTTTGAAATTGGGGAAGAATTTTTAATGGTGCCACAAAGTATGACGGATCATGAGGTTGAAGTAACAATCAAGAAAGAGTATGGATGGAAAACGAAAAACCGATCGGGCGGAACTGGTGATGACATTGTGTTGGAAAATGTAAAGATTATGATTCACAATGCCTTAAAAGCCGGGGATAAAGTGTTGATGATGCGCAAAAGCGGTGGTCAGGAGTTTGTGGTAATAGACAAGGTGGTGAAAGAATGATCCCGACAAATTATGATAATGACGATGAAGAGGATGATATGACCGGTTTTGAAGTGGAAAATGATCCGTCTCTTACATATGCAATGCAGATAGGAACCATTGAGAACGATTCAAGCATTTTTCTTGGCAAAGCAGACGGAGAAGAGGCAAACCGGCAGGCAATATTGAAAATCTTGAACACAGAGCGATATAAAAATGTAATTTATTCATGGGATTATGGAGTGGAGCTTCAGGATCTGAGGGGAAAGTCTCTATCTTATGTTATGTCAGAAGTGCCAAATCGGATTACGGATGCAATTACTGCAGATGATCGTTTTGAATCTTGTGAAGATTTTGAGATGGAACCGGTGGGAAAGAAAGCTCTGCACGTTACGTTCTCTGTAATTACGGCAGAAGGTGATAAAGTAAGTGGATTGGAAACGGAGGTGGAATATTAGTGTTTGAAAACAAAGACTTTGACTCTATCATGGAAGAAATGCTTGCATCCGTAAGCGATAAGCTGGACAAGCGCGAGGGATCGATAATTTATGATGCAATAGCACCGATTGCCATGGAATTGGCGCAGACGTATATCGATATGGATATGATTGTGAATGAGGTATATGCAGATACAGCCTCCTACTATTATTTGATCAAGCGTGCAGCTGAAAACGGAGTATATCCCAAAGAAGAGACCAATGCGGTATGCAAGATGGTTGTAAGTCCGTCCGATACAGCCATAGCGATCGGGGACCGGTTTAACCTTGGTGATCTGAACTATGAGGTAACATCTGTAATGGATGCAGCAACCGGAGAGTATCAGGTAACATGTGAGACTGCCGGTATTGTTGGAAATCAGCAGTTGGGATCATTGCTTACGATTGAAACAAAGAATGATCTGAATGATATGGAAACAGCGGAATTGACCGAAGTCTTGATCCCCGGCGAGGATGAGGAAGATGTGGAAGATTTCCGTGAACGTTATTACGAGGGATTTTCCAATACAAGCTTCTGTGGCAATAATCCGGATTATAAGGAGCGTGTATCGGCTATTGATGGAGTTGGTGCATGCAAAGTTATCCGGATGTGGGAAAAAGGATATGATCCGGTAAAGTTTATTCCTGTTGCTGCAGTTACGGAGTGGATTGGAAAGCAGTCTGCGGAAACCGTTGGGGCCGAAGTATTTGCATGGCTGAAAGCGGTACATGATGCGGCAAAGGATAAATTACTGACAGTGGGTGGAACTGTTCGGGTGTATATCATATCATCGGAATACAAAGCACCATCCGCCACGTTGGTACAAAAAGTGCAGAATGATGTTGACCCGGATGATAAGACCGGGGAGGGATATGGGCTGGCACCTATCGGACATGTGGTAAAGGTTATGGGAGTGAAAGAAGTTCCTGTTGCTGTGACAGTTACTGCGGTTTATAAGAACGGATATTCATTTGAATCCTTGAAAGCCGATATGCAGTCGACAATAGATGGGTATTTTACAGAACTTTCTGCTGATTGGAGTAATGAAGATAACCTGGTGGTGCGTAAGAGCCAGATTGAATCCCGGTTATTATTGATTGATGGAATATTGGATATTACAGATGTGAAACTAAATGGTGCATCTGAAAATGTAACATTGGATGAGGATGCAATTCCGGTAAGGGGTGATGTAAGTGGCTAAAAAAATGATTGATTATCTGCCACCTTTTATGCAGCAGTTTGAAGAAATGAAGCAATTGATGCAGAGCGAGGATAAGCAGGTGGCGGCCATTAACATGGATACCACTAAAATATTACGAAATGCATTCATAGAGACTTCAGATGTAGAAGGCATCGAGCGGTTCGAAAGAATCTTACATATCATTCCGGGTGCTGGTGAAAATTTGGAACTCCGCCGGTCGCGTGTGTCGCTGCGGTGGAATGAACGGATACCGTATACGCATCCGACACTTGTAAAATGTTTAAATGCCAGCTTAGGAGAAAACAATTATGATCTGTATTCAGATGAGGAGCATTATTACATACTCGTGCATCTGAAATTGAATGTAGCGGATCGTGTCGGAGTTGTTGAAGAATTGATCCGGCGCATGTCACCAGAGGATATATGCTACAAAGTTCTTCTTATTTATAATACACATGTAGTTTTGCACAAATTTACGCATGCACAGTTACATAACTATACACACAGACAGTTGAGAGAGGAGGTTCTGTCATGACAAAGACAAAGTATTATGATCTGCAGATGGATGATCCGCAGGACGATTATGATGTGGAAGTCGTGAATGCCAATCTGAAAAAGATTGATGAGCAGATGAAAACAAGAGAAAATGCAACGGATGCATTACAGGAGCCGGAGTTTACAGTGGCAGATAAGAGGGAAAATATTGCGTCCAAGGAAAAAATGCCAAAGATCTTGGGGAAGATTGCTAAATTCTTTACGGATTTAAAGACGGTCGCATTTTCCGGAAAATATAGTGATCTGGATGGCAAGCCAGCAATAGTGAACAATAACACTGCAACAGAAGCCGGAAGTGCCCTTGATGCACGGCAGGCAAATCCGACCATAGAGGGAACGATGGCAAATCAGATATCGCAATTAAACAGTGATTTAAAATACAGTATCGAATCAAAATGTCCAATGCAAATATTTGAATTTGTTAAATCTGATGAAAATGAGGCTTTCGAACAACTTTTTGGTACTCTTCAAGCTGGAATTCCAGTTATCGCATCATTTTTTTGCGACGGGTATTGGTTCGTATATGGATATATTTATGGTGGTAATAGAGGGTATGGGTTTTTACATGGAAATCGCTGGGACGGGAAAATACACGAACTTATATGCAACAATGGATCGTTTATTCATAATGTTAAAGAACGCTAAAGCTTTTTATTCCAACCACAATAACACTCATATTTTGTGAACTTCCATTGGTAAGGGTATATATCCCTTTAGTCGATTTTTTCGAATTTTCTGCGGAGTATTGTATAGTCATACCAGTATTCTCGGCAGTATTGATATATGATATTCGACTTCTCACGTTATCTGACTGATAGCCAATCGTAGTTGCAATGCCAAATTTTCCACCAAGAGTTCCGGTGAAAAAAATAAAGCATTTCAGACAAGGAATTTCAATACTGCTATTTGGTGGAATGCTATATGTCTTAGCTTTCATAGGGCTATTTTCAAAATTTATGTGGCTGTTTAAATAGGATAAATCACTGTTTAAAGAAAAGTGACAAAAATTTTGCGCAATTATAGTCGGTTAGACTTGAAAATTGGTACAAACACAGCCTGAATGGGCGGTAAAATTAAAATATGAAGAATCAGAAAGGGGGACAGATCATGGATGAACTTGATATTGAGCGTAGACTCACCAAGACAGAGGAACGTGCGCGCTCCAACACGCATAGACTCGATAAGTTGGAACCAATCGTTGAGGAAATACATACAATGTCAAAGACGATGGTACAGTTGGCGGGATCAGTCAAACATCTTAATGAAAATGTGTGTACACTCGACAGAAAAATTGACAGCATGGATGCGCGTGTGGATGTCATGGAGCGGGCACCAGCTGAAGATGTGAAAAAATATAAGACAACTGTTGTAACTGCGATCATAAGTACCATATCTGGGGCATGTGCAACTGGATTGATAGCGATGATTGTTCAAAATGTTAGATAGGAAAGTGAGGATTTTATATGGATTTTTTAGCAGAGTATATGATACCGGTAATCGTAGGCATTTGCCTTTGCGCTGGTTATGTAATCAAAAAATGGATTAAGGATATGGATAACAAATATATTCCTACTGTTTGTGCACTTCTTGGTTTGTTCCTTGCTATTTGGATGAATGGATGGAGCATTACACCGGCAATTGTGCTGAGTGGCTTATTTAGTGGATTGGCAAGCACAGGATTGCATCAGCTATTTAAGCAGTATATTGAGAAAGGAGTAAAAAAAGAATGAAAATTAACGTACATGCCGGGCATAACCCGGATGGAAAGATCGCCTGCGGTGCTGTTGGACTCATCAAGGAGTCCACAGAGGCACGCAAGGTCAAGAAAGAAGTGATCCGGCTCCTTAGAAAGAAAGGACACAAGGTGTATGATTGCACCTGTATCAATGGGACAAGCCAGACGGATGTCCTGAAGCGGATCGTAACAAAGTGCAACCAGCACAAGGTTGATCTGGATATTTCGATCCACTTTAATTCCGGAGTAGCGGATAAAAAAGGAAATGGCAAGACCACGGGAACGGAGGTTTGGGTATACAGTCAGACAAGCTCTGCAAAACCAACAGCAGAGAGAGTTGTAAAAGAGATCGCAGCTCTTGGATTTCATAACCGTGGAGTAAAAGATCGCAAGGATCTGTATGTGCTACGCCGAACCAATTCTCCGGCCATGTTGGTGGAATGTTGTTTTGTCGATGACAAGGACGATGTGGAGCTGTATGATGCTAAAAAGATGGCAGCAGCTATTGTTGACGGAATTTTGGCAAAATCAGAAAAGAAATAATAGATTATAGGGTATTGCAATACGGACCACCGTACTGACTTATAATAAAAGATGCCATCTTAGCATTTGGTGTTGAAATGGAAATCGGATATTGCAGTCTTTTTTCATAATTCCACATAGCTTATTTCACTCCTTCCCATGGCATTGGACCGTCATTCCAGTCCCAGTCCTCCAGCGGCTGGCTGCCAAATGCGGACAACGGTTCGAAACGTTCCTCGTATGTCTTTTTAGCTGAATTGTATAATTCGTTGCACTGATTGTAATAAGAGAGTGCCTGTGCGTCATCCGGATGGGTGTCCAGATAAAGAAGCATATCATAGGCACAAAAGCCCAGTGCCATAACCCAGCGGTACAATTCCGACCGGTTCATTGGCTGAGAAGATGGTCTTGTCATCGCCGCCGCCCTCCCTGCATCATATTCATATTGCATTTTCCGGTAAATGGTTTATCCAGTTCCGGAAAAATTGTGCCTGCGGCAAGCCCGCGCATAGGATCGTAGGTTTTGCCGAATGTCTGCCAGGGAACGTAGCACATGCCAGGTACCTGATGGCTGCCATTGTCTGTTTCCGGCATAGTATTAATAGTTGCATTCATGGATTTCTTTTTCCTTTCTGATCAGCATATACTGTATGATATGTTTCGTTTGCGTTATGTGTGTATTTGTTATATAATAAAACACATGACAGAATAAGGAGAGAAACGCGATGAGTAAAGTAAGAACAAGATTTGCACCAAGTCCGACAGGAAGAATGCATGTGGGAAATCTTCGTACGGCATTGTATGCATACCTCGTAGCAAAGCATGAGGGCGGAGATTTCATCTTAAGAATAGAAGATACCGATCAGGAGCGTTATGTGGAAGGCGCTGTAGATATTATTTACCGCACCCTGCAGAAAACAGGCCTGATCCATGACGAGGGACCGGACAAGGATGGCGGCTGTGGACCATATGTACAGAGTGAGCGCCAGGCACAGGGCATTTATTTAAAATATGCCAAAGAGCTGATCGATAAAGGCGAGGCCTATTATTGTTTCTGTGACAAGGAACGCTTAGAGGGACTCAAAAAAGTAGTTGCAGGAAAAGAAATTCATGTATATGACAAGCACTGTCTGCATCTTTCCAAGGAAGAAGTAGAAGAAAAACTTGCCGCAGGCGTACCGTATGTCATCCGCCAGAATAACCCGACGGAGGGAACGACAACGTTCGAGGATGAGATTTACGGGGATATTACCGTTGACAATGCGGAGCTGGACGATATGATTCTGATCAAGTCCGATGGATATCCGACTTACAATTTTGCAAATGTGGTAGATGATCATCTGATGGGAATTACCCATGTTGTCCGTGGAAACGAGTATCTTTCCTCTTCCCCGAAGTACAATCGTCTGTATGAGGCATTTGGCTGGGAAGTACCGGTATATATCCATTGTCCGCTGATTACGGATGAAAATCATCAGAAGCTGTCAAAACGATGCGGACATTCTTCGTTTGAAGATCTGGTAGAGCAGGGATTTCTGACAGAGGCGATCGTGAACTTTGTTGCATTGCTTGGATGGAGCCCGGCAGATAACCAGGAGATCATGACACTCGAAGAACTGGTAGAAAAGTTTGATTACCATCATATGAATAAATCACCGGCAGTCTTTGACTATACCAAGTTAAAATGGATGAACGGGGAATACATCAAAAAAATGGACTTTGACAAGTTCTACGAGATGGCACTTCCGTATATCAAAGAAGTGATCACCAAAGATTATGATCTGAAGAAGATTGCACATATGGTACAGACCCGTATCGAGATCTTCCCGGATATCAGGGATCACATTGATTTCTTTGAGGAACTTCCGGAATATGATGTGGCAATGTACACGCACAAGAAAATGAAGACAAATGCACAGACTTCTCTTGAAGTGTTGCAGGAGATCCTTCCGGTCTTAGAGGCTCAGGAAGATTACAGCAACGATGCATTGTATCAGACACTTCTTAAGTATGTAGAGCAGAAAGGCTGCAAGAACGGATATGTTATGTGGCCGATCCGTACGGCAGTATCCGGCAAGCAGATGACACCGGGCGGTGCCACCGAGCTTATGGAGGTTCTTGGAAAAGAAGAGTCTCTTGCCCGTATCCGTAAAGGAATCGAGCTCCTTTCTCAGGCACAGTAGAACATTCTCACGGGAGAACGAATGAACTATAATAAATCCCAGCAGCAGGCCATCCGCCATAAGGATGGCCCGATGCTTGTTCTGGCAGGTCCCGGTTCCGGGAAAACTGCGGTAATTACCCAAAGAACGAAACAGTTAATTGAATATGAGAACATAGATCCGTCCAATATTCTTGTGATTACATTTACGCGAGCGGCGGCACAGGAGATGAAGCAGCGTTTTCTTGCAGCGACAGGAGAAGAGAGAACGAAAGTGACCTTCGGTACGTTCCACGCCATATTTTTCATGGTGTTGAAGCTGGCGTATCATTTTGATTCCGGAAATATTATATCGGAGGAGCAGCGATATCAGTTTATGCGGGAGATTCTGTCTTATCATCATCTGGAATACCGGGATGAAGGGGAATTTATCGGGGATGTTTTAACGGAGATCAGCCGTGTGAAAAATGAGCAGATTCCGCTGGAACATTTTTATTCTTCCAGCTGTGGGGAGGAGGTTTTCCGGAAGATTTACCGGGAATATGATGAGCGGCTCAAAAGGAACCGCCTGATTGATTTTGATGATATGCTGACATACACATATGAGTTGTTTTCCCAGCGGAAGGATATTCTTTCGGCATGGCAGAAAAAGTACCGTTATATTCTGATTGATGAGTTTCAGGATATCAATCTGATCCAGTGGAAGATCATGTGTATGCTTGCCGCACCGGAAAATAATCTCTTTGTAGTGGGAGATGATGACCAGTCCATCTATCGGTTCCGCGGTTCGAAGCCGGAAATTATGCTGGGATTTCAAAAGATATACCCGCAGGCAAAGATTGTGAATCTTGAAGTAAATTACCGGTGTGAGCCGCCGATTGTGGAGGCAGCTATGCGCCTGATCGCACACAATGAAGAACGTTTTCCGAAAAAGATCCGTGCCGGAAAATCCGGGAAACAGAAGGTGCGTTTTCAGTACTTTGAGGACTGCTATAAAGAGAATGCATTTTTGGCAGAAGATATCCGGCAGACTGTGCAAAATGGGGTTCCGCTTTCGGAAATCGCAGTACTGTTTCGGACAAACATGCAGCCGCGTGCCCTGATGGAATATATGGTTTCTGCCAATCTGGCATTTCAGACGAAAGACCGGATTCCGGATATCTATGAGCACTGGATTGCCCGTGATTTTTTCACTTATATCCGCATCGCACAGGGAAGTGACAGCAGAGCCGATTTCCTTTCTATTATGAACCGGCCGAAGCGGTATATCGGCAGGGACAGCCTGCCCGATGAAACGGTATGTTTTGATGAGTGGATGAAATTATACGAGGAGCAGCCGTGGATCGCGGAGCGGATCGAAAAGCTGTGGTATGATCTGAAACATTTGTCCCGTCTGAGCCCTTATGCGGCAATCAACTATATCCGGCGGGGAATCGGGTACGATGATTATCTGGCAGAGTATGCCGAATACCGGAATGCGAATAAAGAAGATTTTTATGAAGTGGCAGATGAAATCCTTGCGAGTGCCAAAGGGTACCGTACATTTGAGGAATGGTTTGCACATATAGAAGAATACCGGCAGGAGTTAAAGAGACTGGCGCAGGAAAAGCGCAGGAATCAGAATGCTGTGACATTTGCAACACTGCACAGCGCCAAGGGGCTGGAATTTACAAAAGTGTATCTGATTGACGTCAACGAGGGCGTAATGCCTTATAAGAAAGCAGTATTAAAGCAGGATGTCGAGGAAGAACGGCGTTTGTTTTATGTGGGAATGACCAGAGCAAAGGAATCCCTGACAATCTGTTCGGTAAAAAAAATGCGTGGCAAAGAGGTGGAACTGTCGCGTTTTATCAAAGAAGCCGGTAAAGAGCCGTAAAAAACCTGCATCGGGTATTCGATGCAGGTTTTTATAAAAGTTATTCCTCGTCTTCGAGTGCATTGAAGTAGTCATCATCGAGCATTTCATCGAAGCGGTCAGCAGCGGCTTCGTACTCGTCGTCATCCGTGATGCTGTCGATCTGTGGAATGCCATCCTCATCCTCCGCATAGCGGTAGAGATAAACGGTGCCTTCATCCGGATCAGAGCCGTCCGGATTGAGCGGCATCAGTGCAATGTAGTCCTGTTCATTTACGTCAAAAATGGTAAGGATTTTGCATTCTACTTCGCCTTCATCCAAATCAAGTGTTACACGAATATCGTCAATCTCATCCGGGGTAACGGGTGTTGCTTTTTCTTTATCTTCCATAAGATACCTCTTTTCTTAATCGTTTTTTGTGTCTTTTATCATTATAAGCGAGGAGTAAGGAGCTTGTCAATTCGAAAAAGTGATATACAAAGTTTTTTAAAAAGGGTATAATGAAAAACATGAAAATACGAGATACGAAAAAACGAACAGAGAATAAAAGGATCAGAGAAGGAGATTACGCAAAACCGGGAGTGACGATTCAGGGAGAATGGACCACTTTTACGTTTGATGCGGAAAAAGAGGACAGCTGTTTTGTGGTACTTAAGGATATACAGACCGAAAAAGAAGAAAAGATAGCTGTTCCGGCAGAATACTGCATGGGATCGGTGCGCTCTATCGCAGTGGCAGATCTGCATCTCGCACATCTGATTTACGATTTTGAGATCAATGGAAAAAAGGTAATGGACCCGTGCGCACACGCCATCATGGGGCGGCAGGTCTGGAATGACAGTTCACGCAGCCTGCAGCAGTATGAGGTGCATGGGGCATTTGATGTGCAGGAGTTTGACTGGGGGGAGGATGTATGTCCGGAAATACCGAGAGAACAGATGATTATGTACAAGCTGCATGTGCGTGGTTTTACGATGGATTCCGGTACCAGAAGTGTTCCGGGGACATTTCGTGCGCTTATGAACCGGATTCCCTATCTGAAGAAACTCGGTGTGACAACGATCGAACTTATGCCGGTATATGAGTTTGAGGAAATTGAACTGCCAAAGCAGCAGAAACTTCCGGAATATATCCGTTGGAAAGAAAAACAGACGGATCAGATCCGCCCGGCAGAAAAAATAAAAAAGGTTCCGCGCAAAGTGAATTACTGGGGATATGAGCCCGGAAATTATTTTGCGGTGAAGGCATCGTATGCTGCCGATCCGCTGCATGCTTCCCGGGAATTCAGAATGCTGATCCACCGTCTGCACGAAAACGGCATGGAATGTGTGATGGAGATGTATTTTCCGGAGAAAGTGAATCATAATCTGATTTTAGAAGCACTTCGTTACTGGGTGCGGGAATACCATGTGGACGGAATCCATCTGCTTGGGGAACATCTGCCCATTACGGCGATTGTGCAGGATGGCATGCTCAGCCGTACCAAGATCTTTTATGTGGATTTTGAGGAAAATGCATGTGCGGCAAGCCGGAAGTATCCGAATCTGTATATTTACAAAGAGGAGTATCAGTATCCGATCCGGCAGGTCTTAAACCATATCAATGGAAATATGCGTGATTTTGCCGATCAGCAGAGAAAACAGGGGGCTTTTTTAGGCTATATCAATTATATAGCAAGCAACAACGGGTTTACGCTTGCAGATCTGTTTATGTACAACGATAAACACAATGAGGAAAACGGAGAGCAGAATCTCGATGGGAGTTCCTGGAACTTCAGCAATAATTACGGCGTGGAGGGTCCGACCAGAAAGCGTTATATCAATGCGCTGCGGAAATTAAACTGGAGAAATGCGGTTCTTATGCTTATGCTGGCACAGGGCGTTCCCCTGTTGTGGAGCGGTGATGAGATGGGAAATTCCCAGAACGGAAATAATAACGCATATTGTCAGGATAATCCCACCGGCTGGGTGAACTGGAAGAATGAGAAGTCTCATCGCAGACAGATCGAATTTCTGCAGCAGGTAATTGCGTTTCGAAAAGAACATACCGTGCTTTCAAATCCGATGCCATTCCAGTTTTCGGATTATAAATCGCTGGGGTATCCGGATCTTTCCTATCACGGGACAAGTGCGTGGATGTTAGAACCGACACCGGATCATCTATGCCTGGGAATGCTTTATTGCGGGGCTTATGCCCAAAACGAAAAAGAGCCGGATGTCTATGTCGCCTATAATTTTCTTGCCGCGGCAACGGAACTGGCTTTGCCTAAACCGCGAAAAGGGAAAGAATGGGTTGTCTGTATTGACAGCGGAGAAGAGGATGCTGCGTTTTTGGACGCACCAAAGCCCGTAAGCGGAGGAAAAATCATTCTCCGGCCACAGACCATCTGTGTGCTGGAGAGCAGGGAGATGAAAAAACATGGGTAATGCATGGAAACATTTTTGCACAATTACACATCACAAAAATCTGGTGCTTGTCGGTTGCTTTAAGATCGGACTATACAGGCAGGGGCTGCTGCATGATCTTTCAAAGTATTCTCCGACGGAATTTCTGGTCGGTTGCAAATATTATCAGGGAACCATGAGTCCGAACAATGCAGAGCGGAAGGAAAAGGGGTATTCCCTGGCGTGGCTGCATCACAAAGGACGCAATAAACACCATCTCGAGTACTGGATTGATTATGATATTTCAAAAGAACCGGGGAAAGAACATTCGGGGATGGCAGGAATGAAAATGCCGGTGTGCTACGTGGCGGAAATGTTTGTTGACAGGATCAGTGCATCCAAAAACTACCAGAAAGACAAATACACGGACCGGAGTGCACTCGATTACTATATGCACGGCAGATCGCATTATCTGATCCATCCGGATACCGAGGCACTGATCCACTATCTTTTACTAATGCTGGCAGTGCGGGGGGAGAAGGAAACATTTGCATTTGTAAAGAATGAGGTACTGAAAGGAAACGTTCCTTATGAGAGGGAAAGCCTGCTCCGGCGCATACAGGAACTGGCACCGGAAGAAAAAATATAAAAGGGAAAAGCACAGAATGCCTTCTGCTGACATAGAATATTAGAAAGCTGTTGGAAAAGGTGCTGTGTGAAAACATTTTTGGTTCCCCTGACACCGGAAGAGGAAACAGACTGTCTGTGCAGATTAAAAAATGGCGAGCAAGGGGCAAAGGAAGAACTGGTGTTGCACAACATGCGCCTGGTAGCCCATGTCGCAAAAAAATATGTCAGTTCGGAAGAAGAACAGGAGGATCTGATTTCCATCGGTACGATCGGACTGATGAAAGCAGTAGACAGTTTCCGGCCGGAATACGGAAATAAATTTGCAACGTATGCCATCCGGTGTGTGGACAATGAATTGCTGATGCATCTGCGATCAAAGAAAAAACAGCGCAAAGAAGTTTCTATGTTTGAACCGATTGGTACAGACAAAGAAGGAAACCAGATTCAGCTTGTCGATGTGCTGGAGTTTCATGATAAAAATGTAGCAGATGAAGTGACAAAAAGGGAGCAGATGAAAAAAATCTGTACCTTTATGAATGATGTGTTAAGCGAGAGAGAAGCATTTATCATTCGGCGAAGATATGGAATCGGAGGAAATCAGGAACTGACCCAGAGAGAAATCGCGCGGGCACTTGGAATTTCCCGTTCCTATGTTTCCAGGATTGAAAAGAGAGCACTGGAAAAACTTAAAAAAGTGATAAGCGAATAAAGTCGTTGCAAAAAGATGCATTTTATGATAAGGTAAATGCATCTTTTTTCATGCATGTGTCTGTGCAAAATTCCCATTTGTTGGAATGAGGTGAATATGTATAGCCAAATCAGGACATCCATGCTGGATGGAATCTGCGCAATGCCGGTACAGGTAGAGGTGGATATCAGCATGGGAATGCCGGTGTTTGATATGGTAGGATATCTTTCTTCGGAGGTGCGGGAGGCGAAGGAACGAGTGCGTACGGCGCTTCACAATTGCGGAATTCTTCTGCCTGCAAAGCGGATTACCGTAAATCTTTCTCCGGCAAATATAAGGAAAACCGGAACCGGATTTGACCTGCCGATTGCGGTTGCACTGCTGGTTGCCATGGGGCTGGTAAAACCGGAGAAGTGCGCGGACACGATTTTTTCCGGGGAGTTGAATTTAAGTGGACAGTTACTGTCGGTCCGGGGAATTCTGCCGATGGTTTCGGATGGAGTAAAGGAAGGGATTCATAAATTTGTTGTTCCGGCGGATAATCTTATGGAAAGCCGTCTGGTGCAGGGGGCGGATGTCTGCGGATTTTCTGCATTGGAATCGGTGATCGGCTATCTGCAGGATGGCGGTTATAAAGAGCCGGCATATGCAGGCCGGCGGCAGAACAGATCCCATGGGATGCCGGATTTTTCCGAAGTAAACGGGCAGCAGTTTTTGAAACGGGCAGCGGAAATCGCAGCGTCCGGAATGCACAATATGCTTATGGTCGGGCCGCCGGGAGCCGGAAAAACCATGATCTCCGAGCGGATTGCTACAATCCTGCCACCACTTACAAAAAAAGAGCAGCTGGAGGTTTCAAAAATATACAGTGTCTGCGGTCTGCTGGCAGACTCCCGGACACTGTTGCAGGAACGGCCGTTCCGCAGTCCGCATCATACGGTCAGCATGGCAGGGCTTGCCGGCGGTGGACGAAGTATCCGGCCGGGAGAGATTTCACTGGCACATCATGGCGTGCTTTTTCTGGATGAACTCCCGGAATTTTCCAAATCGACGTTGGAAGTGCTGCGTCAACCGTTGGAGGAACATCAGATTCATTTGACGCGCGCGGTCGGCAGTGTGACCTATCCATCGGATTTTTTACTTCTGGCATCTATGAATCCATGCAATTGCGGATATTATCCGGACCGGAATCGGTGCAGATGCACACAGGCATCCCTGCAGCGGTATTTTGACCGGATTTCCCAGCCGCTCATTGACCGCATGGATCTTTGTGTGGAAGCGCCGATGGTTACGTATGAAGAACTGACGGGAAACGGCAATAATGAGAGTTCAAAGACCATCCGGGACAGGGTGTGCGAGTGTCAGGAACGTCAGATTTTCCGGTTTAAAGATGAAATCTTTTCTCATAACAGTGGAATTCCGGCAGCAAAATTAAACCAGTTCTGTAAGCTGGGAGAAAAGGAACAGCGGTATATGGAAAAAATGTTCCATAAACTGTCACTTACTGCGCGCACCTATCATAAAATCCTCCGGGTGGCACGAACAATTGCCGATACACAAAAGGCGGAAAACATCCGTGTCTGTGATCTGACAGAAGCTGTGTGTTACCGGAGTATCGGGGATAAATTCTGGGGAGGTATGGAAGAATGAGTATGTATGCGTACTGGCTTGCAAATACCGGACTGACCGTACATAAACTGACGGGTCTTATGACAGAAGGAATCGGTGCGGAAGAACTGTATGCATTGCAGGAATCCCAAATGAAAAAAATCCGGGTTCTGGATGAAAAGGATGTGGGAAAGATTACACAATCCAGGAGGCAATGGGATGTACAGGAGCGCTGGGGAAAACTGCAGGGGGAAGGAATCGGTTTTGTCTGCGTGGAAGATGCGCGGTACCCGCAAAAGCTCCGCCGGATTTCTGCAACACCTTATGCGCTGTATTATATTGGCAGGCTGCCGGATGAAACGCGAAAGAGTGTGGCAATTGTCGGGGCGCGGACAAGAAGTGCCTATGGAAGCCAGATTACGGGGAAACTGGCGAGGGCACTTGCACAGAACCGGATGGATATCATCAGCGGCATGGCGATGGGGATTGATGCTGATGCGCATAGCGGGGCACTGGAAGAAAACGGGGATACCTATGCGGTACTGGGCTGTGGCGTGGATGTGTGTTATCCGAAAAGAAACCGGTATTTATATGAAAAAATGCAGGATCGGGGAGGTATTTTGTCGGAATATCCGCCGGGCACACCGCCGCTGCCGGGATATTTTCCGCAAAGAAACCGTATCATAGCCGGACTTGCGGATTACGTGATTGTGATGGAGGCAAGAAAAAAGAGCGGATCGCTGATTACTGCGGACTATGCCATGGAACAGGGAAAGGAAGTGTATGCCCTTCCCGGGAGAGTTACGGATGCCCTGAGTGAAGGAACCAACCATCTGATCCAGCAGGGCGCCGGCATTTTTGTAAGTGTGGAAGATTTCCTGCAGGAACTGCAATTACAGCCCCAAAATATAATGACACAAATAGACTTTAGAAAAAATCTTCTTGAAAAAGACGAATCGTTGGTGTATGCTTTATTAGATTTTTATCCGGTGGGTCTTGGAACCCTGATCGAAAAAAGTCCCTATGGTCTGGTAGAAATTCTGCCGGTTTTAGAGAGGCTGGAACAGAAAGGGTTCATTCAGGAGACCATTCCGAATTATTATATAAAAACAATTTAGATGATATAAGGAGCACCAAATGGCAAAGTATCTGGTAATCGTGGAGTCACCGGCAAAGGTGAAGACGATTAAAAAATTTCTGGGAAAAAATTATGAGGTCATGGCAAGTAACGGGCATGTGAGAGATCTTCCGAAGAGTCAGCTCGGATTTTCTCCGGAAAATGATTTTGAACCGAAATATATTACGATTCGTGGAAAGGGAGAGATTCTTGCAAAGTTAAGAAAAGAAGTAAAGAAAGCGGATAAAATTTATCTCGCAACTGACCCGGACCGTGAAGGAGAGGCAATTTCCTGGCATTTAACCAAGGCGTTGAAACTGGACGACAAAGATGTCAGCAGAATCAGTTTTAACGAAATTACAAAAACAGCGGTAAAAGCATCCTTAAAGACACCGCGTGAGATTGATATGGATCTGGTTGATGCACAGCAGGCGAGACGTATGCTGGACCGTATGGTTGGTTACCGGATCAGCCCGTTGTTATGGGCAAAAGTAAAAAGAGGGCTGAGTGCCGGTCGTGTACAATCCGTTGCTTTACGGATTGTGTGTGACCGTGAGGAAGAAATTGATGCATTTATTCCGGAGGAGTACTGGTCTTTAGAGGCAAGCCTCCTGCCGGAAGGTGAGAAAAAACCGATTACAGCAAAGCTGCTGGACAAAGGCGGCGAAAAGTTTGAGATTTCTTCCGAGGAACAGATGAATCAGGTGCTTGCGGAATTAAAAGGCAAAGAATTTAAAGTCTGCGATATGAAAAAGGGAGAGCGCACAAAAAAAGCGCCACTTCCGTTTACAACCAGTACTTTGCAGCAGGAAGCTTCCAAAGCGCTGAATTTCCCGATCTCGAAGACGATGCGGATTGCACAGCAGCTGTATGAAGGTGTGGATATCAAAGGACAGGGAACGGTCGGTATCATCACCTATCTGCGTACGGATTCCGTTCGTATTTCGGAAGAGGCGGATGAAGCAGCGCGTGCCTTTATTTCCGAAAGCTACGGAGAGGAATATCTGTCTGACGGAGAAGGAAGCAAGAAGAGCAATGCAAAGATTCAGGATGCGCACGAAGCGATCCGTCCGACCGATATTAACCGTATTCCGTCCGAGATTAAAGAGTCGTTAAGCCGGGATCAGTTCCGTTTATACCAGCTGATCTGGAAACGCTTTGCCGCAAGCCGTATGGCAAACGCAAAGTATGAGACAACAACCGTTAACATTGCAGCGGGAGATTATACATTCCGCGTTTCTACTTCCAAAGTAGCTTTTGACGGATTTATGCTGGCCTATACGGAAGCAGATGATGAAAAGCAGGAAAAACAGGTACTTTTAAAATCAATTGATAAAGATACAAAACTGAAACTGGAAGAATTCGATCCGAAGCAGCATTTTACACAGCCACCGGCACATTATACGGAAGCTTCGCTGGTAAAAACACTCGAAGAACTCGGAATCGGACGCCCAAGCACCTATTCCCCGACCATCACAACGATCATTGCCAGACGTTATATCACAAAGGAAAATAAGAACCTTTATGTGACAGAGATCGGTTCCGTTGTTAATTCCATTATGAAGGAATCTTTCCCGACTATTGTAGACGAACATTTTACTGCAAATATGGAATCTCTTTTAGACAGTGTTGCGGAAGGACATTTAAACTGGAAAACGGTTGTTGCGAATTTTTATCCGGATCTGGAAGAGGCTGTGGAGGCCGCGGAAAAAGATCTCGAAAAGATTACCATTGAAGATGAAGTGACGGATGAAATCTGTGAAGTGTGTGGCCGCAATATGGTAATCAAGTATGGACCGCATGGAAAGTTTCTGGCATGTCCGGGATTCCCGGAGTGCCGGAATACCAAGCCATATTATGAAAAGATTGGTGTCGCATGTCCGAAATGCGGAAAAGACGTGGTCATCAAAATGACACGTAAGGGCAGAAGATACTATGGATGCATTGATTATCCGGAATGTGATTTCATGAGCTGGGGACGCCCGGTAGAAAAGAAATGTCCGCGCTGTGGAGGCTATATGGTGGAAAAGGGAAACAAGCTTGCATGTGCGGATGAACATTGCGGTTACACGGAAGCAAAAGAAAAAGAAACAGAATAGTCGTAAATTTTTCGAAAAATATTGAATTGTCTGATAAATAGTGCTACACTCATGGTATCTGTGATAAAGACAGGAGGAAAAACATGAGTGTTCAACTTCTAGACAAGACAAGAAAAATAAATAAACTGCTTCATAACAATAATTCGTCCAAGGTGGTATTTAACGATATCTGTGAAGTCCTGACGGGAATTCTTGATTCCAACATCCTTGTAATAAGCAAGAAGGGAAAGGTTTTAGGTTCCAGTGTATGCAAAGGGGTTGAGGAACTGCAGGAACTGATCGTGGATGAAGTCGGCGGATATATTGATGCAGAACTCAATGAGCGTCTTCTAGGAATCCTTTCCACAAAAGAGAACGTAAATCTGGAAACGCTCGGATTCGGAGATGAATCCAAAAAGTACCGGGCCATCATTACCCCGATTGATATTGCCGGGGAGCGGCTGGGAACCTTATTTGAATACCGGTGCGAAACGGAATATGACATTGATGACATTATTCTGACAGAGTACGGAACAACGGTGGTAGGGCTGGAAATGATGCGTTCTGTAAACGAAGAGAGCGCAGAGGAAGCGAGAAAGGTTGCAATCGTAAAATCTGCGATCAGCACACTTTCTTTCTCGGAACTTGAGGCAATCACCCACATCTTTGATGAACTGGATGGCAATGAGGGAATTCTTGTTGCAAGCAGAATTGCGGATCGCGTGGGAATTACCCGTTCCGTGATTGTAAATGCACTTCGTAAGTTTGAGAGTGCGGGCGTGATCGAATCGCGTTCTTCCGGCATGAAAGGAACTTACATAAAGGTTGTCAATGACGTGGTTTTCGATGAACTTGCAGAACTGAAAAGAAAAAATGCAAAATAAAGGATGGAACCGAGCGGACAGCAAAAGGACTTGTATGTAAATATAAGTCCTTTTTTGTCATTTTATGTAAAAAACTACTTGTATTTTGCTTGATTTATACTATAATTAGTATGATACGATAATAGGGAATACTAGATAAGGAGGCACAAAATTGCTGAGTACAGATGCTTTCAATTATGTGAATGTTCTGGATAAAGCTGCCGATGCGAGCTGGAGCAGGGAGAACATTCTGACTAACAATATTGCAAATGTAAACACTCCGGGATATAAGAGAAAAGACTTAAATTTTGAAAATACATTAAAAACAGAACTGGGCCGCTGCAAGCATGAGTCCCTGGATTCGAAAATGAAAGACGTGGATCTTTCCAGACTGAATCCATCGGTTTATGTGGACAGTTCCAATTACTCCTATCGGCTGGATGGAAGTAATGTAGATATTGATACAGAAGAAGTGGAGCTGGCATCCGAACAGATCCGCTATCAGGGAATCACAGCCGGAATTAACGGACAGTTTGACCGTATGCGTTCCGTGATTAAGTAAGGGGGAAAGATAAATGGCTTTATTTCAGGCGTTTAATATCAGCGCGTCAGGCATGACCGCAGAACGGTTCCGTACCGATATCATTGCGGAGAACATTGCAAATGTAAATACAACATCAACAGAGAGCGGCGGTCCGTACCGACGCAAAATTGTAAATTTTGCAGAACGGAAAGTTACCCCGTTTTCCCAATATTATGCAACTGCATCGCAGAATCCGGCAATCGGAAACGGTGTAAAAGTAACTTCCGTAAAGGAAGATACGGAAACAGATTTCGTGAAAGAATATGATCCTTCCAATCCGGATGCGGATGCGGACGGATATGTATCTTATCCAAATGTAAACACGGTCACGGAAATGACCAATCTGATCGATTCTACCCGTGCATATGAGGCAAATGCGACTGCGTTTGATGCCACAAAGAGTATGGCAACCACGGGACTTTCCATAGGAAAACAATAATAAAAAGTAAGTTATACGAGAGAGGACAAAAGCATGGATATCACACAATTGTCTGGAGTTTCTTCTGACTATCTGAATACATTCGCAAAAAAAGAGGCACTTGTTCCGGGAGACGATGACAGTTTCAGCGCGGTGCTTTCAACAGCGATGAAATCAGTAGATGAAACCAATGACCTGCAAAATACTGCGGAGTCGGAAGAAGTACGGTTCGCACTTGGGGAAGCCGAAAATCCACATGATCTGCTGATTGCAGAGACGAAAGCAAATGTAGCATTGCAGTATACGGTTGCAGTGCGGGATAAACTGATTGACGGATACAAAGAGATTATGCAGATGTCAATCTAGTAAGTGAGGAACGAAAACATGCCAGAACAGTTACAGAAAATCCTTGACCGTGTGGTTGAGTGGTGGAAAAAATTTTCCAATAAACAAAGAATGCTGCTGATCAGCCTTACCGCAGTGGTGATCCTTGCGCTGGTGATACTGGGAGTTGTTGTATCAAGACCGAGTTATACAACACTGATTGACTGCCAGAACGCAAAAGAAGCCAGTCAGGTAAAAGATCTGTTAGACGGCGAAGGTGATATTGATTATAAGGTAACGGATACCACACATTTTGAAGTAAACAAAAAAGATGAGAACAAGGCAAACTGGCTTTTGGGATCCAATAATATTGATACAACGGGATTTGACCTGTCAGATCCGAACATCAAGGATTATATCGACGGAAGTTTTTCTACCACGGAGGCAGATAAACAGAAACTTGCCAAAAGCTATATGGAAGATAAACTGGAGAATGTGCTTGCTGCGAATGACCTGATTGATTCCGCAAAAGTTACACTGGATATTCCGGATGATGACGGTACACTGATCTCACGGATGCAGGAAAGTTCTGCCAGCGTTTCGCTTGCCCTGAATGGTTCTATGGATTCGGATCAGGCGTATTCGGTGGCGCGCCTTGTGGCAACCGCCCTTGGAAATGATTCGACAGACAAGATTACCATTCTGGATCAGAAGACATCCAAAATCTTGTTTTCGGGAGCAGACCAGGATGATGATGCCACGGTTGTTTCCGACAGTCTGGACATCAAAGACCGCATTAAGAATTCCGTGGTCAATGGTATCAAGGATGTAATGGTCAAGTCCGGTATGTATTCGGACGTGCAGGTTGCGCCGAACCTTGATATTGATATGTCCAAGGTGGAAAAGGCGGTTCACAATTATTCACACAATGATGGACAGGATCAGGGAGAACTGACAGAAAGCTCTGAGTATAATTCAGAGGCAAAAGGTGGACAGGCTGCAACTCCGGGAACGGATTCCAATGATGATACACCGACCTATGTGACACAGGATGGCGAGATTACAGAATCTTCCGTGTCGGATGTGGATAAAAAATATTCGCCGAATGAGGAAATTATAAAAACTATTTCAAACGGTGGAGCGATCAACTATGATAACAGTTCCATTGCCGTGACTGCCACACGCTGGGTTGTTTATGATGAGGACGAATTGAAAGATTCCGGGCAGCTGAAAGGGACAACGTTTGAAAAGTTTAAGAGCGCACACAGTGATCCGGTACAGGTGGATGCAACGCAGGATGAAATTGACCTTATCGCAAAAGCTACCGGAATTCAGTCTAGTGCAATCAAACTGGTCTGTTATGAAAGACCGCAGTTTGTGGAATCCCAGAAGAAGGGATTCGGACTCACCGACATTTTACAGATTCTGCTTGCGGTGCTGATTTTTGCGTTGCTGGGGTATGTTGTATTCCGCAGTACCAGAAAACAGAAAGTGGAAGAGCCGGAGCCGGAACTGTCTGTCGATGCCCTGCTGGCGGCTACTTCAGATAACGACGATGAAAATCTGGAAGATATCGGGTATTCGGAAAAATCAGAAACCCGGAAACTTATTGAAAAATTTGTGGATGAAAATCCGGATGCGGCAGCACTTCTGCTTCGCAACTGGTTAAATGATGATTGGGAGTAATTTATGAACAACGACTCATATACTGGAGTACAGAAAGCAGCGATTCTTTTGATTACGCTGGGACCGGAAAAGGCGGCAACCATTTTCAAACATTTAAAGGAAGATGAGATCGAAGAATTAACGCTGGAAATAGCGAATACAAGAAGCGTATCGCCACAGACCAAGGAGGAAGTGCTGGAAGAGTTTTATCAGGTATGCCTCGCACAGCAGTATATTGCGGAAGGCGGTATCGGATACGCAAAAGAACTTCTGGAAAAAGCACTCGGAAACGACAAGGCACAGGGAGTTATTGCAAAACTTACAGCATCTCTTCAGGTTCGTCCGTTCGAATTTATCCGAAAGACAGATCCGGCACAGCTGCTGAACTTTATACAGGATGAACATCCGCAGACGATTGCGATGATCCTTTCGTATCTGGCTCCGGCACAGGCGTCCCAGGTACTGGGAGCTCTGCCACCGGAAAAACAGGCTGATGTTGCAAAACGTATTGCAACTATGGATCGTACTTCTCCGGATGTGATCAAGGAGGTAGAACGCGTACTGGAGCGGAAACTTGCATCTCTTGTAAATCAGGATTACACCATCGTCGGTGGTATTGATGCAATTGTTGGCATTTTGAACAGTGTCGACCGTGGAACAGAGAAACATATTATGGAATCCCTGGAAATCGAAGAGCCGGAACTTGCAGACGAGATCCGCAAAAAGATGTTCGTGTTCGAGGATATTCTTCTGCTCGACGACCGTGCAATTCAGCGTGTGTTGCGTGATGTGGAAAATGCAGATCTGGAGCTTGCGCTTAAGAATACAACGGAAGAAGTACAGAATGTGATCTACAAGAACCTGTCAAAACGTCTGGCTGCAATGATCAAGGAGGATATGGACTTTATGGGTCCTGTTCGTATGAAGGATGTTGAGGAGGCACAGCAGAAGATTGTTGCTGTGATCCGTAAGCTCGAAGATGCCGGAGAGATTGTAATTTCACGTGGCGGAGGTGACGATATCGTTGTCTAATTTACTGAAACAATGTTATGTCGTCAGTTCGGGAACTGGTACAAGAATTATCAATTCCAATGACGGGGTACGCCAGAAATTAAAAGAACTGCAACAGGAACAGGCTCCGGAACAGGTAGATGTATCAGCAGAGGACGGACAGGAGAATGCACCGGCTGGTTTCTCACAGGGGATTCAGGCAAAAACCGTGCAGATTGATGTGGAAGCCCTGCGCAGGGAAGTACTTGAAAAGGCAGCTGTGGAGGCAGATGAGATTACTTCCACGGCAAAAGAAGATGCAGAACGTATCCGTGGGGAAGCGGAAGAAAAAGCCCGTACCCTGTATGAAGAACAAAAGAAACTCGGATACGAAAAGGGTGCCAGATGCCGGGAAGAAGAATTAAACAGGGAACATGAGAAGGCGATGGAGTCTCTTCATGCACAGAAAAAACAACTGGAAGAACAGTATCATGAAAAAATGTCGGTGATGGAAAAAGACATTGTGGACGCTGTGATTCAGGTATTTGATAAAGTGTTTAAGATTCAGTTTGAAGAGAAACGTGAACTTTTACTTCAGCTGGTAAATGGAGCATTACTTGACATTGACCCGGGAGATAAAATACGGATTCACACGAACCGGAGCGATGAGGAAATCCTCAAAGAACATCTTGCACAGATGCAGGATATTGTAGGAAAAGATGTTGCCATTGAATTTGTAAAGGATAATAAATTATCGGATGGACAGTGCAAAATAGAAACACCGTATGGCGTGGTTGACTGTGGGGTAGACACACAGTTGTCTGCACTGCTGAAGGATATACGTTCACTGGTATAAACGGGAGACGAATTTGGTTAAAGAAGCGGAAAAGTATTTACAGCTGATGGACCGCCAGTATTATAAGAGTTATGGAAAAGTAGTCAAGGTAGTAGGTCTTACCATTGAATCTGTCGGACCAAAGGCACGTATGGGAGATTTGTGTAAAATTTACCCGAACGAGAAGGAAGAGGAATATGTTATCGCGGAAGTGGTCGGTTTTCAGGATTCCAGACTGATCCTGATGCCGGTTGACAGCGTGGAAGGGGTTGGAACCGGATGCATTGTGGAAAATACCGGACATCCCCTGTCAGTTCTGGTTGGAGAAGAACTGCTTGGGCATACGCTGGATGGAATCGGACGCATGACGGATGGAACGGAAGAAATTCACGGTTCGTATTATCCGTTGGAAAATACGCCGCCGGATCCGATGGATCGCCGGATTATCAGCGAGGTACTGCCGCTTGGCGTAAAAGCGGTGGACGGACTGATTACGGTTGGAAAAGGACAGCGTATCGGTGTGTTTGCCGGTTCCGGTGTCGGGAAAAGTACCCTGCTTGGCATGTTTGCAAGAAATACGAAGGCAGACATCAATGTAATCGCACTGATCGGTGAGCGCGGCAGAGAGGTCCGGGAATTTATTGAACGTGACCTTGGTCCGGAGGGAATGGCACGGTCTGTTGTCGTGGTCGCAACGTCAGATAAACCGGCACTGATCCGTAATAAGTGTGCAAAGACTGCAACGGCTGTGGCGGAATATTTCCGTGATCAGGGAAAAGATGTACTGCTTATGATGGATTCCATGACACGATTTTCCCAGGCACAAAGAGAAATCGGACTTGCATCCGGGGAACCACCGGTTACCAGAGGGTATCCGCCGAGTGTGTACGCACAGATGCCAAAACTTCTGGAACGTGCCGGTACAAATGAAAAAGGATCGATCACCGGACTATATACGGTTCTGGTAGATGGAGATGATTTTAATGAGCCAATCACGGATACGGCGCGGGGCATTCTGGATGGACATATTGTTCTCGACCGTAAGCTGGGACATAAAAACCATTATCCGGCAATTGATATTTTACAGAGTATTTCCCGTGTTATGAATTCCATCGTAACAAAGGAACATAAGGCACTTGCCGGAAAATTAAAACAGGTGCTTGCCACATACAGTGAAGCAGAGGATCTGATTAATATCGGAGCCTACAAAAACGGATCGAATCCGGATATTGATTATGCAATCCGAAAGAATAAAGAAGTAAATGAATTTCTGTGTCAGGATACGGAAGAAAAGTTTGCTTTTGATGAAGAAGTGGAACTCTTAAAAAAGGTGTTTGACGACTGATCAATGGACAGAGGTTTTAAATGGCAAAATTTGTTTATCGTATGCAGAACATACTGAACATTAAACAGAAACTGGAGACACAGGCGAAAATGACATACAGCCTGGCAAACCAGAAATATCTGGAGCAGCAGAAGATTCTGCAGGAATATATGGTGCGCAGAGTCGGATATGAGCAGCACTGGAAGAAACTGATGCAGGGAAATTTAAATCTGCAGGAAGTCGAACATGCGCGGGCAGATGTAAATGCCATGAAAACGATTGTCAGACGACAGATGGTAGAAGTCCACAAGGCGGAAAAAGAACTGGAAGATGCCAGAAACCGCTTAAAAACCGTGATGCAGGAACGAAAGGTTCAGGAAAAATTGAGGGAAAAGGCATTTGAAGAATTTAAGCAGGAACTTGCAGAAGCAGAAACGAAAGAAATCGATGAACTTGTAAGTTATACCTATAACAAGGGTGAACAGGGAGAATGATATGGCAGACGAAAGAAACCTTGTCGACGAGGAAGACGCGGTAAAGGAAAACAGCACAAAAAATCGAAGAGAAAAGAAAAAACGGGAAAAGAAAGAAAAAAAAGAAAAAAAGAATGCCAAAGGAAACGCACCGGAACCGGGAGAAGATGAGGATGAAAAGGGAGGCGGCAGGCTGATTCTTGTCCTGACAACCATTTTAATCATTGCGATATGGATGGGAATTATAGGAATTCTGATTAAAACCGATGTCGGAGGATTTGGATCAACGGTGTTATATCCGCTTTTGAAAGATGTCCCTTATGTTAATAAAATCCTCCCACAGCCGGAAGAAACGGTGGAGCAGACCGAGGGCACAGAGCATCAGTATGGGTCTTTAAGCGAGGCCATCAGCCAGATTAAAGAACTGGAAAAAGAACTCGATGAAGCCAGCAGTACAAATAAAAATGACAAAAAAAAGATCAAGGATCTGAAGGCACAGATCAAGGATCTTTCAAAATACAAAGAGGATGAGGCTGCCTTTGAAAAGGAGAAGGAAAAATACTACGAGGAGGTTGTTTTTTCCGATCAGGCACCCGATATACAGCAGTATAAGACATATTATGAGAGCATTGATCCAGAAAATGCCGAAGTCTTATACAAACAAGTGGTTGAACAGATTACCTACGATAGTCAGGTTGAAGATTACGCAAAGACATATTCCAACATGAAGCCTCAGGAGGCGGCCAGCATCTTTGATACGATGACGGACAATCTGGGGCTTGTGGCTGACATTCTCATGAATATGGGAACACAGCAGAGGGCGGATATTCTTGGCAAGATGGATGCAACGACTGCGGCGAAGCTGACAGAGATCATGGAACCTAGCAAGAAAAAGTAGGAAATCTGTAAATGACAGAAAGGAGGAACGTGTTTGACAAGTGCAAATGTATTTAATTTGAATTCTGTAAAGCAGGGTCAGGTATTAAATGCAAATGCTGCAAAAGGCAGATCAAAAGCTGAAAATCCGGATGCGGCAGGCGTGTTTGCTTCACTGATGGGCAGTAACTACTCTACAAATTTTAATATGCCGTCCGTGGATACAAAAATAAACAACAATGTATTACAGCAGACAAATGCGGCAGATAATTACGATCGGTATCAGTATCAGGATAATACCATCCGTCAGGCAGCCGGAGATGTTGTCACAGACGTGATTAACAATTCGACAGATACTTTGGATCAGTTCCAGAGTGATGTTGTCAGGACGGTGGCCGAACAATTGGGTGTTTCGGAAGATTCTGTAAAAGATATGATGGAGTCGCTGGGACTTACAGCTTTTGATCTCCTGAATCCGGAAAATCTTGCACAGCTTGCAATGCAGCTGACAGGAGAGACTTCTCCGATGGATTTACTGATGAATGACCAGTTTCAGGGGCTGATGCAGCAGATTGACCAGCTGGGAGGACAGCTTGCAAATGAGCTGGAACTTCAGCCGGCACAGATGGATGAACTAATTGCGCAGATGGATATTCTGCAGACACCGGAAACTCTGACCGATGAAGAAATGCAGATATTGAACGATGCGGCAGGACAGCAGACAACAGCAGATACTGTTTCGACAGATATTATGCCGGAGCTTGCGCAGACCGATGAGGTACAGCCGATGGATAAACAGGCGGATGTATTTCAGGAAGAACCAAAATCGGATGAAGTACGCACACAGCAGCCACAGGCACAGGATACAAAGCAGACGACAGAACAGCAGACGGATACCGGAGATGCGGATGCAGATGCGCAGACCGGAGATCAGATGAAATCGGCACAGCCGGAAAAAATGACGGCAGACCGAAGCAGTTCCGATGTGGCAAAGACACAGACGGTCGTGCAGATGCAGGATACCGCCGGGGTACCGACAGCGGATACCGTGGCAGATATAACGCCGGAGACATCTTATGTTTCCATTGATACAATGGATTTACTTGAACAGGTGGCAGAACAGATCCGCGTGAATGTTTCGGAGGGAACTTCATCGATGGAGATGCAGCTGAATCCGGAAAATCTCGGAAAAGTGTATGTAAATATTTCTTCCAAGGAAGGCGTTATTCATGCACAGCTGGCAGCTTCTAATGAAGCAGTCCGTGCAGCCCTTGAAACGCAGGTGGCAGATCTGCGGCAGAATTTAAATCAGGCAGGTGTCAAAGTTGACGCCGTAGAAGTAACCGTTGCTTCTCATGAATTCGAAAAGAATCTGGAACAGAACCAGGAGAGTGAAAAGCAGCAGGGAGAACGGCAGCAGGAGCAGTCCGGAGGCAGAAGAAGAAACTTAAATCTGTCCTCACTGGATGGATTGTCAGGACTGATGACAGAAGAAGAAACTCTTGCAGCACAAATGATGCGGGAGAATGGAAATTCCATGGATGTAACCGCATAGAAAGGAGAAAAAATGGCAGATACGACAACTTCCGCACTGAATTGGGCAACTGTGGAAAACGGAAAAGTAAAAACGACAACATCGAAAAAAAGCGATGAGTCCAACAACGGAACCATGGGATATGATCAGTTCCTTACATTACTTTGTGCGGAAATGCAGTACCAGGACCCGCTCGAGCCTACCAGCAATACCGAATATGTGGCACAGCTTGCAACGTTCTCACAGTTAGAGGCAATGCTTGGCATGCAGGATACACAGAAAAACGAGATGGCAAACAATCTGGTTGGAAAATATGTAATCTTAAAGGTTTCGGACGAAACAACCGGAAAAACTTCTTATGTGGACGGTAAAGTAGATTATGTCATGTATCAGGAAGACGGATCACAGATGCTCAGTGTCAACAATAAGCTGTATTCCATCGATACGCTTGATACGGTGGCCGACAGTGATTACTATGAAGCGATTGGTTATGCCAAGACCATTTCAAACATGCTGGCACAGCTTCCGGATATTGAAAATATTACGACCAAGTATTCCGGTGCGATAGAACAGATCCGTAAGGTATACGATGGCATGACGGATTATCAGAAGAGCTTTGTAAGTGAGTCTGATCTTGCAAAACTGAAGAAGTATGAGCAGAAGATCAAAGATCTGGGTGGAGATACCTCAGACGATACAAAGACGGATGATACCAAAACAGATACGGATACGAAAACCGATGATACCAAGACTGATACGGATACCAAGACCGATGACACAAAAACGGATGACTCGAAGACAGAGAATGGTTCCGATCAGAAGAGTGACGAGACAACAGGTGCATAGGAAAGGGGAGAAAAAAGATGAACCCGATCAGCAAACAGTTTTCGTCGATCGAACAGGTAACCGGCCAGTATTTAAAACAGAAAAACGTAACCAGTCCGTCAAAGACGTCGGATGTTTCATTCGAAGATGTCTTACGGCAACAGCAACAGTTAAAGTTTTCAAAGCATGCCTCGCAGCGGCTGGAAAGCAGAAATATCAGCTTATCCGAGGAACAGAATGCCAGACTCGAAGACGGAGTGGAACAGGCACATGCCAAGGGAATTAAGGATTCTCTGGTTTTGGTGGATTCACTTGCTTTTATTGTTAATGTGCCAAGTAAAACCGTTGTTACTGCAATGGATCAGACGGAAACACAATCAAATATTTTTACAAATATAGATGGCGCAGTTATTATGTAACCGGACCTTATGGAAGTTACAGGAATCCCGACTGACAGAAGGATTTCAAAACCATATTGCCATCTAAGGAGGTCAATGTACTATGATGAGATCATTATTCTCTGCTGTGTCAGGTCTTAAGACACACCAGACGAGAATGGATGTAATTGGTAACAATATTGCCAATGTAAATACCGAAGCGTTCAAAGCTTCCAGCGTAAGATTCAGTGAACTGATGTACCAGACAATGTCCACCGCATCCGGTGGGGATGCGTCAACCGGTACGGGTGGTGTCAATGCCAAGCAGGTTGGTCTTGGTGTAAGCACGGCATCTACCATGATCAATATTACCGGGGCAGGTTCTTCCGAGACAACCGGATACCCGTTTGATTTAAAACTCAGCGACAGCCAGACCACAAACTTCTTTATTGTCAGCGATGGAACAAATACCATGTTTACCCGTGCAGGTTCGTTCTATGTAGATGGAAACGGCTACCTGTGTATGAGTTCTACCGGATATACGGTACAGGGATGGCAGGTAGACAAAACGACAGGTGAGATCCACAAAGATACGGTTTCTCCCCTGCAGGTGATGTCACCGTCCAACACGACATCCGCTCCGGAGGCAACGACAGAGGCTCATGTGCATGGAATTCTGGATAAGGAAGATACCGATGTCACCGGAAAAGACGGCTATGTTATGACTCTTGGATTTTATGATGATCTGGGATATTCCTATACGGCTAAGTTTGCGGTATCGACACCGAAGACAACTCAGGGATTAGGCACTGGAAATAATTATTTTATCAGTTTAACGGATATTATTGATTCGAAGGGAAATTCTATTGTCACAAAAGACGAAAATGGAAATGCAATAAAAGACGAAGCTGGTAAGCGTAAGATGCTTGATTCGATCTGGGGAGATGACGGGAAACAGGATGATACGAATGGACCGAAGGGCTATTATATGAAATATGATTCCAATAAGGGTACATTTGTAAGTATTGGCGATGGTTCGAATACAACAGCTGGTACGAAGGCTGTAACGGCGAAATCCTTAAAACTTTCTGCCCTGGGAACACAGTATACAACAAATAATGCAGACGGAACGACACAAAAATCCAATTTTAAGGACATCAATGTAGATTTTTCCACTTCCACCAATGTAGGCCATGGCGGAAAGTCAACACTGAAAGTAGAAAAAGGAACTTCTGTTGGAAAAGAAACCGGTAAGAAGAATGGTGCAATGATCGGACTTGCTGTAGACCAGAGCGGTAAGATTTATGCAAGCTATGACAATGGTAACAACGAACTTCTCGGACAGATCGCAGTGGCACAGTTTGCCAATGCTTCCGGTCTTGAAAAAATTGGTGATAACTGCTATCAGACAACCTTAAACTCCGGCGAGTTTGACGGTGTGGGTGTAGCTGTGGATGCGGATGGAAGCAAGATCAATTCCGGACAGCTGGAAATGTCAAACGTTGACCTTTCCGGACAGTTTACCGATATGATCATTACGCAGCGTGGATTTCAGGCAAATTCGCGTGTTATCACAGTTTCCGACACATTACTGGAAGAATTAATCAACTTAAAGAGATAGTTTGAAAAATAGTTGGGAAATGGTTTTTTGACTGTTTCCCAACATTTTTTTGTAATTTTACACCCTTTTTAACAAAAAGGAAGTAGACAAGAGAGAGAAAGTTTAGTAAAATCATATAAAAGGGTATTTTGATGGATTTTGTCGGAAGATTCATCGGAATTCCTAATTTTAGAAAATGGAAGGTGTAGTTCATGGATATAGCATCACTGCTTTCAATTATCGGCGGAATTGCCATGGTTATCTTTGGCGTCCTCAGTAGTAACAGTTTTGACATCACTGCGATGCAGATGTACATTGATCCAGCGTCGGTTGTTATCACGTTTGGCGGATCAATCTGCAGTACACTCGGGTGTTTCAAACTTGCAGATGGAATCAACGGATTCAAGTCAATTTCACTCCCGTTCAAGGATAAAACATATGATCCGTCACAGACCATCCGGACAATTATTGACATGTCAAATGTCGGAAGAAAAGAAGGTCTGCTTGCACTTGAAGAAGCTGCAAACGGAATTGAAGACGAATTCCTGAAAAAAGGAATCATGCTTGTAGTAGATGGCACCGATCCGGAGCTGGTCCGTGGGATTCTGGAAACGGATATGATGTGTCTGGAAACCCGTCACAAGGATGTGATTAAGTTTTGGGAAAAATGGGGCGAGATGGGTCCTGCCTGGGGTATGATTGGTACCCTGCTCGGACTGATCGCCATGTTAAATAAACTTTCCGATCCGTCTGCGATCGGACCACAGATGTCTGTAGCACTGGTTACGACACTGTACGGTTCCCTGATTGCAAACTGGTTATGTACCCCGATTGCCGGAAAACTTTCCGTAAACAATGATATGGAAGTGGTAAACCGTCAGATCACCATTGAAGGTTTGTTGTCCATTCAGGCAGGAGAAAATCCACGCGTTATTGAGGAAAAATTAAAGTCATTCCTTTCACCGTCTGTAAGAGAGGGTGTTCTTGAAAACGGCGGAGGAGGTGAAGAGTAGTGGCAAAAAAGAAACAGGAAGATCCGCCAAAAGGAGCGCCGGCATGGATGAATACTTTCTCGGATCTGATGAATCTTTTGCTCTGCTTCTTCGTACTATTGTTTTCCATGTCGACAGTAGATACTGACAAGTTAGAGGCGGTTGTTGCATCACTGCAGAACGCCATCAGCATTCTTCCGACCGGCGGCACAAGCATTGGAGAGGGAGAGATGATTTCTGCCGGTGTCCGCCAGCTGGAATTTCTGGATTCTTACTACAATGAGATGGCAAATTCCAAAGCAGAGAATACCGATGAGCAGACAGATGGCAAACTGTCTGCACAGGAACAGTACGAACAGCAGGAACTTGCGGAATCTGAAAAGATGGCAGATGAAATCCAACAGGAACTTGATAATTCACAGCTGTCCGGAAAGGTGGATGTGGATTTCAATGCAGAGTATGTAAAACTGAATCTGAATGGTTCTATTTTGTTTGCATCCGGTAAGGCTGATCTCGTTAAACAGGCAGTCCCGATTGTAAACAAGCTTGGAAAGATTCTTGAAAAATATAACAAGAATGTGATAGAGGTAGAAGGACATACCGATAATGTTCCGATCCGCTATTCTGCAAAATATGAAAATAACGAGGTTCTTTCGGTGTACCGTGCACTTGCTGTCACGGATCAGCTCAGAAAAAACAAAAACTTAAATCCCAAGTACATTAAGTTTGCGGGAAGAGGAGATTACATACCGGTTGCTGACAACAGTACGGCAGAGGGACGTGCACAAAACCGGCGCGTAGAAATAAAAATTTATAACTCATTCAATTCAAATGTGAAAGAAAATAACTAAGAGGAGTAAGCAATGAAGAAGAATTTAATTTCAGTCGTAATTCTGGCACTTGTGTTTGCAAATTTTGTTTTGACAGCACTTTTGATGTTTTCGGTATTACCGGAGACAAAAAAAGCAAATACACTGATCGAAAAAGTGTGTTCCGCAATTGATCTGGATTTAAACAGTGGTGCGGCTACCGGAACCAGCAATATTTCCATTGATGATCAGGAAATTTATAAAGTCAGCGAAGGGGAAGACCTGACAACAAACCTTGCAGAAGGAAAAGACGGAAAGACTCATTATGCAGTACTGAATGTATCACTTGTTCTGAACAAGAAGAGCGACAATTACAAGAAATACACACAGGATTTCCTGACAAATCAGGATGATACAATCAAAAATGATATTATCAAAGTGGTAAGTGGATATACATTTGAGCAGTTTAACCAGAATTCAGATGCAATTAAGGACACGATCCTTGAAGATATGCAGAATTTATTCGGCAAAGATTATGTGATCGGAGTAAACTTCTCCAAACTGACAGCACAATAGGATTTTACAGGTGGTGAAAAACTGATGGGTGACGTATTATCCCAAAATGAGATAGACAACTTGCTGGCAGCACTTAGTACCGGTGAGCTGGATGTGGATGAAATAAAAGACAATAATGAAAAAAAGGTAAAAGAGTACGATTTTGCCCGTCCTTCCAAATTTTCCAAGGAACATCTGCGTACCATGGAAATGATATTTGAACATTATGGCAGACTTTTATCTACGAATCTGCCCGTATATTTACGGAAAAATGTTCAGGTAGAGGTGGTGAATTCAGAAGCGGTTACGTATTCTGAATTTTCCAATGCATTGTCAAATCCGGTTCTTCTTGGAATTGTGAATTTTGCACCCCTCAAGGGAAATATTATTTTGGAAATGGCATCGAATCTGGGGTATGCGATTGTTGACCGTATGCTCGGTGGCAGAGGAGATCCTATGGACAAGGTTCGTGAGTTCTCGGAAATCGAACTTTTGATTATCGAACGGATTATGATTGTGTGCGTCAACCTTTTACGGGAACCATGGGAAAACGTGGCGGATATTCATCCCCGGTTAGAGAGAATTGAAACCAATTCCCAGTATGCACAGATTATTTCTCCGAGTGAAATGATTGCGATTGTGACAATTAACCTTAAGATCGGGGAAGTGGAAGGCCTGATGAATGTCTGTCTTCCGTACCTGACTCTTGAGGATGTGATTGATAAACTGAATACGAAATACTGGTATTCAAATTTGCAGAATCAGGACAATACCGATTACACGGAATCTATTGAAACCCTGATTCGGCGCGCACAGATACCGATCAAAGCTGTTCTTGGAAACAGTATGATATCGGTAAATGATTTTGCCATGCTGCAGCCGGGAGATATTATCCGGCTGGATCGCAAGGTGGAGGACGAATTGGATATTTATGTTGGAAATATTCGGAAATTTACTGCACTTCCCGGATCATCGGGGGATAAATATGCAGTCAGGGTCACTTCGGTGATCAGAGAGGAGCAATAAACTATGGATGGAGTATTATCGCAGGAAGAAATTAACGCACTGCTGAATGAACCTGGAGCAGAAGCGAGTGATTCTGCGGAAAATGAACTGTCTGATGCACAAAAAGACGCGATCGGAGAGATTGCCAATATAAGTATGGGAACTGCGGCGACAACGTTGTTTTCGCTCGTTAACCATAAGGTGGAAATTTCAACTCCAGTTGTTTCTTACGGCACATGGGATGACATTGTACAGGAGTATGAAAAACCCTGTGTGTTTATCCGGATTGCATATACCGTAGGACTGGATGGAAGCAATATTCTTGTCCTGAGGGAACATGATGTAAAAGTCATCACGGATCTGATGATGGGAGGAGATGGAACCAATACAGATGGCGAACTTGGCGAATTGCATTTGTCCGCAATCAGTGAAGCTATGAACCAGATGATGGGTTCTGCGGCAACTTCCCTTTCTTCCATGTTAAACCGCAAGATTGATATCAGCCCGCCAAATGCAACGGTGATTAATCTGCAGGAAGACATCGATGAAGCGGAGATTGATTCCTTCCTTACAGGAAAGTTTGTTAAGATCTCTTTCCATATGGAAATCGGGGATCTGGTTGACAGTACAATTATGCAGCTGTATCCGATTTCATTTGCAAAGGATATGTGTGATGGAGTGGCAAAAACGATGGAAATGGACAGTCAGAGTGTGACGGCCGATTCCTCAGCAGCAAATTCCGGCAATCCGGCAGGGGCACAGCCAGCAGCTGCATCTGCCGCAGCACAGCAGTCACAGCAGATGGCTTCACAGAATACAGCACAAATGGGGCAGCCGATGGGGCAGCCGATGGGACAGACGATGATGGGAAATATGATGATGAATCAGAACATGGGACAGCCGGTTAATGTTCAGCCGGCACAATTTAGCGCATTTGCGGGTGGAAACCTTGGAAATTACCAGCCGGAAAATATTGATCTGATTATGGATGTTCCGCTTCAGGTGACAGTTGAGCTTGGAAGGACAACAAAATCCATTTCAGATATTCTGGATCTGGGACCGGGAAAAATTATTGAGTTGAATAAACTGGCAGGCGAGCCGATTGATGTGCTTGTCAATGGAAAATATGTCGCAAAGGGCGAAGTTGTCGTCATTGAAGAAAGTTTCGGTGTTCGAATCACGGAAATTGTCAATGCTTCAAGAACAGGCGGAAAGTAGAAACAGACATGACAAATGTGTTACTGACAGGTTCTCTGGAAAGCTTTATACAACTTTTGGGTGCACTGTTTATTTTTGCTGTTGTTCTGGCTGCTACATATCTTACCACCAGATGGATGGGAGGTATGCAGCGTGGACGCCAGAATAATAAGAATCTGCATGTGATAGAGACAATCAGTGTCGGCAATAACAAGATGATCAGTATTGTGGAAGTCGGCAGTGTCTATCTGGTTGTTTCTGTTGGAAAAGAGGAAGTACATCTTCTGGCACAGCTTACGAGGGATCAATTAAAAGATTTCTCTTTTGAGCTGGAACAGAGTGGGAAAAAGCAGGATTCTTTTGCGGAAATTCTCAACCAGTTAAAAGACAAGTTACCAAAGAAGCAAGGATAAAGATGAGCAAAGGGAAAAAGATATACTGCATTGCAAGTTTTGCGTTTGCGTGTGCGGTTTTAATACTTACAATTACATTATGCATGATGCATCCGGGACGTGTCTATGCAAGTTCCATGGACCCGGACAGTATTACAAAGATTACACAGAAAGATACACAGGGAGCAGATCATAATACAGACAATGCCAATGGATTGTCAATTACATATAACAATGATTCCGGATCGGTTTCCACACCGATCAAGATGCTTCTGGTGTTGACAATTCTATCACTTGCACCATCGATTCTGATTATGATGACTTCGTTTACACGAATTATCATTGTACTTCATTTCCTTAGGACTGCGATCGGAACGCAGACGACACCACCCAATCAGGTTTTGATCGGTCTGGCATTGTTTCTGACATTTTTTATCATGTGGCCAACGTTCCAGCAGATCAACAAAGAGGCAATTCAGCCGCTCGATAAGGGAGAAATCACACAGTCGGAATTTTTTGAAAAAGCAGAAGGGCCGATTCGTGAATTTATGATCAAAGATGCAAAGATCCAGATAAGGGATGTGAATCTTTTTGCGGAGATTTCCGGAGAAACGTATAAAGATACAAAGGAATTGTCGGATGTTCCGTTTACCACACTGGTTCCGGCATTCATTCTGAGCGAGCTTCGGAAAGCATTCATTATGGGATTTTTAATTTATATTCCGTTTATTGTAATTGATATGGTGGTGTCATCCGTACTGATGTCCATGGGTATGATGATGCTTCCTCCGACAACCATTTCGTTGCCGTTTAAGATTTTGTTGTTTGTTCTGGCGGATGGATGGGATCTTGTCATAAAATCCCTCGTCCAGACATTTTATTAGGAGGATACCGTATGATTTCACAGGGTGCAGTTCTTGATATTGCAAGAGATGCAATTTATACCATTCTGATCACGTCGGCACCGCTGCTTCTGGTTTCCCTGGTGGTTGGTCTGATTATCAGTATTTTTCAGACGGTTACATCCATTCAGGAGCAGACACTTACGTTTGTTCCAAAGATTATTGCGGTATTTGCTGCAATGATCCTTTGCGGCTCCTGGATGTTAAATAACATGACCGAACTGGTGGAGCGTCTGTGGTCGAATTTCAGTACCTATCTGAGTATGTGATTTGATAAAAAGATATGGTTAATTATGTATTTACACTTGAAAATTTTGAATATTTTCTGCTGATTCTGGTAAGAGTTACCTGTTTTGTGTATGTGGCCCCGTTATTGGGGCAGCAGGGAATTCCCAATCAGATTAAAATCGGATTTTCATTTTTTGTCTCATTGCTTTTATACAATGTAGTAGATCGGCCGGAGCTGACATACGCAAGTGTTGTCGGGTATGCGGTAGTTGTGATCAAAGAGGGAATTACGGGACTGCTGATTGGGTATGCGGCAAGCATCTGTAATTCCATTGTTTTGTTTGCAGGAAATATTATAGATATGGATATTGGACTGTCCATGTCTACCGAATTTAATCAGGACATGGGAACAGAAACCACACTGACAGGAAATCTGTATTATTATCTGGTTCTGCTTCTTTTGATTACATCTGATTTTTATACCTATCTGGTACGTGCGGTTACGGATTCTTTTTCCGTAATTCCGATTGCCCACCAGAAATTTGCATGGGATCATCTGTTATCTGCAATCACACGCTATATGGGAGATTCATTCATCATAGGGTTTCGGATTTTTCTTCCGTTTTTTGCCTGTATTATGGTTTTGAACTGTGTACTTGGAATTATGGCACGTGTGGCACCGCAGATGAATATGTTTTCAATCGGTATGCAGCTGAAGATTCTGGTTGGATTTGTTGTTTTGTATCTGATCGTGTTCCTGTTGCCGAATGTGGCAAATTATATTTTTGATGAAATAAAGACGATGGTGAAGCTTGTTGCAGAAGGTTTGTATTGATGAAAAAAATCAGAATCGAATATTGCATTATAATCTGCAATGGTTTGCAAAAGACGGCGAAGGCGGCGAGAAGACAGAACCTGCAACCGCCAAGAAATTAAAAGATGCCAGAGATGAAGGTAAGGTTGCAAAAAGCCGGGAACTGAATTCGGCATTTGATCTGATTGTTTTGTTTCTCTGTCTGAAAATTTTTGTTTCCTTTGTGGGAGGAAAATTCATAGATATTTTTTCTTATATCTATGAAAATATGCCGGATTTTGTTAAAATAAATGAGGGCGGATTGTCCGTGCAGGCGGCAGCAGGCCTGATTGCCTCAGTCACCTTGAAAAGCCTGATCATTATGCTTCCGTTTATGGCGTTTGGATTTGTTGTTACGCTTCTGGTCAGCATTGTGCAGGTAGGATGGAAAGTTTCCACAAAACCAATGAAACCGGAACTTTCCAAGCTGAATCCATTGAACGGATTCAAACGTATCTTTTCGAAAGATTCGCTCTTTGAACTGGTGAAATCCATTTTAAAGATTGTGATTATCATATATATCGCGTATACTTCCATAAAAGATAATGCAAATGATCTGTTTGCGTTGTATGATCTGGGACTGAATCAGGCGGTTGCGCTTGTGGGGACTCTGATTATCAATACGGGAATAAAAATCAGTATTGTTTATCTTGTGATTGGTCTGGCTGACTTTATCTATCAGAAACATAAGTTTAATGAAGATATGAAGATGACCAAGCAGGAAGTAAAAGATGAATACAAAAATACAGAGGGAGATCCGCAGATCAAAGGACGGCAGCGCCGTAAAATGCAGGAGGTATCCCAGAAGCGAATGATGCAGGATGTGCCCAAGGCGGATGTGGTCATCACGAACCCGACGCATTTTGCCGTAGCATTGAAATATGAGGCGGAAGTCAGTTCTGCCCCGGTTGTCCTTGCAAAAGGAGAAGATTACCTTGCGCAAAAGATTAAGGAAGTGGCGAGGGAGAATAAAATTGAAATTGTTGAAAATAAGCCTCTGGCACGTATGCTCTATCACAATGTTGATGTGGGAGCAGAAATTCCGCCGGAGCTTTACCAGGCTGTGGCAGAAGTTCTTGCTGCCGTATACAAGGCCAAAAATATACAGTAGTGCAGTTATACAACAAACAGGTGCGAAAGGAGGTTGTGCAGGATGCTGAAGAAAGCGGATATCGGTGTAGGTTTATATCTTTTGGCGGCAGTAGTTTTCTTCATTGTTCCGATTCCATCCGTATTGCTGGATGTGATGCTTGCATTTAACATTTCCATCGCCTTAATTATTGTATTTAATGTATTGTTTGTTCGGGAAGTACTGGATATGTCTTTCTTCCCGACATTACTTTTGTTTACGACTATTTTTCGAATTTCTCTGAACGTATCTTCCACCCGTCTGATTCTTCTGACGGGAGATCCTGGTAACGTTGTTAAGACATTCGGTTCGTTCGTCGGCGGAGGAAATATGGTGGTTGGTTCCATTGTATTTATTGTCCTCGTATTGATTCAGTTTATTGTTATCAATAAAGGTTCGGAACGTGTATCCGAAGTAACCGCCAGATTTACACTCGATGCCATGCCTGGTAAACAGATGGCGATTGATGCGGACTTAAATACCGGTGCGATCACCGATGCGGAGGCAAAGGAACGACGGGAAAAGATTCAGAGAGAATCCAGTTTCTTCGGCGCGATGGATGGTGCCACAAAGTATGTAAAGGGAGATGCTACGGCAGGTCTGATCATCACCTTTATTAACCTGATCGGCGGAACCATTATGGGAGTTATGAATCAGGGACTTGGATTTGCAGATGCCATTCAGCAGTATGGTCTGCTGACCATCGGTGATGGTCTGGTGTCCCAGATTCCGTCTCTTCTGATTTCTCTTGCAACCGGTATACTTGTTACCAAGGGATCAAACGAGGCAGACTTTTCCGGAATTCTGGTTAAGCAGCTTTTTGGAATTCCGAGGGTACTTTATATTGTAGGTTCCGTGCTGGTTTTCCTCGGAATTTTTACTCCGTTAAATCCGGTTTTATTTATTGCACTTGGTCTGGTGTTTATCATCGCCGGCAAAAATATCAGCAAGAATATCGGCGAAGAAAATATTGAGGAAGAAGTACAGCAGGCGGAGACGGAGGCGGAAGAGATCCGGAAACCGGAGAATGTGGTTTCCCTGCTTCAGGTCGATCCGATCGAACTCGAATTCGGATATGGTATTATTCCGCTGGCAGATGTAAACCAGGGTGGAGATCTTCTGGATCGTGTGGTAATGATCCGGCGGCAGATTGCACTGGAACTTGGTACGGTTGTTCCGATTATCCGCCTGAGGGATAATATCCAGTTAAATCCGAATCAGTACATTATCAAGATCAAAGGCGTGCAGGTAACGGAAGGAGAAATTCTTTTTGATCATTACATGGCGATGAATCCGGGGTATGTGGAGGAAGAAATTACAGGTATTCCTACATTTGAACCGTCTTTCCATCTTCCGGCCATCTGGATTACGGAAGCGCAGAGAGAACGTGCAGAGAGTCTTGGATACACCGTAGTTGATGCACCGTCTATCATTGCGACGCATTTGACAGAAGTAATCCGAAGCCACATCGCAGAGCTTCTGACCAGACAGGATGTACAGAACCTGGTCAACAACTTAAAAGAATCCAATCCGGTTCTTGTGGACGAACTCACGCCGAAACTTCTTGGCCTTGGAGAGATTCAGAAAGTACTGCAGAATCTTTTGCGGGAAGGCATTTCGATCAGGGATCTTTTGTCTATTTTCGAATCGCTGGCAGATCATGCACAGACATCCAGAGATACGGATGTGCTGACGGAATATGTAAGGCAGAGTCTGAAGCGTGCAATTTCGAGCAAATATTTCCCGTCGAACGAAACGACCAGTGTCATTACGCTCGATCCGAAAGTGGAGCAGGAGATCATGTCTTCGGTCAAGCAGACAGAGCAGGGTGCATATCTGACAATGGACCCGGAGAAAACAAAAGCAATTATGGATTCCGTGCGGACAGAAACCGAGAAACTCGAAAGCCTCGGAAAGAATCCGATCATTATTACATCGCCAATTGTGCGTATGTATTTTAAAAAACTCACAGAAGATTATTTCAAAGATCTGATTGTTGTCTCTTACAATGAAGTAGAATCTGATGTGGAGCTGCAATCGGTAGGGATGGTGACAGCATAAATGACAATTAATAAATTTCAGGGAAAAACACAGGAAGAAGCCATTGCAAAGGCAAAAGAAGAATTTGGAGAACGCGCGGTCATTATGAACATCCGTGAGGTAAAACCGAAGGGGCTGTTTCGTGCGTTTAAGAATTCAACATTTGAAGTGACTGCGGCAATGGAGGAAAAAGAACATTTTTCCAATGCCATGCAGGCAGCACAGATGACACAGAGTATGGCAAAAGAAGGAAAACTGCACGACATGATCAATCTTGCGGCGGATGAACCGATTACCATTCCGAAACTGCAGGAACAGGAAGGTAACGCACAAGCGACCAGACAGGAGCCAGCACGTATGCCACAATCACAGAATCTGGTACAGGAAAATGAAGAGAAAAAATTAGAAGAAAGACTTGAGGTTTTATCTGACCGTCTGGAAAAATCTCTTGGCGGGAAAAATCCGAAGGAGCCGGAGACACCAAAGGGTCCGTCTTCGGAGGAACTCAATTTTGTCCGGATTCTCTACAGCACGCTGTTGAAAAACGAGGTGAGTGAACAGTATGTCAATCAGATCCTTGGCGAAATTGAAAAATTTATCCGCCCGGGACACAGTGTGGATACGATTCTTTCCAATGTTTACCAGAAACTGATCCTGCGTTTCGGTCAGCCGGAATCACTGGATTTAAGCGGAGCAAAACCGCATGTTGTATTTTTTATCGGGCCTACCGGCGTCGGAAAAACAACAACAATCGCCAAAATTGCTTCCAAATATAAAGTGGATTATGAAAAAAAAGTAGCGTTTATTACTGCAGATACCTATCGGATTGCAGCAACAGAACAGCTTCAGGTGTATGCAAATATTCTTGACGCACCTATGTCTATCGTGTATTCTAAAGAGGAACTGAATGAAGCAATTGAAAAATATGCGGAATACGATCTTGTTTTTGTTGATACTGCTGGATTTTCCTATAAAAATGAGGAACAGAAAGAAGATATCAGAAACCTGATTCAGGGAGTTGACCCTGAATATACAAGTGAAGTATATTTGGTTCTCAGTGCTACAACGAAATACAGAGATTTGCTTGATATTGTAGATACCTATCGCACAATATCAGAGTTTAAACTGATTTTTACAAAACTGGATGAGACATCAACGTATGGAAATTTGCTCAATATTAAGCTGTATTCAGATGCGGAACTGTCTTATACGACAAATGGACAGAATGTACCAGATGATATTGAATTATTTGATACACAAAAGATCGTGAAACAATTATTAGGGGGCAATTCGTGATGGATCAGGCAGAACAATTGCGAAATGTAATAAAACTGCACAATCAGAATAATCAGAATAATGCACGCGTAGTGACAATTACCAGCGGAAAAGGCGGAGTCGGAAAGTCGAATCTTGCGGTAAATCTTGCTGTATGTCTCAGAAAAGCAGGCAAGCGGGTAATTATTTTTGATGCTGATTTTGGTCTTGCAAACGTTGAGGTAATGTTTGGCGCAATCCCACAGTATAATTTGTCTGATTTTATATACCGTGGAAAGTCAATTCGTGAAATTATTACACCGGGACCGATGGATATCGGCTTTATATCCGGCGGGTCCGGGATTATAGGATTGAACAATCTTACAAGAGAACAGATTTTATATATTGTAAATTCGATTGACACGTTGAATGAACTGGCAGATTTTATCCTGATTGATACGGGGGCAGGAATCTCGGATCAGGTTCTGGAATTTGTTATGGCAAGTCCTGAGGTATTACTGGTATCCACACCGGAACCAAGTTCCCTGACGGATGCGTATTCGCTTTTAAAAGCATTGTACCATAACCCGAATTTTGTGGAGGATGAGACAACCATCCACATAGTAACCAACCGGGTAAATTCTCAGGACGAAGGACGGGCAATTTATGAGAAAGTGAATTCTGTAGTATCTCAGTTTTTACATGGAAGTCTGAATTATCTGGGGATGATTCCACAGGATGCTGCTTTGGAACGGGCAGTAAGACAGCAAAAGACAGTTACCATGAGTGATCCGAATGCAAAATCCGCAAAGGCAATTTCCAGCCTCACAGATCATCTGTTAAACGGCACCCAGCAGAAGGCACCGGTACGGTGGGGAATAGCACAGATGTTTTCCAGTTTTTTATCAAACCGAAAATAGGGAGATGAATAATTATGAAACTTTCAGATGTGATTACTCCGGGAGACAAAATTGATATTAAAATGCTGCATGAAGCGAACCAGGAAGATAATGGAGGAAAGATCGCAAAAATCTATCAAAGTGCGGTCAGCGACATTTTTTCGGATCAGGAATTGGAAATTTCTATGCCGACAAGTGGTGGAAGAATGGTGTTATTTCAACTGGAGAGGGAGTGCAGCATTGTTTTTTATACAAAAGGCGGTATGTATAACTGCACAGCAGTTGTGAAGAAACGTTATCACAAAGAAAATCTGTATCTGCTCAGAATTATGATTACTTCCGGATTACAGAAATTTCAGCGCCGGGAATTTTTCCGGATTCCTTATACGACACCGTTAAAATATTACGAAATATCGGAACAGACGGCACAGATGCAGACAACGGAAGAATTGTTTACGGAAATTCAAAAGCCGGAATATATTGATCAGGTACGTGAGGGAACGATTCAGAATATCAGTGGCGGTGGAATCCGCTTTGTCTCCGGACAATGGATAAAACAGAACCAAAATATTCTTCTGGTGATCAGACTGACAAATGAATATTCGGATGAAACTTTTTATCTTCCGGGACAGGTGATTGCAACAGAAAAACATCCAGCGATAGAGGAAATGTACATTCACCGGGTAAAATTTCTGTTCCGGGATCTCCGGGACCGGGAAAAAATCGTACGCTTCGTTTTTGAGGAAGAGAGAAGAATTCGCAGGAAAGAAGTTGGGTGACTCATATGAAAAAAAACATTTTGGTAGTTGATGATTCTGCACTCATGAGAAGGGCCATGTGTGATATAATCAATTCAGACAGTAAATTTCAGGCAACGGACTATTGCAGAGATGGTCTTGAGGCATATGAGAAACTGAAGCATACCAGCTATGACGGTGTGGTTCTGGATGTGAATATGCCACGCATGGATGGACTGCAGTTACTCGAAAAGTTACAAAAAGAAGGCATACGTGCAAATGTGGTGATGGTAAGTACGCTTACTGACAGCAGGGAAGCAGATGTTACCATTTTGGCCATGGAGCGCGGAGCAATAGATTTTGTGGCGAAACCGACAAATATCATAGAGGCAAAAGGAGAGGCATTCAAAAGGCAGCTTCTGGGTGTTCTGGATGCTGTCCTTGCAACACAAAAAACAGCAGGAGGTATCCGTGTGGCAGCAAAACCGGCAGCAAAGGCACCGATGATGCGCAAAGCTGCAGGTGGAAAGAACAAACTGGTTGCACTGGCGTGCTCCACAGGCGGACCGAAAGCGTTACAGAGTGTGATTCCGTTTCTTCCAAAGGAACTGGATGCCCCGGTTGTACTGGTACAGCATATGCCGCCGGGATTTACCAAATCCATGGCTGACAGGCTTGACGACCTGAGCAAAATCAGGGTGAAGGAAGCAGAGCATGGAGAACGGCTGCAAAAAGGATGCGTTTATATTGCTCCGGGTGGAAAGCACTTAAAAGTTACAAAAACCGCAGACGGAAACAACAGCATTGTACTTGATGATGCAACGCCGGCAATCGGAGGACTCAAGCCGTGTGCCAATCTTATGTATGATTCACTGACAGCAAGCAGCTATGATGAGATCGTTTGTGTCGTCCTGACAGGAATGGGAGCGGATGGAACCAATGGAATCCTTTCGCTGGGAAGATCAAAACCGATTCGCGTAATTGCACAAAACGAAGAAACCTGTGTGGTATACGGAATGCCGAAAGCAATCTATGAAGCAGGTGTGGTAGATGAAGTTGTACCACTGGATGAAGTTGCACAGACAATCACAAAAAACGTGGGGGTAAAATAACATGGATGTAAGCCAATACCTTGAAATCTTTATCGATGAAAGTGCAGAACATTTACAGACGTTAAGTGACTGCATCATGGAACTGGAAAAAGAACCGGATAACAAGGATGTTATCAATGAAATCTTCCGTGCAGCCCATTCTTTAAAAGGAATGGCCGGCACAATGGGATTTAAGAGAATGCAGCACCTGACACATGATATGGAAAATGTGTTCCAGGAAGTCCGCAGCGAGAAAATCCAGGTAGACAGTCAGATGATTGATCTGCTGTTCAAGTGTCTGGATGCAATTGACGGATATCTTGAAAATATTAAGGAAACCTCTGATGAAGGTGAGGAAGACAATGAAGTCATTATCAAGGAACTGAACAATTTCCTCGCAAAAGCAAACGGAGAGGCTGCCGCCGCAGAGGCAGCACCTGCAGAAACAGAAAAAGAAGCAGCGGCGCCGACAGACAATGGAGACCACAAACTGTATCTTCAGATTGATCTGACGGATCAGGAGCGGGATGCCGTTATGACTGCAAAAGACAGTGGAATGCATATTTACGGCATGACGGTTATGATCCAGAAAGAGTGCCTTTTAAAAGCGGCCAGAGCATTTTTGGTATTCCGCGAAGTGGAGGCTTTTGGAGAGATTCTTGTATATCGTCCGAGCTCTCAGGATATTGAAGATGAAAAGTTTGAACAGGAATTCAGCTTTTATGTCGCATCACCGGAAAGCTTTGACAAGATCCAGAACGCTGCAAAGAATGTTTCCGAGATTGAAGATGCCGTTGGAGAAGAACTGACTGATTTTTCACCACGCGTAACAGAAACTGAGACGGAAGAAAAGAAAGAAGAAAAACCGGCAGAGACGAAACCGGAAGTACAGGCTGAACCAAAGAAAGCGCCGGAAAAGAAAAAGGCTCCGGCAAAGAAAAACGGTGTAGGAAAACCGGCGACAAGCCGTACGGTTCGTGTGGATATTGAAAAGCTGGATGCTCTTATGAACCAGGTATCCGAGCTTATCATTGCAAAGAACAGTCTGGTATCCATCAGCTCAACGGAAGAGGGAGGCTTTACCAATCAGGGATTCCATGAACAGATTGAATATCTGGAGCGAATCACCACAAGCCTTCATGAATCTGTTATGAAAGTCCGGATGGTGCCAATTGAGAGCGTTGTAAATAAATTTCCACGTATGATTCGTGATCTGTCCCGTACATTGAATAAGAAGATGGAACTGGTTATGACCGGTGAAGATACCGAGCTGGATCGTACCGTAGTGGATCAGATCGGTGATCCGTTACAGCATTTGCTTCGTAATTCTGCGGATCATGGTCTGGAAGACACCGAGCTTCGTATCCAGAGAGGAAAGCCGGAAGTCGGAAATATTTTCCTGAATGCATATCAGGAAGGAAATAACGTTATTATCCAGGTGGGTGATGACGGTAACGGAATTGATACCGAAGCGGTAAAAGCAAAGGCAATCGAGCGAAATATTATTACACCGGAACAGGCCGAAGTCATGACACAGAAAGAGGTTATTAATCTTTTGTTTATGCCAAGTTTTTCCATGGCAAAGAAGATTACGGATATTTCCGGAAGAGGCGTTGGCCTTGATGTTGTAAAATCTAACATTGAGCAGCTTGGCGGTGATGTGGAAGTTAAGACAAAACTTGGGGAAGGAACAACATTTACCGTTCGTCTTCCTCTGACACTTGCCATTATTCAGGCATTGATGGTTGAAGTCCGCGATGAAAAATATGCCATTGCCCTTGGGTCCATTGCAAATATTGAGAGTGTACCGGTCAGCAGCATCAAGTATGTGGAAGCAAAAGAGGTTATTCATCTGCGTGGAAGCGTTATTCCGCTTGTTCGTCTGGACAAACTTCTGGATATTGAACCAAGAGAAGAAGAACCGGAAAGCCTTACCGTTGTTATTGTAAAGAAAGGCGACAGTCAGGTAGGACTTGTTGTTGACGATCTGATGGGACAGCAGGAGATCGTTATTAAGTCTTTAGGCAAGTATATCAATGGAAATAAGCTGATCAGCGGTGCAACAATCCTCGGTGATGGTGAAGTTGCGTTGATTCTGGATGCAAACACACTGATGTAATGGGGGTGAATGACGATGGCTATTGCAAACAATCAGATTGAAACAAATGAGAATAAAAATAAAGAAAAAGAAGTAAAGCAGTATATCGTAGTTCAGATCGGTTCTGAAAAGTACGGAATTGATATCAGCTATGTCGATAATATTGTGCGTATGCAGAAAATTACCCGTGTGCCAAAGGCACAGGAGTATTTCAAGGGAATCATCAATCTTCGAGGCGAAATTGTGCCGGTTATGAGTATCCGTCTGAAAATGGGACTTGAGGATGATACCTTTACTTCGACATCCCGGATCATTATTTTAAAGATCGAAGATAAAGGGTCTTTAGGTGTGATTGTAGATGAGGTTTGTGAGGTTGTAAATCTTTCTGAGGATCAGATCGAAAATAACAATATCAATTCAAACCATGTAAAAGATACTTTTATCAATGGTATTGGAACAAGCGGAGATCAGCTGATTTCCCTGTTTGAAATCAATGCGATTGTAGACGAAAAAGATAACACATAAGACAACTGAGTATAGTGAGGCTATGCCTCACTATACATGGTTATTGGAGGAAAAAGATGAACGATTTTACATTGGATAATGTAAATGAAATGTATATTGACGTACTGCGCGAAATTGGAAATATCGGAGCGGGAAATGCAACAACTTCTCTGGCAAGCATGATCAATGAACAGATTGATATGAATGTTCCGAAAGTAGAATTGATGGAAGCTTCTAAGCTGAGTTCCGCAATTTGTCCGGAAGACGAGATTATTGTCGGAATTTTTCTGGAAGTAACACATGATATTACAGGAAGCATGATGTTTTTAATGCGCATGGATTCCGCCCATTATCTTGTGAACAAACTGATGGGAAGAGACCCGGAAAACGATGCACCTTTTGATGAGATGGATTTATCTGCCATGAAGGAAATCGGAAATATTATTACGGCTTCGTATCTGTCTGCACTTTCAAGTATGACAAATCTTACGATTTTACCATCCGTTCCATATATTGCGGTGGATATGGCGGGAGCGATTCTTAGTGTTCCGGCAATTCAGTTTGGACAGTACGGAAATAATGCGCTGCTGATTGAAACAGAATTTGGCGATGAACGTATGATTAATGGATATTTTATCCTGATGCCTGAGGAAGAGTCCTATGCAAAGATTTTATCCTCTCTTGGAATTCAGTTATAGAGGAGATCGTAGAATATGGGAGAAGTGATCAAGGTTGGAATGGCAGACCTGAAAACTGCAAAAGCTCCGAATACACTCACGACACTGGGGTTGGGTTCTTGTATCGGATTAACACTTTATGATCCGGTGACGAAAATCGGTGGATTGGTACATTATATGCTGCCAGACAGCACAAAATTAAAAAATAATACCAATATTGCAAAATTCGGGGATACCGGAATCCGTGAACTTTTAAGACAGATTCTGGCTTTGGGAGCAAATCAGAGAAGACTTGTGGCAAAGATCGCGGGGGGTGCATGCATGTTTGAAACGAGCGGACTTTCGTCTGTGGGAAATGTAGGCGCACGCAATGCGGAAGAAGCAAAAATTATTTTGAAAGAATTAAGGATCCCGCTGATCGCGGAGGATACCGGTTTAAATTACGGACGTACGGTAGAACTGGATTGTGAGACCGGAGATTTCAGAATTAAATCGGTGGGAAAAGAAATTAAAGTAATATAGAGGGACAGAAGATGAAAACCAATGGTGTACCGGCTATTATTATGTTGGCGGCAGGGTTTATTGACTGTGTGATTGCAATTCTTACGCACATGTCACTTTGGAATTTTACAAGACAGCTGTTACTGGTACTTGTCCTGTTTTATGTGATCGGTTGTGTGGTAAAAATGATCATTGACCGAAACTTCAAGGATATGGAAGATGACCAGAACGGGGAAGAAACGGAAGAGTCTAAAGAGGAGCAGGAAGCGGAAGGCTCTGGGGAACAGGAAAATACTGAACAGGCCAAAGATGCACAGGAGCAGTCGCAGGAGCAGCCGGAGGTTCAGGAGGAACAACAAACAAAGTAATTAACCGGGGCGGAATGATGTAGATGAAAACTGCGGATAAAGAAAAACTCTGGGATGCGTATCGTCAGAAGAAAACGCAGGAGATCAGAGAACAGCTGATAATTGAATATGCGCAGCTTGTAAAACTCGTAGCGGGAAGACTCAGCATGTATCTTGGACACAATGTGGAATATGATGATCTGGTCAGTTATGGGATTTTCGGACTGATTGACGCAATTGATAAATTTGATCTGGAAAAAAATGTAAAATTTGAAACATATGCGAGTTTGCGGATTCGTGGTGCTATTTTAGACCAGATTCGTAAAATGGACTGGATTCCAAGAAGTGTCCGGCAGCGACAGCGCAAAATTGATGAAGCGATGAAACAGATCGAGATGAGGACCGGTAAAACAGCTTCGGATGAAGAACTTGCAAAGCAGCTGGGGCTGACGGATGAGGAACTGTGCAGCTGGCAGACACAGCTTAAGGTGACCAATGTTGTGTCTTTGAATGAATTTGAAGAAACCGGTCCGGAGCCAATGATTGATTCGGCGCATCCGGTTCGGTTTTCACAGCCGGAAGAAGTGGTGGAGGAAGAAGAATTAAAAGAAAAACTGGCGGAATCCCTGGAACTTCTGACGGAGAAAGAGCGGCGCGTTATTGAACTTTATTATTATGAAGATATGACCCTAAAAGAAATCAGTAAAATATTGGAAGTGTCAGAATCACGTATTTCCCAGTTACATACCAAAGCATTAAACAAGATGCGTAAAAAAATGGGTGTTTATATGAATATTCTGACGGAGTAGGAGCGGATCTATGGCAATTGCACCAATCAATTATGCTACGATACAGCGTACCGCAGACATCGAGACATTTAAAAACCAGCAGGATACAAAACCGATGGTGGATCAGCAGAATATTCAGGTGCAGGTGGATCACAGGGAGGATGTTCTGCATCATCAGGTCATCCATCCGGAAGAAAATGAGCAGCTGGATAATCACACGGATGCCAGGGAAGAAGGAAAAAACAAATATAAAAAACAGGGATCTGTGAGAAAAAAAACAAACAAAGAAACGAAGCGGACGGGTGGCAATCCGGTTGGCGGCAGTTTTGATATGAAAATCTGAGGGAAAATATATGACGGGTGTGGAAATTACACTGATTCTGGTTGGAATCATTTTTGTTCTCGTAAGCTTTTTTGTTCAGGAAAAACTTACCCCGAAAGATGTACAGGAGATAACCAGATTAAGTGAGAAGGAATTAAAGATTATTGTCGAGCGGGAACTGAAAAATGCAAATGACAAGGTAGAAGATGCAATCGATGCAGTGGTAGAACAGTCCCAGGAGAATGCCAAGCGTCTGATGGAAAAAGAAACGAATGAGAAAATTATGGCAATCAACGAATATTCCAATACGGTGATTGAATCAATGAATAAAACGCATAATGAAATTCTCTTTTTATATAATATGCTCAATGACAAGCATACGGAACTGACCGGGCTTGCATCGCAGCTACAACAGTTTTCGGAGCAGGTAAAACATACACAGGATGAAATGATGACACATCTGACGGAAACGGTAAAAGAGCCTGAACCGGCAAGAACGGAAGTGTCAGAGCCTGTGGAGGAACAGCCGCAGCAGATTTCACCAAAAGCATCTGTGGCAGAGGAAACCGATAACGGAAGCTTCAACGATCAGGTACTTGCACTTCATCAAAACGGAGTGTCTGATGTGGAAATTGCCCGTAAGCTGGGACGGGGGCTTGGAGAAGTGAAGCTGGTGATCGGATTATACAAAGGGGAAGATGTCAGTGAGATTTAAATATTATTTACGTGGCTGCGGACTTGGAATTCTGGTTGCCTCGCTGGTATTTATTGTATCGTTACATGCACACGGCGGAGCAATGTCGGATGAAAAAGCTATGCAGAGAGCTTCGGAACTTGGAATGATCATGCCGGATGACACACAGACGCAGGAAGCAGAAACGCAGACAACAGAACTTCCGGTAAAGGAAACGAATCTTCCGGATACACAAAGAACGACACAGGCAGTGACACAGAAGGTTCCGCAGAACGATACACAAAAACAGACGGAGCGTGATACTTCTTCGGAACAGAATGACACATCAAAAGAGTCGGAGAAAAAGGCGGAAGAAAAGAAAAAAACACAGGACTCTCAAAAGAAAGAAGAAGAGAAGAAAAAAGCGCAGGAGACCGAGAAGGAAGAAACAAAAAAGGAAAAAGTCTCCATTACAATAAAAGGCGGAGAAGTGTGCAGGGAGATTGCACAGGATCTGCAGGAGAAAGGACTTGTCAAGGATGCGGAAGATTTCCGCAAATATATGCAGGATCACAATTATGCAAGATATATCCGTGTGGGGACATTTACGCTGGAAAAGGGAATGAACTATAGCGAGATTGCGAAAGTACTGACAAAAAAATAGTATAATAAAGCTTGCATGAAAGCCTTTGGTATGATATAATGCCAAAGGCTTTAAATTTTATTAAACACATGTATGGAAGCTGCCGGTGCCGGATCTACGCTTTTCCGGTGGCAGACTAATAGGAAGTACATGGAAGAGATCAACCAAACGGAGGTAATTAAAATGAGCGTAATTTCTATGAAACAGTTACTTGAGGCAGGTGTTCATTTCGGACATCAGACAAGAAGATGGAACCCTAAAATGGCTCCATACATCTACACAGAGCGTAACGGTATCTACATCATTGACTTACAGAAGTCTGTTGGCAAGGTAGATGAGGCATATGATGCAATTTCCGATATCGCTGCTCAGGGTGGTACCATTCTTTTCGTTGGTACAAAGAAGCAGGCACAGGATGCTATTAAGACTGAGGCAGAGCGTTGCGGAATGTACTATGTAAATGAGAGATGGTTAGGTGGAATGCTTACAAACTTCAGAACCATCCAGAGCCGTATTGCACGTCTGAAAGAAATCGAGACCATGTCTGAAGATGGAACATTTGATGTTCTGCCAAAGAAGGAAGTTATTGCACTGAAAAAAGAGTGGGATAAGTTAGAGAAGAACCTTGGCGGAATCAAGGATATGAAGAGAATTCCTGACGCTATCTTTATCGTAGATCCTAAGAAGGAGAGAATCTGCGTACAGGAAGCACAGTCTTTAGGAATCACACTGATCGGTATCGCTGATACAAACTGTGATCCGGACGAGTTAGATTATGTAATCCCAGGTAATGATGATGCAATCAGAGCCGTTAAGCTTATCGTTTCCAAGATGGCAGATGCTGTTATCGAGGCAAAGCAGGGAACTGAGGAAGTTGCTGCAGAAGCTGCTGAGGAGACAGTAGAAGAATAATTTTTGCATAATCATTCGAGAATTGGAGGAAAAAAAGATGGCAATTACTGCTGCTATGGTTAAGGAACTGCGTGAGATGACAGGCGCAGGCATGATGGATTGTAAGAAAGCTCTGACAGAGACAAACGGAGATATGGATGCCGCTGTTGACGTTTTGAAAAAAAGCGGTGCAGCCAAGATGGAAAAGAAGCAGAGCAGAATCGCTGCGGAAGGTATCGCAAGAGTTGCAGTAAACGGAAATGTTGCTGTTGTAGCTGAGGTTAACTCAGAGACAGATTTCGTTGCTAAAAATGAAACATTCCAGGAGTTTGTTCAGACAGTTGCAGATACAGCACTTGCTTCTGATTTAAACGGTGGAGCAAACGGCGAAGATATCGAGGCACTTCTTGCAACAAACGGACTCAGTGATCTGCTTGTTGAGAAGACAGCAACAATCGGAGAGAAGTTATCTGTGCGCAGATTCGCAAAGGTAACCGGTGATGCTGTTGCTTCTTATATTCACGGTGGCGGAAGAATCGGTGTTGTTATCGCTGCAGACGGTGCATCTGATGATGCTGCAAAAGAGGCTCTTACAAACATTGCTATGCAGGTTGCTGCAATGAACCCACAGTATATCAGCAGAAACGATATTTCCGCTGAGGAACTTGCAAAGATCAAAGAGATCACAATTGACAGTGCATTAAATGATGCAACAACTCTTCCAAAGCCTATCTTAAACAAATTACTGGACAAGGCAATCGGCGAGAAGGTATGGAGTGATGAGGATATCAATAACTTCGAAGAGCATAAGAGCAATATGAATTATGTCTGGAATTTCCTTTCCGATGCTGCAAAGGTTCAGCTGGGTGAGCTGGCTATGGCAGATAAGGCATCTATCACTGCTGAGAAGATGTTCGGCGGTCTTGTAGAAGGTCGTGTATCCAAGCAGTTAAAGGAGATCTGCCTTCTTGATCAGACATACGTTAAGGCGGAAGATGGCAAGCAGTCCGTAGCTAAGTATCTTGAGTCTGTTTCCAAGGATCTTAAAATCACCAAGATGATTCGTTTCGAAGTTGGCGAGGGTATGGAAAAGAAACAGGAAGATTTCGCAGCAGAAGTTGCTGCACAGATGAACGCATAATCCGTTCACAGAGTCAAGCTGTGTGAAAACACAAAAGGAGTCGTGGTTTTGGAAAAATAAAGAAACCGTGGCTCCTTTTTTATAACAATTTTACAACAACAGGGAATTAAATCTTTACAAGTTTTCAAAATATGTTAAAATAGAAAAGGATATTTCCCGGTGGAGGAACAGGATGAGTACAAAAGATTCAGAAGCTTTGGAGCAGCAGCGCCAGAGGAGAAATCGCATCAACCGTATGAAAACGGGAATCATTGTGACGATTACGGTATGGATGCTTGTCTCACTGTTGGCAATTATCCTTCTGACGGTGCAGGTAGCACGTTTGAGCAGCCATGTAAAGAGACTGGAGAAAGCGGGACAGACAACCGTTTCGCAAAATATTCCGGATTCTGAAAATGTGCAGGCTGCGGATACAGAAAGCAGTGGGCAGGAGACACAGAAATCTGCTTACGATAAAGTTGTGACGGGGATTGATTCCGGGGACAATATGGCAAAAGAGGGAGATGCACATAAAGTATATCTTACTTTTGACGGTGGACCGGATGAAAATACGGACAAGATTCTCGACGTATTGGATAAATACGGAGTAAAAGCAACTTTTTTCGTAGTAGGGGATGATTCCAAGGATATGCAGGAGGTCTATAAGAGGATTGTAAAAGACGGACATACACTTGGAATGCATTCCTTTTCCAACAAATACAGTACAATATATGCCTCCACAGAGGCATTTGAACAGGATTTTGATAAGATTTCCTCATATCTGAAAGACGTTACGGGAGTTAATAGTCTCTATTATCGTTTTCCGGGAGGAAGCAGCAATGAGATCAGCAATGTAAATATGGCTGAATTCGTTCGTATCTTAAATGAAAAGGGAATTACATACTTTGACTGGAACGTTTCCGCAGGAGATACTTCATCGGATTATACGGTGGATGATGTTGTGACAAATGTGACAGAAGGAGTAAAAAGATACAAAACCTCGGTTGTGTTATTACACGACGGAGATGACAAGTCAACAACGGTAGAGGCTCTGGAATCTTTGATTCAGAAACTGCAACAGATGAAAGCTGAGATTCTGCCGATTGATGAAAATACAAAAGTCATTCAATATATCAAGGCAGATAGTGTTGAATAAGTAGTATGAGTGGAGGAAGCACGATGGGATTATTTAAAGATTTTAAGGATGATTTTTCTCAGGCGGTCAATGAAATGATGCCGGGAGCAGACGCTCCGGAAAAAGAAAACAAAGCAGAAGATCTGGTAGTTAACACTCTGGGAGAAGATGTGGATGTAAAATCCGAATTATCCAAACTGGATGGTTTACTGGAGCAGGTACAGAAGGACGGCGGGTCTGATACACAAAAGTTAGAGTCGGAGCTTCCACCAATTCACAAAGAGGATAAAAAACCGGTGATCACACCAGCTGTGGACCCGGTAATCAATACATTTAATGAGGAGAAAAAAATTATGAGCGACACAACAATGGAAACCCCAAAGCCAACAGCACCAGTGATGAATAACAAAGTGAATCCGGATGCAGTTTCAGATGAGACATCTGTTATAACCGCAGGAACTGTTCTGACCGGTGATATCGCGTCTGACGGATCATTTGATATTCAGGGAACCATCAACGGAAATGTAACCTGTAATGGTAAGCTGGTTGTAACCGGAACCATTAACGGAAACAGTGCAGCTTCAGAGTTTTTTGCTGATGTGGCAAAAGTTGAGGGAGAAGTTGTAAGTTCCGGTACAGTTAAGATTGGAGCCGGTTCTGTGATCATTGGCAATATTGCAGCAGCTTCTGCAGTTATTGCAGGTGCAATCAAGGGTGATATCGATGTACAGGGACCTGTTGTTGTTGATACATCTGCGGTAGTCATGGGAAATATCAAATCCCGTTCCGTACAGATTAATAACGGTGCAGTAATCGAAGGTTTCTGCTCTCAGTGTTATGCTGATATTGATGTACAGGGACTTTTTGACGGAAAGTAAAATTAATCATAGGAGACAGATACGATGAAACGTATTTTATTAAAACTCAGTGGAGAGGCACTGGCCGGGGACAAGCATCATGGATTTGATGAGCCGACAGTTACGGTTGTTGCAAAGCAGGTAAAGCAATTGGTAGATGCAGGGGTACAGGTTGGTATTGTCATCGGAGGAGGCAACTTCTGGAGAGGACGTACCAGTGAGACGATCGACCGTACAAAAGCCGATCAGATCGGTATGCTTGCTACGGTTATGAACTGTATTTATGTGTCAGAAATTTTCCGTTCCGTTGGAATGATGACTTCCGTGCTTACCCCGTTTGAGTGCGGATCTATCACAAAGTTATATTCCAAGGATCGTGCAAATAAATATTTTGCACATAACATGGTTGTATTTTTTGCAGGTGGTACCGGACATCCATATTTCTCAACAGATACGGCAACGGTACTTCGTGCGGTAGAGATTGAAGCAGATGGAATTTATCTTGCCAAGGCAATCGATGGTGTATATGACAGCGATCCGAAAGTAAATCCATCCGCTAAGAAATATGATCAGGTTTCCATTCAGGAAGTCATTGATAAAAAACTTGCGGTCGTTGATTTGACAGCATCCGTAATGTGCATGGAAAACCACATTCCAATGTATGTATTCGGACTTGGTGAAACGAACAGCATTGTAAACGCGGTAAACGGCCAGTTCAACGGAACTGTCGTTACTGTGGACTAGGAGGATATAGTATATGGACGAGAGATTACAGATTTTTCAGGATAAAATGGAGAAATCCCTTGCCAATTTAAATGAGGAGTTCGCGGGAATCCGTGCAGGACGTGCGAATCCGCATGTGTTGGACAAACTTCGTGTTGATTATTACGGAACACCGTCTCCGATTCAGAGCGTTGCAAATGTCAGTGTTCCGGAGCCGAGAATGATTCAGATTCAGCCATGGGAAGCATCTATGGTAAAAGAAATTGAAAAAGCCATTCTCAGTTCGGATCTGGGAATTAACCCGACGAATGACGGAAAACTGATTCGTCTGGTATTTCCGGAACTGACCGAAGAGCGAAGAAAAGAGCTGGCAAAAGATATTAAGAAAAAAGGTGAGGGTGCCAAGGTCGCTGTGAGAAATATCCGCAGAGATGCGATGGATCATTTCAAAAAAGTAGGCAAGGCGGAGGATATTTCTGAGGACGAGATCAAGGATCTCGAAGACGGAATCCAGAAACTGACCGATCAGTATGTTGCACAGATTGACAAGGCTGTGGATGCCAAGTCGGATGAAATTCTTACAGTATAAGATGTTTAAGGGACATAAGCCTGTGGCTATGTCCCTTTTTCACTTGCAGGAAAGAGGGGAACAAGATTGATGAAAATTCCAAAACATGTGGCGATTATACTCGATGGGAATGGAAGATGGGCAAAAAGCAAGGGTATGCCACGCAATTATGGACATACCGTTGGCGCAAAGAATGTAGAAACGGTTTGTCAGGCTGCAGATGAGCTTGGAATTGAGTACCTGACACTGTATGCATTTTCCACGGAAAACTGGAATCGTCCGGACAGCGAAGTGGCTGCACTGATGAAACTGCTGGAGAGTTATTTGAAAAACTGTATCCGCACGGCAAATAAAAATAATATGCGGGTACGTGTGATTGGGGAACTTTCCAGATTATCCGAAAGTTTTCAGAAAAAGATTCAGGAACTGGAAGAAGTTTCCGCGGCAAATACGGGACTGAATCTGACCATTGCCATCAATTATGGAAGCCGGGATGAGATGCTTCGGGCCATGAAGCATATGTTTACTGATATAAAGAATGGCAGAATCACGGAGGAGGAAATCAATGAGAAAACCTTTTCCGGATATCTGGATACAAGGGAACTTCCAGACCCGGATTTACTGATTCGTACAAGTGGAGAGCAGCGGCTTTCCAATTATCTGCTGTGGCAGCTTGCGTATAGCGAATTTTATTTTACGGATGTTCCGTGGCCGGATTTTCATAAAAAAGAATTGGAATTAGCTGTGGAAGCGTATAATAAACGAGACAGACGCTTTGGCGGACTTAAGGAGGAAGAATAGGATGTTTAAAACGAGACTGTTAAGCGGAATCGTGCTGGTAATTCTGGCTCTGTTTTTGATTATTTCAGGCCATGAAATTTTATTATTTGCAACACTTGCCATTTCCTGTATCGGAATGTTTGAATTATATCGCGTGTTCAAGATGGAAAAGACCGTTCTGGCAGGCGTTGGATATCTGGCGGCAATCGTTTATTACTGTAATTTACAGTGGAAGTTTCTGCCGGATCTTATGATTTTATTTATGGCATTTTTGATTCTGTTAATGTTTGTATTTGTATTTGCATATCCGAAATTTCATGCAGATCAGGTGATGGCAGCATTTTTTGGATTCTTCTATGTAGCGGTCATGCTTTCTTATGTATATCAGATCCGTACGCTGGAGAGAGGGTTATATCTTGCCTTTCTTGTATTTTTATGTTCGTGGGGATGCGATACCTGTGCATATTGCGTCGGAATGCTGATCGGAAAGCACAAGATGTCGCCGAAACTCAGTCCGAAAAAATCGGTAGAGGGTGCAGTGGGAGGTGTGGCAGGTGCTGCGCTTCTGACCGCTTTATATTGTTTTATTTTCCGTAGCCCGATGCATCTGGAACGTGGAGAAATTGTAATTCTTGCTGTGATTGCGGCAATTGCCGGACTGATTTCCATGGTAGGGGATCTGACAGCTTCTGCCATCAAAAGAAATTATGATATCAAGGATTACGGAAAGTTGATTCCAGGTCATGGAGGAATTCTCGACCGGTTTGACAGCATGATTATTACTGCACCAATCATTTATTTCCTGGCGCTTCATATGCTGTAAGAGGTGAACGATGAAAAAGATAGCAATTTTGGGATCGACAGGGTCCATTGGAACACAGACACTTTCTGTGATTGAAGAACATGCAGATGATTTTGAAGTGACCGCACTTGCCTGTGGAAACAATATCCGTCTGCTGGAAGAACAAATGCGGAAATTTCGCCCAAAGCTTGTTGCTGTGTGGAGCAAAGAGGCAGCAGCTTCCCTTCGGGTCCGCACGGCGGATCTGGGCATTCCTGTGGAAACCGGAATGGATGGATTACTTGCGGTTGCAACTTATGAAGAGTCGGAAATTCTGGTGACGGCGATTGTCGGGATGCTCGGAATCCGGCCGACCATTGCAGCCATAAAGGCAAAGAAAACGATTGCCCTGGCAAACAAAGAAACGTTAGTTACGGCAGGACATCTGATTATTCCGCTTGCAGCGGAGTATGGAGTGTCCATTCTTCCGGTAGACAGTGAACATAGTGCCATTTTTCAGTCTTTGCAGGGAAACGAAGAAAATTCGATCAGTAAAATCCTTCTTACCGCATCCGGAGGACCGTTCCGGGGCAGAAAGAAGCAGGATCTGCTCCATATACAGGTGGAAGATGCATTAAAGCATCCGAACTGGTCCATGGGACACAAGGTGACCATTGATTCTTCGACACTTGTGAACAAAGGGCTTGAGGTTATGGAAGCAAAATGGCTGTTTGGCGTACAACTCGAACGGATTGAAGTTGTCGTGCATCCGCAGAGTGTCATTCATTCTGCTGTGGAATATGAGGATGGTGCAGTGATTGCGCAGCTTGGAACGCCGGATATGCGTCTGCCGATTCAGTATGCACTGTATTACCCAAAGCGGAAACATTTATCCGGGAAGCGTCTGGATCTTTTTGCTCTTCGTGACCTTACGTTTGAGCGCCCGGATACGGATACCTTCCGTGGGCTTTCCCTGGCATATGATGCTGCCAGACGGGGAGGAAATATCCCAACGGTTTTTAATGCCGCAAATGAAAAGGCAGTGGCAATGTTTCTGGACAGAAAAATCGCTTATCCGGAAATTACGGAAATGATTGAAGCTGCAATGGAAGAAGTCAGCTATATCGCACATCCGGATTTAGAGCAGATCTTAGAGACAGAGCAGGCAACATATGAATATATAGGGGGCAGGTGGTAAAAAAAATGAAAATTGTATCATTTCTTATCGCATTTGTAATATTTAGTATTGTAATTTTATTTCATGAACTGGGGCATTTTTTGCTTGCAAAGGCAAACGGAATCCGGGTAAATGAATTTTGTTTCGGCCTTGGACCGACTATCTGTGGGATACAAAAAGGCGAAACCAAATACTGCATTAAGGCATTTCCGTTTGGAGGAGCCTGCATGATGGAAGGGGAAGACGAAGATTCGACGGACAATCGTGCATTTGGTAAAAAGCCGGTATGGGGACGTATGAGCGTCGTATTTGCAGGACCTTTTTTTAACTTTATTCTTGCATTTATTTTCGCGTTTATCCTGATGAGCTGTGTGGGATATGATAAGCCGGTTCTTTCCGGGGTAATGGAAGGATATGCCGCAGAAAAGGCAGGTCTTCAGGAAGGGGATGAGATTATCCGGATGAATCATTTTTCGGTTCATTTCAGCAGAGAAATCACTGCATACGGAACATTTCATTCCGGGGAAACCATTAAAGTCACTTATGCAAGGGATGGGCAGAAACATACGACAACACTGGTTCCGAAACTGGATAAAGAGACCGGAAGATATCTGTACGGATTTCAGACCATGGGAAATGTCCGGGTAAAGGGAAACGTGCTCACAAACTTAAAAAACAGTTTTTATGAGGTGCGATACTGGATTTATACCACTATCCAGAGTCTGAAAATGCTTGTGACACGTCAGGTATCTCCAAACGAACTGAGCGGACCGGTCGGTATCGTAAAATCAATCGGAGACACCTATCAGCAGTCTGTAAAAAATGACGGGTATTACTATGCACTTTTGAATATGCTCAACTGGACGATTCTTTTATCTGCGAATCTGGGCGTTATGAATCTGCTGCCGCTTCCGGCACTGGACGGAGGCCGGCTGTTATTTCTGATTATTGAGGCGATCCGCAGAAAGCGGATTGATCCAGACAAAGAAGGCATGGTAAATCTGGTTGGTATTGTATTGTTGTTTGGACTGATGTTTATTGTTATGTTCAATGACATTCGAAAACTATTTATCTAAGAGGCTAGAGGCGTTATGATGGAGAGACATATCACAAAGGAAGTACAGATTGGAAACAGATGGATTGGAGGAAATCATCCGATTGCGATTCAGTCTATGACAAATACAAAGACAGAGGATGTTGCGGCAACGGTGGCACAGATTAAGCAGCTGACAAAAGCCGGTTGTGAAATTATCCGCTGCGCGGTTCCCACCCAGGAGGCAGCTGCGGCGCTGACGGAAATCAAAAAACAGATTACCATCCCGCTGGTTGCGGATATCCATTTTGATTACCGGCTTGCGATTGCAGCCATGGAGCACGGTGCGGATAAAATTCGTATCAATCCCGGAAACATTGGAAGTCGTGAGCGTGTAAAAGCGGTTGTGGATGTGGCAAAAGAGCGCCGGATTCCTATCCGTGTGGGCGTCAACAGCGGATCTTTAGAGAAGGGTCTCGTGGAAAAATACCATGGTGTGACCGCAGAGGGAATTGTGGAGAGCGCAATGGATAAAGTGAAACTGATCGAAGATATGGGCTATGATAATCTTGTGATCAGTATCAAATCCTCGGATGTCATGATGTGTGTCAAAGCACATGAGCTGATCGCAAAACAGACGGATCATCCGCTGCATGTGGGAATCACAGAGGCGGGAACACTGATCAGCGGGAATATCAAATCCGCAATCGGTCTGGGACTGATTTTAAACCAGGGAATCGGGGATACCATCCGTGTTTCTCTGACCGGGGACCCGTTGGAAGAGATTAAATCCGCAAAACTGATTCTTCGTACCCTCGGACTTCGCAAAGGGGGCGTGGAAGTGGTTTCCTGTCCGACCTGCGGAAGAACCCGCATTGATCTGATAGGGCTTGCCAATCAGGTAGAAACGATGGTTTCGGAATTTCCGCTTGATATCAAAGTGGCGGTAATGGGATGTGTGGTAAACGGACCGGGAGAGGCAAAGGAAGCCGATATCGGGATTGCCGGAGGTGTCGGCGAGGGTCTGATTATCAAACATGGAGAAATTTACAAAAAAGTACCGGAAGCAGAACTTCTGCCGGCACTGCGTTATGAATTGGAACATTGGAGTGAAGACTGATGTCAAAAGCATTTCGTGAAGCCTTTCCGACACTGAAACTGGAGGAAGAACTCGAAGGGCTGTTAGATACAACTGAAGTGACAAAAATAAATGCGAATCATGAACATACTCATATTCGCATTTATTTGCGTGCAAAAAGACTTATTTTCAAAAAAAACATATGGAAACTTGAAAAAGCGATTACCGAACAGATTTTTCAGAACCGGGCCATACAGGTAAAGATCATAGAGTCTTATGAGCTTTCCGAACAGTATACCCCGAAGTCTCTGATAGAGGTGTATAAGGACAGTATTTTAGATGAACTGAATGCCTACAGTGTGCTCGAATACAATCTGTTGCGGACGGCGGACATGGAATTTCCGGAAGAGGACCGTCTGATTCTGACGATGGATGAGACTATTATTGCCAAAACCCGTACGGATGAGATTATCGAATTTTTAGAGAAAGTGATCTGTGAGCGCTGTGGAATGAATCTGAAAATATTTCCACAATACCGGAAACCGCAGGAGAGCAAATACCGGAAAAATTCCGAAGAACAGATCCGGCAGGAAGTGGCAGGAATTGTTGCGCGGACGAAGCTGGTTATGGAAGGAAAATCCCAGGAAACGGAAGAAAAAGAGAAAACTGTCGAAACAGAAGAAAAAACAAAGACAATTGCAAAAACGGCAGGAAATCGTGCAGACACTTCAAAAAATGGTACAAATTATGCAAAACCAAAGCAGAAGTTTGAAAAGCGGGGAGAGTTCCGCCGGAAATTCGAGTCGGATAACGGCAAAAAATCCATGAATCCGGATGTAATATACGGAAGAGACTTCGAAGAAGAGAGCATGGAGATTGAGAAGATTGACGGACCGATCGGAGAGGTTGTGATCCGCGGAAAGATTCTGTCGGTAGATACCCGTGAGATCCGCAATGAAAAGACCATCATTATTTTTTCCGTGACTGATTTTACCGATACGATTGTTCTTAAAATTTTTGCGAGAAATGATGATGTACCGGAGCTGTTAAAAGAAATCAGCGGGGGAAAGTTTGTGCGTGTCAAAGGTGTTGCAACCATTGATAAATTCGACAGTGAACTTACCATCGGTTCTATCGTCGGAATCAAGAAATGCGCCGATTTTACAACGGTCCGTATGGATACCAGCGTAGAAAAACGCATAGAGCTGCACTGCCATACCAAAATGAGTGATATGGATGGTGTTTCAGATGTCAAAGATATTGTCAAGCGTGCCATGAAATGGGGGCATAAGGCGATTGCCATTACCGATCACGGGGATGTGCAGGCGTTCCCGGATGCCAATCATACCGTACCGTCCGATTCGGATTTTAAAGTCATTTACGGCGTGGAGGCATATCTGGTCGATGATTTAAAGGGGATGGTGACGGACAGCCAGAACCAGGATCTGGATGCAGATTATGTGGTATTCGATTTGGAGACAACCGGATTTAGTCCGGAGACCAACCGCATTATAGAGATCGGGGCGGTGAAGGTGCAGAACGGAAAGATCGTGGACAAATTCTCAACGTTTGTCAATCCACAAGTGCCGATTCCGTTTCGGATTGAGCAGCTGACGTCGATCAATGATTCCATGGTGATTGATGCACCTGTCATTGCAGACATTCTTCCGGAATTTATGAAATTCTGCGAGGGATGTGTTATGGTTGCCCATAATGCCGATTTCGATATGAGTTTTATCAAGAAAAACTGCCAAAGGCTGGATATTCCATGCAAGCCGACGATTGTGGATACGGTTGCCCTGGCGCGTGTCCTGCTTCCGAATCTGAACCGTTTTAAGCTGGATACGGTTGCAAAAGCGCTGGGCGTATCCCTGGAAAATCACCATCGTGCAGTGGATGATGCCGGATGTACGGCAGAGATTTTTGTGAAGTTTATTGAGATGCTCCGGGAGCGCGGTATGTCTACCCTGGACGAAGTGAATGCAATGGGAACCTCATCGGTGCAGAATGTACAAAAGATGCCGACTTATCATGCGATCATTCTTGCCACCTGCGATCAGGGGCGGACAAACCTGTATAAGCTGATTTCGCTGGCGCATATCAAATATTATCACCGGCGTCCGAGGATTCCGAAGAGTGAATTTATCAGGTACCGGGATGGACTTCTGATCGGGTCTGCCTGCGAAGCGGGAGAGTTGTACCGGGCAATTTTAAATGGCCGTCCGGAGGAAGAAATTTCTAGACTGGTAAACTTTTATGATTATCTGGAAATCCAGCCGCTCGGAAACAATGCATTCCTTGTAAGAGATGAAGATTCTCCGGTTGCGTCTAATGATGATCTGATTGAGATCAATAAAAAGATTGTCCGGCTCGGTGAACAGTTCCATAAGCCGGTGGTGGCAACCTGTGATGTGCATTTTTTAGATCCGGAGGATGAAATTTACCGGAGAATTATCATGGCAGGGCAGGGATTTAAAGATGCGGATGAGCAGGCTCCCCTTTTTCTGCGGACGACGGAAGAGATGCTGAAAGAATTTGCCTATCTTGGAAGTGAAAAAGCAGAAGAGGTTGTTATTACAAACACAAACCGGATTGCGGATATGTGCGAAAAAATTTCTCCCGTTCGTCCGGATAAGTGTCCGCCGGTCATTGAAAATTCGGACCAGATGCTGCGTGACATCTGTTACAACAAAGCACATAAAATGTATGGAGATCCACTGCCGGAAATTGTGCAGGAACGTTTAGACCGGGAATTAAATTCCATTATCAGCAATGGGTATGCTGTGATGTATATCATTGCGCAGAAGCTGGTTTGGAAATCCAACGAAGACGGCTACCTGGTCGGATCGCGTGGATCGGTCGGAAGTTCTTTCGTTGCGACAATGTCCGGTATTACGGAGGTTAACCCGCTGCATGCGCATTATCTGTGCAAACATTGCCAGTACAGCGATTTTGATTCGGATCTGGTAAAATCTTTTTCCGGCCGAAGCGGATGTGATATGCCGGATAAGCTCTGTCCGCGCTGCGGAAAACCGCTTTCCAAAGAAGGGTTTGATATTCCGTTTGAGACGTTCCTGGGGTTTAAGGGAAATAAAGAGCCGGATATCGACCTGAACTTTTCCGGAGAGTACCAGAGTAAGGCACATAAATACACCGAAGTTATCTTCGGGGAGGGACAGACCTTTAAGGCAGGAACGATCGGTACGCTGGCGGATAAGACGGCATTCGGTTATGTCAAAAATTATTATGAAGAGCGCGGCGTACATAAGAGAAATTGTGAAATTGACCGGATCGTACTTGGATGTGTCGGGGTGCGTCGTACTACGGGACAGCATCCGGGTGGTATCGTTGTTCTTCCGATGGGGGAACAGATTTATACATTTACCCCGGTTCAGCATCCGGCAAATGATATGACGGTCGATATTACGACCACACATTTTGATTATCACTCGATTGACCATAATCTTTTAAAACTTGACATTCTCGGACACGATGATCCTACCATGATCCGTATGCTGCAGGATCTGACGGGCGTAGATCCGACGCAGATTCCATTGGATGATAAGGCTGTCATGTCGCTGTTTCAGGATACTTCCGCACTTGGCATCACGCCGGACGATCTGGTGAACTGCCAGCTGGGGGCATTGGGTATCCCGGAGTTTGGTACAGACTTTGCCATGGGCATGTTAATTGATACACAGCCAAAAGAATTTTCGGATCTGGTGCGTATTGCAGGGCTGTCCCATGGTACGGACGTATGGCTTGGCAATGCACAGACACTGATTCAGGAAAAAAAGGCAACGATTTCTACCGCCATCTGTACAAGGGATGATATCATGATCTATCTGATTGGCATGGGACTGGATTCCGAGGAATCGTTTAAGATTATGGAGAATGTCCGGAAGGGAATTGTGGCAAAAGGAAAATGCGACAAATGGCCGGAATGGAAGCAGGATATGATCGATCACAATGTACCGGACTGGTATATCTGGTCCTGTGAGAAGATTAAGTACATGTTCCCGAAAGCCCATGCAGCCGCGTATGTTATGATGGCATGGCGCATTGCCTACTGTAAAGTGTTTTATCCGCTGGCTTACTATGCAGCATATTTTTCTATCCGTGCGACCGCTTTCAGTTATGAGCTGATGTGTCAGGGAAAAGAAAAACTGGAAGGATATATGCATGAGTACGAAAAGCGCAAGGACGAGCTCTCCAAAAAAGAGCAGGATACCTACAAAGATATGCGTCTGGTACAGGAAATGTATGCCAGAGGATTTGAATTTCTTCCGCTGGATATCTATAAGTCAGAACCGCATCATTTTCAGATTGTGGATGGAAAACTGCTGCCGGCGCTCAATACGATTGACGGACTTGGCGATAATGCGGCAGTTGCGATTGCAGAAGCGGCAAAAGACGGAATTTTTCTTTCCAAGGATGATTTTAGGGAACGGACAAAAGTATCAAAGACAACAATAGAACTGATGAGTGATCTGGGATTGTTTGGCGATATGCCGGAATCCAATCAGCTTTCCCTGTTTGATTTTGGCGCGTAATGTTATGGAAGTTTTGAAAAACAAAAGAGGAGGAACCGCATTTTTGGGTTCCTCCTCTTTTACAGTCTTATAAATTTATTTTTTGATAACGCCGGGATGGAAAGCGGTGAGTGTTCCCGGATGATCGGTCGGTGTACAGAACACTTCTTTTGTCTTAAAATCGGTAAAATAGATGTAACTGGAAGTGACGTTGATATTGGAGTAATTGCCCTGTGCCAGTTCCTGATATCCACTGCCGTCATTTTTGATCATACAAAGGGCCGGATTGTCTTCGGAATAGCGCTGATAAAAAATACTGCTTCCGTATACATTGTAGAGATCCAGACTGTCCTTGGTAAGTGTAACCGGATGACCGGATTTCATATTGGTATGTACCAGGGCGTTGTTCTGATCCACATCCATATAATAGACATTGTCATCACTGGTTACAATCGGTTTGAAAGAATTACATTCATAGACTTTGCTTAAACTGTCACTGGCGGTATCCAGCTGATAGATGGCACCGTCACTTTCGGTTCCGCTGGTATAAATATACTGACCCAGCGTGCTGCATGTAAAAATGTAAGGCGAATATACTTTTTTGCGTCCTTCGCCATCGATTCCGATCTTGTAAAGCGTTGTAGCATCCTTGTCATCATAGTGCAGATAATAAATGTAGTTTCCGACAAGCGAGGCATACAGGCAGGGATCTTTGTCTAAAATTTTAGTGTTTTCTCCATTCTGGTCAATTCTGCACAGACTGTTTCTTGCGTAGGAGAAGAAATCAAATCCGGTTCCATTATTTTCATTATTGCGTACATAGTATACATAATGGTCATCGGCGTTGATATACATGACACGGTCATAACTGAGTTTTTTCAGATGATTGCCGTTTGTATCCATGGAATACAGCCGGTAATCGTCATCCGGATTGGCAAAATAAACGGTTCCGTTTTTCTCACAAAACAAGCCGGCATTGTAAAGGTTTCCGGCAGTATTTCCGTTGACATAGCTTGTGTTGTATTTGATCTTACTTTTCTGATGGCTGTAAAAGCCCAGTCCTGCAAATACTACGACCAGAACAGCAATTATAATTATGGGCAAACGTTTTTTCATAATATCGAGTCCTCCTTGGTAAGTTGTATCTTGCCTTTTATACCTTTGTGTTATAAAATTTTATCATAAATCATGAAGGAGCGCTATATGAAAGATTTACTAGATATCCGAAAAGATATTGATAAAATTGACGAACAGATCGTAAAACTCTATGAGGAACGGATGAAACTGACCTCGGATGTGGCTGAATACAAAATAAATACCGGGAAGCAGATTTTTGACAAGGAGAGAGAGGAATCCAAGCTGGCAACGCTGCAGAAAAAAGCGGAAAGTGATTTTACCAGACACGGAATCCGTGAACTTTTTGAGCAGATCATGGCGATGAGCCGTAAGAAACAGTATAAACTGCTGACGGAGCATGGAATTATGCCTCCGCAGGAGTTTGAGCCGATTCACACGTTGGATTATTCCAATGCAAGGATTGTTTTTCAGGGACTCGAAGGTGCCTACAGCCAGCTTGCCATGGAACAGTTTTTTGGAGAAAACTGCAATAATTTCCATGTGGAGAGCTGGAAAGATGCCATGGAGGCCATTAAGAACGGGGAAGCGGATTATGCGGTACTCCCGATCGAGAATTCTTCGGCAGGAATTGTCTCGGAAAATTATGATCTTCTGGTGGAATATGATAATTATATTGTCGGGGAGCAGATCATCCGTATTGATCATGCACTTTTAGGACTGGAAGATGCGGATGAGAGAGATATCCGTACCGTGTATTCGCACAAACAGTCACTGATGCAGTGCAGTGAATTTCTGGACAGTCATGCGGACTGGGAAAAATTCAGTGTCAGCAATAATGCCGTTGCAGCCAAGAAGGTCAAAGAGGATGGGGAGATTTCCCAGGCGGCGATTGCCAGTGCAAAAAATGCCCAGATTTATGGGTTGAAAGTATTACGCAATTCCATTCAGAATAATAAAAATAATTCGACCCGGTTTATTGTTGTGACAGGGAAAAAAGTATATACCGATCAGGCAGACCGGATCAGCATCTGTTTTGAGATCAATCACGAAAGCGGTGCTTTATATCATGCACTGTCGCATTTTATTTATAATGGACTGAATATGACAAATATCCAGTCACGTCCGTTACAGAATAAAAACTGGGAATATCGTTTCTTTGTTGATTTTGAGGGAAGATTTGAGGATCATGCAGTGCAGAATGCGCTGCGCGGACTTCGGGACGAAACAATTGCATTCCGGATTCTTGGTACGTATTAGTCAGAATTGGTGAAAGAAGGTGGGCGTATGGCAATTCACACATTTGCAGCAATTTATATTGGCACATACGATGTGAGCCTGAAGGTATTTGAGTTTACAAACAGAAAAAAGTTTCATGAGGTGGATCACATCCGGTCCCGGCAGGAACTGGGGAAAGGTGCTTACGGCACCGGGACAATCGGATATGAGCAGGTGGAAGAACTCTGTGAAACACTGGCACAGTTTAAAGAGATCATGGAAAGCTACAAGGTAGACAGTTATGAAGTCTGTGCAGCCGCCGCACTCCGGGATACCACAAATGAGATATTTGTCCTTGACCAGATTTATCTTAGAACCGGATTCCGGGTAAAGGTGTTAAGCAACTCGGAACACCGTTTTATCAGTTATAAAGCGGTGGCTGGCAGTCCGGTGTTTGAGGAGATGATAAAGACGAGTGCAGCAGTCGTGGATGTCGGCGGGGCGAGTGTGCAGATCACATTATTCCGTGACGGGAAAATGATCACGACACAACACATGGAAACAGGCATTATGCGCCTGCGGAATCTGCTTGGAGACCGCGGATACTCCCTGAAAATGTATGAAAACCAGATTGAGGAATATGTCAATAAAAAACTCGAGGGATTTCGCTCCATGTACATGAATACGCCGGTGGATTATCTGATCCTGATCAGTGACTATGCCGGCGGCCTGGTCAAAAAAATTGAGGAAAAAGGCGGAAAAAGCAGGCAGGTAAAGCTGGATAAATTCTCTAAATTTATCGATAAACTGCTCAAAAAAACGCTGGAGGAGATCACAGCGGAATTAAATCTTTCAGATGAGAGGGAACCGTTAATTATTCCGGCACTTGTGCTGTATAAGATGATGGCACAGAATGTGAATCCAAAAGAGGTATGGGTGCCGGGAGCAAACATTCAGGATGGTATGGCATTTGATTATGCACAGCACAATAAACTGCTGGCATCGACACATGATTTTGATGCGGATGTCATTTCGGCGGCCACATTTTTATCGGAGCATTACCACAGTTTTTCTCCACACATTCAGACACTTTCCAAGCTATCCATTAAGATTTTTGATGCGATGAAACAGGAACACGGACTTGGAAAGCGAGCGCGTCTGCTGCTTCAGGTGGCTACAATCCTGCATGACTGTGGAAAGTATGTCAGCTTTGCGGAAGCGTCGGAGAGTACGTATCATATTATCATGTCCTCAGAGATTATCGGTCTGACCCATCAGGAGCGCGAGATTGTTGCACAGATCGTGCGCTACAATACTCTTCCGCTGGATCCGTATGAGGAAGTCGCTGATGTATTGAGCCAGGAAGAGTATCTTTGTGTGGCAAAACTTTCGGCAATTCTTCGTGTGGCAAATGCGCTGGATCAGAGTCATAAACAGAAGTTTAAAAATATCCGGATCGCGGTAAGGGAGAGAAAACTCGTGATTACGGTCGAGGCATTTGAGGATATTGCGCTGGAACAGGCATTGTTTGACGCAAAGACCTCTTATTTTGAAAATGTATACAGCATGAAACCTGTTTTAAAAGAGAAGCGTATTTATAACTATTAGATCGGAGGGCTTTTATGGACACAAAAATAGATTTTAAAGATCCGGCATATTATGAAAACCGTGAGCTCAGCTGGATTAAGTTTGACCAGCGTGTATTAAGTGAAGCAAGAGATAAATCCATTCCGCTTTTGGAGCGGTTGAAATTTGTCAGTATTACTTCTTCCAATCTGGATGAATTTTTTATGGTAAGGGTGGCATCCTTAAAGGATATGGTACACGCAAAATATAAAAAGCGTGATATCGCCGGAATGACCGCCACGGAGCAGCTTTCCGCCATCAATAAACAGGCGCGGGAACTGGTCAATATCCAGTACAGTACTTTCAGCCGTTCCCTGATGCCGCTTCTGCGTAAAGAAGGAATTTATCTTCTGGATGCACATGAGGATCTGAACGAGGAACAGGCGCGTTTTGTGGATCGCTATTTTATGGAAAATGTATATCCGGTACTCACCCCGATGGCAGTGGATGCGTCGCGTCCGTTTCCGCTGATCCGCAATAAGACACTGAATATTGCAGCACTTCTGACCGGAAAGAAAACGGAGGATGAGACTGTGTTTGCGACCGTGCAGGTGCCAAGTGTTCTGCCGCGTCTGGTACAGATTCCAAGCGAAGGGGAAACGAAGTCTTTCATTCTGCTTGAGCAGATTATAGAACGCAACATAGGCATACTGTTTTCCAATTACAAGGTATTGTGTGCGTATCCGTACCGGATCATGCGAAACGCAGATCTGACGATTGATGAGGATGAGGCATCGGATTTGCTGAAAGAGATTGAGAACAAATTAAAGATGCGTCAGTGGGGAGAAGTTATCCGTCTGGAAATTGAAGAGAAGGTAGATAAAAAGCTTCTGAAATTTTTAAAGACGGAGCTGAAAGTGTCGGATGAGGATATTTTTCAGATTGCAGGTCCGATTGATCTGACTTTTTTAATGAAAATGTATGGGATTGACGGATATGACCATCTCCGCTATAAACCGTATACGCCGCAGCAGGTGCCGGAAATTACACCGGGAAGTGACATTTTTGCCGCAATCCGCAAAGGGGATATTTTTCTGCATCATCCATACGAAACCTTTGATCCGGTTGTGGATTTCATCCGGCAGGCATCCAAAGATCCGGATGTCCTGGCGATTAAACAGACACTGTATCGTGTCAGCGGAAATTCCCCGATTATCAGCAGTCTGGCACAGGCAGCGGAAAACGGCAAGCAGGTGTCGGTTCTGGTTGAGCTGAAAGCCCGTTTTGATGAGGAGCACAACATTGTCTGGGCGAAAAAACTGGAACAGGCAGGCTGTCATGTGATCTATGGTCTCGTTGGCCTTAAAACACACAGCAAGATCGCACTGGTGGTCCGCCGGGAAGAGGACGGAATCCGCCGCTATGTTCATCTGGGAACCGGAAACTATAACGATTCGACGGCAAAATTATATACGGACTGTGGAATCTTTACCTGCAAAGAGTCGATCGGGGAGGATGCCACAGCGGTATTTAATATGTTATCCGGATATTCCGAACCGCTGGCATGGAATGAGCTGGTGCTGGCACCATACTGGCTGAGGGATAAGTTTTTGCGGCTGATTGGTAGGGAAACAAAAAACGCGCAGCAGGGAAGGGAAGCCCGTATCGTGGCAAAAATGAATTCCCTCTGTGATCCGGGCATTATTGCGGCACTGTATGAGGCATCTGCAAGCGGTGTAAAGATTGATCTGATCGTGCGCGGAATCTGCTGTCTGCGCGTCGGAATTCCTGGAGTGAGTGAGAATATTTCCGTGCGTTCCATTGTGGGAAATTTTCTGGAGCACAGCCGTATTTTCTATTTTTATAATGACGGCAATCCGGAAGTATTTATGGGAAGTGCGGACTGGATGCCGCGAAATCTTGACCGGCGTGTAGAGATTGTTTTCCCGGTGATTGAGGAGGAACTCAAAGAAAAAGCACTGCATATTCTGCATGTGGAATTGGAAGATAATGTGAAAGCGCGTGTGATGCAGCCGGATGGTACGTATGAAAAACTTGACAAGCGGGGCAAGGTTCTGATAAACTCGCAGGAGCAGTTTTGTGCGGAGGCAAAAGCAGCAGTGCCGGATCAGAATCCGGGAAACAACCAGCGGCTGTTTATTCCGGCAGAACCGGCGGAATAAATTTACAGAAAACAGTTGACAATACCGTAATCAGGTGGTATAGTCAAATGGTTGTTAAGAAACAAGTAGAGTATCCACTCTCACCTAAGCGCAATCGGGCGACTTAGTGTTCATACTTTTAGCATGTTATATGAATGTTAGATGTAATAGTGGATAGTCTGCCTATCCACTATTTTTTATTGGAGGTACAAAACCATTAGCGAATTAATGATTAACGAACAGATCAGAGACAGAGAGGTTCGTCTGATCGGACCGGATGGCGAGCAGATTGGTGTTGTCTCATCCAGAGAGGCACAGAAAATTGCAGATGAAGCCGGTCTTGACCTTGTCAAGATTGCTCCGAATGCAAAGCCGCCTGTATGCAAGGTAATTGATTACGGTAAGTATCGTTATGATCTTGCACGTAAGGAAAAGGATGCAAAGAAGAAGCAGAAGACAGTGGAATTAAAAGAAATCCGCCTGTCACCAAACATTGACACCAATGATTTGAACACCAAGATGAACGCTGCAAAGAAGTTCCTCGCAAAAGGCAATAAAGTCAAGATCACACTTCGTTTCCGTGGTCGCGAGATGGCACATATGAACAGCAGTAAGCACATCTTAGATGATCTTGCTGAGCAGCTTTCCGATATCGCAGTAGTGGAAAAAGCACCGAAGATCGAGGGAAGAAGCATCGGTATGGTGTTGGCAGAGAAGAGATAACATTTATTAAGGAGGAATACACAATGCCAAAAATTAAGACAAACAGAGCAGCAGCAAAGCGTTTCAAAGCAACCGGAACCGGAAAGTTAAAGAGAAACAAGGCTTACAGAAGACATATCTTAACAAAGAAAACAACAAAGAATAAGAGAAATCTCAGAAAAGCAGCAATGATGGATCAGACAAACATCAAGAACATGAAGAAGATTTTACCATACATCTAAGATTTGTTAAGGAGGATATAGGAAATGGCAAGAGTTAAAGGCGGATTAGGCGCTAAGAAAAGACATAACAGAACTTTAAAGTTAGCAAAGGGATACAGAGGAGCCCGTTCCAAGCAGTATCGTGTAGCTAAGCAGTCCGTAATGAGAGCCTTAACAAGTTCTTATTCTGGACGTAAAGAGAGAAAGAGACAGTTCCGTCAGTTATGGATTGCTCGTATCAACGCAGCAGCTCGTATGAACGGACTTTCTTACAGCCAGTTCATGCACGGATTAAAGGTAGCTGGAGCTGATTTAAACCGTAAGGTATTAGCTGACATGGCTGTTACAGATGCAGCAGGTTTTGCAAAGCTTGCAGAAGTTGCAAAGAAAGCATTAGCTTAGTCATCGGAAAAATGTTGGGTAGAAAACTCCGGACAAGTTGTTTGTCCGGAGTTTTTTGAAAAATATACGGGGAAAGGTATTGGAAACAATGGAAAAAAGAGAACAGCTCGGAAGCAGACTTGGGTTTATTATGCTCTCGGCAGGATGTGCAATCGGATGCGGAAATGTATGGAAGTTTCCCTGGATGTGCGGACAAAACGGCGGTGGCAGTTTCATGCTTGTCTATGTGATCTGTCTGCTCATTTTAGGGCTTCCGGCAATGGTGATGGAACTTTCCGTAGGACGTGCGGCACAGACAAGTCCCTTGTATATGTATGAGAAACTTTCCGGAAAACGCAAATGGAAAATTCCGGGGATTGTGTGTCTGATTGGAAATATTGCACTGATCGCGTTTTATTCCGTTGTTGCAGGCTGGATTATTTATTATTTTGTGAAGTTTCTTACCGGTCAGAATGCGGATTTGGGATTTGAAAAAATGATCACAACACCATCCGTAAATGTTGGTTACCTGTTGATCACGGTTGTGATTACATTTGTGATTTTGAGTTTCCGGCTGCAGGGAGGCCTTGAACGCATTACCAAATATATGATGTCGGCGCTTCTGGTGCTGATGCTGGTGTTGGCGATCCACAGTTTTACGCTTTCCGGCGCAAAGGATGGGCTGGCTTTTTATCTGATTCCGGACCTTTCCAAAATATCAGGTACAATGATTGTAAAAGCAATGAATCAGGCGTTTTTCACGTTGTCGGTCGGTATGGGTGGCATGGCGATCTTTGGAAGCTACATCGGGAAAGAGCGTTCCCTTTTGGGAGAATCCGTAAATATCATTGTTTTAGATACGTTTGTAGCAGTTGTTGCAGGCATGATTATGTTTCCTGCCTGCGATACCTATAATCTTGAAGTGACTGCGGGACCAAGCCTTTTGTTTGATACGATGGCGAGTGTGTTTAACCATATGCAGGGCGGACGCTGGTGGGGTGCGCTGTTTTTCTTGTTCATGGTGTTTGCTGCCATGTCAACGGTATTTGGAGTATGTGAGAATCTGCTTGCCATGATCCGGGAACTGACGGGCTGGTCACGTCCGGTGGGATGTATTGCCTGCGGGATTGGGACGTTTCTTGTGGCATTGCCAACGGCGCTGGGGTACAGTCTGATTCGTTTTCAGCCGTTTGCAAAAGGCACGGCATGGCTGGATTTGTGGGATTTTATTGTGTCTAACAATGCGATGCCGCTCGGCTCACTGATACTGGCGCTGTTTTGCTGTACACGCCGGGGATGGGGGTGGAACAATTTTCTGCAGGAGGCCAATGCGGGAAAAGGCTTAAAAATCAAGGCATGGATGAAACCGCTGTTCTGTTATTTTGTGCCTGTAGGGATTTTATTTATTTATATTTATGGAATGTTCACGTTTCCGTGGCATTAGAAGGAAAGAGGGGCAAAAATTATTCTGTCCCTCTTATTTTTATGCGATAAGCTTTGGGAGAGGCCCCTTTTTTCTTATGAAAGGTTTTTGAAAAATACAGCCCATTATCAAATCCGACGGAATTTGCAATGGCGGTGATCGAAAGATTTGAGTGTTCCAACAGATAGCATGCCTGTTTCATGCGAAAATCCGTGAGGTATTCTTTTGGGGACTGCTGCAGCACCAGTTCAAAGGAACGGAACAGATGGCTGCGGCTTAAACCGACGTAGGCGGCAATATCTTCCACTGTGATCGGGTAGGAGTAATTGGCGCTGATATATTCGATACTTTTCTGGACGTAGGTTGCGGCTGTCAGCTGCGTTTCTTTTTGGGTGGAAGATTTTAGAAAGAGCGCCAGCGTGGTATAGAGCCGGCCGGTCATTTCAACGGCATGTTCAAATCCGTTTCCTCTGGCATCATAGATATGCAGAAGCTGACGTTTGACTTCTTCGCCGTTGGGAACTGCATGAATACATGGATGTTTGCGGGAAAAATCGGTTGCCTGCAGAATTGTGGCTGCGTCACTTCCGGTAAATCCGACCCATGCATATTCCCATGGCGTTTTTGTATCGGCACGGTAGATGATTTCGGTATTCGGATATACCAGAAAGGCGTCTCCGGCAGAGAGGGAGTGGGTTTCGTTGTTGACTTCGTATGTGCCTTTTCCCGAGATCACATAGTGAATCAGGTAGTGGTCGCGGATTCCGGGTCCCCACTGATAGCCGGCATCGCATAGCTGGTATCCGACATTATAGACAGACAGGGAAACAAGTTCTTTTGCAGTTGCTTTGTAGGAATTTTTATATTGATCATTCATTGGAAATTCTCCTTACACGATTCTAGTATTGAGTTTATACGTTTTTTTATGCACATGCAACATTTTTACATGTTTTTTCTACATTTGGTTCTGTACATTAAGAGCCGGGAGCGATAGAATAGGGGTATCAGAAGAAAACAAAAGCACAGAAAGGGAGAGTGGAATTATGGCAATTTTAGTTACTGGTGGAGCAGGCTATATCGGAAGTCATACCTGTGTGGAACTGCAGAATGCGGGATATGATGTCGTTGTTCTGGATAATCTGTCAAACGCTTCAGAAAAGTCACTGGATCGTGTGGAGGCACTGACCGGAAAGAAAGTTACATTTTATAAAGGAGATATCCTTGACCGTGACATCTTAAATAAAATTTTTGCAGAGCAGAAGATTGACAGCTGTATTCATTTTGCAGGACTGAAGGCTGTCGGAGAGTCTGTGGCAAAGCCTTGGGAGTATTACAATAACAACATTGCAGGAACTTTAACACTGGTTGATGTGATGCGTCAGAACGGATGCAAGAACATCATTTTCTCTTCATCTGCAACCGTATACGGCGATCCGGCAGAAATTCCGATTACCGAGAACTGCCCGAAGGGACAGTGTACCAATCCTTACGGATGGACAAAGTCCATGCTGGAGCAGATTTTATCAGATATCTACAAGGCAGATAATGAGTGGAATGTGATCCTGCTTCGCTACTTCAATCCAATCGGAGCACATCCAAGCGGAACCATGGGGGAGAATCCAAACGGCATCCCGAACAACCTGATGCCTTACATTACACAGGTTGCAGTTGGAAAGTTAAAAGAACTCGGTGTATTCGGAAACGATTATGATACTCCGGATGGAACCGGTGTGCGCGATTATATCCACGTTGTTGATCTGGCAAACGGACATGTAAAGGCATTAAAGAAGATCGAAGAGAACGCCGGACTTTGCATTTACAACCTTGGTACCGGACACGGCTACAGCGTGCTTGATATCGTAAAGAATTTTGAGGAAGCAAACGGCATTAAGATTCCATACAGCATCAAGCCTCGCCGTCCTGGCGATATTGCAACCTGTTACTGTGACCCGGGCAAGGCAGAACGTGAACTTGGCTGGAAAGCGCAGTACGGAATTAAGGAAATGTGTGCGGATTCCTGGAGATGGCAGAAGAACAATCCAAACGGTTATGAGGATTAATGAAAAAAGAGGGAAAAGTCTTATTTTCGAATTTGTTTGAATATTTTTGAAAAATATGAAAAATATGCTTGACGAAGCGTGGGGTGTATGCTATTATAATACACGGTTCGTTGGTCAAGCGGTTAAGACGCCGCCCTCTCACGGCGGAAACACGGGTTCGATTCCCGTACGGACTGCTGAGTTATAAATCCAGTGTTTATACAGATTCTTAGGAAGCTGTTGTAGGCACTGGATTTTTTGTTTTCTTATATGGTCATATATGAAACCGAAACGTCGGGTTAGAATGTCGAAACAAGATTACCTATGAGATAATGGGGATAAAAGTTATGCACTTAGTAAAATTGGAAGAGATTCCTGGTGCTAAAGAAGAATTGAAAAAAATTCGCAAACGGTTCTACGATTGGATGAAAGATCCTTCTGCATTTTCAGAGTAATTCACAAAATATCCAAGAAACCTTGCAAAACAGGGCATTTCTTGTCAGCAGGAGGTATATTATGACATCAATTCGTGTTTTATTCGTATGCCACGGCAGGGCTATGGAAAGTCAGTAAAATCAAGGCTTTAGGGGGCATTACTTGGGTATATCGTGGCAAGCGTAGTAGTAAGGGACTACGGTAATACTACGAATGAGGGAATGCAAACAAGCCGATGTAGAAGTACAAATTTTAACGGTAGTAGCAATCGTTAGAATGTAAGGGCTATCGTTATATAGTGTGCAATCGTTGAAATGTTCAGCAGTATCGTGTAAAATGAATATCTAATTGGATATGAACATATAATATTAATGCAGCCATAAGCTGCGATTTGAACTTATTTTGACATTGACAAGCGGCTCATTTGGATGTATATTTTAAGTACAGTAAGAGATTACTGCAAATGTTTGTTGCTACTCGATATGCAACTCAAACAAGGTCGAGTTCAAATGTTTGTCGCTACTCGATATGCGACTTAGAAAAGGTCGAGTTCAAATGTTTTGAGGTTCCATTCGAGAGGATGGGGCCTCTTTTTAACGATAGGAGAAGAAATGGAAATAGGACATTTTTATTATATTGATGATCAGTACTTTAAGGATTTTCCAGATCCTTATTTGATGCAGAATAAGGAAAAAGTAAATGGACAGTTGCATGACAGACCATGTTTTTACGCATTCCAGGATAGTAATACTCAGCTATTTTGGATGATTCCGTTTTCGTCACAGGTTTCTAAATTTAAGGGGATTTATAATAAGAAAATGCAAAAGTACCATAGGTGCGATACAATTGTTTTTGGAGAAGTACTTGGTCATGAGAAGGCTTTTTTGATTCAAAATATGTGTCCGATTACAGAAAAATATATGAAAAATGAGTATTTGGACTCTGCTGCCAATATACCAGTTCGTGTTGATGGTAGATTGGAAAAGGAATTGAAGGATAAGGCAGGGAAAGTATTAGCGTTGCAGAGAAAGGGCGCAAAGCTGATTTTTCCAGATGTCTTTAGTATAGAACAGGAATTATTATAATAGATGGAAATATCTATCGAATATAGAGACAGTCTGTCTGATCAAAATCAGGATAAGGACAAGTATTCGTTGGTACTTGCCAATCCACCTTTTAAGGGAAGTCTGGATGCAGAGTCAGTTTCCGGAGATTTGCTTAAGGTATGTAAGACAAAGAAAACAGAATTATTATTCCTTACCTTGTTCCTTCGTATCTTAAAGATTGGTGGAAGATGTGCTTGTATTGTACCGGATGGAGTGCTTTTTGGATCTTCTAAAGCGCATAAGGATATCAGAACAGAGATTGTAGAAAATCAGAGATTGGAGGCTGTTATTTCCATGCCTTCCGGTGTGTTTAAACCATATGCCGGTGTATCTACCGCTATTCTGGTATTTACTAAAACAGAGCATGGTGGAACGGATAATGTGTGGTTCTATGATATGAAGGCTGATGGCTTCAGTCTTGATGATAAGAGAGCTGTTGTGTCTGAAAATGATATCACTGATATCATCAAGAGATTTAAGAATCGTGAGCAGGAAATTGATAGAAAACGTACCGAAGTAGAGTACCGCGCTCTAATATATCAAACTCAAACCTATAGAAAGTGCCTGTATCTGTTGAAGAGAATGTTGTCAACTCTTCATCAGTAAAAGTGACAGAAAAGATAAGTGGTGTAGATAAAAAATGAGCTCTATACCATTATAAACTGTGTTGGAAAAATGAACCATCATATATCCATCTTGCGCTTGTACACTTTTATGGCAACAAAAATGGTGAGAATATTTACAAGGCTTTGAAAAAAGAGAAATTCGAAGCACCTGCGGTTCGATGGAAGAAAGATACTAAACTAAAGAAATTTATTGAACTTATCTTGATTCACACGAATACAGCTAATATTGATGTTCCAGAATCGTTTTCAGGGTATCTAGCAAATAACATAGTAGGCGATAAGAAGTCTATGAGTGCTAAAATCACAAAGCAATATCCAAAGAATGGAACGCAACTTAACAAGATATTCAAGCCATTTTATAAGACACTTGCAAAAATAAAGAAATAACAAGAAAGAGGCCAGAACGATAAAGGATGGCACGATATCGCCTAAGTCGAAGGCAAGTTCTTCTAACTCTGGCAATATAAAGATAAAAATATGAAAAAAGTATTTGACAAAGAGTATTGTGTATGATAGTATAATACACGGTTCGTTGGTCAAGCGGTTAAGACGCCGCCCTCTCACGGCGGAAACACGGGTTCGATTCCCGTACGGACTGTTACTATTATAAATATAATAGCCCAACCCGAAAAAATGTTGTCGTATGACAGCATTTTTTTATTTAATCATAGGAAATTCCTTCCTATGATTAAATAACGCTCCGCGAGCTGCGCATCCTCGCGGAAATAAAGTTTATGATGGAGAAACGGCTGCAGAGGCTTTGGAAAATGTGGAAACAGTTATTTCCGAATGGATAGAGACGGCAAAGGCTATTGGGCGGGAAATTCCAGTGCCAAAAGGAAAATTGATGTACGCATAATGAAAAATCTAGTGTTTTCATGGAATCATCCGTGAAAACACTGGATTTTTACGAAATAAACTTCTTTACAATTCAATGGTCAGTTCCACAGGACAGTGATCCGAACCGAATACATCGGTATGGATAGCCGCTCCGGTGAGACTAGAATCCAGTCGCCTGGAAGTGATGAAATAATCGATCCGCCATCCGGCGTTTTTCTCGCGGGCTTTAAAGCGGTAGGACCACCAGGAATAAATGCCCTCGGCATCCGGATAAAAATAGCGGAAGGTATCCGTAAAACCGGCGTTTAAAAGTTCGGTCATTTTTCCCCGTTCTTCATCGGAAAAACCGGCACTTTTGCGGTTGGTCTTTGGATTTTTCAGATCGATCTCCGTGTGTGCAACATTTAAATCGCCGCAGAGAATGACCGGCTTTTTGCTGTCAAGCTGAAGAAGATAAGCGCGGAAAGCATCTTCCCATTCCATGCGGTAGGGAAGCCGCGCCAGTTCATTCTGGGAGTTTGGAGTGTAGCAGGTAACAAGATAGAACGTATCATATTCTAGTGTGATCACCCGGCCTTCGGTATCACAGATGGCGGTTCCGATGCCGCGTGTGACGTTAAGTGGTTCTTTTTTGGCAAAAATAGCAGTGCCGGAGTAGCCCTTTTTTTCGGCATAATTCCAGTATTGGTGATAATCCGGCAGATCGAGTGTGATCTGTCCTTCCTGCAGCTTGGATTCCTGGATGCAGAAGAAATCGGCATCTGCGGCACGAAAATAGTCGAGAAATCCTTTTTGTACACAAGCGCGCAGTCCGTTAACGTTCCATGAGATAAGTTTCATTTCTGATGTCCTCCTGAGTCACTTTTATACAAATTATATACATATGGGAAAGAAAGTACAAGTCTTGTTACTGCTTGCAGGGGAACCGGGGAACAATAACCGGGCTTCTGAAAAAAGTACTTGACGCATGGCCTGTGCTATGATAGTATAATACACGGTTCGTTGGTCAAGCGGTTAAGACGCCGCCCTCTCACGGCGGAAACACGGGTTCGATTCCCGTACGGACTGCTGAAGTTCTTACCAGATATGGTAGGAACTTTTTTGTTTTATAAAATAAAAATATAAAATCCCTTGAAATCAGGGGAAAAGAGTGATATGATAACAAAAGTAGCATAGAAACTAAGGTTGAGAGAGGGCAGATGTCCTCTCTCAAATTTTTGTGAAAAATGCGATGATGAAGAAAAGAGGTGGTAACATGTCAAAAGCAAGTACTTATGAAGCAAAGACAGAACAGTTGATCCTTCCAATTTTGGAGAGGATGCAGTTTGAACTGGTAGATGTAGAATATGTCAAAGAGGGAAGCATGTATTATCTGCGGGCGTATATTGACAAAGAGGGCGGCATTACAATCAACGATTGTGAGGCGGTGGCACGTGAGATGAATGAACTGCTCGACCGTGAAGATTTTATTCCGGATTCCTATACATTTGAGGTAAGTTCTCCGGGACTTGGCAGACCTTTAAAGAAAGAAAAAGATTATGTCCGAAATATGGGCAAAGAAATTGAGATCCGTACCTACCGTGCAATCGACCGCTGCAAGGAATTCACAGGAATTTTAAAAGCGTATGATGATACATCTGTGACGATTGCAGATGAGAACGACAAAGAGACCACCTTTTTAAAGACAGATATTGCACTGATCCGACAGGCAATTGATTTTTAGAACAATGACTTAAAAATACGATCAATATATATGGAGGATAAAAATCATGAATAATGAGTTATTGGATGCGTTAACGATACTGGAGAAGGAGAAAAATATCAGTAAAGAAACGCTGCTTGAGGCAATTGAAAATTCCCTTTTAACTGCCTGCAAAAATCATTTTGGAAAGGCTGACAACGTAAAAGTTGTGATTGATCCGGACACCTGCGAATATCATTGTTATCAGGAAAAAACAGTGGTAGAGACTGTGGAAGATCCGATTGAGCAGATCTCTTTGCAGAATGCGCAGATGATCAATGGAAAATATACACTGGGCGATATTGTTCAGGTAGAAGTAAAATCCAAAGAATTTGGACGTATTGCAACACAGAATGCCAAGAATGTGATCTTACAGAAGATCCGTGAAGAAGAACGGAAAGTGATTTACGATGAGTATTTCAGCATGGAAAAAGAAGTAGTGACAGGTGTTGTCCAGCGTTATGTCGGACGCAATGTCAGTATTAATCTTGGAAAGGCAGATGCACTCCTGACCGAAAGTGAGCAGATCAAGGGGGAAACCTTCCAGCCAACCGAACGCATTAAGGTATATATTCTGGAAGTGAAGGCAACCTCAAAGGGACCGAAGATTCTTGTTTCCAGAACACATCCGGAGCTTGTCAAGAGACTTTTTGAGTCAGAGGTTTCCGAAGTGCGGGATGGTATTGTTGAAATTAAGGCAATCTCACGTGAGGCAGGAAGCCGTACAAAAATCGCGGTATGGTCGAACGATCCGGATGTAGATCCGGTTGGCGCATGTGTCGGAATGAACGGAGCACGTGTCAATGCGATCGTTAATGAGCTGCGCGGAGAAAAAATTGATATCATTACATGGGATGAGAATCCTGCAATTTTGATTCAGAATGCATTAAGTCCTGCAAAGGTTATTTCCGTTATTGCGGACGCTGACGAGAAAGCAGCAAAAGTTGTGGTTCCGGATTACCAGTTATCGCTTGCTATTGGTAAGGAAGGACAAAATGCCCGTCTGGCAGCCCGCCTGACTGGATTTAAGATTGATATCAAGAGTGAGACGCAGGCAAGAGAGTCCGGAGATTTCCTTGATTACGAAAATGATTATGAAGACGATGAGTATGATGATAATTATGAGTATGATGAGGAAGGATATTACAAAGATCCGGATGCCACAGAAGAAATTCCTACCGAAGCAGAAGCATCAACAGAAGAAGCGTCGGTAGAAGAAACATCAGCAGATGAGACTTCTTTTGAGGAGTAATTATGGCAAATAAAAAAATTCCATTGCGCAAGTGTGTCGCCTGTAATGAAATGAAGGAAAAAAAAGAAATGATCCGGGTAATTAAGACACCGGAAAATGAGATTATGCTGGATGCCACCGGTCGTAAAAACGGCCGTGGAGCATACATCTGTGCAGATCCTGGGTGTCTTCGCCTGGCAAGAAAAAACAAGGGACTTGAGCGCTCCTTAAAGACTGCAATTCCACAGGAAGTGTATGAGAGTCTGGAAAAGGAGATGAGTACACTTGCATGATAGCGTATTATCCATGCTTTCCATAGCCGCAAAGTCGGGAAATGTTGTAAGCGGTGAGTTTTCTACAGAAAAAGCAGTAAAAACAGGTCATGCATATCTCGTGATTGTCTCTGTGGAGGCATCCGGGAACACAAAAAAGAGTTTTTGTAATATGACGGATTTTTACCATGTGCCATGCTACTGTTACGGAAGCAAGGAAGCACTTGGACGCTGTATCGGAAAAGAATTCCGTGCATCACTTGCCGTGACAGATGAGAATCTGGCGAGAGCCGTAGAAAAGAAGCTCAAAGAGCGCACCGTATAAAAATATAAAACTGAATAACGGAGGTAAATTCATTTATGGCAAAAATGAGAGTTCATGAACTCGCGAAAGAGTTAAATATAAAATCACAGGATATTTTGGATAAATTAAAAAATACAAAGTTTGACGGAAAAAGTGCATCCAGCAATATGGAAGATGAAGCACAGGCACTGATCCGCGGAGCTTTTGCAAAAGAGACAAAATCGGCAGCAGATGCAAAAAAACCGGAAGCTGCAAAGACTGGTGCAGGAAAACCAGCGGATGGAAAGGAACGTCCAAAGAAGAAATCCAGCATCACAGCCGTATTTAATGCACAGTACAGCAAACAGTCCAGAAAGCCGGCAAACGGAAATAACAACAACCGTGGAAACGGAAATGGAAACGGTAATAACAGAAGACGGGAGGACAATAAGCGTCCGGCACAGCACAGCATCATTCGTCCGCGTCCGGTCGGGGAGCGTGCTATGCGTCCGATCAGTGAGCGTACGCCTTCGCCGACAGCGGATCTTGAAGTAAGTAAGCCGGCAAACAATAAACCGGCAGAAAACACAAATACCCGCAACAGCCAGGAAAACCGCGGAAACAACAATCATTCCGGTGGCGAGAGAAACAACAGACCGCAGAATGACAGAAACAATGACAGAGGCGGGGAGAGAAATAATAACCGTCATCAGGGAGATAGAAACAATAACAATCGTCCGAACGGAGACAGAAACAACAGCCGTCCACAGAACGACAGAAACAATAACGGCAGAAAGAACCGTTTCAGTAAAGAGCCGGCAGCAGTTGCAGCACCGGAAGAAATCCGCGGAAAGGACTCCCGTGGAAATAATGACCGCCGCAATAACAACAATAATCATCGGAAAGATCATGATAAACTCGGCGGAAAGAAACAGGAAAATTATGTAAACCTTGAGAAGCACGGCGGCAGAAAGAAACCACAGCAGCAGCCGAAGCCGAAGGAAGATGAAAATGTAATCAAGACGATCACACTTCCAGAAAAGATGACAATCCGTGATCTGGCAGACAAGATGAAACTGCAGCCATCTGCCATTGTAAAGAAACTCTTTATGAAGGGTGAAATGGTAACGGTAAATCAGGAAGTAGATTTTGAGACAGCGGAAGAAATCGCACTGGAGTTTAACTTTATCTGCGAGCCGGAGGAGAAGATTGATGTCATCGCGGAACTCTTAAAAGAGGATGAAGAAGATCCGAAGAATCTGGTCCCACGTCCACCGGTTGTCTGTGTTATGGGTCATGTCGATCATGGTAAAACATCCCTGCTGGACGCGATCCGTTCCACACGTGTGACAGACCGCGAGGCCGGTGGTATTACCCAGCATATCGGTGCATCTGTGGTGTCCATCAATGGACAGAAGATCACGTTCCTGGATACTCCTGGTCATGAGGCATTTACCGCAATGCGTATGCGTGGTGCAAATTCTACCGATATTGCAATCCTGGTTGTCGCTGCAGATGATGGTGTTATGCCACAGACCATCGAGGCAATCAACCATGCAAAGGCTGCCGGTGTAGAAATCATCGTTGCTGTCAACAAGATTGATAAGCCGAGTGCAAACATTGAAAAAGTAAAGCAGGAGCTTTCCGAATACGAACTGATTCCGGAAGACTGGGGTGGAAGTACGATTTTCTGTCCGGTTTCTGCACATACTAAGGAAGGTATCGACAATCTTCTGGAAATGATCCTTCTGACTGCAGAAGTGATGGAACTGAAAGCAAATCCAAACCGTAATGCAAGAGGTCTGGTCATTGAGGCACAGCTGGATAAGGGACGTGGTGCGGTAGCAACGGTTCTGGTTCAGAAAGGAACACTTCATGTCGGAGATTCCATTGCCTGTGGAAGCAGCTACGGTAAAGTCCGTGCCATGATCGACGACAAGGGACAGCGCGTGAAGAAGGCAACTCCTTCCACACCGGTAGAGATCCTCGGATTAAACAGTGTACCGGCAGCTGGAGAGACATTTGTTGTCTGCGATTCCGATAAGGAAGCAAAATCATTTGCAGATACTTATATTTCAGAGGAAAAGAACCGCCTGATCGAAGATACCAAGGCAAAGATGTCACTGGATGATCTGTTCTCCCAGATCCAGTCCGGAAATATGAAGGAACTTGATATTATTGTAAAAGCGGATGTACAGGGTTCTGTTGAGGCAGTGAAACAGTCACTTGTGAAACTGTCCAATGAAGAAGTGGTTGTAAAAGTGATCCATGGTGGTGTCGGCGCAATCAACGAATCTGATGTTATTCTTGCTTCCGCATCCAATGCGATCATCATCGGATTTAATGTCCGTCCGGACCCGATTGCAAAAGTTACCGCAGACAATGAGGGTGTAGATATCCGTCTGTACAAGGTTATTTACAATGCGATCGAGGATGTAGAGGCTGCCATGAAGGGTATGCTTGATCCTGTATTTGAGGAGAAAGTTATCGGTCATGCAGAAATCCGTCAGATCTTTAAGGCATCCGGTGTCGGTAATATTGCCGGTTCTTATGTACTTGACGGTGTGATGGAACGCGGATGTAAAGTTCGTATTTCCAGAGAAGGAGAGCAGATCTTCGAGGGAGATTTAGCATCCCTGAAGCGTTTCAAGGATGATGTCAAGGAAGTTAAGGCCGGATATGAATGTGGTCTTGTATTTGACGGCTTTAATGACATTCAGGAACTTGATCAGGTAGAAGCTTATAAGATGGTAGAAGTACCAAGATAGGATAGAATATGAGAAAAAACAGTATTAAAAATATTCGGATCAATGAGGAAGTGATGCGTGAGCTTTCCAATATTATCCGCGGGGAAATCAAAGACCCGCGGATCAATCCGATGACCAGTGTAGTTGCAGTGGAGGTCGCTCCGGATCTGAAAACGGCAAAGGCCTATATCAGTGTGCTGGGGGATGAAAAATCACAGCAGGATACGATTGCAGGACTTCGCTCCGCAGAAGGATTTATTCGCAGGAGCCTGGCAAAGTCCGTAAATCTGCGCAACACACCGGAGATCAAATTTGTATTGGACCAGTCCATTGAATATGGAATCCATATGTCAAAAATGATTGATGAAGTGACCAAAGATATAAAGGAGAAACCGGATGAAGAAGCTTGATGAGATTCTTGCAGGGAAAAAATCGGTAGGTCTTGCCGGACATGTACGTCCGGATGGGGATTGTGTGGGCTCCACACTCGGAGTTTACAACTATATCCGGAAATATTATCCGGATGTGGATGTGCGATTGTATCTTGAGCCGATTCCCAATATCTTTAAATTCCTGAATTTTTCATCGGAAATCCGCAGTGACTATGAGGAATCCGTGGTGTTTGATCTGTTTATCGCCATGGACTGCGGAGATGAGAAACGTCTGGGGAATGCTGCACGTTATTTTCAGGAAGCAAAGCATACAGCCTGTATTGACCACCATGTCAGTAACCAGAGTTTTGCAGAGGAAAATTATATTTTCCCGGATGCAAGTTCCACTTGTGAGCTGATCTGTGAACTGTTAGATACGGAGAAGATCACAAAAGAAATCGCGGAATGTCTGTATACCGGAATGGTTACCGATACCGGAGTGTTTCAGTATTCCTGCACGTCTTCCTCCACGATGAATATGGCGGGCATGCTGATGGATAAAGGAATTGATTTCACAAAAATTGTGGATGAAGCTTTTAATCAGAAAACATACAACCAGAATCGTGCCATGGGACAGGCACTGCTTTCCAGCAGACTTCGTCTGGGTGGCAGAGTAGTGACTTCTTTTCTGACGCTCGAAGAGATGCATGCACTCGAAGTTCTTCCGAAACATATGGAAGGAATCGTGGAGCAGATGCGCAATACCAAAGATGTGGAACTTGCAGTATTCCTTTATGAGAATGAGGATCATACGTTTAAAGTAAGTTTTCGTGTAAACGGTGCGTTTGATGCGGCATCGCTTGCGATGCATTTTGGCGGCGGCGGGCATGTCAAGGCTGCCGGATGTACCGTGGAAGGACCGGCAGAAGAGGCAATCGAGCATATTCTTGCCGAGGTTGAGAAGAGATTATAATATGATAAACGGAATTATAAATGTTTATAAAGAGCGGGGCTTTACTTCCTTTGACGTGGTAGCAAAGCTCCGCGGCATTTTACATGAGCGTAAAATCGGACATACCGGAACGCTCGATCCGGAAGCGACCGGAGTACTTCCCGTATGCATCGGAAATGCAACAAAGGTATGTGAACTTCTGACGGATAAGGATAAAGTGTATCGTACGGTGATGCATCTTGGCATTACAACCGATACACAGGATATGACCGGAACGGTGAAAGAAGATCGTTCCAGAGAGGCTGCATTGCTGAAAGAACAGACCGTGGAAGCGGCTATTTTGCAGTTCGTTGGAGATTATGAGCAGATTCCGCCAATGTACTCGGCACTCAAAGTCAATGGAAAGAAGTTATGTAATCTGGCCCGCGCCGGAATCGAGGTAGAGCGGAAAGCCCGCACGGTTAAAATTTTTTCCATAGAAATTGAAAAAATCAATCTTCCTTATGTGACGATGCAGGTGCACTGTTCCAAGGGAACTTATATCCGTACGCTGTGTGCGGATATCGGAGAGGTGCTTGGCGTAGGCGCGTGTATGGAATCCCTGGTCCGGACAAGAGTGAGTGTTTTTCCTCTGGAAGAGGCACACACGTTGGCAGAAATTGAAAAGATAAGGGATGAAGGAACGCTGGAAGAACTGATTCTTCCGGTGGACCGCGTGTTTGAGGGAAAGACGAAACTGACGGTTGTACCGGAAGCGTTTCGTTTTCTTCAGAATGGAAACCGTTTAAACGATGGAAATTTTACGGATGTTCCGGAAAAAATTGCGGATGGTGAGCAGGTACTGGTTTATGATCCGATGGGACATTTTTACGCTGTATATCAGTATGAGAGAGAAACAAAGGACTATAAAGTCCGGAAAATGTTTGGTGCATAAATATGATTTGCTGGAATAAGATAGAAGATTTTCATATAGAAGAACCAACGGCATTGTCGCTGGGAAAATTTGACGGAGTACACCGTGGACACGAAGCACTGATTGAACACCTTCTGGAAAAGAAGAAAGAAGGGTTAAAGGCCGTTGTTTTTACGTTTGATATTCCACCGAAAAAACTTACGGAGAATAATAATTACCGTGTCCTTTCGACCAATAAAGAAAAGCAGGAAATTCTCAAAGAGCGTGGAATTGATTACCTGTTGGAATGTCCGTTTACCAAAGAAGTCATGTGCATGGAGCCGGAGGCTTTTGTTGCATGGATTGTAAAAAGTCTGCATGTAAAGAGCATGGTAGTCGGATCGGATTTCCGGTTTGGCCATAACCGGAAAGGGGATCATATTCTGCTGGAAAAATTGTCCGCGACATATGGCTATACCCTTAGGGTGGTAGACAAGATCCAGTATGAGGGACGGGACATCAGCAGTACGTTTGTGCGGGAACAGATCATAAAAGGCAATATGGAAAAGGCAAATGATCTGCTTGGGTATCCGTTTTTTGTAAAGAGTGAAGTGATTCATGGAAGGCAGCTTGGAAGAACGCTCGGAATCCCGACGATCAATATGGAACTTGTGGCCGAAAAACTTCTTCCGCCGAAAGGTGTATATGCAACTGCGGTAGAGATTGGTGGAAAATATTACACAGGTGTGACAAATGTCGGATGCAAACCGACCGTCAATCATTCCAATAAAGTAAATGTGGAGACGCATATATTGGATTTTTCCGGTGATCTGTACGGATATGAACTAAAGGTCAGCTTTTATTCTTTTATACGTCCGGAACAGAGATTCTCGTCTGTAGAGATGTTAAAAGAACAGATGGAAAGAGACATTGAAACGAGCCGCAGTCGTATGATGTCGATAAACGGCGACATGTAAACATATTACATAAATATTACAAAATTATGTTGACATTGTAATTATTTGTTGTTATACTCGTTTTGTTATGAGATTTCATGAGACATGAGGGAGGAATCTGTGAAATGAATCGTATGACAAAAAAGAGAGTTGGAATGGTACTTGCTTTTTCTCTGACACTGACCGGTGCGGCAGCCTATATCGGGATACAGCAGGAAAATACAGATAAAACAGAGGCGGCCGGATCGCTCACAGCCGGTGTTTCCGCATCTTTGAATGCAAGCGAAGTGGAGGCGCTGGATGTGACGGCAGGAGTAACCAGTCAGCTGTATGATAAAACAGATGTTGCGGTGGCTGCGAATGAAAAGCAGATGGTTGCACAGGGAATCGAAGATACGCAGACAAAAGAAGCGGTTTCGGAAAATACCACGGAGGATACCAGCATCTGTGGGTATAAAAATCTTGGAATCGCGCAGGTGCAGGGAAGCTTAAATGTGCGAAAAAAGGCATCCACAGACAGTAAAGTTGTTGGAAAAATGACGGATAAAGATGCCTGTGAGATTGTCTCGGTCAAGGGAGATTGGGCAAAGATCACCTCCGGCAAGGTGGAAGGTTATGTAAAGACAGAGTATCTTCTGACAGGAGATGCGGCAAAAAATGTAGCAAAGAAAGAAATTACAAAAGTTGTTACAGTAAATACCACAACCCTTCGTGTAAGAGAAAAGGCTTCTGAAGATTCTGCAATACTTTCTCTGGTTGGAGAGGGAGAGGATCTTGTTGTGGAAGATGCAAAAGACGGCTGGTATAAAGTGGAAGTGGATGATCAGAAAGGATATATTTCCGGAGATTATGTAGAGGTAACAGAAAAACTTCCGACAGCATCGACGGTAAAAGAACTGGAATACGGAGAGGGATACACGGATTCCCGCGTTTCTTTAGTACAGTTTGCATTACAGTTTGTAGGAAACCGTTATGTCTGGGGTGGAACAAGCCTGACAAATGGAATTGATTGTTCCGGATTTACGATGCAGGTATATGCGAGATACGGAGTCGGCCTCCCGCATCATGCGGCAAGTCAGCCGGCATACGGAAATCGAATCAGTGCATCTGAGGCAAAACCGGGAGATCTCTTTTTCTATGGAAGCGGAAGCAGCATCAGCCATGTGGGAATTTATATCGGAAACGGTCAGATTGTGCATGCCAGCAATGCACGTACCGGAATTAAAATTTCCAGTGCCTATTACCGGACACCAATCTGTGTCATATCGTATTTAAATTAAAAAACTGTTTACAACGATACGGATTTATGATACATTAGATTAGTATGGTTTAACCCATATTCGGTGAATGGACACTCCGACCTTTTGCTGAGTATCGGGTGCAAAAATATTTTAAGGAGGATCATAAAATGATCGCAAAAGAAAAGAAACAGGCAATTATCAATGAGTATGGAAGAACACCAAACGACACTGGTTCACCAGAAGTTCAGGTAGCTGTTCTTACTGCAAGAATTCAGGAGCTTACTGAGCACTTAAAGCAGAATCCAAAGGATCATCATTCCAGAAGAGGTATGCTTAAGATGATCGGTCAGAGACGTGGATTATTATCATACTTAAAGAGCATTGATATTGAAAGATATCGTTCTTTAATTGAGCGTTTAGGACTCAGAAAATAATTGTAAACAAAGAGCGGAGTTTTATATTCCGCTCTTCTTTTTGTTGTATGGCAGAACTTTTTTCCGGGACCACTGAAGAGGACAAAACGCTGTTTTGTATTGTTCAGTAGTTTCGGGGTTTTGACATACCGTATTAAATTTTGAAGGAGAGAATACATGTACAAAAGTTATTCAATGGAACTGGCAGGCAGAACACTGACCGTTGATATCGGAAGAGTATGTGCACAGGCAAATGGTGCCGCATTATTAAAATATGGAGAGACTACCGTATTATCTACGGCTACTGCTTCCGACAAGCCGAGAGATGGCGTTGATTTCTTCCCGCTGAGCGTGGAATTTGAAGAAAAAATGTACTCGGTTGGAAAAATTCCTGGCGGATTTAACAAGCGTGAAGGAAAAGCATCAGAGAACTCTATTCTTACCGCACGTGTCATTGACCGTCCGATGAGACCTCTGTTTCCAAAAGATTACCGCAATGATGTAACCTTAAATAATATGGTTATGTCTGTAGATCCGGAGTGTCGTCCGGAGCTGGTTGCCATGATCGGTGCAGCACTTTCTACTACCATTTCCGATATTCCGTTTGACGGTCCATGTGCCATGACCCAGATGGGAATGAAGAATGGTGAATTTATTGTAAACCCATCCCAGAAAGACTGGGACGAGGGAGATTTAAAGCTTACGGTTGCATCTACAGCAACAAAGGTCATCATGATTGAGGCCGGTGCCAATGAGATTCCGGAAGCAAAGATGATTGAGGCTATTTATAAGTGCCATGATGTCAACCAGACAGTCATTGCATTTATCAATAAGATCCGGGAAGAGGTTGGCAAACCGAAGCATGCGTATACAAGCTGTGCGATTCCGGAAGAAATGTTTGCAGCTATGCGGGAAATCGTCACTCCGGAGCAGATGGAAGAAGCGGTATTTACCGATGAAAAGCAGCAGAGAGAAGAGAATATCCGTGAAATCACAGATAAATTTGCAGAGGCTTTTGCAGAGAACGAGGAGTGGCTTGCTGTTCTTGACGAGGCCGTTTACCAGTATCAGAAGAAGACTGTTCGTAAGATGATCTTAAAGGATCATAAGCGTCCAGACGGACGTGCGATCGATCAGATCCGTCCGCTGGCTGCAGAAGTAGATCTGATCCCTCGTGTACATGGTTCTGCCATGTTTACCCGTGGACAGACACAGATCTGCGATGTTGTTACACTTGCACCGCTTTCGGAAGTACAGAAGATTGACGGACTTGATGAGAACGTGACAACCAAGCGTTATATGCATCAGTACAATTTCCCGTCCTATTCTGTTGGAGAGACAAAGCCAAGCAGAGGTCCGGGACGTCGTGAGATCGGACACGGTGCGCTTGCAGAGCGTGCATTACTTCCGGTTCTTCCTTCTGTGGAGGAGTTCCCGTATGCAATCCGTGCAGTTTCCGAGACATTTGAATCCAATGGATCTACTTCCATGGCATCTACCTGTGCGTCCTGTATGTCACTGATGGCTGCAGGTGTTCCGATTAAAAAGATGGTTGCAGGTATTTCCTGTGGTCTTGTGACCGGAGAGACGGATGATGATTATCTGGTACTGACAGATATCCAGGGACTTGAAGATTTCTTCGGAGATATGGATTTCAAGGTAACCGGTACACATGATGGTATCACTGCAATCCAGATGGATATCAAGATCCATGGCCTGACCCGTCCAATCGTAGAAGAAGCCATTGCCCGTACCCGTGAGGCACGCGTCTACATTATGGATGAAGTTATGAGCAAGGCAATTGCAGAGCCACGAAAAGAAGTAAATCAGTGGGCACCGAAGATTGAACAGATCACCATTGATCCGAATAAAATTGGAGATGTTGTGGGACAGAAGGGTAAGACAATCAATGAGATCATTGCCCGTACAGGTGTCAAGATTGATATTACAGATGATGGTGCGGTTTCTGTCTGTGGAACAGACAAGGAGGCAATCGCAAAGGCCATTGATATGATAAAAATCATCACAACCGATTTTAAGGAAGGACAGATCTTTACCGGTACAGTTGTAAGTATCAAAGAGTTTGGTGCTTTTATCGAGTTTGCACCAGGCAAGGAAGGAATGGTTCACATTTCAAAGATTGCCAAGGAACGCATTGAGCATGTCGAGGATGTACTGACGCTTGGAGATGTTGTGAAAGTTGTCTGTCTTGGAAAGGACAAGATGGGAAGAATCAGTTTTTCCATTAAGGACGTTCCGGCAGATCAGAAATAAAATACCGTACAGAATTAAGATCCATGAAAGATGTACTTCAGGGGCCGCACCATGCGGCCCTTTTTTCATACCATGAAAGAAAAAGGCGATGATTCGAAAAGTTCGGAGTTGAAATATGAATCGTGTCAAACAGCTTGTACATGCAGAGAATGTATATCGTATGGGTTACACGGGGAAAAATATCCGGGTGGTGACACTGGACACAGGCGTTTATCTGCATCCGGATCTGCGGCAGAATGTGGTTGGATTTCTGGATTTTGTGGCAATGAAACGAGCCTGTTATGATGATAATGGACACGGAACACATGTTGGCGGAATTTTGTGTGCGAATGGCAGAATGAAGGGAATGGCACCGCAGGCACAGCTGATTGCGCTGAAAGTCCTCGGGAAGGATGGAGGAGGACAGACGGAGCGGGTGATTCGTGGCCTGCAATGGGTGCTTGCACATCATAAAGAACTGGGAATCCGGATTCTGAATTTTTCCGTAGGATTTCTTCCGGGGGCACTCGACCGTGAGCAGAAGCAGATTATGGAACTTTTAGAACAGCTGTGGGATGATGGCGTGACGGTTGTCACAGCGGCCGGAAATAATGGCCCGGGAGCCGGGACAGTCACGGCTCCCGGTATTTCGAGAAAAGTGATTACGGTGGGGGCAAGTGATGACCGGAGTTCTCCTGGGGAAAGGCGTGGTGGCTACAGTGGCAGTGGTCCGACCGGATGCTGTATTATGAAGCCGGAAATTTTAGCACCGGGGACGAATATTGTAAGTCTGGATCATCACGGAGCACTATATTCCAGAAAAAGTGGCACCTCTATGGCAACCCCTGTCGTATGCGGGGCACTGGCACTTGCATTACAGAAAAATCCAAAGCTGCGGCCGGAAGAACTGAAACTGAAATTATATGAATCGGCGCGGAAAGAAACGGGAATGTCCATGGCGTGGGGCGTTCTTGATGTTGATAATTTGCTGGCATTGGTATAAAATACTCTCTAAAAGCCTGTCGGTGACATTTTATGAGAACCAAAGGAGGAGACAGATGAAACGAATATTAAATAAACTCTTCAGTAAACTTGTCCTTGGAGGATTGATTATTATATTGCAGTTCAGCTGGTTTGTCTATCTGTTGTACAGTGCGACCGTATACAGTTCCATGGTAGATGCATTGTTTAAAATTGCATCCATTGTGCTTGCATTGTTTGTCTCCAGCAGGGATATGCGTTCCACATATAAAACTTCCTGGATTTTTCTGATACTGGCACTTCCTCTGTTCGGAATTCCGGCATACTATCTGTTTGGCCGTCCGGGACTGACAAAACGGACCCGTATGAAGATGGACGTGGTCAGCAGCAGGATACGGGCATACAGTTCTCCTTCCGATGATGTGATGTCTGCTTTAAGGGCAGAGGATGATTCTGCCGGACAGCAGGCACAGTATCTTACCTGTTATGCAGGGTATCCGGTGTACCGTGAGGCGGATACACAATATTATTGCTGTGGAGAAGAGATGTATCCGCAGTTTCTGGAAGATTTAAAAGCGGCAAAATCTTATATCTTTCTGGAGTATTTTATTGCGGAACCCGGCAAGATGCTGGATGCAATTGTTGAAATTCTGGCACAGAAAGTAAAAGAGGGTGTGGATGTGCGATTTATGTACGATGGAATCGGATGTATCCAGACACTGCCGAATAAATATTATTGTTATCTGCAGGAAAAGGGAATCAAATGTGCCTGTTTCCAGCCATTTCGCCCACTGATGTCAATTATCCAGAATAACCGGGATCACCGGAAGATCACGGTGATTGACGGAAAGGTTGCCTATACCGGGGGAATGAACCTGGCGGATGAGTATATCAATGCCAGAGTGCGTTTTGGGTATTGGAAGGATGCGGCAATCCGTCTGACCGGAGAATGTGTCTGGAGTTTTACAAGCATGTTCTTGGAACTGTGGGATTATATTTTGAAAATAGAAAGTGATTATACATTTTATCGGGCAACTTCCATGGAAAAACACAGGTTGCAGGAAAAAATCCATGCAGATGAAAAAGGATTCGTCCAGCCGTATACCGATTCTCCACTGGATCACGAAGATGTCGGCGAAAATGTATATCTGAATATCATCAGCAGGGCAAAAAAATATCTTTACATCTTTACTCCGTATCTGATCATCGGATCCGAGATGCGTACGGCACTTGTAAATGCGGCAAAATCCGGCGTGGATGTGCGTCTGGTTGTACCGGGAATTCCGGATAAGAAACTGGTGTATTTCCTGACACAGTCGAATTTCCCGTATCTGATCAAAAACGGAGTGAAAATATACACATATACGCCAGGTTTTATCCATGCAAAATGTTTTGTGTCGGATGATGTACAGGCAACCGTGGGAACGGTAAACATGGATTACCGCAGTCTGTGTCTGCATTTTGAATGTGGCGTCTGGATGTATCGTACCCGGGCAGTTTTGCAGGTAAAAGAAGATGCGTTAAAAACATTTGCGGAAAGCCACGAAGTGACCCTGGAGGAATTTCAAAGAAAATCGTTTCTTGTGCGTACATTTATGGGAGCATTGAAATTGTTTGCCCCTCTTCTGTAAAACACTAAATATAGTAAATTGTCCTTGCATTTTCTACAACATAAAGATAAAATATAGATTATGACAGAAAGGACGAGAGGGATGGAACTGACCGTTAAACTCCAGGTATTTGAGGGACCGCTGGATCTGCTTTTGTATCTGCTCGAAAAGAATAAAGTGAATATCTATGATATTCCGATTGTGGAGATCACGGAACAGTATATGGAGTATATCCGGGAAATGAAACGGCAGGATCTGGAGGTGCTCAGTGAGTTTCTGGTTATGGCTGCAACACTGGTCGATATCAAATCACGCATGCTTCTCCCATCGAATCCGGACAGTGAAGAGGAAGAAGAAGATCCGCGTGCGGAACTGGTACAGCAGCTTCTGGAATACAAGATGTACAAATGTATGGCGTATGAACTAAAAGACCGGCAGATGGATGCCGGTCGTGTTATGTATAAGAAGCCGACGATTCCGGAGGAAGTGCGTGCGTATGAACCACCGGTTGATATCCACGAACTGATATCGGACATTACGCTTTCACGCCTGCATGAAATTTTTGAGAGCATTATGAAAAAACAGCAGGATAAAATTGATCCTCTGCGGTCAAAATTCGGAAAGATTGAAAAAGAAGAGGTATCGCTGGAAGACAAGATGGAGGATTTGAAAAAATATGCGGCCGGACACAGACATTTCAGTTTCCGGGGACTTTTGACGGCACAGTCATCGAAAGTGGAAGTGATCGTTACGTTTCTTGCGATTCTGGAGCTGATGAAAATGGGAACGATACGGATTTCGCAGGAACATATTTTTGATGATATCCAGATTGATTCGAAAGTTGCAGCATAGATTATCATGTATTGCAGGATGGACGGAAAATATGGAAGAAAAAAAATACAAGGCAATTATAGAAGGAATTCTGTTTTCTATGGGAGAATCCGTAGAACTGGAAAAAATTGCAGGAACTCTTGGACTTGATCAGAAGAAAACAAAGGACCTGATCGATGAAATGAGAAACGAGTGGGAAGAACAGAAACGCGGCGTTACCATCACGGAACTGGATGGAGCCTACCAGATGTGCACCAGACCCGAAATTTACGAATATCTGATTAAAATTGCAAAGCAGCCCAAACGCCGGGTTTTAACCGATGTTCTTTTGGAGACGCTTTCCATTATTGCATATAAGCAGCCGGTGACAAAGATGGAAATAGAAAAAATACGTGGCGTGTCATCGGATCATGCGGTAAATAAACTGGTGGAATATCATCTGGTGTGTGAACTTGGAAGACTTGATGCACCGGGGCGTCCGTTACTTTTCGGAACAACAGAAGAATTTTTACGCAGTTTCGGCGTACATTCAATCGATGATCTGCCGGTACTCAGTCCGGTACAGGTGGAAGAGTTTAAGCAGGAAGCAGAAGAAGAGATGCATGTGAAACTGGACGTATAAAAGAAGCAGGAATAATCATATACATAGAATAAAAATGTATATGGTTATTTTTTTATGTTTCAAAAAAGAATCTGCACAAAAATAGTAAGTCTGTTGCTGGTAATCGGATGTCTGATGAGCGAATCGGTTTTGGCAGAAAAGCAAAAAGAACCCGAAGCGCAGACACTGTATTCAAAATCCTGCGCCATGGTGGATGGTGACAGTGGGCGCCTTTTGTATGGAAAAGAGGCACAGACAGCACTGCCGAATGCAAGTACCACAAAAATTCTGACCTGTATCGTGGCGATGGAACAATGTAAGCCCGATGAAGTGGTCACATTCAGCGCAAAAGCGGCATCACAGCCGAAGGTACATCTCGGGGCGAAAAAAGGAGAACAGTTCTATATGCAGGATCTGTGGTATGGGCTGATGCTGGAATCCTATAATGACTGTGCATATGCAATCGCAGAACATGTGGCGGGATCTGCGGAAAAATTTGCAGCACTTATGAATGAAAAAGCAAAGAAGATCGGGTGCACCGACAGCCATTTTGTGACACCGAACGGTCTGGATGCAAAGGATGAGCAGGGGGAACACCATACCACAGCATATGATCTGTGCAGGATTATGAGTTATTGCGCATGGAAGTCTCCGGTAAGCAAGCAGTTTCTGGAAGTGACGCAGACCCGGTCACATACATTTCAGAGCCTGGAGGGAACCGGATATGCTGTTTCCAATAAAAATGCCCTGCTGGATATGATGGATCATGTGATTACCGGAAAAACCGGATATACGTCCAAAGCCGGATATTGCTATGTGGCTGCACTTGAAGAAGGGGGGAGACATTATGCAATCGCACTTCTTGCCTGCGGCTGGCCGAACCACAAAAATTATAAGTGGTCCGATGCAAAGACACTGTTTCAATACGGAATGGATGCCTATCATCTGTATCGGGGATCGGAAGCATCCATGGAGCTGCCGGAGATAGAGATTGCGCAGGGGTGTCGGAAAGAAACACTCGAGGAATGGGCTACCCATGCCAAACTGCCGGTTTATGTTGATACGGATATCACAAAACTGACGTTTTTGAAAAAAGACGGGGATACCGCTGAAATAAAGAAAGTATGGTCTGATCCGATAAGCCTTCCGGTAAAAAAAGGGCAGACGCTTGGATGTGTTTCCTACTGTATGAACGGCAGGGAAATTTACTCCGGAAAAATCAAAGCAGAGGTTTCCGTAAAAAAATGGTCTCCTGAAAAGTTTTTTCAAATTATGTGGAAAGAGGCACTGTTGGACAAATAGGAAATTAGTCACAAAGAATTAGTGAAAAAATTAACAAATTATGTTGAAAAGAATTGGGAAATGAGATACAATACAAACTAGCGGAAATTTTTATTTTTTATAGATGGAGGGCATAAAATGAGTAGTAACAATGAAAACTTGGCAATTCAGCGTATTGCTAAGTTGGTCGATGAGAACAGTTTTATGGAAATCGGTTCTCTCGTAACAGCACGTAGCACAGATTTTAATCTTACCGCTGCAAAGACCCCTTCAGATGGCGTTGTAATCGGTCATGGACTGATCGACGGCAATCTGGTATTTATTTACAGCCAGGATGCATCCGTATTAAACGGTACCATCGGAGAGATGCACGCAAAGAAGATTGCGTCTGTGTATGACATGGCAATGAAGATGGGAGCTCCTGTCATCGGTCTGATTGACTGTGGCGGTATTCGTCTTCAGGAGTCGGTTGATGCATTGGATGGGTTTGGAACTATTTATGCGAAGGAAGTAGCAGCTTCCGGTCTTGTACCTCAGATTTGTGGTGTATTTGGCAATTGTGGCGGCGGCCTTTCCGTTGTCCCGGCACTTTGCGATTTCGCGTTCATTGAAGAGAAGAAAGGACGCATGTTTGTAAATGCTCCGGATGCAATCGAAGGCAATAACACAGAAAAATGTGATACAGCCAGCGCAGCATTCCAGAGTGAAAACAACGGATGTGTGGATTTCGTTGGTTCAGAAGATGAAATCATGGAGCAGATTCGCCAGCTTGTATGTATGCTTCCAAGCAACAATGAGGGAGATGTCTATACAGATGACTGTGAAGATGATTTAAATCGTGCCTGCGAGAGTATGGAGAATATGAAGGGAGATCCGAGATATCTGTTATCCCAGATTTCAGATAATAACGTATTCTTCGAGACAAAGGCAGATTATGCTAGGAATATGGTAACCGGACTGATCAAGTTAAACGGAATGACAGTCGGTGCTGTGGCAAACTGCAGCGAAGTATATGATGCAGAAGGCAAGAAAGCAGAGAGCTTTGACAAGTCCCTGACCGCGCAGGGATGCAACAAGGCAGCTGAATTTGTTCAGTTCTGTGATGCATTCTCAATCCCGGTACTTACCATTACAAATGTGAATGGATTGAAAAACTGCATGTGCTCTGAGAAGAAACTTGCAAAGGCACTTGCGAGAATGACTTACGCATTTTCCAATGCAACCTGTGCAAAGGTAAACCTGATCACAGGAGAGGCTTACGGAAGTGCTTATGTATTTATGAATTCCAAGTCTGTCGGAGCAGATCTTGTATACGCATGGAGCGGAGCAAAGATCGGTGCGATGGATTCTACTCTGGCTGCAAAGATTATGTATCCGGAAGCTGGTGCAGATGAGATCAAGCAGAAAGCTGCTGATTATGAAAAACTTCAGGATTCTGCCGCATCTGCTGCTGCAAGAGGATATGTGGATCGTCTGATTGATCCGGCAGATACCAGAAAATACCTTGTAGCTGCTTTTGAAATGCTTTATACAAAGTATGTAAGCGAGCCAGAAAAGAAACACGGTACCAAGTAGAAAGGTGAAGTTTTATGAAAAAGAGAATTGCTTTTGCACTTTGCATGATCCTGATGGTTCTGATGCTTGGTGCATGTGGAACAGACCCGACTACCGTGGATTACAATGGAAAGTCCTATTCAGATCTTCAGTCTGAAATGGATACCAATGCGGGCATGGTACAGAGTCTGGCTCAGTTGTTCAAAGAAAACAAACTGACAGCAGATACTCTTCCGGACGATGTAAAGGATCAGCTTACTTCAAGCTACGGTGTCACAGAGGCACAGATTGAGGCAGCTGCAAAGTGGCAGGATACTTTGGATGAGTTTGGTAAAATGAAAAAGATCGAAGACGATACTTTTAAGGTTACCAAATCCGGTAAGACACTTACCACAGATATGACCATCAAGTTCGCGAAGAAAGATGTGAATTTCGAAGTAGTATATGATTACTATTCCATGGATGTTACCGGCATTTCGGTAGATCCGATTTATACACTCGGTGAGAAAATGGAAAAGGCAGGACTGAATACTGTAATTTCTATGGCAGTTGTATTTGCTGTATTGATTCTGATCAGTCTTCTTATTTCCTGCTTTAAGATCTTCCCTTATCTGGAGAAAAAGAAAGCTGCCAAAGCAGCCGGACAGGCTCCACAGCAGGAAGAGACACCAGCCGCAGCACCGGCACCTGCCCCTGTTGCAGCACAGACAGATGATACTGAACTTATCGCAGTTATTGCAGCTGCAATCGCTGCAAGTACCGGAACTTCTACCAGTGATTTCGTAGTTCGTTCCATCAATCGTAGATAGGATAGAAAGAAAATTTAGGAGGAACATATTCATGAAGAATTATACAATTACCGTAAATGGTAACGTTTATGATGTTACAGTAGAAGAGACCGGAAGCACATCCGGCGCAGCAGCACCGAGACGTACAGCTGCAAAGCCAGCTGCAGCACCAGCAGCACCAGCTGCTTCAGCAGGAGCCGGAAGCATTAAGATTGAAGCAGGAGCTGCCGGAAAGGTATTCAAGATTGAGAAGAAAGTCGGCGATGCTGTAAAGAAGGGAGATGCCGTCCTGGTTCTTGAGATCATGAAGATGGAGACACCAGTCGTTGCTCCGGAAGACGGAACTGTTGCAAGTATCGATGTAGCAGTTGGTGATGCCGTAGAATCTGGTGCATTACTCGCTACATTAAACTAATCCAAGGAGGAAAACACTGTGAGTTATGTAGGTGAAACATTATCGAACCTCCTGCATCAGACAGCCTTTTTCAATCTGACCTGGGGAAATTATGTTATGATTTTAGTGGCATTTATTTTCCTGTATCTTGCGATTAAGAAAGGTTTTGAGCCATTACTGTTAGTTCCGATTGCATTTGGTATGCTTCTGGTAAATATTTACCCGGATATCATCGCAAGCCCGGAACAGACCAGCAACGGCGTGGGCGGTTTACTTTATTACTTTTACACATTGGATGAGTGGTCTATTTTACCATCTCTGATCTTTATGGGTGTAGGTGCAATGACAGACTTTGGTCCGCTGATTGCAAACCCGGTCAGTTTCCTTATGGGAGCTGCCGCACAGTTTGGTATCTTCAGCGCATACTTCCTTGCAATTATACTTGGATTTAATGACAAGGCTGCCGCTGCCGTATCTATCATCGGTGGAGCGGATGGACCTACTTCCATTTTCCTGGCTGGTAAGTTGGGACAGACCGGTCTGATGGGACCGATCGCCGTGGCTGCATATTCCTATATGGCACTTGTGCCGATCATTCAGCCACCTATCATGAAGTTATTTACAACAAAGAAGGAACGTGCGATCAAGATGCAGAACCTTCGTCCGGTCAGCAAGCTGGAGAAGATCCTCTTTCCAATCGTTGTTACCGTTGTTGTCTGCGTACTGCTTCCGACCACAGCACCACTTGTTGGTATGCTGATGCTTGGAAACCTCTTCCGTGAGTCTGGCGTTGTTCGTCAGCTGCAGGAGACTGCAAGTAACGCACTTATGTACATTGTCGTTATCTTACTGGGTACCTCTGTTGGTGCAACTACCAGTGCAGAAGCTTTCTTAAATGCAAGCACCTTAAAGATCGTTGTATTAGGTCTTGTTGCATTTATGGTTGGTACTGCTGCCGGAGTTTTATTTGGTAAGTTATTATGCTGGATTACCAAGGGCAAGATTAACCCTCTGATTGGTTCTGCCGGTGTATCTGCCGTGCCTATGGCAGCCCGTGTATCCCAGAAGGTTGGTGCAGAGGAGGACCCTACAAACTTCCTGCTCATGCATGCAATGGGACCAAACGTTGCCGGTGTTATCGGTACTGCGGTAGCTGCGGGATGTTTCATGGCTATATTTGGAATTTAATAAGGAGGAAAAGTCATGTCAGAAGTGGTAAAAAAACCATTAAAAATAACAGAAACTGTTTTGCGTGATGCCCATCAGTCACTGATCGCTACACGTATGACAACAGAGCAGATGCTTCCGATTATCCCAAAGATGGATAAGGTTGGATTCAATGCTGTAGAGTGCTGGGGTGGTGCGACATTCGATGCCTGCCTGAGATTCTTAAAAGAGGACCCATGGGATCGTCTTCGTAAATTAAGAGACGGATTTAAAAATACAAAACTGCAGATGCTGTTCCGTGGACAGAATATCTTAGGATATCGTCCGTATGCAGATGATGTGGTAGAGTATTTTGTACAGAAGTCAATTGCAAACGGAATTGACATCATCCGTATTTTTGACTGCTTAAATGATATCCGTAACCTGCAGACAGCAGTTACTGCATGTAACAAGGAAAAAGGTCATGCACAGGTAGCTCTTTCTTACACCCTTGGAGATGCTTATACTCTGGATTACTGGATGGAGATGGCAAAGCGTGTAGAGGATATGGGAGCTGATTCTCTCTGTATCAAGGATATGGCCGGTCTTTTAGTTCCTGCTAAGGCTACAGAACTTGTACAGGCACTGAAGGATTCTACCTCTCTTCCGGTAGAACTTCATACACATTATACTTCCGGTGTAGCTTCCATGACATATATGAAGGCAGTAGAGGCTGGTGTAGATATCATTGATACTGCAATGTCTCCATTTGCTCTTGGAACCAGCCAGCCTGCAACAGAGGTTATGGTAGAGGCTTTCAAGGACACACCATACGATACCGGTCTTGATCTGAATCTGTTAAGTGAGATCGCAGATTACTTCCGTCCGTTACGTGAAGAGGCACTTGCAAGCGGTCTGATGAACCCGAAGGTACTTGGTGTAAACATCAACACTCTTCGTTATCAGGTACCGGGTGGTATGCTTTCCAACCTGATTTCCCAGCTCAAGGAGCAGGGAAAAGAGGACAAGTACGAGGAAGTGCTTGCAGAGGTTCCGCGTGTGCGTAAAGACCTTGGTGAGCCACCGCTTGTTACTCCGTCTTCCCAGATCGTTGGTACACAGGCTGTATTTAACGTATTGATGGGAGAGCGTTATAAAGTCGCAACAAAGGAGACAAAGGATATTCTTCTTGGTAAGTACGGCCAGACCGTTAAACCATTCAATCCGGAAGTTGTTGACAAGGTTCTCGGAGATGATAAAAAGAATGCAATCACCTGTCGTCCGGCAGATCTTCTTGAGCCGGAGCTTGATAAGATTGAAGCTGAGATGAAACAGTACAAGCAGCAGGATGAGGATGTATTATCCTATGCATTGTTCCCACAGGTTGCTACTGATTTCTTCAAATACCGTGAGGCACAGCAGACTGGCGTAGACGCAAAGACTGCTGATACAAAGAACGGAGCATATCCGGTATAGTCATATCCGGTTTCTACGAAAAAGACGCATCAGATCTGGTGCGTCTTTTTTTGATGGGAAAATTCTTTTTGCATGAAATCTTGCATTTTCCGGTTAAAGTGATAAAATCAAAAGTGCTGTTTGTGGCACAGCTTTTATGGGATAAAGAGGAGAATATGATGTCAAATACCAATGATCTGTTAAACCGGATTAATAATTGTTACAGTTCGATGAGCAAGGGACAGAAAATGCTTGCAACTTACATTACAGATAATTATGATAAAGCGGTATTTTTAACGGCCGCAAAGATGGGGGAGACGGTTGGTGTCAGTGAGTCGACCGTTGTACGTTTCGCAACATATCTTGGATATAAAGGATATCCGGAATTTCAGCGTGCCTTAGAAGAACTGGTGCGCAATAAATTAAACTCCGTACAGCGCATGGAGGTAACCTACGGAAGAATCAGTCAGTCGAAGATTTTAGAGACAGTTTTATCGGCAGACGCGGACAAGATTAAAACGACACTGGAAAAAATTGATCACAGTGCGTTTGAGGTGGCCGTCTCGACAATCCTTGAGGCAAAAAATATTTATATTGTCGGGATCAGAAGCTGTGCGCCGCTTGCAAGTTTTCTCGGATTTTATCTGAATCTGATGTTTGATAATGTGCGTCTGCTTACGACAAACAGTTCGAGTGAACTGTTTGAACAGATGGTAAGAATCGGGGAAAATGACGTTATTATCGGAATCAGTTTTCCACGATATTCCATGCGGACATTAAAGGCATTGGAATTTGCAAATAACCGGAGTGCAAAAGTAATTACAATTACTGACAGCATACATTCACCGATGAATCTGTATTCTTCCTGCAATCTCATTGCGGACAGTGACATGGCATCCATTGTGGATTCCCTTGTCGCACCGCTTTCCGTTATCAATGCGCTGGTAGTGGCTCTGTGCATGAAGAAACAGAAAGAAGTGGCGGGAACACTGACGATGTTAGAAGACATCTGGGATGAGTATCAGGTATATGAAAACGATGAGATCAATTATATTGATGATTCGATTAAGGTACATTATGCAAAATTAGGGGATATCGATAATGAGTAAAGTAATCGTGATCGGTGGAGGACCGGCGGGAATGATGGCTGCGTATGCGGCAGCGGAGAGCGGACATGCAGTGACGCTTTTAGAACAGAATGAAAAACTCGGGAAAAAGCTGTTTATTACGGGAAAAGGGCGCTGCAATCTGACGAATGCCAGTGATATGGAACAGCTGTTTGCCAATGTAGTCAGCAACCGTAAATTTTTATACAGTGCTTTTTACTCCTATGACAATGAGCAGGTGATTTCTTTTTTTGAGAGTCATGGAATGCCTACAAAAACAGAGCGTGGGAACCGGGTATTTCCCGTGTCGGATCATTCTTCCGATGTGATTGCGGCGTTATCCACCGCATTGCGGGGGCAGCATGTGGAAGTTTTCCTGCATACAAAAGTAAAGCGTCTGCTGCTTGAAAAGAGGGATGAAGAAAAGCGTGTTACCGGTGTTGAGCTGGCTGATCATACAAAAATGCATGCGGACGCAGTGATTGTTGCAACCGGAGGAATTTCCTATCCTTCAACAGGGGCAACGGGGGACGGTTACCGCATGGCAGAAGAGAGCGGACATAAGATGGTATCGCCGACTCCGGCACTGGTTCCGATGGAAATGAAAGAACCGTGGGTCAGGGATCTGCAGGGCCTTTCGCTGCGCAATGTCCGTATGTCGGTTACCCGGGGAAAGAAAAAACTGTATGAGGATTTTGGAGAGATGCTTTTTACGCATTTCGGCGTCAGCGGTCCGCTGGTATTGTCGGCAAGCGGATGTATCCCGGCAAAAGCATTTGACCAGGAGCTTTCCATGACGATTGATCTGAAACCGGCACTGGATGTGGAACAGCTTGATCACCGGATCTTAAGGGAATTTGATGAAATGAAAAATAAGCAGTTTAAAAATTCTCTGGGGCATTTGCTCCCGGCAAAAATGATACCCGTTATGATTGCGTTATCAGGCATTGATCCGGATACAAAGGTGAATGAAATATCCAGGGAACAGAGACAGAATCTGTTACATCTGTTTAAAAATATGCCGCTTACAATTACAGGGCTTCGCGATTTTAAAGAGGCAATTATAACAAAGGGCGGTGTTTCCGTGAAAGATATCAATCCTTCCACGATGGAGTCAAAACTTGTGCAGGGGCTGTATTTCTGCGGCGAGGTGCTGGATCTGGATGCACTTACCGGTGGCTATAATCTTCAGATTGCCTGGTCCACCGGACACCTGGCGGGAATATCCGTTTTGTAATTTCAAAGATAAATAATTTATTTCAAAGGAGAATAGAAAATGGCATTTAATATTGCAATTGATGGACCGGCAGGAGCCGGAAAAAGTACAATCGCCAAAAAACTTGCGGCGGATCTGGGGTATGTGTATGTGGATACCGGTGCAATGTACCGCGCGATGGCATATTATTTTTTACAGAATCATATCGATGCTTCCGATGAGCAGGCGATTGCGGCTGCCTGCCCGAAGGTAGACGTGACCATTCAGTATACGGGCGGAGAACAGCAGGTGATCTTAAACAAAGAGAACGTAAACGGCGTTATCCGGAAAGAGGAAGTCGGCAACATGGCCAGCGCGACCAGTGTTTATCCAGTGGTTCGTACAAAACTGGTAGAATTGCAGAGACAGCTTGCCGCAAAGGAAAATGTGATTATGGATGGAAGAGATATCGGTACGGTTGTCCTTCCGGATGCCAATGTGAAAATTTATCTCACTGCAAGCTCGAAAGTGCGGGCAAAGCGCCGCTTTGATGAGCTGACAGCAAAAGGTGTATCCTGTGATATGGATGCGATAGAAAAAGATATTATTGAGCGCGATTACCGGGATATGCACCGGGAAACTTCCCCGTTAAAACAGGCGGATGATGCTGTCCTTTTAGATTCATCGGATCTGGATATTGACGGCGTTGTTGAAGAAATGAAAAAAATAATCAAGAAGGCGGAATAGACAAAAATGAAGCTGACGATTGCAAAAAGTGCCGGGTATTGCTTCGGCGTGAAACGGGCAGTAAATATGGTATATCAGGAAGCAGAAGAGGCAAAAGTTCCGGTATATACGTATGGGCCGATCATTCACAATGAAGAAGTAGTCAGGGACCTTAAACAGCGTGGAGTTCATGTGGTCAGGGAGCTCAAAGAACTTGAGAATCTTCCAAAAGGAAAGATTATCATCCGTTCACACGGTATCAGCCGCAGAGAACATGAAGCAATGAAGGCATGCGGATTTGAAGTGCTGGATGCAACCTGTCCGTTTGTCCTGAAAATTCACCGGCTTGTGGAGAAGTACAGCAAAGAAGGGTACCGGATTGTGATTGCCGGAAACGAACATCACCCGGAAGTGGAAGGAATTCTCGGATGGGTGGAAGGACAGCCTGCCTATACGGTCACAAGTCAGGAAGATATTGAAAAATTACCGTTAAAAGAGGGAGAAAAAGTCTGTCTGGTGGCACAGACGACATTTAACTACAATAAATTTCAAGAATTAGTTGAAATTATAAAGAAAAAAGGTTATGATATAAGTGTTTTAGATACAATCTGCAATGCAACGGAGGAAAGACAGACGGAAGCACGCAAAATTACTGCGGAGTCGGATCTCATGATTGTCATTGGTGACAAGCATAGCTCCAATACGCAAAAATTGTATGAAATATCTAAAAAGGAATGTGCAAATACTTACTATATACAAACGAGTAAAGATATGGATTATCATCAGATACAATCCATCAATAACGTAGGTATTACCGCAGGGGCTTCAACCCCAAACAATATCATCGAGGAGGTTTCAAAGAATGTCAGAAATGAGCTTTGAACAAATGTTGGAAGAATCTTTAAAAACAATAAGAAATGGAGAAGTGGTAGAGGGTACCGTTATTGATGTTAAGCCAGATGAAATCATCCTGAATATCGGCTACAAATCAGATGGAATCATTACACGTAATGAATATACAAACGAGCCAAATGTAGACCTTACTACAGTCGTAAAAGCCGGCGATACCTTAGAAGCCAAAGTTGTAAAAGTAAACGATGGTGAGGGACAGGTTCTCCTTTCTTACAAGCGTCTCGCAGCAGAGAAGGGAAACAAGAGATTAGAGGAAGCATTCGAAAATCAGGAAATTTTAAAGGCAAAAGTCAGCCAGGTACTTACCGGTGGTGTATGTGTCAATGTAGATGAGACAAGAGTATTTATCCCGGCAAGCCTTGTATCTGACACATATGAGAAAGACTTAAGCAAGTTCAAGGATCAGGAAATCGAGTTTGTTATCACAGAGTTTGATCCTAGAAAGAGAAGAATCATTGGTAACCGCAAGACTTTATTACTTGCAAAGAAGGCAGAGCTTCAGAAAGAACTGTTTGCAAAGATCAAAGTCGGCGATGTAATCGAAGGAACTGTAAAGAATGTTACAGATTTCGGTGCATTCATCGACCTGGGCGGAGTAGACGGATTACTTCATATCTCAGAGATGTCATGGGGCAGAGTTGAGAATCCTAAGAAAGTATTTACTGTTGGACAGAAAGTTCGCGTATTTATCAAGAATATTACAGATACCAAGATTGCACTCAGCATGAAATTTGAGGATGAGAATCCTTGGAATGGTGCTGCAGAGAAGTATGCCGTTGGCAACGTGGTAAAAGGAAAAGTTGCACGTATGACAGATTTCGGTGCATTCGTAGAGCTTGCTCCTGGTGTTGATGCATTACTTCACGTATCACAGATCTCCCAGGAACACGTAGAGAAGCCTTCTGATGTATTAAAGATTGGTCAGGAAGTTGAAGCAAAGATCGTAGACTTCAACGAAGAAGAAAAGAAGATCAGCTTAAGCATTAAGGCTCTTGCAGCTCCGGCTGAAGATGCTGAGACAGAGGAATAATTCACTGTAAATTTTCATAGGTAAGAAGTTGCCTTCGGGCAGCTTCTTATTGTTTATAGGGGGTAAAAGTCTATGTTTGACAATTATGAAAAATTCAAAAAAGACGTCTATGCTCTGACAAAAATCGATCTGAATTATTACAAAGAAAAACAGATGCGCAGACGAATTGATACGATTGCGACAAAGCATGGCTGCAGCAATTATGATGAGTATATTCGTGTGCTGAAGACAGACAAGGACAAATTTGAGGCATTTGTCAATTTTCTTACAATCAATGTCTCTGAGTTTTACCGTAATCCGGATCAGTGGAAGCTGATGGATGAGAATGTTATTCCGAAACTTATCAAACAGCATGGAAAAAATCTGCATGTGTGGAGTGCAGCCTGTTCGACAGGAGATGAACCGTATTCTCTTGTCATGGCATTATCCAAACATATTCCGCTTTCCAACATTCATATTACGGCAACCGATCTGGACAAGCAGGTTCTTCAGAAAGCGCAGGTTGGTCTGTACAATGAAAAGAGCATTGCAAATGTGCCGCCGGAATTTAAATGCAAGTATTTTAAACAGATCGGAAAATCATTTCAGATTTCGGATGAAATCAAGCGTTGCGTGACGTTTAAAGAACACAATCTGTTAAAAGATCCGTATCCAAGGGATTTTGATATGATTCTCTGCAGAAATGTGGTTATCTATTTTACAGATGATGCGAAAGATATGATTTATCAAAAATTCCATCAGTCACTGAAGAGTCATGGGGTTTTATTTATCGGAAGTACAGAACAGATTACCAATTATAAAGAACTTGGATTTGACAGACTCAGCAGTTTTTATTTTGAAAAGAATGTTTAAACCAATAAAAATGCATGTTTTTATGCCTGAAACATAAGAACATGCATTTTTGCAGTCTTAAATTATTATTTTTTTCCCATCATATTTTTTAAGATGTGATCAATATAGCGGCGCAACATGATATCAGAGGTACAAAAATCATCCGTCATCTCAAAATAACTGATTTTATCCTTATACTCTTTACGGAACTCCGGTTGCATAACACTGTTGTATTGCGGAAGAAATTTGCCGGATTTGCGCGTATAACAGTTGCTTGCTTTGGCATTTTCCCGGTATTCTTTGTCTACAAATGAGGCGACACTTTTGTGTATTGCCATATCTTCTTTTTTCAGATAATAGTAATCCCTGTAATTGGAATAAAAATAATGCAGTTCACCTTCGTAGACCGGAATACGAAGAGAAGTGCGGTTTTTTCCGATCATCAGATAAAAACAATCCTGTTTACAGGAAAGCTGGCGCGGAACGGGATAGTCGTTTTGCATGGTGATGATCCATTCCTCCCCTTCGGTTCCGTCATATGCGTGGTAATGGTCGATCCGGTGGGAGAGGATGGTGTACTGACCGTTTAATACTTCCAGATAAGATAAAACAGAGAGCAGATCAATCATGTGCAGAACATCTTCGTAATTATGAATACGAAGAAGATGCATCGTTTCTTCTGTCGGATGTTTCACATGCGTGAAATATACATGGATCAGATCCCCTCCCGTCTTTTCGTCTTTTCTTTTAAGACCCAGAAAGGATTCTATGGTTTTTTGCTTATAGTTTTCCAGTTTCAATAAAAATTTGATCGAAGAAACCGATTTAAATATATCCAGGTATTCAAAATCCCGAAAATGTTCCGGAATCTTATAATGGTCTGCTTTTGCCTTCAGGTAAGGAATGTCGAATCCCACACCGTTAAACGTAATGATGGTGGTATATGGTGACAGCATCTGAAAAAATGCGGCGAGGATTTCAGCTTCTTCTTCCGGTTTTTCAGCAAAAAACTGGTCAATACAGATCCGGTTGCTTTTGCGTCTGGCACATCCAATCATATAGAGTGTGGAATTTGCAGGTGAAAACCCGGTAGTTTCTATGTCAAAAAATATAGAGTGTTCATCAAAAAGCTGGTCGGTGAGAGCGTCCTGACAGAGATCGGGGATTTCTTCATGAAACGTTTTCATAAATTCTCCTTTATATAACGTTTGGATTTTGTCTGTGTGTCTGGATTATACCATAAATCTCATTTTTCGTCATGTTTCTTTGTATTAAAAAGAATACAAAATATTCAGAAAAAATTAAAAATTTTACTACATACATGGTTAAAAAGTGCTATAATTTAATTTGAATTATGTTATAAACTATATGGTTTAGACAAAAAAATAAGGAAAGAGGGCACAAGGATGGGTTTGAAAACATTTATAGGCGGCGTACATCCCTATGAAGGCAAAGAACTTGCCAAGGATGCGCCAATCAAAGAAGTTCTACCCAAAGGAGAACTGGTTTTTCCATTGTCACAGCATATTGGTGCACCAGCCACTCCAATTGTCGCTGTAGGGGATAGCGTAAAGAAAGGGCAGAAGATTGCAGAAGCCGGCGGCTTTGTATCTTCTCCGATTTATTCTTCGGTATCCGGTACAGTGAAGAAAATTGAACCACGGCGTGTGGCAGTCGGTGATATGGTGAATTCCATTGTAATCGAGAGTGACGATCAGTTTACGGAGTGTGAGTATTCACCGGTGGATGATGTGACATCCTTATCCAGGGAGAAAATCATTGATCGAATTAAGGAGGCCGGTGTGGTTGGTATGGGAGGCGCAGGTTTCCCGACACATGTAAAACTGTCTCCGAAAGAGCCGGAAAAAATCGAGTATATTATTGCAAACTGCGCAGAATGCGAGCCATATCTGACTGCAGATTATCGCAGAATGATCGAAAGTCCGGAAGATCTGGTTGCAGGTATGAAGATCATACTGCAGCTGTTTGACCATGCAAAAGGTGTGTTTGGCGTCGAAAATAACAAACCGGATGCAATTGCAAAACTGAAGGAACTGATTAAGGATGAGCCCCGGATGGAGGTCTGTGAATTGCTGACAAAGTATCCGCAGGGAGGAGAGCGTCAGCTGATCTACGCAGTGACCGGACGCGAAATCAATTCCAAAATGCTTCCTGCAGATGCAGGCTGTATCGTGGACAACGTAGAAACCATGATTGCAATCAAGCATGCAGTAAAAGATGGAGTTCCTGTGATGAAGCGAATTGCTACAATCACCGGAGACGCAATTACCACCCCGTCAAACTTTTTGTACAGTATGGGTACACCATACGAGCAGCTGGTGGAAGCTGCCGGAGGATTTAAAGTACAGCCACAGAAACTGGTATCCGGCGGTCCTATGATGGGATTTGCCATTTTTGGACTGGATGTTCCTACCACAAAGACGACTTCTTCTCTGTTATGTCTTGGAAAAGATGAGGTGGCAGAGTTTGAACCGCTCGCATGCATCAGCTGTGGCCGGTGTGTGGAAGCGTGTCCGGAAAAACTGATTCCAAGCAGGCTTGCAAAGTTCAGTGAGCACGGACAAAAGGATGAGTTTGAACGCTGGCATGGATTAGAGTGCATCGAGTGCGGAAGCTGCAGTTATGTATGTCCTTCCCGCAGACAGGTGGCACAGTCCGTCAAGACAATGAAGAAACTCGTATTAGCAGATAAGAGAAAGAAAAAATAAGAGAAAGAGGTGGATTGTTGTGAGTGAGAAATATCAGGTTTCGTCTTCACCACATGTGCGTGCCAAGGACTCCACAAGCAGAGTTATGCTGTATGTGATCATCGCGTTGCTGCCGGCAACCCTGTTTGGTATCTGGAATTTTGGAATGCATGCATTACTTTTGATTTTAGTTACCATCGCAAGCTGTCTGGCTTCCGAATGGATTTTTGATAAGATCGTACATAAAAAAAACAGCCTGCCGGATCTGAGTGCGGTTGTCACCGGACTTCTTCTGGCACTGAACCTGCCGGCAGGACTTCCATGGTGGGAGGCTGTGATTGGCAGTGTATTTGCCATTGTCATTGTAAAGATGATGTTTGGCGGACTGGGACAAAACTTCATGAACCCGGCACTGGGTGGAAGATGTTTTCTGCTGATTGCTTTTGCCGCAGACATGACAAATTTCAAGAGTTCTAAGTTTGAGGCATATTCCGGGGCAACACCGCTTGCCATGATCAGAAATGAAGGACTTTCTTCCGTCAATGTCATGGATATGCTGACAGGAAAGATTCCGGGAACCATCGGTGAGACATCCGTGATCGCAATCCTGATTGGTGCGATGATCCTGATTCTTCTGGGCGTTATCACATTACGGATTCCGGCTGCTTACCTGATTACATTTGCGGTATTTATGCTGATCTTTGGCAAGGAACCGATGAATGCCAATTATCTGGTTGCAGAACTGTGCGGTGGTGGTCTGATGCTTGGTGCATTCTTTATGGCAACCGATTATGTGACTTCACCGATTACACCGGCCGGTCAGATTATTTACGGTATCTGCTGTGGTCTGTTAACCGGTATTTTCCGCTGTTTCGGAGCAAATGCAGAGGGTGTTTCTTTTGCAATCATCCTGAGCAATATTTTAGTACCGATTATTGAGAAGTTTACAATTCCGAGAGCTTTTGGACTGGCAAAGGAGGCAAAGAAGAATGAATAAACAGATTATACATGACGCTTTGGTTTTGACAGCCTTTACCCTTGTGATCGGCGTGATTTTAGGAGCTGTATATGGAATTACAAAGACTCCGATTGACAAAGCCAACGAGCAGACCAAAAAAGAAGCGTATCAGGCAGTGTTTGCAGATGCCTCTGGGTTCAACCAGCAGGAGTATGATGCGGATGCCGCAGACAAAATGGTTGCAGATGCAGGATATGACGATACGATTGACGATGTCGAGCAGGCCGTAGATAAGGATGGCAATGCACTGGGATATGTCATTACCGTTACCGCAAAAGACGGAAGTCAGGGAAGTATTACATTTTCCGTTGGTATCAAAAATGATGGAACCGTCAACGGATATTCGATTACCGATATTTCCGAGACACCGGGACTTGGTATGAAAGCAGAAGAGGAAGATTTCTACAGCCAGTTTGAAAACAAAACGGTAGACAAGTTTACGGTTGTAAAACAAAAACCGGCATCGGATGATCAGATTGAGGCAATTACCGGATCTACCATTACTTCAAAGGCAATGGCAAATGGCTGTAATGCTGCCATCTATTACTTCCAGAATGCGTTAGGAGGTGCTCAGTAATGAACAAGTATGTAGAACGTTTGTACAATGGTGTGATCAAAGAGAATCCTACCTTTGTCCTGATGCTTGGTATGTGTCCGACACTTGCGGTTACATCTTCAGCGATCAACGGACTTGGTATGGGACTCTCTACCCTTGTGGTACTGGTATTTTCCAACCTTTTGATTTCACTGTTCCGTAAGGTGATCCCAAACGGCGTGCGTATGCCGGCCTATATCGTGATTGTGGCATCACTTGTTACGGTCGTACAGTTTCTGATGCAGGCATATCTTCCAAGCCTTTCTAAGGCACTTGGTGTGTATATTCCGCTGATCGTTGTAAACTGTATCATTCTTGGCCGTGCAGAAAGCTATGCATCCAAGAATGGTCCAATCGAATCAATTTTTGATGGAATTGGTATGGGACTTGGATTTACCATGGGTCTGACTATCATCGGACTGATCCGTGAGATCCTTGGTGCCGGAACCTTTTTCGGACTTCCGTTCCTTTCCGCAATCAAAGGATTTACTCCGATCACGATTTTCATCATGGCACCGGGAGCATTCCTTGTACTGGCATTCCTTGTAGCCGGAATGAATATCATCCGTAAAAAGATGGAAGCAAAGGGCAAACCGCTTGCAGAGCCGGCAGGATGTTTATCCGGAGACTGTGCACACTGTGGTCAGTCCGCACTTTGTACAGGAAAGAGTGCAGGAGCTTCTGATCAGGAACAGGCATAAGGAGGGAGAGAGACGATGAGTACATTAGCTGAACTGGTTTTGATCGCGGTAGGTTCTGCGATCGTAAACAACGTAGTATTGAGTCAGTTCCTTGGTATCTGTCCGTTCCTTGGTGTATCCAAGAAAACAGAGACAGCTGCTGGTATGGGAGGCGCCGTAATTTTCGTTATTACGATCTCTTCTTTCATTACCGGACTGATCTATAAATTTATTCTGGCCAATCCGTTTCTCGTGAAAAAGGGAATTGATCTGACCTATTTAAAGACCATTGTATTTATTCTGGTTATTGCAGCACTGGTACAGTTTGTAGAAATGTTTTTAAAGAAGAGCATGCCATCACTGTATCAGTCACTGGGTGTTTACCTGCCGCTGATTACCACAAACTGTGCGGTACTTGGTGTAGCCTTAAACTGTGTTACTTACGATTACAATCTCTTAGAGGGTGTTGTTTACGGATTTTCCACAGCATTTGGTTTCTTTATCGCAATCGTATTGATGGCGGGAATCCGTGAAAAAATTGAGTACAATGATATCCCGAAGACATTTAGGGGTACAGCGATTGTTCTGATCACTGCCTGCCTGATGTCCATTGCCTTTATGGGATTCTCAGGAATGATTTAGGAGGGAAAAGACGTATGATAACTGGAATTATTGTCGCAGCTGTTGTTGTCGGCTGCGTAGGAATTATTCTTGGATTTTTCCTCGGAATCGCCGGAGAAAAGTTCAAGGTAGAGACTGATCCGAGAGAGGATGCGATCTTAGAAGTTCTCCCGGGAAATAACTGTGGTGGCTGTGGATATGCCGGATGTTCCGGACTTGCTGCGGCAATCGCAAAGGGAGAGGCACCGGTCAATCAGTGTCCAGTCGGTGGAGAGCCGGTTGCCGCAAAGGTTGGCGAGATCATGGGTGTTTCTGCCGGGGCTTCGGTAAAAAAAGTCGCTTTTGTCAAGTGTGCCGGAACCTGTGAGAAAGCAAAACAGGATTACGAGTATACCGGAGTGGAAGATTGTGCGGCAATGGCATTTGTTCCAAATGGCGGACCAAAGTCCTGCAATTATGGATGTCTGGGATTTGGAAATTGTGTGAAAGCATGTCCGTTTGATGCGATCCATGTCGTAGATGGTATTGCAAAAGTCGATCCGAAGGTCTGCAAGGCCTGCGGAAAATGTGTGGCTGCATGTCCGAAGCATCTGATTGAACTTGTACCATATGAGGCAATGCACCTCGTACAGTGCAGTTCCAAAGACAAGGGCAAGGATGTCATGAGTGCATGTTCCGTTGGATGTATCGGCTGTCATCTCTGTGAGAAGAACTGTCCGTCCGATGCGATTCATGTGGTAGACAACATTGCATACATCGATCAGGAAAAATGTACAGGCTGCGGAATCTGTGCAGAAAAGTGTCCGAAAAAGATTATTTTATAACAAGAAATAACCCCATGCAGGGTCAGCCTGCATGGGGTATTTTTATGCAGAGTTTTTCAGAACACGAAAATCAGGAGGCATGAAACTGTATGGAATCATCCCGGTTGATTCCGGAACTGCATGTAATTGTTCCGTCATCGGAGACAAAGATGGCTTCCACGCCATCGGTCTGTTCCACCAGCTGCATTCCCTTTTTTAATCCGAGGGAAAAACAGGTTGTGCTGAGTGCATCCCCGTCCATGGAGATGTCACTGATGATGGTTACCTGATAGAGATGGTTCTCGACCGGATATCCGGTCAAGGTGTCTAAAATATGGTGATACAGTTTGCCGTTGACCCGGTAATAGCGCTCATAAATACCGGAAGAAACAACCGAAGCATCGGATACGTTTAAGGTGCCAAGTGACGTACCGGTTTCGGAAAATGGTTTCTGGATACCAATGGTATAGGAAGAGTGATCTGCCTTTTTCCCAAGAGTCAGGACATTTCCCCCAAGGCTGATCACGCCGGAGGTGATTCCTTTTTTGTTCAGGAAACTTCGCATTTCATCCGCAATAAAACCTTTCGCAATTCCGCCAAGGTCAATTTTGGCTTGCGGATCTTTCAACCGCACCTGATTTCCTTTGATCTCAATATTTTTATAGTTGACATGTGCCAGTGCCGCTTCAATTTTTTCCGGGGAAGGGACAACCGATGCATCGACTTCGTTCTCATCGGATTTTGCGGTTTCTGCAATCTCTGAAAAATTCCACAGATCCGAGAGGGTACCGATGGTAATATCAAATGTTCCATCACTGATTTTTCCATACCGGATACCATCTTTGATCAGGGAGAGGGTATCGCTGCTGACTGTCACAAACTGGCCGTTTGCCTCGTTAATCTTTGAAACTTCACTGTCTGTGATGGTGTTTGAAAGTTTCTTTTCATAGTTTCCTGCCAGGGAAAAGCAATCATCCAATATCTTTTCATCACGGGTTCCATAGAGGGTAACCGTGATCATCGTATCAAAATAAAATCCCGTTTTGGATATTTTCCCGGAATTGGCAGAGCAGCCACAAAAAAGTGATGCAATAAGGCAAAGAAGCGTTGTGGGCAACAGAATGTATCTGATGTATTTTTGTTGTTTCATAAAAATCCTCTCCGTAAAATTTTATACAGATTAATATACTCCATTTTATGGCAGGCGGCAAGCTTTGTTGTTTTTTTTCGGAAGATATGGTAAAGTATTTAAAGGTATGCATAAGTAAAGAAAATCGAGGAATAAAGTACAATGGACAGTAAACTGAATTATAAACGTATCGTGATCAAAATCGGTTCTTCCTCTCTGACGCACGCAGAGACCGGCCGTTTAAATCTTGCCAAAATGGAACACCTGGTCAGGCAGCTGAGTGATCTGCACAATCAGGGAATGGATGTCTGTCTGGTAAGTTCCGGTGCGATTGCCGTGGGAAAGGCTGCCATGGGCGTGAAGGAACGTCCGTCCGAGACATCGGTAAAGCAGGCATGTGCGGCTGTGGGACAGGCAAAACTGATGATGGTTTACCAGAAACTGTTTGCGGAATATTCACAGACCGCAGGGCAGATTCTGCTGACAAAAAATACAATGGTAAATCCGGTATCCCGTGCGAATGCAAAGAATACATTTGACGAACTGTTCCATCTCGGGGTGATCCCGGTCGTGAATGAGAACGATACGGTCAGTACCTATGAGATGCAGTTTGGTGACAATGATACGCTGTCGGCACTGGTCGCTTCCATGGTGGGGGCAGATCTTTTGATCCTGCTTTCCGATATTGACGGACTTTATACAGATGATCCGCACAAAAACCCGGAGGCAAGGCTGCTTAAAGTCGTAGATGCTATTGATGAAAACATTTATGGAATGGCAAAAGAATCTACCGGCAGCAATGTCGGAACCGGCGGGATGGCGACAAAACTTGCTGCAGCAAAGATTGCAACATTATCCGGAACGGATATGATCATTGCAAATGGCGGGGATGTCCGCATCCTGCAGGATATTTTCGAAAATGATTATGTGGGAACGTTATTTACGGCTAATGAAAATGCAAACTTTAACCTTGCAAATTATATTATGGAGACAATAGGCTGATGACAAACGAAAAAATTGCACGCATCAATGAATTATACAAAAAATCCAAAGCAGAAGGATTGAGCGAAGAAGAAAAGAAGGAACAGGCACTGCTGCGTCAGGAATATGTCGCTTCGGTAAAGGCAAATCTGCGCAATCAGCTTAACAATATTGACATGATGAATGCAGATGGATCTGTGGAAAATCTTGGAGAAAAATATGGATCAAAAACAAGAACTTCGTAAACGGATGAAGGAAAAGAGAGACCGGATTTCTCCGCAGGAGAGGCGGCAGAAGAGCGCAAAAATCTGTGAGCGGCTGCTGTCGGTACCGGAATATGCCAGATTTCAGAAAATTCTGGTTTATGCCGCGATTAGAAGCGAAGTCGAATTGCAGCTTTTCTGCGATCAGGCACTTCGGGACAGAAAACAGATTTTTTTCCCGAAGGTGTGTGGGAAGGAAATGGAGTTTTACCGGATTGAGAATCCCGGACAGTTAAAAAAGGGAATGTTTTCTGTCCCGGAACCGGATGTCAAACAATATCCGCTTTCTTCTTTTGCAGAGAATGGGGAGGCATGGATTCTTGTCCCCGGTGTTGCATTCGACGAAAAGGGGATGCGGCTCGGATACGGAGGAGGATTTTACGATCGTTACCTGAAGCAGAAAGAAAATCTGCACAGGACAGGAATTGCGTTTGGAGAACAGATCGTCAAAAGAATTCCAACGGAAATACATGATCATCCTATGGATGATGTGATCACAGAACAACAATGGTATCGTCCGAAACGGACAACAGGAGGAGAATGACAATGGATGCAAAACTGCAGGAACTGTGCCGGCAGGCACATGAAGACCGGATTAGGGTTGGAATGCTGGATACCGATACAAAAAACAGAACACTCGAACTGGCTGCGGACGCGCTTATGGCACATGAGCAGGAAATTTTAGAGGCCAATGCAATAGATATGGAGCGGGGACGTGAGCGCAATATGCCACAGGGACTTTTAGACCGCCTGAAGCTGGATCATGACCGTCTTCTTGGAATGGCAGACGGACTCCGGCAGGTGGCGAAACTGGAAGATCCCATCGGGGAAGTGATGTCCATGCGAAAACGGCCGAACGGACTGATCATTGGAAAAGTGCGTGTAGCCATCGGTGTCGTTGGCATTATCTTTGAGGCCCGCCCGAATGTTACTTCTGATGCGTTCGGTCTGTGTTTTAAGTCCGGAAACTGTGCAATTTTAAAGGGTGGAAGTGATGCCATCCATTCGAACATTGCGATTGTTTCTGCCATGCAGGAGGCACTTCGCAGGATGAATATTCCAAAAGGGGCACTCAGTCTGATCGAGAGCACAGATCGGGAAACCACCAATGCGTTTATGAAAATGAAGGATTATGTGGATCTGCTGATTCCAAGAGGCGGCAGGGGACTGATCCAGAGTGTGGTAAATAATGCGACGATTCCGGTTATTGAAACCGGAACCGGAAACTGTCATGTTTATGTGGATCAGTTTGCTGATCAGGAGATGGCGGTCAATATCATTAAAAATGCAAAGACACAGCGGATCGGTGTATGCAATGCCTGCGAATCCATTGTGGTGCACCGGGCAATTGCAAAAGAGTTTCTTCCAAAGCTGTATGCAGCATTAAAAGAGTATGATGTGGAGATGCGCGGTGATTCCTATGCCGTCGAATGTCTGGGACCGGATCAGCCACTGGTAAAAGATGCGACAGAAGAAGACTGGGGAACGGAGTATCTGGATTATATTATGTCGGTAAAGATTGTAGACAGCCTGGACGAGGCAATCGCGCATATCAATAAGTACAATACCTCCCATTCCGAGGCGATTATAACCAAAAATTATGATGTGGCACAGAGATTTTTAAATGAAATTGATTCCGCCTGTGTCTATGTGAATGCATCCACCCGTTTTTCCGATGGAAATGAATTTGGTCTTGGCGCAGAGATCGGAATCAGCACACAGAAATTACATGCCAGAGGTCCGATGGGGCTTGAGGCACTTACCAGTTATAAATATATTATTTATGGAAACGGTCAGGTACGTCCATAAAAGAAGAGCAGGGAAATAAGAGGATTATGAGAGATTTAGAAATAAATGGATTAACCGGGGAAGAAGAAACCAGACGGCAGTACGAATACATAGAAAAAGCCAGACAGTATGTGGCACAAAAGGAAAAAGAAGTGGGGCGTAAACTGACCTGCTGTGTCCATACGTTCGGGTGTCAGATGAATGCGAGGGACTCGGAGAAACTTTTAGGAATCCTGACGGACATCGGTTATGTGGAGACAGAGGATGAGCACGCGGACTTTGTGATTTACAATACCTGTACGGTGCGTGAAAATGCAAACAATAAGGTGTATGGACGCCTGGGGTATCTGTCAAACTTTAAAAAGAAAAATCCGCATATGATGATAGCACTCTGTGGCTGTATGATGCAGGAGCCGACGGTAGTGGAGAAGATCCGCAAATCCTACCGTTTTGTGGATCTGGTATTTGGGACACATAATATTTATAAATTTGCGGAGCTTTTATGCAATCGTATGGAATCGGATTCCATGATCATTGATATATGGAAAGATACGGATAAAATCGTGGAAGATCTTCCAATCCGGCGGAAGTTTTCTTTTAAATCCGGTGTCAATATCATGTTCGGATGTAATAATTTCTGCAGTTACTGTATCGTTCCTTATGTCAGGGGCCGCGAGCGCAGCCGGGAACCGAAAGATATCATCCGTGAGATTGAAGGACTGGTGGCAGATGGTGTGTGTGAAGTCATGCTGCTCGGACAGAATGTTAATTCTTACGGGAAAAATTTAGAGCAGCCAGTTACGTTTGCAGAGCTTCTCCGGGAAGTAAACAAGATCGAGGGATTAAAGAGAATCCGGTTTATGACTTCTCATCCGAAGGATCTGTCGGATGATCTGATCCTTGCCATGAAGGAATGTGATAAGGTATGCAAGCATATGCATCTGCCGCTGCAGTCCGGAAGCTCACGGATTTTAAAAATCATGAACCGGCATTATGATAAAGAACAGTATCTGACGATTGTAAAGAAACTTCGGGAGGCAATTCCGGATATTGCGCTGACGACCGATATTATTGTCGGATTCCCTGGAGAGACAGAAGAAGATTTCCAGGAAACGCTTGAAGTGGTAAAACAGGTGGAATATGACAGTGCGTTTACGTTTATATATTCCAAGCGGACCGGCACACCGGCCGCAGCCATGGAAGATCAGTGTGATCCGGAGGAAGTGAAACGGCATTTTGATCTGTTGTTAAAGGAAGTACAGCAGATCAGCGCAAAGAAAGCCATGGCACTGGAAGGAAAAGTGATGGAAGTGCTGGCAGAGGAACAGAATACGCAGGATGCTTCCCTGATTACCGGACGGCTTTCAAACAATTCGGTGGTGCATTTTCCGGGAACCCCGGATATGATTGGAAAACTGTTTATGGTAAAACTTACGGAATGTAAAGGTTTTTATTATCTGGGAGAGATCGCAGAGAATGCATAGAAAATTTGGCAAAAAAGATGTGATTTTTATCGGTGTGCTTCTTGGTATTTGTCTTATTGTACTGGGCGTCTGGTATTTTGCCGGAGGGAAACAGGGAGCTTCTGTGGTGGTGACGAGAGAGGGAGAAGTGTATGGAACCTATTCCCTGTCACAGCCGCAGACTGTAAAAATTAAAAATTCCAAAGGAAAAACCACGAATGTTCTGGTGATCCGCGATGGAAAAGCAGATATGAAAGAAGCGGACTGTCCGGACAAACTGTGTGTGCATCAGAAAGCGATTTCCGCGGAAAATGAAAGCATTGTCTGTCTGCCGAATCGTGTGGTAGTGACCGTAACGAATTCGAAAAAAGAAGGGATGGATGGATTTGCACAGTAAACAGCTTTGGAGAAAAACGGCGTTTATGGGAGTGTTTCTCGCACTTGCCATGATCTGCAGTTATATAGAGATGCTGATTCCCTTTGATTTTGGAATTCCGGGAGTAAAACTCGGACTGACGAATATTGTGGTTGTTTTAATGCTGTATTCGATTGGAACGAAGGAGGCATTTTGTGTCTCTGTCATAAGAATTTTCATTGTCGGCATTTTGTTTGGCAATCTGATCGGAATTTTGTATTCCTTAGGCGGGGGAATCCTCAGTTTTCTTGTGATGGCACTCTTAAAAAAAGGAAACCACCTGGGCTGTATTTCCGTCAGTGTGGCCGGAGGAATTGCTCATAACATCGGGCAGATCCTTATAGCGGCGCTTGTTGTGTCCAGCCATTATGTGTTGTATTATTTTCCGGTACTTCTGATTGCCGGACTTCTTACGGGATTTCTGATCGGGCTTCTTGCACAGGAACTGATCGTGCGTCTGCGTTTTCTGATAGAAAAATATCACGAGTAGAACATCTGTTTGCATAATTGTATCTGCTGTGTTATGATAAATACCGTGAACGAACGAAAATGAGGAGAATGTTTTATGTACGCATATATCAAAGGTGAGCTTGCAGAAACCAATCCAGATCATATTGTGATAGAGACCGGGGGAATTGGATATCAGGTATTTATTTCCGGACAGACGTTTGAGTATCTTCCGGCAGTCGGTGAGGAGATTAAAGTGTATACGTATCTGTATCTGCGCGAGGATGCCATGATTCTCTATGGATTTCTGACCAAAGACGATCTGGAGCTTTTCAAACTTCTGATTTCTGTCAGCGGAATTGGTCCAAAGGGAGGACTTGCAATTCTTTCTGCGCTCAGTGCAGATGATCTGCGGTTTGCAGTATTGTCGGGAGATTCCAAGGCAATCTCGAAAGCTCCGGGAGTAGGAGCCAAGACAGCCCAGCGTGTGATTTTGGAATTAAAAGATAAGATGTCTTTGGAAGATGCTTTTGAAAAGAAGAGTGAGCATGTACAGACTTTAAAGATTTCCGGAAATGGTCAGGTCAGAAATGATGCGGTTATGGCACTTACGGCACTGGGATATTCCTCGGCGGAAAGTTTAAAGGCTGTATCCGCGGTGGAGATCACAGAAGAAATGGATGTGGAAGCAGTGCTGAAGGCAGCACTGAAACATATGTCGTTGTTGTAGTTTCGAGAAAGAAGATTTGGTATGGAAAAACGCGTGATTTCCACGCAGCTGCAGGAAGAAGATTATAAGATTGAATCGTCCCTTCGTCCGCAGAGGCTGGAGGATTACATTGGACAGGAAAAAATAAAATCAAATATGAAAGTCTACATTGAGGCGGCAAAAGCCCGGCAGGAGTCTTTGGACCATGTACTGTTTTATGGACCACCGGGACTTGGAAAGACAACGCTTGCAGGGATCATTGCAAATGAGATGGGTACCCACCTGAAAGTGACCTCGGGACCTGCAATTGCAAAACCGGGAGAGATGGCGGCGATCCTGAATAACCTTGCAGAAGGTGACATTTTGTTTGTGGACGAAATTCACCGGCTGAACCGTCAGGTGGAGGAAGTGCTGTATCCGGCAATGGAAGATTATGTGATTGACGTGATGATCGGAAAAGGAGAATCCGCCCGTTCCATCCGGCTGAATCTTCCGAAGTTTACGCTTGTCGGGGCTACGACACGGGCCGGAATGCTTTCGGCACCGCTTCGCGACCGTTTTGGTGTCGTCAGCCACATGGAATATTATACGGTGGAGGAACTTCGCACGATTATTTTGCAGTCGGCACAGGTACTGGATGTGGAAATTGATGAAAAAGGCGCTTACGAGCTTGCCCGCCGTTCCAGGGGAACTCCCCGTCTGGCAAACCGTCTGCTCAAGCGGGTGCGTGATTTTGCCCAGGTAAAGTATGATGGGAAGATTACCTATGAGGTGGCGGCGTTTGCACTGGATCTGCTTGAGGTAGATAAGATGGGACTGGATCAGAACGACAGGAACATTATCCTGACAATTATCGACAAGTTTGACGGCGGTCCGGTGGGACTTGATACGCTGGCAGCTTCGCTTGGTGAGGATTCCGGAACCATCGAAGATGTTTATGAACCGTATCTGGTCAAAAATGATTTCATCAACCGGACACCGAAGGGGCGCGTTGCAACGGCATTTGCCTATGAACATTTCGGGAGGACACCAAAATCCGAATAAGAGGTTGCTTTTCCTACTGCGGAATATTATAATAAAAAATATGACAGCAAAGAGGATGGTCCAAAACGGGAGGATAGGTTATGTCAGCAAAGACAAGTGCGGAAGTGGTAATTGATGGAAAGGTATATACGTTAAGCGGCTATGAAGGAGAGGAATATCTCCAGAAAGTAGCTTCTTATATTAACGGAAAGATCAATGAGTTTACTTCCATTGAAGAATACCGGCACATTCCTCTCAATATGAAAAATACACTGATCCAGCTGAATATTGCGGATGATTATTTTAAAGCAAAGGATCAGGTGGAAAAATTAGAACGGGACCTTGAAAATAAAGAAAAAGAAATTTACGATTTAAAGCACGATCTGATCTCTAATCAGGTAAAGACGGAGACGGCAGAAGAATCATTGAAGAAACTGGAACGGGACAATAAAGAACTTCTCCTGAACAAGGCGCGGTTAGAGGCAGCACTTGAGGACAAGCTTCTGGATGGAAAAGACAGCCCGAAAGAGTCTGAAAAAGAGAACACAAAGAAAAAATAAGAGGTTTCGAAACACAAAGGAAGGTATTCCTTTGTGTTTTTTCATCATAAGGAAAGAATATGAAAGAAAACAATCATACGACACAACAAAATACATTTGAACTGCTTGCACCGGCTGGATCGTTAGCCATTTTTAAGGCGGTTGTCGCGGCCGGCGCAGATGCCGTTTACGTGGGGGGAAGCAAATTTGGAGCCCGCGCATATGCAGATAATTTTTCCGATGAAGAATTACTAGAAGCACTGGACTATGCACATTTGTATGGACGCAGGGTCTATCTTACGGTTAACACGCTTTTAAAAAACAGTGAGATCGAACAGGTCTGTGCGTATCTGCAGCCGTTTTATGAACATGGACTGGATGCGGTACTTGTACAGGATTTTGGGGTCCTGACAGCGATCCACGAGAGATTTCCGGATCTTGCGATTCATACAAGTACGCAGATGACAGTCACCGGTGTGGAGGCGGCCCGGCTTTTTTCAGGATACGGAGTGACCCGTATGGTCATGGCACGGGAACTTTCCCTGAATGAAATGAAACGGATCCGTGAAGAGACCGGTATGGAACTGGAAGCATTTGTACACGGGGCGCTGTGTTACTGTTATTCCGGACAGTGTCTGTTTAGCAGTATGCTTGGAGGAAGAAGCGGAAACCGCGGCAGATGTGCGCAGCCATGCAGGCTCCCTTACGCAGTGCTGGATGAAAAGCACAGGGAATACAAAAAAGATGCTTACGTCTTAAGCCTCAAGGATATGTGTGGAATAAAGGATCTGCGTGGGCTGGCAGATGCAGGAGTCTATTCCTTGAAAATTGAGGGACGCATGAAACAGATCCCGTATGCTGCCGGTGTGGTTTCTTATTACCGCAAATATATTGACCTCTTTTTATCGGGACAGGAGACACAGGTTTCGGAAGAAGATTACCGGGCAGTGCTTGCGCTGGGAAACCGCTGTGGATTTACCGACGGATATTACCACAGGCACAATGGTTCTGATATGGTGACGTTTACAAAGCCAAATTACGAAAAAACGAATGAAGCCCTGCAGCAGCAAATTTTAAGAACCTATGAAAATGGTGCTGCAAAAATCCCTGTCCGGGGAGAGCTGGTTTTGCATCAGGGACAGGATGCATATTACCGGGTAAAGACGCAAACGGTGTCTGTGGAGATTTCCGGCATGGAAGTTATGCAGGCGCAAAAGAAACCACTTCTGGCAGAAGACGTAAAAAGTCGTATGGAAAAGACCGGAGATACCCCGTTTGTTATGGAAGATTTATCCATAAGGATAGAAGACGGGGTGTTTCTTCCAAACGGAGCGCTCAACCAGCTGCGCAGGGAGGCATTGGCAGAACTGCAAAAAGAGATGCTGAAACCTTACCAGAGACAGGAGCATCCGCAGAGGAAGGCAGAGAAAAAATTTCCGGAGGCATGTGAGAAACGGGAAAAACGAAAGGAACGTGTTTTTGCAGTGACCGGGGAGCGCAGACAGCTTGCACCGGTTCTGGAAAGTTCCTGTGTGACTTCTGTCTGTCTGGACATGGAAGCTTATGACCGAAGCACAATGATGGAAGAATTAAAAGAAGATGCAAATGCTGTTATGCAAAAGGATAAAGAGGTTTATCTGGCGATGCCGCGTATCTTCCGTGCCGGAACGGCAGAATGGGTGCGGCAGATACTTCCGGATATAAAAAGAATGGGATTTGCCGGAGTTCTTGTGAGAAATTATGAAGAACTGGCATTGGCAAAGGAAACATTTTTGGGAAGTGAAATCATAACGGATCACAATCTGTATTGCTATAACGATCAGGCGGTCCGTGCATTTGCCGGGCAGGGAGTGACAAAAAATACGGTTCCGCTGGAACTAAACCGCAGCGAAATAAAACGGAGATATAACGAAGAAAGTATGATGATGCTTTACGGATATTATCCGCTTATGACAAGTGCACAGTGCGTACATGCCAATACCAGGGGCTGTGACAAAAAACGGGGGCTTTCTTATCTGAAAGACCGGTATCAGGTACAGTTTCCGGTAAAAAATTTCTGCACGTACTGCTATAATGTTGTTTATAATTCCCTGCCGGTTTTATTATTTTCCAATTTAGAGGAATTAAAAAAAGCAGGCATCCGTGATTTCCGGATGGATTTTACCATGGAATCTGCAAAAGAAACCAAAGCAATTCTGAAATTATATGAAGAGTTTGCAGACGGCAGCCGCAGACAGTATCCGAAAGAATGGGAAAACCGTTATACCAACGGACACTATAAAAGAGGAGTGGAATAATGATCCATCTGATTGTTCAGGCTTCAAAATATCTGATGATCTTTTTGTTCCTGGTTTATACATTTGAGTGTTTTCATGTGTTTAAATTTGAGGGAGAGGAAGAAGAACAAAAACATATTTACCATGTGCAGAGAACACTGTTGTTTCTTTTTCATTTTGATGCCTTTCTTGTTTTGTATATTACAACAAAAAATTTTCAGCTGATCGGATTTTATCTCATGCAGGTGATTATCATTGCGGCAATCATCGGAACATATCATCTGTTTTACAAGCATGCATCCGAGCTGGTTCTCAATAATATGTGTATGTTACTTACGATTGGATTTGTTATCCTGACACGTATTTCTTTTGAAAAGGCATTCCGGCAGTTTATCTTTGTGTGCGCGGGTTTTGTGATTTCCCTGCTGATTCCCATGGTCTTGCAGAATATGACGCTGTTCCGTAAACTGACATGGGTGTATGTGATCGTGGGTGTCGGTGCACTGGGCGTTGTTGCGATTGCCGGACAGACAAGCTATGGGGCCAAACTGTCCCTGTCGATCGGTCCTTTGACCATCCAGCCTTCGGAGTTTGTAAAAATTATTTTTGTCATGTTTATTGCATCTATGCTGTACCAGCGCCAGGATTTTCATCAGGTCATGGTGACAAGCATTTTTTCGGCCGTTTTTGTTCTGATGCTGGTAGCATCCAAAGATCTCGGCGGAGCCCTTTTGTATTTTTTTACCTACCTGGTTATGGTTTATGTGGCGACGCGCAGATTTGTGTATTTCGGAGGTGGAATACTGGCAATGATCGTGGCGAGTCTGCTTGGGTACCGGCTGTTTGACCATGTACAGGCACGTGTGCAGGCATGGTCGAATCCGCTTGCAGTCATTGACGGGGCGGGGTATCAGGTATGCCAGTCTCTGTTTGCAATCGGTACCGGAGGCTGGTTTGGACTTGGTCTGGGACAGGGACTGCCGGAAAAAATACCGGTCGTGACAAAGGATTTTGTTTTTGCGGCAATCTCGGAAGAACTCGGGGGAGTCTTTGCACTGTGTCTGATCATGGTCTGTGTCAGCTGCTTTTTTATGATCATGAATGTTGCCATGAAACTTCGGGACAATTATTATCGTCTGACAGCGGTCGGACTTGGAACACTGTATGCTTTGCAGGTGTTTCTGACCATCGGCGGGGTCATCAAATTTATTCCGTCAACCGGAGTGACACTTCCACTGGTCAGCTATGGAGGCAGTTCTCTGTTATCGACTATGATTGTGTTTGGCATTATACAGGGACTATACATCATGCAGTTTGACGGCCGGACGCAGAAAAAAGAACAGAAACGAAGAAGAGGCAGAAAAGAATGAGAAGAAAAAAGAAAAAGATAAAGAAAAGTAATAAAGAATTTCTTGTTATTATGTATCTGTTCCTGGCAGTGTTTCTGTCTATGATGATTTATTTTGTCTATTTTCAGGTATGTAAGAGTGAATCGTTTATCAACAGTCCGTATAATTCCCTGCAGGATCTGTTTTCGGATCATGTGATCCGTGGGGATATTGTATCTGCAGACGGCAAAGTACTTGCCACAACAAAAGTATCCGCAGACGGAACACAGACCAGAAGCTATCCGCAGGGACGCATGTTTGCCCATGCAGTTGGTTATGCGGTGAATGGAAAAGCGGGACTGGAAAACCAGGAAAATTTTTCTTTGTTGCGTTCCCATGAGTTTTTCCTTAAGAGAATCGCAGATGATATTTCAGATAAGAAGGCACAGGGGGATACGGTTGTCACGACGCTGGATGCACAGATTCAGCAGGTGGCATACAAATCTCTTGGAAATTATCAGGGAGCTGTGATTGTTATGGAACCGGATACCGGAAAAATCATTGCAATGGTGTCAAAACCGGACTATGATCCCAATACGGTAAAAAAGGACTGGAGCAGTCTGACGGCGGAGGGAAGCACGGTGCTTTACAATCGCGCCACGCAGGGAAAATATGCGCCGGGATCGGTGTTTAAGATTTTAACGACCCTGGAGTATTATCGTGAGAATCCTTCTGCCTATGACCAGTATGCGTTTGACTGCAGTGGTTCTATTTCGGTTGACGGGCAGACCATTCACTGTGCGGGAAATAAGCATCACGGTCAGGAAACATTAAAGAGTTCCTTTTCTAATTCCTGCAATTCTTCGTTTGCCAATATTTCACTGTCACTGAACCGAGAGAAATTTAAACAGACCTGTGACAGCATGCTGTTTAATCAAAATCTTCCGATTGCTTTTGAGTCCGGGAAAAGCAGTTTTTCTTTAAATAAAAATGACAGCAATGCAATGGCGATGGAAACGGGAATTGGTCAGGGAAAAACACTGGTTTCGCCACTGCATATGGCGCTGATAGCAAGTGCCGTGGATCATGATGGAATTCTGATGCGTCCGTATCTGGTGGATCATATACAAAATGATTCCGGGGTTGAAGTAAGCAGCAATAAACCGAAAACTTATGCGACACTGATGACGGAGACGGAAGCCGGTTTGTTACAGCAGTATATGCGTGCAGTTGTTACAGATGGAACGGGAAGAAAATTATCCGGACAGTCTTATGAAGCTTCCGGCAAAACAGGAACGGCGCAGGTATCGGACACGTCGGATCAGACAAATGCCTGGTTTGTGGGATATGCAAAGAAGGATGGCTATAAAGATATTGCAATCGCAGTCGTTGTGGAGAACAGTGGTGCGGGCAGTACGTACGCGGTTCCAGTTGCAAAGAACGTATTTGACGTATATTTTAACAGATGATATACTTGCTATGAAAATAATGAATGTTTGCACATATATGTGCAGTTTTCGCACACGGGAGGATTGCAATGATTGAAGCAATAAGCTGTGGCGGAGTGGTAATCTTTCGTGGCAAGATTCTGCTTTTGTACAAGAATTACAGAAACAGATATGAAGGCTGGGTATTGCCAAAAGGAACTGTGGAGCAGGGAGAAGAGTATAAGGATACGGCAATTCGCGAGGTTTTGGAAGAAACCGGAGCAACTGCAACCATTATTCAGTATGTGGGAAAAAGCCAGTATTCATTTACCATTCCTGAGGATACGGTCGAGAAATCGGTTCACTGGTATCTGATGATGGGCGAAAGTTATTATAGTAAGCCGCAAAGAGAAGAATATTTTACAGATTCCGGGTATTATAAATACCATGAAGCATATCATTTGTTGAAATTTTCGAATGAAAAACAGATTTTGGAGAAAGCTTATAATGAGTATCTGGATCTGAAAAAAAGTAACTTATGGGGAACACATAAGTATTTTTAGAAAGGATAATCTGCATGAAATGGTATGAGGATCTTTATGTCGGCGATTCCATTGCGGACAAAGCCAATCGAATAAAGTGGAAGATTAACCATCATGCAGGAACAGTCTCTATCTATGTGATTGCGTTTGCATCCAACCGGCAGAATCTGCTGGATATTATACCGGCGTGGGAACTGATGCAGAAATCTTATCCGGGGAAAAAGGAAATGCAGATCATCGGTCTGGCAAAAGGTTATGCGGAAGCTCTGGAGCTGGTGTGCAGTATTATAGAGGAAGTATATCAGAATACAGGGGATGTGGATGTAAAATCTTATTTACGGGGCCGGAAACGGAGGAGACAGGTATGAGTGTTTTCCTTCTGATTCTGAAAATCATAGGAATTGTTTTGCTGGTGATTTTAGGACTGATTGTTGTCATTGCTCTTTTGGCATTATTTTGTCCATTCGTGTATCGTGTGAAAGGTTCCTACCATGAAAAAAATCTGCAACTGCAGGTCCGGATCTGGTGGCTTGGCCGTCTGCTGGGGCTCTGTGCAGATACCGCGGAAGAGGGATTCCACACGTATGTGCGGATTTTTGGATTTCGAAAGGAACTGCATCTGCAGAAAGAAAAAGAAGATTCCGCGGATTTTAAAAAGCCGGTGCAGGAAGACTCTCCGCAGGAAGGGACAAAAGACCGGGAGACTGAAGTGGCACCGTCTCTTACGGCAATGGAAAATACATCCCAAACATCTGCGCAGCAATTGACAGATCCGGAGGAGACAATTCTCTGTCATCCGTACAAAAAAAAGAAAACATTTTTTCCGGGCAGGATTGCAGGTTTTATCCGGAAGTTCCCGGAAAAGATCCGGAATATTTTGCAAAAGATTCTTTATTTTTTGAGAAATATACAGACATTCTGGAAAAAAGGAACGCGAACGTGCCGGAAATGGTATCGTTTTTTCAATGACGAGAAAAATAAAAAAGCGTTTTCTAATATCTGGAAACAGCTGGAACATCTGGTTGTTTCAGCTTTGCCGAAACGGCTGAAGCTTTGGCTGAAATATTCTACCGGATCGCCGGATACTACCGGGCAGGTGCTTGGTATTCTTGCAATATTTCCGGTCGGATACCGGAATCACTGGAATATTATTCCGGATTTTACGGCAGAAGAATTTTATGCAGAAGCAGATTTTACAGTACGCGGCAGGATTTTCGGAGTTCAGATTCTTGCTCTGGCACTGCGAATAATTCTTGATAAGAATTGCCGGAGACTATATAATAGATTTAAGCATATGAAGTAGAATGGGTAAGGAGGTTTTACCATGGCAGATAACAGTTTTAATAATACAGTAGAATCCTTATTTAAAGGAATGGACAGCTTTATCACAACAAAGACCGTAGTAGGAGATGCAATTCATATCGGAGATACGATTATTCTTCCTCTGGTAGATGTATCTTTTGGTGTTGCGGCAGGAGCGTTTTCACAGGAAAAGAAAAATAACGGTGCCGGAGGTATGGGTGGAAAAATCAATCCGAGTGCGGTTCTTGTCATCCAGAATGGAGTAACAAAACTTGTGAATATCAAAAATCAGGATGGAATGACAAAGATCCTTGACATGGTTCCGGATTTTATCAATAAATTTACATCCGGAAAAGATACGGATGATATCATTGACGATGTTGTTTCGGATGATACGGACAATGAATAGAAAAAACAGAATCATATAAAACCGGGAGAGCATATATTAGAAATGATATATGCTTTTTTGGTGGGAAAAATGAAACGGGTATGGGGATATACATTGTTCTGGATGGGAATCGGAATGCTGATCATGTTTTTTGTAGGTGGCGGGCTGCTGGGGGTTCTGCTGATTGCCGGAACCATGCTTGTTTCCTATCTGTTGTTTTCCTGCTGATTGCGGCACAAAAAAAGAACCGTCATACAACGGTTCTTATATTTGCTTACTAAGCTCTCTCAACTTTTCCGGATCTAAGGCAGGAAGCACAAACATATAACTTCTGTGGTACTCCGTTTACCTTACAACTTACACGTTTGATGTTTGATTTCCAAACTCTATTAGATCTTCTATGAGAATGGCTGACATTATTTCCGTAATGTACACCCTTTTCACAAATTGCACACTTTGCCATGATTTTGCACCTCCTTGCATTTCACTAAGCTTTTTCAAGCTCACAACATAAGATATATTAACAGATTCCTTCTGTAAATGCAAGAAAAACTTATAAAAAAATGAAATAAATTACATTTGGTTTACATTTGCAGGAAAAATGGTTATAATACGAGTAACTATGATGTAATACCTATGAGATGGTTTACGAATATTGGAGGTACAAGTATGAAGGGACAGATAGATACCCAATATGGAAAGGTTTTGGTGGAAGACGATGTCATTGCCACTTACGCAGGTTCTGTTGCGGTAGAATGTTTTGGTATTGTCGGTATGGCAGCTGTTAATATGAAAGACGGACTGGTGAAGCTGCTGAAAAGGGATTATCTGACACATGGTATCAGTGTCACAATTGAAGATGAAAATCTGATCAATATTGATTTTCATGTGATTGTCGCTTACGGCGTAAGCATTTGCACAGTTTCTGACAACCTGATCGAGACTGTAAAGTATAAAGTGGAGTCATTTACGGGCATGAAGATCAATAAGATCAATATCTACGTCGAAGGCGTCCGCGTGATTGACTAGGGAGGATAAGAAATTGGAGATTACAAGTATCAATACGGAGAGTTTGTCCAGAATGTTCCTTGCAGGTGCAAAGAATCTGGAGGCAAAAAAGGAATGGATCAATGAACTGAATGTTTTCCCGGTTCCGGATGGAGATACCGGTACAAACATGTCAATGACGATCATGTCAGCAGCACGTGAAGTCGGTGCGTTGTCCAATCCGACAATGAAAGAACTTGCAAAAGCAATTTCTTCCGGTTCCCTTCGTGGGGCAAGAGGTAATTCCGGCGTTATTTTATCCCAGCTGTTCCGCGGTTTCTGTAAAGTTATCAAAGAGTATGATGAGGTAGATGTTTCTGTTTTATGTGATGCATTCCAGAAAGCGGTAGAAACAGCATACAAAGCAGTTATGAAGCCAAAAGAGGGAACGATTCTTACCGTTGCAAAGGGTGCGGCAGACAAAGCGCTTGATCTGGCACAGGAGACAGAGGATCTGGTTTATTTCTGCGATGAAGTGATCAAACATGCGGAGTATGTTTTAAGTCAGACTCCGGAAATGCTTCCGGTCTTAAAGCAGGCAGGGGTAGTGGATTCCGGCGGACAGGGACTGGTTCAGGTGTTAAAGGGAGCCTATGATTCCCTTCTCGGAAAAGAAATTGATTATTCCATTGAGGAGACTCCGGCATCTGCAGGCACGGCAAAAGTTTCAGAGCCGGCTGAGCAGGAGATTAAATATGGTTACTGCACGGAGTTTATTATTGTATTAACACGTCCATTGTCTGAAAAAGAAGAAAAGGAATACAAATCTTATCTGGAATCTATCGGAGATTCGATTGTTGTGGTAGCAGACGATGAGGTTGTAAAGACTCACGTACATACCAACGATCCGGGACTTGCCATTCAAAAGGCACTGACCCATGGTTCTCTTACAAAGATCAAGATCGACAATATGCGTGAGGAACATCAGGAAAAGCTGATTAAGGATGCCGAAAAAGCGGCTGCCCAGCAGAAGGAGCAGGAGGCAGAGAAAGAGGAACCCCGCAAGCCAATGGGATTTATTGCCGTTTCCATCGGTGAGGGAATGAATGAGATTTTCCGCGGACTGGGAGCAGACTATCTGATCGAGGGTGGACAGACCATGAATCCGAGCACAGAAGACATGCTTGCAGCAATTGATCATGTAAATGCAGATCATATCTTTATTCTGCCAAACAATAAAAATATCATTATGGCGGCAAATCAGGCAGCGGAGCTGACAGAGGATAAAGATATTATTGTACTTCCGACTAAGACAATTCCACAGGGAATTGTGGCTCTGGTAAATTATATTCCGGATTATACTGCGGAGGAAAATAAGGAAGCCATGCTGGCAGAACTCGACAGTGTAAAGACCGGTCAGGTGACCTATGCGGTTCGTGACACTGAAATTGATGGCATGCAGATCAGACAGAATGACTATATGGGAATTGGCGATAAGGCGATTCTTGCGGTCGGCACGGATCTGAAAGAGACAACCATGAAGATGATTGATGCGATGGTAGATGAGGATTCTGCAATTGTCAGCATTTATTATGGTGCGGATGAGACAGAAGAGCATGCACAGGAAATCGGAAAAATGATCGAAGAAAAGTATCCGGATGTTGAGGTAGAGATCAACTGTGGTGGTCAGCCGATTTACTATTTTGTTATTTCTGTAGAATAAAAGTTACTATTTATGCAGCACAGAAACGAATAAGGAGCAGATATGCGTCAGGATTCATCAATCACGGAAATCAAAGGCATTGGTGAAAAAACAAAAAAATTATTCGAAAAAATGGGAGTATACACCGTAGGTGATATACTCCTTCATTTTCCCAGAAATTATATACAGTATCCCCATCCGGTGCCGATCGATGAGATGACAGCGGAACATATGCAGACAGAGGATAAGCTTGCGATTGTTGCACGGATTGAGCGTACACCGGTAACGAGAAGTGGCAGACATATGCAGGTGACACTTCTTGTGATTGGAAGCCCTGGACATCAGATCCAGCTGATCTGGTATCGGATGCCTTATATACGGAATACATTGACACATGGCAAATATTTTGTTTTTTACGGAAATGTTCACATTAAGGATGGCAAATTTGTGATGGAACAGCCGGTGGTGTATACGCCGGAGGCCTATCAGGAAATCGAAAACTGTTTTCTTCCGGTGTATACGCTGACCAGCGGGATCACCAACAATCTCATGATAAAAACGATGCGGCAGGCATTGGATGAGGAAGAACTGCTTACGGATTTTCTTCCGGGAGAAATTCGTACGCGCAGGGAACTGTGTGAGTATAATTATGCGGTCAAACAGATCCACTTTCCGGATACGATGGAACGATTGATCGAGGCGAGAAAGCGGTTGGTTTTTGATGAGTTCTTTTTATTTATTATGGGCATGCAGTACCAGAAAGAAAAGAGAACCAGACAGGAAAACCGGTTTGTGATGGAACATCCGGAGTTCGTGGAAGATCTGATTCAGAAGCTTCCGTATGAACTGACGGGAGCACAAAGACGAGCATTGCATGATGTGACGGAAAATATGCAGGGACCGTATGCCATGCAGCGCCTGATTCAGGGAGACGTGGGTTCCGGTAAAACGATTCTGGCTTTTCTGGCAATGGCGTGGTGCGCACAGAATGGATATCAGTCTGCCATCATGGCACCGACGGAAGTACTTGCACAGCAGCATTATGAAACATTCCAGAAACTCTGTGAGCAGTTTGGACTGCATTTTCCGGTAATCCTTCTGACGGGGTCCATGACGGCAAAACAAAAACGCAGTGCGTATGAACGGTTAGAACTGTATGAGAATGCCCTGATTGTAGGAACACATGCGCTGATTCAGGAAAAACCGACATATGCAAATCTTGCGCTTGTGATCACAGATGAGCAGCATCGTTTTGGCGTGCGGCAGAGAGAGGAGTTTGCGCAAAAAGGGGATATGCCGCATATTCTTGTTATGAGTGCAACACCGATTCCGCGAACCCTTGCGATCATTATCTACGGAGATATGGATATTTCGGTTGTGGATGAGGTGCCGGCAAGACGGCTTCCGATCAAAAACTGTGTGGTTAATACGGCATACCGGCCGAAAGCATATGCGTTTGTTGCAGATGAGGTGAAAAAAGGACATCAGGCATATGTGATCTGTCCGCTTGTGGAGGCAAGCGAAGAGACACAGGGAGAAAATGTAATTGATTACTCGAAAACGCTTATGGAGGAACTGCCATCCGGCATCCAGGTGGGCGTGCTTCACGGAAAGATGAAGAGCAGTAAGAAAAATGAAATTATGCAGGAATTTGCGGAAAATAAAATTCAGGTGCTTGTATCCACCACGGTAGTGGAAGTGGGGGTTAATGTACCGAATGCAACCGTGATGCTGATCGAGAATGCGGACCGATTTGGCTTAGCACAGCTGCATCAGCTGCGTGGACGTGTGGGAAGAGGAGATGCACAGTCTTATTGTATTATGATCAATGCCTCTTCGGCCAAGACGGCAAAAAAACGTCTGGAAATATTAAATAAATCAAACGACGGCTTTTTTATTGCGAGTGAGGATTTGAAATTACGCGGACCGGGAGATTTTTTCGGTATCCGGCAAAGTGGAGATCTGGTATTTGCGTTGGCGGATATTTACCAGGATGCGGCGGTGCTGCAGGAGGCTTCGGAAGAAGTAAAAACAATTCTTGAGGAAGACCCGGAACTGACGGAACCCGGACATCACATTCTGCAAAAGAAAATGATGCAGTTTCAGGAAGAACAGCTTTCAAAAATGAATTTGTAGATTCCGGCAAAAGAAAAAGCAGGTCTCCGTGACAGAGACCTGCTTTTTTCTTTTGTACATTGGGACAAGTGGGTTACTGGATGTTTTCTCCTTTGCCAGCCATCTGTCTTTCCTGCGCTTCGATCATTTTTTTGACCATATAACCGCCGACAGATCCATTCTGTTTTGCGGTAAGATCACCGTTGTATCCGTTGCTAAGTGGGACTCCAAGCTCATCTGCAACTTCATACTTAAAACGTTCCAATGATTTTTTTGTACTTCTGTTTGCCATGCTTTTCTTCCTCCTTTGCGGTTGTACTTTGTGGTACGATTCTAGTATATGCGCTAAGCAGAAAGCCTATGCTGGAAACTTATGTATTGGATGATTCCACCAGTGTCAGGCCGCTGATGTCCGGATGAATCGTGAGAGAGTAGTTCGTATAGTATACGACAAATCCGGGTGCACTTCCGGCCGGTTTTTTTACATTTTTTTTCTGAAGATAATCAATTTCAAGTTTGTCACTGTCACGTCCGCTGGAATAGTAACCGGCAAGTTTTCCGGCCTCTTCAAATACGCGGTCCGGCATTTCTCCCCCTTTGTTTTTTACAATTACATGGGAACCCGGCATTTTTTTGGCGTGAAACCACCAGTCATTTCCGGTTGCAAATTTAAAGGTCAGTTCATCATTCTGATAGTTATTTTTGCCGACGTACATGTCATAGCCATCGGATGAAATATAATGGAAAGGTTTGCTTTTGATTTTCTGTTTTTTGCTGTGTTTGTGTTTTTTGATAAAACCGTATTCCATCAATTCCTCTTTGATCTGCACCAGATCATCGGCGGAGAGTGCAATGTTCAAAGAATTCTGGATGGACTCCAGATGGTCAATCTGCGCTTTGGTTTCCGCAAGCTGGACTTCAAGAGCTTCGGAAGTCCGTTTCAGTTTTCCGTATTTATCAAAGTATTTTTGGGAATTTTCACGTGCGGTCTTTTGCGGATCTAACGGGATACGGATTTCTTTATTGTTGTCATAAAAATTTTCACAGACCAGTTCTTTTGCCTGGTCCTGCAGATTGTAACCGTATACATTGATCAGTTCTCCGTACAGTTTATATTTTTCCCGTTTTTCGGCATCTTTCTGCTGTTTTTGCTGTAACTGGTATTTTTTCTGGTTGCGCTCTAACGCAGTTGTGACGATTTTTCGCAGGTCTGCGGATTTCTGGTGGATACGGTTGTAAATATTGCGCTCTGCATAGAAAACTTCGAGCATCTGCGAGATGCTTTCCATATGTTCCATCTCATAATCCTGATACATGGTCAGTTCAATTGCAGAAAATTCGATCGGCCGTTTGTCTTTTCTTACGATCACCGGATGAAATTCGTTGTGGCGGATTTCATCAAAAAACCATGCAATGTGGTTTGCAAGATGGTGGATTTCATCATCGGTACAGGCCAAAAGAGACTGATCTGCATCCATCCCGGCCCGGTATGCCAGTTCGGATGCAACAAGTGGACTGACACCGGTAAATGTTGTATAGATCGCTTTGCAGATGGACATCGGTTTTGCCTTAATGGCATCGCAGATCTGTGTGGCATCCATAGTCATGGCATTGAATTTGTCCTCCTGTGTGGCAGGAATAAAATACGGGCGGCCCGGAAGCACTTCGCGCAGGGAACTTACGGCGGAAGAGACATGCTTGATGCTGTCGATTATGGTGCCGTCCTCATCGCAAAAGATAATATTGGAATGTTTTCCCATCAATTCAATGACAAGGGTCTTATGACAGAGATCCCCCATTTCATTCAGGTGTTCTATCTTCAGATGGATGATGCGCTCCATATGGGGCTGGGTAATGCTTATGATCCGCCCGTTTGCGATATGTTTGCGCAAAACCATACAAAATGTAGGTGCCTGCAGGGGACTTGTCTTGTTGGTGTCCGTCAGATATAAAAAAGGAAGGGAAGCGTTTGCCGAAATGGATACGCGGAACTGTCCGCTGCTTCCTTTGCATGTCAAAAGCAGCTCGTCATTTTCGGGCTGCGCAATTTTACTGATTTTTGTATTTAAAATCGTCTGGTTCAGTTCATGGACTAAACCTGCGATTACGATTCCGTCAAAAGCCATGGAAATTCTCCTGTTCATGATTATAGTGTTTTTCAAACTCATGAATCATTATAGTAATTTCCACGTCTTTTGTCTATATGCAGAAAGTGGATATCTTTTGTATACATTTTTTGCAAGAACATTTGACGAAACGGCAAAGAAGCATTATAATACATTTATCTATGCATAGATATGTGCATGATATTTGGGAGAAAGTAAAATGATTAAAAGCATGACCGGATTTGGGCGCTGTGAGATTGCAGATGAAAAACGCAAATTTACCGTGGAACTGAAATCCGTAAATCACCGGTATCTTGATGTAAACATGAAGATGCCGAAAAAGTTAAATTTTTTTGAGAGTGCGATCCGCAGTCTGTTAAAAAAATATATTGAACGAGGCAAAGTGGATCTGTATATTTCCTATGAGGACTATACGGAGGACAATTATGCACTTAAGTATAATGAGGGACTTGCCGGTGAGTATTTAAAATATCTGAATGCCATGGCAGAAACATTCCATCTGGAAAATGATGTGCGGGTAAGCACACTGTCCCGTTATCCGGATGTCTTTGTTATGGAAGAACAGGAAATGGACGAAGAAGAGCTCTGGAATGGATTGCAGAAGGCAATCTGCGGAGCATGTGAACAATTCGTTGAGACCCGTATCCGGGAAGGCGAGAACTTAAAGAAGGATCTCTGTGAGAAGTTAGATGACCTGCTTGCCGGAGTGGATTTCATTGAGGAGCGTTCTCCGCAGATTATGCAGGAATACCGCAGCCATCTGACGGAAAAGATCCAGGAACTTTTGGGAGATACCCAGATCGATGAGGGAAGAATTGCGACAGAGGTTACGATCTATGCAGACAAGGTGTGTGTGGATGAAGAAACCGTGCGTCTGCGCAGCCATATTACCTCGATGAAGGAGACACTTTCAGAGGGCGGTCCGGTAGGACGCAAACTCGATTTTATTGCACAGGAGATGAACCGTGAAGCAAATACGATTCTCTCAAAGGCAAATAATATTGAAATTTCAGATGTGGGAATTAATCTGAAGACCGGAATCGAAAAGATCCGCGAACAGATCCAAAATATAGAATAAAGGAAGCGCGTTATGGAACAGAAAGGAAAGTTAGTTGTTATTTCCGGATTTTCCGGAGCGGGCAAAGGAACTCTGATGAAAGCACTGCTGGCAGCACATCCGGACAGGTATGCACTGTCGGTTTCCGCAACTACCAGAGATCCGAGACCGGGAGAAAAAGATGGTGTGGATTATTTTTTTGTGACGGACGAAACGTTTGATTCCATGATTCGGAAGGATGATTTTCTGGAATATGCAAAATATGTCAGCCACTCTTATGGAACTCCTCGTTCTTATGTGGAGGAAAATTTAAATCTCGGAAAGAATGTAATTTTAGAGATTGAGATACAGGGAGCATTAAAAGTAAAAGAAAAAATAAAAGATGCTGTCCTGATGTTTGTTACGGCACCGGATGCCGGGACACTGCGTGACCGTCTGGTCGGACGCGGTACAGAGACTCCGGAGGTCATTGCGGCACGGCTTGCACGTGCATGTGAGGAATCCGAAGGAATTGAAAATTATGATTATTTAGTGGTAAACGATACGGTGGATCACGCATCGGCTTTGATTGATCAGCTGATCTGTGATGAGCAGTCACAAAATACCGGAAGGGATCAGGAGTATCGGGTATCTGCTAATATAGATTTTATTAATCAAATGAGAGAAAATCTCAAAAGCTTTTCGAAAGGAGAATGAATATGATACATCCATCTTATGTTGAATTAATGAAAGTTGTAAATGACGAGGGCGAAATCGGTGAAGAACCGGTGGTAAACAGCCGTTACTCCATTGTTCTTGCCACAGCAAAGCGTGCAAGACAGATCATTGCCGGAGCAAAACCACTGATTGATGATCCGGTCTGCAACAAGCCGCTTTCCATTGCCGTGGAAGAGTTATACCGCGGAGAAGTAAAGATTGTACCTGGAGAGGACGAAAACTAAGAAATACCAAAAGGGAGTGACAGCTGTCATTCCCTTTTTCAAGTGAGAGGTTATATGAAATTATTATTTGTTTCACTCGGATGTGACAAAAATCTGGTAGATTCCGAGTACATGATCGGTATGCTTACCAGTCATGGAATTGAACTGACGGATGATGAAACGGAAGCGGATATCATTATTGTCAACAGCTGCTGTTTTATCGGCGATGCAAAAGAAGAAAGCATTAACACCATTCTGGAAATGGCAGAGCAGAAAAAAACAGGCTGCTGTAAATCACTCATTGTCACCGGCTGCCTGACACAGCGTTATCAGGATGAAGTGAAAAAAGAAATACCGGAAGTAGATGCTATTTTAGGAACCAATTCCTATGATTCCATTGTAGAGGCTCTCGAGGAGACCCTGCAGCATAAATTTTATAAAAATTTTCATACGCTCAGCGGACTGCCGCAGCTGTCGACCAAACGGACGGTTACGACAGGCGGACATTATGCATATCTGAAAATTGCAGAGGGATGCAACAAAAACTGCACCTACTGTGTGATCCCGTCTGTGCGCGGACGTTACCGCAGTGTTCCGATGGACGAGCTGGTTACGTCAGCAGAAGAACTGGTTGCAGGAGGCGTAAAGGAACTGATCCTTGTTGCGCAGGAGACAACGCTTTACGGTGTGGATCTGTATGGGAAAAAATGCCTGCATGAATTGTTAGACCGCCTGAACGGGATTTCCGGTCTGTTCTGGATTCGTATTATGTACTGTTATCCGGAGGAAATCTATGAGGAACTGATCAATTCCATGATTAAGGATAAAAAGGTCTGTCACTATCTGGACATGCCGATCCAGCACTGCAACGATACAATTTTGCAGCGCATGGGAAGAAAAACAAATAAAAAAGAATTGATCGAGAGAATCCATTATTTGAGAAAACGTGTCCCGGATATCACTTTGCGAACCTCTTTGATCTGCGGATTCCCGGGGGAGACAAAAGAGCAGCACGAAGAACTGATGCAGTTTGTCAATGATATGGAATTTGACCGTCTCGGAGCGTTTACTTATTCCGCGGAGGAAGGAACACCGGCAGCGGAAATGCCGGATCAGGTGCCGCAGGAACAAAAAGAGGAATGGCAGGCAGACGTCATGGAACTTCAGGAAGAAGTGATTTTTGACAAGAATGAAGCCATGAAAGGTACGGTTTTGTATGCGTTTATTGAAGGACAGGTTGCGGATGAAAATAATACCTACGTCGGCAGAACCTACCGGGATGCGCCAAATGTAGACGGATATATTTTTATCAATACGGACGAAGAACTTTTAACCGGAGATATTGTAAAGGTGGAAGTTACCGGTGCGTATGAATATGACCTGATCGCTACGATCGTAAAATAGGAGGAACAATTATGAATTTACCAAATAAATTAACGACTTTCCGTGTGATTCTTATACCGTTTTTTGTATTTTTTCTGTTAGCTCCATACTTTGAAGGATACGGAAATTACATTGCGCTTGTTATTTTTATTGTCGCAAGCCTGACGGATTTTCTGGATGGAAAAATTGCAAGAAAGTACAATCTTGTAACAAATTTCGGAAAGTTTATGGACCCGCTGGCAGACAAGCTTTTGGTCTGCTCTGCACTGATCTGTTTGATTGCACTTGACAGAATTCCGGCATGGATTGTTATTGTGATTATTTCCCGCGAGTTTATTATCAGCGGATTCCGTCTGATTGCTGCAGACAATGGTGTAGTGATCGCTGCAAGCTACTGGGGCAAGTTTAAAACCGCATCCCAGATGGTCACCGTGATTCTTCTGGTACTGAATATTCAAAATACGGTATTTACAGTACTCGGAACGGTATTTATTTATATTTCCCTGGTACTTACCGTCGTATCTCTGATTGATTATATCGCAAAAAACAAAGAAGTATTAAAGGATCAGAACTAATGAAAATTGACAGACTTCTGGCAGAACACCAGCTGCTGGTGACGACAGCCGAGAGCTGTACCGGAGGACTGGTAGCGTCTGCACTGGTAGATATTCCGGGAATTTCCGATTATTTTAAAGAGGGATATATCACTTATGCTCCCGAAGCAAAAGAAAAGATACTGGGCGTATTGCCGGAGACCATTTCCGATTATGGTGTCGTGAGTGAACAGACCGCACAGGAGATGGCAGAAGGTGCTGCAAAACAGGCACACGCGGGATGTGCGGTGGCTACAACGGGGGTTGCCGGACCCGGGGGAGGAACTTTAAAGACTCCGGTGGGAACGGTCTGTTTTGGATGTTTTGTGCAGGGAAAGATATTTTCCGGGACAGAACATTTTACCGGTACAAGAAGTGAAATAAGACATGCGGCTGCGGCATATGCCATTGCATTTCTGGAGCGGTGTATCATCAAAACATATGGAGGAACCTTATGCGAATCATAGCAGGAACAGCGCGCAGCCTGCCGCTGAAAACAATTGAGGGGCTGGAAACGCGCCCGACAACAGACAAGATCAAAGAGACATTATTCAATATGCTGCAGAATGATGTGCCGGGATGTTATTTCCTGGATCTGTTTGCGGGCAGCGGTCAGATCGGGTTAGAAGCAATCAGCCGCGGAGCTTTGTATGCGGTTTTTATTGAGAATAACCGGAAAGCGGCCAAATGCATTGAAGATAATATTGCATTCACAAAATTTACGAAGGAATCCAGACTGCTTACCACGGATGTGATCAGCGGAATCAGCAGTCTGGAGGGAAAATATACATTTGATATTATTTTTATGGACCCGCCATACCGGCAGGGACTTGAAGAAGATGTGCTGCGTTTCCTTTCAAAATCAAGTGTGTTGAAACCTGACACCATGATTATTGTGGAAGCATCGCTGGATACGGATTTTTCTTATCTGGATGAGCTGGGATTTTCCGTGATAAAGTTCAAAAAATATAAGACAAACATGCATGTCTTTATTCAACAGAAGAGGGTATAACAAACATGAAAAAAGCAATTTATCCGGGAAGTTTTGATCCACTGACATTCGGACATATGGACATCATCAACCGTGCTTCAAGAATTGTGGATGAGCTGGTCGTCGGAGTGCTCAACAATAGCGCAAAAAATTCGTTGTTTTCTTTAGAAGAACGTGTTAGTATGATAGAAGAAATGACAAAGGATATTCCAAACGTTACGGTGGCGTCCTTTGAAGGTCTGCTGGTAGAGTTTATGAATAAAATAGATGCTACCATTATCGTGCGTGGGCTTCGTGCAGTGACAGATTTTGAGTACGAGCTGCAGATCGCACAGGCGAACCATGTGCAGGATTCTAATATTGAAACCATTTTCCTGACAAGTGATCTTTCTTATTCCTATTTAAGTTCGACAATTGTCAAGGAATTTGCGTCCTACGGTGGAGATATTTCCAACTTTGTACCGGAACGTTTTATTGAACGGATTTATAAGAAATATGAGAACAGATAGGAGAGATTTTCACTATGAGCAGTAAGATGGAACAGATTATTGAGGAAATCGAAGAGTATATTGATGGCTGTAAATTCCAGCCGCTCTCAAGTACAAAGATTATTGTCAACAAAGAAGAATTAGAAGAACTTATTGCGGAACTTCGCGCCAAAACACCGGAAGAAGTAAAGCGTTATCAGAAGATTATCAGCAATAAGGAAGCAATTTTAGCAGATGCACAGGCGAAGGCGGATCAGATCATTGCACAGGCACAGGTGCAGACCAACGAACTTGTCAGCGAGCATCAGATTATGCAGCAGGCATATGCACAGGCAAATGAAGTTGTTATGATCGCAACCAAGCAGGCCCAGGAAATTTTAGACAATGCTACCAATGAGGCAAACAGTCTGCGTGTCAGTGCCATGGGATATGCGGATGACCAGCTGCATGAGATCGAGGAGGTTTTGTCTAATTCCATCGAGACTTCTCAGGCGCGGTATGACAGTCTGATTTCTTCACTGCAGGGTTTCCTTGATGTAGTGACAAAGAACCGGGCACAGCTGTTTCCACAGACAGAAGCAGCAGAGGAGGCAGCCGCTTCTGCCGGACAGGCAGCAGAGTCTGCAGAGGAGCCGCAGATTACCAATATTTCAGCTTCAGATGAGGATGCCTAGGAAGAGTAAAGGAATACAGCATCCAACGGTTAACAGTAAGAGGATTATTTTCTGTAATACATAGTTCCGGAGCGAGAGGCCGGTCTGGTGAAGGATGGAAGAGACCTGAAAAATGCCGGACAATCCTCCCCATGACAGGAATAACACTGCCAGAAGAGATTTTATCTGTCTGGTGCAGGCAGAGGTGGAAAGCAGCGCAACACCGTTTGTAACTTCTAAGAATCCGGTGGCGGCCAGCGAAAACCAATGCGCCGGAAACAGCAGTGTCTGCAGCATTTCGCAGAAAATGGAAAACAGGATGATATAGCCGCATATTTTGATCAGGGTTTCAAATCCGTGAATGATGCCGGCATCAATGATTTGCATATCCATATGAAATCTTGATGCCGTTTCTTTTTGTGTAGAAGAAGGGGTTCTGTGATATAATAACAGCATACTCATTCCATACAAAAACGGAATGCCATAGATCAGAAAAACGTATACAGGAGATAACGGAAGCTGCAAAATTTCCTGGATGGCGGTTATGACAAATATGGGACTTAAGTTGTTTGTAAAGCAGCATAGAGCAGAGGCTTTTTCCCGGGAAATATAGTTACTGCTGTAAAAGTCGGCAGTCAGTTTGCAGCCGATGGGAAATCCGAATAAAAAACCACACAATACGATGTAGCAGGTAGAAAATTTTTTCGGAAGAATTTCACTGCGCAGAATGACATACGAGAGGACACAAAAAGGAAGCAGCGTTGGAAGAATCTGCGTAAACCACAGCCGCAGTCCTTGTTTTGATGCCGAAACTGCTGCGTGGGGGAAACAGATAAAAAACAAAAACAGTATGCAACAGAGAAAAATAAATACAAATTTTTTCATGATACAGTTTATGTGAGACAGGAGGAGTATATGAGTACATTAGAGCATTTATATCCGGAAAGGGTATTTTATTATTTCAAGCAGATCGCAGCAATTCCACATGGATCGGGAAACACCAAAGCGATCAGTGATTACCTGGTAAAATTTGCAAAAGAACACGCACTGACCTGGTATCAGGATGAAGCAAACAATGTGGTTCTTGTCAAGGAAGCATCCAAAGGCTATGAAAAGGCTCCGGCGATTATCATTCAGGGACACATGGATATGGTCTGTGAAAAAGAAAAAGACTGTAATCTTGACATGGATAAAGAAGGACTGCGCTTGTATGTAGATGGAGATTTCCTGAAGGCAGAAGGGACAACGCTTGGCGGAGATGACGGAATTGCAGTGGCATATGCGCTGGCAATTTTGGAATCAGATGAAATTTCCCATCCGAAATTAGAAGTTGTGATTACCGTGGATGAAGAAATCGGAATGCTGGGGGCGGCTGTCATGGATCTGTCTATGCTGACCGGACATACCATGTTAAATATTGACAGTGATGAAGAGGGGATTTTCCTGACCGGCTGTGCGGGCGGTATGGCATTAAATGTTTCCATTCCCGTAACCCGTGTCAGACAGACGGGAAAGAAACTTTCTCTTATTGTGACCGGGCTTTCCGGCGGACATTCCGGTAGTGAGATCGATAAAGAACATGGAAATGCAGATCTTTTGATGGGACGCCTGCTGTATGGAATCTTTTCGCGTTCCCCGTTTGGAATTCTCACTTTGCATGGTGGGTTAAAGGACAATGCAATTCCAAGAGAATGTGAGGCAGAAATCCTGATTCCGGCAGAAAATACGCAGATTGTCTGTGAATATGTAAAAGAACTGAATGAAATATTAAAAAAAGAACTGGTGGAAACAGATCCGGGCGTGCAGGTGCTGATAGAAGAACAGGGCAATGCTGAAGCGGAAATATTAGATTATCATTCGGTAAGCCGTGTGATTTTTTATCTGCGCAATGTGCCAAACGGAATTCAGCATATGAGCCAGCTGTTAAACGGTCAGGTAGAAACTTCCTTAAATCTTGGAATTCTGGAATTAAAAGAAGATGCCTTGACGTCGCTTACTTCGATCCGAAGCAGTGTAAAAACCCGCAAAGAAGATCTGTGTGCACGTGTTACGATGCTTGTGGAGATGCTTGGAGGAGAAGCAGAAGTGGAAGGTGATTATCCGGCGTGGGAGTATCGCACGGATTCTGCGCTGCGTCCGCAGGTAGAAAAAGTATACGAAGAGCTGTTTCATAAAAAACCTGTATTTTCCACGATTCATGCAGGGCTGGAGTGTGGCCTTCTTTCTGAAAAAATTCCGGATCTCGACTGCGTTTCTTTCGGACCGGACAATTTTGACATTCACACGCCAAAAGAGCATTTATCCATTACTTCTACCGGAAGAGTATGGGATTTCCTTGTTGCATTTCTGCAGCAGGCAAACGTATGATTCGCCTGGACAAATTCCTGTCGGATTCCGGCGTCGGCACACGCACCGATGTGAAAAAACGAATCCGCGAGGGACGAATTACGGTAAATGATGCGGTGGCAAAGAAACCGGATCTTAAGGTTGATCCGGAACAGGATCAGATTTTGTTTGATCATCGTCCGGTGATTTATGAGAAGTATTCCTATTATCTCTTTCATAAACCGGCGGGCTGTGTGACGGCAAGATGTGACCGGTTAAACCGGACGGTTATGGATTTCTTCCCGGAGTCCATGCGAAAAGAGTTTGCACCGGTCGGAAGACTGGATAAGGATACGGAAGGGTTTTTGCTGATTACAAATGACGGAGAACTCACGCATCGCCTGCTGTCACCGGCATATCATGTCAAAAAAACGTATTTTGTACAGGTAGATCAGAAAATTCCGGATACGACGGCAGGACAATTTGCAGAGGGCGTGGACATCGGCGATGAGAAGCGTACACTTCCGGCAGATCTCAAAATTCTTGGGGACCGTGAGGCGGAACTTACGATTTCGGAAGGCAGATTTCACCAGGTGAAGCGTATGTTTGCGTCGGTTGGATGTAAGGTGACATATCTCAAACGGATCTCCATGGGAACACTTACACTTGGAACATTAGAAAAGGCAACTTACCGTAAACTTACGGAACAGGAACTGGCTTCCCTGAAAAAAGAAGCGGAAAATAAACAATCATCAGGAGTATAAAATTATGTACGAAGGATATCTGCCGATTTCAAAACAGGATATGCAGGAACGCGGGATTAAACAGCTGGATTTTGTATATGTGTGCGGAGACGCATATGTAGATCATCCGTCTTTTGGTCATGCAATCATTGCCAGACTGCTGGAGGCACATGGCTATACGGTGGGAATCATTGCGCAGCCGGACTGGAAGGATGATGCTTCTATTTCCGTGCTTGGCGTTCCAAGACTTGGCTTTTTGGTTTCTGCCGGAAATATGGATTCTATGGTGAATCATTATTCGGTATCCAAAAAACGCCGTGCAACCGATTCCTATACCCCGGGAGGCGTAATGGGAAAGCGACCGGATTATGCTACCGTGGTGTACTGTAATCTGATCCGGCATACATACAAGAAGACCCCGATCATTATCGGTGGAATCGAAGCCAGTCTGCGCCGTCTGGCACATTATGATTACTGGTCCAACAAGGTGAAACGTTCGATCCTGCTTGATTCCGGTGCAGATCTGATTTCTTATGGAATGGGAGAACACAGTATCATTGAAATCGCAGATGCATTGAATGCCGGAATCGATGTGCATGATATTACCTTTATTGACGGAACCGTATTTAAAACAAAAAACCGTGATCTGATCTATGATGCCGTCGAGTTACCGGATTATGATGAGATCAAAGAAAATAAGCGTTCGTTTGCGCAGAGTTTTTATAAGCAGTACTGTAATACAGATCCATTTTCCGGAAAGCGCCTGTTTGAGCCTTACGGTGGAACCACATTTGTTGTGCAGAATCCACCGGCAAAGCCATTGACACAGACGGAAATGGATGAAGTCTATGCACTTCCGTATATGCGGAATTATCATCCGTCATATGAAAAAGACGGAGGGGTTCCTGCGATCCGGGAGATTAAGTTTTCCCTGATCAGCAACCGCGGATGTTTTGGCGGATGCAGTTTCTGTGCGCTGACGTTTCATCAGGGCAGAATTATTCAGACGAGAAGCCACGAGTCGATCATTGATGAGGCAAAACAGATCATTCAGGAACCGGACTTTAAAGGGTATATCCATGATGTCGGGGGACCTACGGCGAATTTCCGTGCACCGGCATGCAAAAAGCAGATGACGAAGGGAGCCTGTCCGACGAAACAGTGCCTGTTCCCAAAACCATGTAAGAATCTGGAAGTAGACCATAAGGATTACATTGCCCTGCTGAAAAAGCTGCGGGTGCTTCCGGGTGTGAAAAAAGTATTTATCCGTTCGGGTATCCGGTTTGATTATCTGATGTATGATAAGGATCGTACATTTTTGCGGGAACTGTGCGAGCATCATGTGAGCGGGCAGTTGAAGGTGGCACCGGAACATATCAGCAATACCGTTTTACAGAAACTGGGAAAGCCAAGTGTGGAAGTGTATAACAGTTTTGTAAAAGCGTATAAAGATATGAATAAAAAAATCGGAAAAGAGCAGTATCTTGTGCCGTATCTGATGTCTTCCCATCCGGGATCGACGCTGAAAGAAGCGGTTGAACTAGCAGAGTATCTGCGGGATTTAGGTTACATGCCGGAACAGGTACAGGATTTTTATCCGACACCGTCAACGATTTCTACCTGCATGTATTATACAGGACTGGACCCGCGGACAATGGAACCTGTATATGTGGCAACCAATCCGCATGAAAAAGCCATGCAGCGTGCACTGATCCAGTATCGCAACCCGAAAAATTACGATCTGGTACATGAAGCATTAATCAAAGCAGGACGTCAGGATCTGATCGGATTTGATTCCAAATGTCTGATCCGTCCGCGCCGGCCGAAAAAAGACGCGGATACTTCCTACCGGTCATCCAGACAGGGAAAGAAGGCACCGGCAGGCAAGGCTGCTGCCGGAAAGATGGTGACCGCAAAACACAAAAAGAAAACCATCCGCAACATCCATAAAAAGAAGTAGGAAACGTTATGAAAACATTTACCATCGGCACGAATGATGCCAACCAGCGGTTTGATAAATATTTAAAAAAACTGCTGCCCAATGCATCGGTCAGTTTTTTATATAAGATGCTTCGAAAAAAGAATATTACTTTGGACGGAAAAAAAGCGACCGGGAAGGAGACGCTGCAAAAAGGCGCGCAGGTAGCAGTGTTTTTCAGTGATGAAACACTGCATAAATTTATGCAGGATACAAAAAAACTGCAGGAAGAGTTTCACATGCTGCAGCGTCTGCCAATGAAGGGGCTTTCCATCATTTATGAAGATACGGATATTCTCATCGCGGATAAGCCATACAATATGCTTTCCCAGAAAGCAAAAGAACAGGATCTGTCGGCCAATGAATATCTGCTCGGCTATCTGATCCGGAGAGGGGCACTTTCTCTGGAGACATTCGGCACGTTTCGTCCGTCAGTGTGCAACCGGCTGGACCGCAATACGACAGGACTTCTTCTGATGGGCAAAACGCTTGCCGGCGCACAGATGCTTTCCGAGGGGCTGCGGGAACGTACCATTCATAAATTTTACCGTGCCATTGTATCCGGGAACGTTACAAAACCGGTACATCTGTCCGGATGGCTTATCAAAGACGAACATACCAATCAGGTAAAGATTCTGACACAGGAACAAAAAGATGCTGTACGGATTGAGACTTCTTATACGTCCGTACAGACGAAAGGAACATGCAGTCTGTTGGAAATCTGCCTGATTACCGGAAAAACACATCAGATTCGTGCACATCTGGCATCTGTCGGTCATCCGGTTATCGGAGATCGCAAGTATGGGGACCCGTCAGTGAATCACAAATTTTATGGTACCTTTCATGTGGATCATCAGCTGCTTCATGCGTATCGTCTGGAATTTCCGGACGGAAGAGTTTTTACTGCTCCGATGCCCGAAATATTTAAAGAAATTATGGAAAAGGAGCGTGGATAGCAGATGCCGACCTGGAATTCAAGGGGACTGCGCGGATCAACACTGGAGGATCTTTTAAACCGTACAAACGAAAAATATGCACACAACGGTCTGGCGCTGATCCAGAAGATCCCGACACCGATTACTCCTATTAATATTGATAAAGAAACCAGACACATCACACTTGCCTATTTTGAACAGAAAAGTACCGTGGATTATATTGGAGCTGTACAGGGAATTCCGGTGTGTTTCGATGCAAAAGAATGCAACACCGACACCTTTCCGCTTGCCAATGTTCATCCGCATCAGGTGGCTTTTATGGAGCAGTTTGAAAAGCAGGAGGGAATAGCGTTTCTTCTGATATCTTTTACGCACAGGGAGGAATTTTATTATCTGCGTTTTTCCGATCTGGAGAAGTTCTGGAACCGGGCACAGGAAGGCGGACGGAAAAGTTTTCGGTATGAGGAGTTAAATCCTGCTTATTTTCTGCCAAAGGTATCAGGGGTACTGATTCCCTATCTTCAGGTTCTCCAGAAGGATTTAGAGGACAGGGATTGACAATCTTTGGAATATTTCTTATAATAGCGTTGTTTCATGTGCTACCAAATTATCACGGTATCACTTTAAAATAGTAAAGCGAGAGGTTCGATTATGATAGACCAGATGTTACATACGCCGGACGGAGTCCGGGATATTTATAACGGAGAGTGCAAACAGAAACTACTGTTGCAGGAGAGATTACACGATGTATTGCGTCAATATGGATATCGTGATATTCAGACACCAACGTTTGAATTTTTTAATATTTTTGGAAAAGAAATTGGTACAACACCATCCAAAGATCTGTATAAGTTTTTTGACAAGGACGGAAGCACGCTGGTACTTCGTCCGGATTTTACTCCATCTATTGCAAGAAGTGCTGCAAAGTACTATACCGAAGATGATATGCCGGTAAAACTTTGTTATATGGGAAACACATTTATCAATTCCAACGCGTATCAGGGACGCTTAAAGGAAACGACACAGTGCGGTGCGGAGCTGATCGGAGACGGAACGGTTGCCGCTGACGCAGAAATACTTGCCATGGTAGTGGAGTCCCTTCTTTCGAGCGGATTGAAAGAATTTCAGATCTCGGTGGGACATGCACAGTTTTTCCGCGGGCTGGCAGAGGCGGCAGGACTTGATGAGGAACAGCAGCAGGAATTAAGAGAACTGCTTGCCAATAAAAATTATTTCGGTGTGGAAGAAATGGTAGAGGGAATGCATTTAAATGACACGTTAAAGAAACTGTTTTCCCTTCTCGGAAGTTTTGAGACACAGGTAGAAGAACTTGCTGAGGCAAAGTCTCTTGCTTCGGATTACCCGAACATTCTTTCCGCAATTACTGATCTGGAAAAACTCGGATCGTTTCTGCGGTTATACGGAATTGAAAAATACGTTTCGTTTGAACTCGGAATCATCAGCAATTACCATTATTATACCGGTATTATTTTTGCAGGATATACGTTTGGAACAGGAGAACCTGTGGTAAAGGGAGGACGCTATGACAGGCTGCTTACATATTTCGGAAGAAAAGCACCGGCCATTGGTTTTGCCATTGTTGTGGACCAGCTTCTTTCCGCTCTTTCCAGACAAAAGATCACACTTCCGTCCGAGGAGAAAAATCAGATGATCGTTTACGCGGAAAGTAAGATTGAGGAAGCAGTAGAAAAAGCGAAAGAACTTCGCGCTCAGGGAATTTCGGTTTCTCTGATCCAGATGCAGGAAGGCCGGAGCAAAGATGATTATCTGAGCTATGCCATGAAGGATCACGTTTCAAAAGTAGAATTTATAGAGGAAGCATAGGAGGAGATCATGGAAGAAAAGAGATATCTGACGTTTGCACTGGGAAAGGGACGTCTGGCAAAAAAGACACTCGAACTGTTTGAAAAAATAGGAATCACCTGTGATGAGATCCGTGATCCGGATACCCGTAAACTGATCTTTGTCAATGAGGAACTTGGACTTCGGTTTTTCCTTGCCAAGGGACCGGATGTGCCTACATATGTAGAGTATGGTGCAGCCGATATTGGAATTGTCGGAAAAGACACGATTTTAGAAGAGTCGAGAAATATTTATGAAGTGCTGGATCTTGGATTCGGAAAATGCAAAATGTGCATCTGTGGACCGGAAAGTGCTGCGGAACTTTTGCAGCATCATGAACAGATCCGTGTGGCAACCAAGTATCCGCGGATTGCCAAAGATTATTTTTATAACAAAAAACATCAGACGGTTGAGATTATCAAGCTGAATGGTTCCATCGAACTTGCACCGATCGTTGGACTATCAGAGGTAATCTGTGATATAGTAGAGACAGGTACGACCCTGCGTGAAAACGGGCTGACGGTGTTAGAGGAAGTTTGTCCGCTTTCTGCACGCGTGGTCGTAAACCAGGTAAGTATGAAAATGGAAAATGAACGAATCACAAAACTGATCCGCGATTTGAAAAAAGTCATTTAGGAGGGACATCATGAGAATTTTAAAACTTACAGAGGATACCAGAAAAGATATTCTGCAGAATCTCTTAAAAAGAAGCCCGAATAATTACGGTGAGTTTGAAGGCCGTGTAAACGCCATTATTGAAGAAGTGCGAAATAACCGCGATCAGGCAGTTTTTAATTATACCAAGCAGTTTGACGGCGCGGACATCAATGCCGGCAATATTCTTGTAACAGAAGAAGAGATTGCCGAGGCCTATGAGCAGGTTGACACGACATTGCTTGCAGTGATCCGCAAGTCTCTTGTAAATATCAAAAAATATCATGAAAAACAGGTACAGAATTCCTGGTTTACGACAGAGGACGGTATCATTCTTGGACAGAAAGTTACCGCACTTGCAACGGTTGGTGTCTATGTTCCGGGCGGAAAGGCCGTGTATCCTTCTTCCGTACTGATGAATGTTCTTCCGGCAAAAGTTGCGGGAGTAGACCGTATTGTAATGTGTACGCCACCAGGCAAAGATGGAAAAGTATATCCTTCCACTCTGGTTGCAGCCAAAGAAGCCGGAGTTGATGAGATCTATAAAGTCGGTGGAGCACAGGCAATTGCTGCCATGGCATTTGGAACCGAGAGTGTGCCAAAGGTTGACAAGATTGTCGGGCCGGGAAATATTTATGTCGCACTTGCCAAAAAAGCAGTGTTTGGTTATGTCAGCATTGATTCCATTGCAGGACCGAGTGAGATTTTAGTGCTTGCGGATGAGACTGCTAATCCACGCTATGTTGCAGCGGATCTGTTATCCCAGGCAGAACATGATGAGATGGCATCTGCAATTCTGATCACCACAAGCCAGAAACTTGCAGAAGAAGTATCTGCAGAGATTGATCAGTTTGTCGCAGAACTTTCCAGAAAAGAGATCATCCAGAAGTCCCTGGACAATTACGGATATATTCTTGTGGCAGATAATATGGAAGAAGCAATTGATACCGTAAATGCGATTGCATCCGAACATATGGAAATCGTCACAGCAGATCCGTTCCACGTAATGACAAAGATCCGCAATGCCGGTGCTATCTTTATCGGAGAGTATTCATCCGAGCCGCTTGGCGATTACTTTGCCGGACCAAATCATGTTCTTCCGACAAACGGAACGGCCAAGTTCTTTTCCGCACTTTCCGTGGATGATTTTATTAAAAAGTCCAGCATTATTTCTTACTCACGGGAAGCGCTTGAAAAAGTACATAAAGATATTGAGCAGTTTGCAGAATGTGAGAAACTGACCGCACATGCAAACTCCATCCGCGTTCGGTTTGAGTAGTATATGGGAAAGAAAGTCTAAAAGGAGCAGATTATGGAAAAAAGAGAGATCAGCACAACACGCAAAACAAAAGAGACGGACATTCAGGTGACTTTAAATCTGGATGGAAGCGGTATTTCCCATATTGAGACAGGCATTGGATTTTTTGATCATATGCTGGAGGGATTTTCCAAGCACGGTTTCTTCGATCTGCATATGGAATGTGATGGAGATCTTCAGGTCGACAGCCATCATACGATCGAAGACTGCGGAATCGTACTTGGAGATGCGATCAAAAAGGCATTGGGGGACAAAAGCGGAATCAAACGATTTGGAAGCTGTATCCTTCCGATGGATGAGACACTTGTTTTGTGTGCGGTAGATCTATCCGGACGTCCATATCTTGTATTTGACGACGAATTTACTACGGAGCGTCTGGGAACACTTGATACCGAAATGATCCGTGAATTTTTCTATGCGGTCTCCTACAGTGCGGGCATGAATCTGCACATTAAGGTGTTAAGCCCCGGAAATAATCATCATATGGCAGAAGCGATGTTTAAGGCATTTGCCAGAGCTTTGGATGAAGCGGTTTCCCATGATCCGAGAGTAAAAGGAATTCTGTCAACGAAAGGAAGTTTGTAATACATGAAACAAAAAAACATTGTCGCGACGCTTTATTTAAAAGATGGTCATGCAGTAAGATCCATGACCGATTTTACGCCGGTAGATGCGAATGTTTATCGACTGTGCCAGTTATACAACGACAGTGGAGTTGACAAGATCATTATTTTTGACCTGTCTACCAGCGATGATGAGCATGAAAAGAATGTCAATACGATTCGAAACATCAATCGCAACATTGATATTAAAGTATGCGCAGGAGGAAACATTAACCGTCTGGAAGACATCAAAAAACTTTTGTTTGCGGGATGCCTTCAGGTGATTTTAAATGCTTCTAAGCCTTCGAGCATCGGACTGGCGGAGGAAGCCAGTGCACGTTTTGGCAAAGACCGGATTCTGCTCTCTATCAACAATGTGGATTTTATTTTTAAGAATCAGGATTCGATTGAAAATACATTCCATGAAGCACTGGTGTTAAATCCGGAAATTCTGGATGCACTGGAAAATCTGACCAACATTCCGTATGTGGTGGAACTTCCGGATTATAATTTTGACGAGATCGTAAGGCTGCTAAAGCGGGAAAAAATCCGAGGAATTGCGGGTCCGTTCATCAATGATACTTCAACGGATATTATGAAGTTAAAGTCTTCTCTGCTTCAGGAAGGCATCAATATGTATAATTTTGCACCGGATCTGTCCTGGGAGGATCTGAAACTGAATTCGGACGGAATGGTTCCGGTCATTGTGCAGGATTACCGTACAGATGAAGTGCTGATGCTTGCATACATGAACAAAGAGGCGTTTGATACGACAATTAATCTCGGGAAAATGACCTACTGGAGCAGAAGCCGTGATGAACTCTGGACCAAAGGCCTGACTTCCGGGCATTTCCAGTATGTGAAATCCCTGACGGCTGACTGCGACTTTGATACGATTCTGGCAAAAGTCTCCCAGGTAGGGGCTGCCTGTCACACCGGAAACCGTACCTGTTTTTTCAATAGCATCGTACAAAAAGAGTATGTTGAGAAAAATCCGCTGAAGGTACTTGAGAGCGTGTATGATATTATCAAGGAACGTAAAGCACATCCGCAGGATGGTTCCTATACCAATTATCTGTTTGGGAAAGGAACCGATAAGATTTTGCAGAAACTTGGGGAAGAGTGTACGGAAATTGTAATTGCAGCGAAAAATCCGGAACCGGAAAACATCAAATACGAGATTTCCGATTTTCTGTATCACTGTATGGTGCTTATGGTGGAAAAAGGCATTACCTGGGAAGAGATTGCCAATGAACTTGCCCAGCGATAAAAAATAAATGTTAAGAGGTATCTATGAGAAAACTAGCTTTAAGTGACGAGATTCTGATGCAGATTGAAAAACCTGCGCGCTATATCGGTAATGAGCTGAATTCTGTAGTAAAAGATGACACATCGCAGATTCGTTTTGCGATGTGTTTTCCTGATGTATACGAAATTGGTATGTCACATCTTGGAATTCAGATCCTATACGACATGTTTAACCGCAGAGAGGACACCTGGTGTGAACGTGTCTATTCTCCATGGCCGGATCTGCATAAAATTATGAAGGAGCAGAATATTCCGCTGTTCGGACTTGAGTCCCAGGAACCGATCAAAAACTTTGATTTTGTCGGTCTGACTCTGCAGTATGAGATGTGCTACACCAATATTTTACAGATTCTGGATCTGGCACAGATTCCGCTTCTTTCGGCTGACCGTGGGGACGAAGACCCGATTATTTTAGGTGGAGGACCATGTTCTTATAATCCGGAACCGATTGCAGACTTTTTTGATTGTTTTTATATTGGAGAAGGGGAGACACAGTATGATACATTTTTAAATCTCTATAAGTCGATGCGGGCATCCGGACAGTATTCAAGAAAGGCATTTATGCATGAGGCGGCAAAAATAGAGGGCATTTATGTCCCGTCGCTGTATGAAGTCCGTTACAAAAAAGATGACACGATAGCGGCATTTACTCCTGTTTATGATGATATTCCGGCAACCATCAAAAAGCAGGTGGATATGGATCTGACCGGCTCGGTTTATCCGGAAAAACCGGTGGTTCCATTTATCAAAGCAACACAGGATCGCGTGGTGCTTGAAATACAGAGGGGCTGTATCCGCGGATGCCGTTTCTGTCAGGCCGGCATGATTTACCGGCCAAACCGGGAAAAGGGCGTAAAACGACTGAAAGAACTTGCACAAACCATGCTTGCATCGACCGGCTATGAAGAGATTTCCTTAAGTTCTCTCAGTTCATCGGATTATTCCGATCTGGAGGAACTGATCAATTTCCTGATTGAGGAGTGTGACAAAAAACATGTCAATATTTCCCTGCCATCCCTTCGTATTGATGCCTTTTCCCTTGATATTATGCAGAAAGTGCAAGACATCAAAAAAAGCAGTCTGACATTTGCCCCGGAGGCAGGTTCCCAGAGACTGCGAAATGTCATCAATAAAGGCCTGACGGTTGACAATATTCTGACCGGTTCCCATGATGCGTTTGTCGGCGGCTGGAATAAGGTCAAGCTTTATTTTATGCTTGGACTTCCAACGGAAACAGAAGAAGATATGCGGGCGATCCCGGAACTGGCAAACGAGATTGCCGCTTTGTATTATGACACCGTGCCAAAGGAACAGAGAAACGGAAAATGCCAGATTACGATCAGTACTTCCTTTTTTGTACCGAAACCTTTTACCCCGTTCCAGTGGGCTACCATGTTAGACCCATCAGATTATCTGGCGCGTGCAAAGATTGTCAATGATCATGTAAAGGAACAGTTAAACCACAAGAGTATCCGTTACAACTGGCATGAAGCCGATGTGACGGTATTGGAAGGAATCCTTGCGCGCGGAGACCGTAAGATTTCAAAAGCTATTCTTTATGTGTATGAACACGGCGAATTTTTCGATGCGTGGTCGGAATTCTTTCACTATGATCTGTGGCTGGAGGCATTTGCTGCATGTGGCATTGATATTGATTTTTATACCAAGAGAGCACGAAGCGACGATGAAATTTTTCCGTGGGATTTTATTGATGTCGGTGTGACAAAGGCATTTATGCTGCGTGAATGGAAAACCGCGCTCAGTGAGACGGTGACGCCAAACTGCCGGATGCGCTGCTCCGGATGTGGTGCAAGACAATTTGGAGGAGGTGTCTGCTTTGAAAATCAGAATTAAATTTCGAAAATGGGGTGTCATGAAATTCATCGGACACCTGGATATGATGCGCTATTTTCAGAAAGCGGTCCGGCGTGCAAAGATTGATATCCGTTATTCGGAAGGATATTCTCCGCATCAGATTATGTCCTTTGCGGCGCCGCTTGGAGTCGGAATCACAAGCGATGGCGAATATTTTGATATTGAAGTCAATGAATCCATGACATCTAAGGAGGCAGTCGCTGCACTGAATGAAACCATGGTAGATGGTGTGGAGGTTACTTCCTATGTGAAACTGCCGGATAAAGCGAAAACCGCGATGTCAATTGTGGCAGCAGCTGATTACCGGCTGAGCTATAAAGAAGGGTACGAAAGTCCGTTTTCAACGGAAGAATGGAAAAGAATCGTCAAAGAACGGTTTTTGGACAGCCCACAGTTTACCATTATCAAAAAGACGAAAAAAAGTGAACGGGAAGTGGACCTAAAACCATTGGTATACGCGTTTTCCGTTGAAGAGGAGCAGGGACGCCCGGCATTTTTCCTGCAGGTTTCTACGGGCAGTGTGGATAATATCAAACCGGAACTGGTACTTTCATCGGTTTATCAGCTTTGCGGACTGGAATACTGCGAATCCGCAATCCAGATCCACCGGCTCGAAGTTTATGCGAGGGATGAACAGGGGCAGCTGGTTGGGCTTTCCGGCATGGGAGAGGAAATTGTTTAAATGAATCGGATCGTTGTCACAAAACTGGAACATCATCAGACAGAGTATCTTGCTTATCTGGTTTTGGATGAGAACCGGAAGCTGCAGGGACTTCAGGTTTTTGAACCGGAAGAAAATACTCTGCTGGATCATATTTATGTAGGATATGTAGAGAAGATTGTGCCCAATATTCATGCCGCTTTTGTGCGCATTGCGGATGGACAGAAATGCTATCTTCCGCTGAATGATGTGAAAAACCCGGTGTATACCAGAAAATTATCCAAAAAAGAAGCGCTCTGTGAAGGGGATGAGTTGCTGGTGCAGGTTGTAAAAGATGCGGTAAAAACCAAAGATCCGGTCGTAAGCACCAAGCTTGTAGTGCATGGACATTACTGTTTCCTTTCGACAGAGAATACCTGTCTTGGCGTTTCTAAAAAATTATCCCAGGAGGAGTCAAAAAGACTGTCGGCTCTTTTAGAGAACACGTGTAAGGATCATGAAGCAGAAGGGTACGGGCTGGTATTCAGAACCAATGCAGGGGCAGTTCCGGAAACCGAATTATGCGAAGATATCGAGCTGGTGCAGAAAGAATACCGGGCTTTAAAGAAGACCGGTACACATCAGAATGCCGGAGATCTGGTGTACCGGAATCTCCCCGGCTATTTGGTGCGGTTAAAAGCAGAAAATTTTGAAAAAACAGATCTGGTTCTTACGGATGGTCAGGGTCTGTATCAGGAGATCTGTGCATACCTTCCCCATCTTGTGGAAGAAAAAAAAGTGCAGCTTTACCGGGATGATGCGGTCAGTCTTTCGACTTTATATCATCTGCGGGGCAATATGCAGGAACTGCTTTCTTCCAAAGTATGGCTTGATTCCGGAGCCAATATTATCATTGAATCTCTTGAAACCCTGACGGTCATTGATGTCAACAGCGGAAAAAACCGGTCCCGCCGGGAAGAGGCTTTATTTGCGATCAATGTTGAAGCGGCAAAAGAGATTGCACGTCAGCTTCGTCTGCGCAACATTTCAGGGATGATCCTCGTGGATTTCATCAATCTGAAAAAGAAAGAACAGCAGCAGAAGCTGATTTCCGTTATTCGGGAGGAATTACAAAAAGATTCGGTTCCCGCAAATTTTATCGATATTACCAGACTTGGTCTGGTGGAACTGACCCGGAAAAAAGTATACAAATCTTTGCGTGAAATTTTATCATAAACAGCTTGACGAACAGGTGGTCATGTGCTATTATACACTAGTATGCCGCACAGTGAGGTAAAAGTTTGCTTATTGGCAACACCGTAACTGGCGAGTAATGATAAATAGGAGGTGCCATATGTACGCAATTATAGCAACAGGTGGTAAACAGTACAAAGTATCCGAAGGCGATATCATTACCATTGAAAAGCTTGGAGTTGATGCTGGTGAGAAGGTTACTTTTGATCAGGTATTAGCAGTATCCGGAGACGATATGAAGGTTGGAAACCCAACAGTAGCCGGAGCAACTGTTGAAGCTTCTGTCATCAAAGAAGGCAGAGCAAAGAAAGTAATCGTTTACAAGTACAAGAGAAAAACCGGTTATCACAAGAAGAACGGACACAGACAGTCGTTCACCCAGGTTAAGATTGAAAAGATTAATGGATAATCGATAGGAATTGTTATATGATTACTATAACGATTTTACAGGATCATGAAGATGCAGTGGGATTTCACTGCATCGGTCATTCCGGATATGCGGAAGCAGGAAGTGATATTATCTGCGCAGGTGTTTCGGCACTGGTGATAAATACGATCAATTCCATAGAGACTTTCACAGAGGATTCTTATCATATTGATACAGAAGAGACATCCGGGCTGATTGATTTCAGACTTGATCAGAAAGCCGGTCATGATACACAGCTTCTGATGAAGTCCATGGTTCTGGGCTTACAAGGAATACAAAATGATTATGGGAATGAGTATATCATTCTTGATTTCAAGGAGGTGTAGGACATGTTGAATATGAACCTTCAGTTTTTTGCTCATAAAAAGGGAGTTGGTTCTACAAAGAACGGCCGTGATTCCGAGTCCAAGAGATTAGGAGCAAAGAGAGCAGACGGACAGTTCGTAAAGGCTGGCAATATTCTCTATAGACAGCGTGGTACAAGAATTCATCCAGGTGTGAATGTTGGTATCGGTGGAGACGACACATTATTTGCTAAAGTAGATGGTGTTCTTCGTTTCGAGAGAGTAGGAAGAGATAAGAAGCAGGCTTCTGTATATCCAGTAGACAACGAGTAGTTTACAAAACCCCGACTTTTTGAGCCGGGGTTTTATCGTTATGTAGGAGAGAGATTATGTTTGCAGACCGTGCAAAAATTATTATCAAATCAGGAAAAGGCGGAGACGGACATGTGTCCTTCCGTCGTGAAAAATATGTGCCGAACGGTGGTCCGGACGGTGGCGATGGAGGAAAAGGCGGAGATGTCATTTTCTTAGTAGACGAGGGAATCAATACGCTTGCAGACTATCGGCACAGACGAAAATTCGCAGCAGAACCGGGCGAAGAAGGTGGCAAGAAAAACTGCCATGGAAAAAATGGTGCAGATCTGATATTAAAAGTTCCGGAGGGAACAATTATAAGAGATGCGGCATCCGGAAAAGTAATTGCCGATATGTCAGGGGAAAATAAGCGTTCTGTCATTTTGCATGGCGGCCGTGGAGGACTTGGCAATCAGCACTTTGCAACTTCCACCATGCAGGCTCCAAAATATGCGCAGCCGGGACAGGAAGCCATCGAGATTGAAGTTCAGCTGGAACTTAAAGTGATCGCGGATGTGGGACTGGTTGGTTTCCCGAATGTCGGAAAATCCACCTTTTTATCGCGTGTGACCAATGCACAGCCAAAGATCGCCAATTACCATTTTACGACATTACAGCCAAATCTGGGTGTTGTTGACATGGAAGACGGAAACGGTTTTGTGATTGCGGATATTCCGGGACTGATTGAAGGTGCTTCCGATGGTGTCGGTCTGGGACATGAATTTCTCCGGCATATTGAAAGAACCAAAGTCATTATCCATATTGTGGATGCGGCCGGAACCGAAGGACGTGATCCAATTGCGGATATTCATGCCATTAACCGGGAACTGGATGCATATAATCCGGACTTGTTGAAAAAACCACAGGTAATTGCAGCAAACAAGATTGATGCAATTTATGGCAATGAAAACGAAATTATTTCTGCGCTTCGTGCAGAATTTGAGGAAAAAGAAGGCATTAAAGTGTATCCGATTTCTGCGGTGAGCGGTCAGGGTGTTCGGGAATTACTGTTTCATGTACGTGAACTTCTGGCAAAATGTCCGAAGGAAGCCGTTGTCTATGAGCAGGAATTTGATCCGGCACTTGGCTTCTTTAAGGATGAACCATATACAATTACCCGTGCAGAAGACGGTGCCTTTGTTGTAGAGGGTCCAAAGATTGAAAAAATGCTTGGATATACAAACATGGATTCCGAAAAAGGATTTTTATTCTTCCAGAAATTCCTTCGGGAACAGGGCATCTTAAAGGAACTGGAAGAACAGGGCATACAGGATGGAGATACTGTCCGTATGTATTATAACGAATTTGATTATTATAAGTAACAGGAGGAAACGCTATGAACAGCAGACAGCGCGCCTATCTGGGAAGCCTTGCCAACAATATAGATCCGATCTTTCAGATTGGAAAAGCATCTCTGACACCGGAGATCATTGAAGCACTTGATGCCGCATTGGAAAAGAGAGAACTGATTAAAGTCTCTGTATTGAAAAACTGTATTGATGATCCGAAGGAGATCGCTTCTGTCATTGCAGAGCGTACACATTCCAATGTCGTAAAAGTAATCGGAAAGAAAATGATCTTTTACCGCAAGGCAAAGAAGAATCCAAAGATTAAACTTCCAGAATAAGACACATGAATATCGGAATATTAGGAGGGTCTTTTGATCCAATTCATAACGGACATCTTCATATGGCAAAATGTGCATACGAATCTTATGCACTGGATCAGGTATGGCTTATTCCCGCCGGACACTCTCCAAATAAGGATGAGCATGGGATGACCGACGCCAAAGACCGGTTTCAAATGTGTAAACTGGCCGCACAGCCGTATCCCTGGATGACGGTCAGCCGGTTGGAGCTTGACAGTGCCGAGAGAAGCTACACATACCGTACCATGGAGAAATTGTCGGAGCAGTATCCGATGCATCGTTTCTTCTTTATTATGGGTGGAGATTCTCTGGACTATTTTGAACAATGGAAACAACCAGAACGAATTGCCAAACTGGCTACCATTCTGGTGATCCCGAGGGATCTTTTTACCATCGCTGCATTGGAGAAGAAGATCCGTTTGTTGCAGGAACAATTTCCCTGTGATATCCGGATCGTTCCCTGTGAACGTTTTTTGATGTCTTCCACAAAGATCCGCCAGGCACTGATGAGAGGAGAATATCCGGAACATGCGTTTCCGGAAGAAGTATCTGCGTATATTCGCAGACATCATCTGTATCAATCGTAAAGAAGTGGAGCAAAACGTATGGAACGAGAAGAAATACAAAAGAGATTGAAAAAAGAACTGGATAAAAACCGCTATGAGCATACGCTTGGGGTCATGTATACGGCAGGAAGCCTTGCTATGGCATATGGATATGATTATGAGAAGGCGATGATCGCAGGACTTCTGCATGATTGCGCCAAATGCCTCCCGACAGAGAAAAAGATTTCTCTCTGTGAAAAAAACGATATCCTGATTTCTAAAGTAGAGCGTGAAAATCCAGGACTTCTCCATGCAAAAGCAGGTATGGTTTTGGCAGAGGAAGCATATGGAGTAAAGGACCCGCAGATCCTTCATGCCATCAAGGTGCATACAACCGGAGAGCCGGATATGAATACATTGGATAAGATTATCTACATTGCCGATTATATTGAACCTTTAAGATGTGAAGCTCCCCATCTTTCGATCATAAGACAGATTGCCTTTTCGGATCTGAATCAGTGTATGGCAGAAATCTTATATGATACGCTGCATTATTTAAGCGGGAGAAAAGGCAGTGTAGACCCAACGACCCAGTTAACCTATCAATTTTATGAACCGTATGGAAAGGATCAGCCATGGAAACATTAGAAATCGTAAAGACCGCCGTAGAAGCGCTCAGAGATAAAAAGGCAGAGGATGTAACCGTTATTGATATTACAGGAGTTTCCTCTATCGCCGATTATTTTATTATTGCAAACGGAAACAACCAGAATCAGCTGACTGCAATGCAGGATGCTGTAGATGAAGCATTATACAAAGCAGGGCTGCATGCAAAGCAGATTGAAGGAAATAATAAGTCGACATGGATTCTGATGGACTATGAGGATATCATTGTGCATCTGTTTTCCAAAGAAGACCGTCTGTTCTATGATCTCGAACGCATCTGGAGAGATGGAAAGATCATTGAGATGTAATTCCAACAGGTATTTTGTGTAACAGACATGATTGATTATAAAGAGTGATTATAAATGAAAAGTGAGAGAATAACTTCTTTCCTACGGATATGAAAGGGAAGAAGGTTATTCTCTTTTTTTGTGACAAAATAATATAGCAGGTTATAAATATTAATAGAACAGATAATTAGCTACCGAATTTCCGGAGAGTAATAGGAAACTACGAGATACTCGCCGCTGTGCAGTGTATTATTTTCCGAGATTCCGTTCAGTTCGCACACCTCATCGATAAACTGCGCACGGGAGGTACGGTCAGAGGCAGCATATTGATCGGCAAGAGACCACAAAGAATCTCCCTTTTGTAATTGGACACTTGTGTAATATTTATGAACCGGCTGTTCGGCTCTGGAACCGGCAAATGTAATAATACTGTTTCCAATCAGAATAACGGCGAAGATGACAAGAACACAGACCAGAACAATCACGCGTTTCTGTGTCTGAACGGTATGTTCTCTTCGGGTGAGACTTTCATTTGCACGAGGTGAGATTTTTTCATTATATACCCTTTTCATAATAAATTCCTCCTGTTTTATCCGAAACCGAACATTTGTTTGTATGAGATAAATATAATACGCGAACATGTGTTTGTCAATAGAAAATGCGAACAAATTTTCGGAATATACGTTTGCGTTCTATGTTGTAGTATGATAAACTAAGATCATAAAGAAATACGCCCGGAGGTAACGCATTATGGCATATGGAAAAATCTCAGATAAACAGAGAGAAATTCTGGAATATATAAAAAAAGAAATCTTAAACAAAGGATATCCGCCAACAGTCCGTGACATTTGTGAAGCGGTCCATTTAAAGTCCACATCATCCGTCCATTCCCACCTGGAGACACTTGAGAAAAACGGATATATCCGTCGTGATCCGACAAAGCCGCGTGCAATCGAAATCGTGGATGATAACTTCAATCTGACACGGCGTGAAGTGGTGAATGTCCCTATGATCGGGCAGGTAGCCGCCGGTCAGCCGATGCTTGCTGTTGAGAATATTGATGCCTATTTCCCGATTCCTGCAGAGTATATGCCAAATGCAGAGTCCTTTATGCTGAAGGTAAAGGGCGAGAGCATGATCAATGCAGGTATTTTTGACGGGGACAATATCATTGTGGAGCGCTGCAGTACCGCACAGAATGGGGAAATGGTTGTTGCTTTAGTCGATGATTCCGCAACGGTCAAGACTTTTTACAAAGAAGACGGGCATATCCGGCTGCAGCCGGAAAATGATGCGATGGACCCGATCATAGTTCCGGACTGTAAGATCCTCGGAAAAGTGTTCGGTGTTTTCCGGTTATTCCGGTAAAAATAAGCGTGCAAATTAGAACGAAAAAACCGGAAAAAGGGATTTGTGTTTCTATACGACATTAATCGTTTTCTTTTTTGCGAAAAGAGAGGGGACTATCACAGATAAGTATTGATTTTGAAACATTACCAACGAATACAGATGTTTTCATTGATTTCGAAAAACATATATCAAAAATAGAAAAGCAATTACTTATATTAAGACATTAAGGTGGAAAGTCAGTTTACATTGTAATATTTGTATTATTGCTGAAAAGCCATCTTCATATATTTCTGGTGCATTGCAAGAAGACGTTGATGTACTCAAAGCAGATATTGTGTTTGTCACAAAAGAGCAGGGAGAAATATATTCCGGTTATGAGTGATTTTTATGATATTCTTATGGCACAGCCGGAGGAAGAGGCAAAAGAGATTGCCTTATCCCTTGAGCTTTTTGTAAATGGTTCACTTAACATTTTTAATCATCAGACAAATGTGGATGTGGATAACAGATTCGTAGTATATGGTATCAGAGACCTTGGAACAGAGCTTAGTCCGATTACAATGCTTGTTATGATGGAGTCCATTCAGCAGAGGTATCTGAAAGAATATATTGGAGAATACTTTGAAATATCCGAAACCTCAGAGAAAATATATATCGGTTCTGATTTTCCGGATGAGTTCAGTCATTCAAATGATACAAAGGGATTAAAAGATGCTAATATGAAAGCGAAGGCAAACATTACGCCTGCTATTGGTGAACTTATCCAGATTGCTTCTGAAAAGGCACAGTATCCTGATTATAACAATAAACATGGTGCAAAGGCACAATTTGGATGGTATCGTTATAATACAAGATTTGGAATACCGGTTTATGATGAAGATGGAAATCTGGAGCGTTATAACATTTTTTCGACAAGAATGCTTGTAAGATGTGATGCAGATGGAAAACTTTATCTATAATATGATTTGGTAAGAACAAAAAAGAAACGAGCAAGCCGCATGAGCAATAGCTGTACGGTAGTAAACTTCGTTTCTTTCTAACACCTATAATATAGGTATATGTATTGTTTGTCAAGAAGAAAATCTTGAAAGGATGTGATTTCATGGCATACAGCCAGCAACTTTGGGACGAAGCAAAAAGAAAATGCAAACTTGGGGAAGAAGAAATAAGAATGGCAAAGGAGATGTGTCTTAATCCCAAGAGCCTGATTAAGAATATTCCTAATAAGAGCGAACAATGGAAAGCTCCTGTGAAAGAATGGATTCACGATATGTATGACAAAAGGCAGGAGAAGTCGAGAAAGAAAGCAGAACGAAAAACAAAAGGAAAAAATAACATTTAACTAAGCCCCTTATTCCGTGAAACTTACCATAGTGTTACATCCCGTTTTTCAGCAATAATACCTGCTGGAAACTGATTTTCGCAATACATTTTATTTCACCCACCAGGTTAAACAAAATTTTGTTTTTTTACTGTATCATCATGCATTATCCTGTATAATGAAAGTATCAAAAGACAGGCGGAGGCAGTGCAATGAAGAAAATACACATTGAATTCAGCGATGAGCGGCTCATTACTCCCAGTGGTCTGGTATTCGTAGGGCAAATACTTGGGAAAAGCAGTTTTGTTAAAAAAATCAACCGTGCTCCAATTTCAAAAGATTATCTGCAGAAACAGATAAAAAATGGAGACGTGCTCCTCACCTATATTGGTATGCTCTGTCAGGGAAAACCCCAGTATGAGGCTGTCCGTGAAATGATGGATGACCCTGACTACTACAAATACGCATTAGGCATCTCCTATGCGATTCCTTCCGCCGAAACACTCCGTCAGCGTTTTGACATGATCGGGGATTCCCTGCGCAAAGACATCCAGCAGGCAAATGTCGACATGCTGCGTGAAATGCACATAGAGCCGACAGCCCTGGATAACGGCTTTGTTCCTGTCGATATTGATGTAACCCCCTTTGACAATTCGAAATCCAATAAGGAAGGCGTATCCCGTACCTACAAGGGTTTTGACGGATATGCACCAATTATGGCATATATCGGCACGGAAGGATACCTCGTGAATCTTGAACTGCGGATTGGGAAACAGCACTGCCAGAAAGAAACTCTTGATTTTCTGAGAGAGACCATTGAACTGTGCAGACAGCTGACGGAAAAACCACTGCTCATCCGGCTGGATTCCGGCAACGATGCATCTGAAAACATAGGCATCTTTATGGAAGAAAGCTATAAATACAACAATGTGTCTTTCATCATAAAACGGAATCCCAGACAGGAAAGTAAAGAAGAATGGCTGGAATCCGTCAGGGAATGCTGCAAGAATATCCAGCATCCACGTGATGGGAAAACTGTTTATACCGGACAGACCTTCCGGGATGTGACATATTCCCTTTCTGATAACGAAGAGAAAACTGTCGGAATACGCACAATTTATGAGATCACGGAAAGAACCATTGACCGATATGGACAGTATTTTATCGTACCCGATATAGAACTGGACACATACTGGACAAACACTTCCCTGCCAGACGAAACCGTCATTAATCTTTACCATGCCCACGGAGAAAGTGAGCAGTATCACAGTGAAATCAAGACGGACATGGATGTTGAAAGACTCCCGTCGGGAAAGTTTGAGAGCAACAAACTGGTGCTGGAGCTGACAATGATCGCATATAATATCCTTCGAATCATAGGGCAGGAATCGTTGAAAAAGAAGGATGCTCCCGGCCGGAAGAAAATACATCGCCGAAGAATACGTACGGTGATCAGTAATCTTATGCAGTTTGCGGGACATCTGACAGAACATGCCGGCCGTCTGGTACTGTCCATTGGAAGGAGTAATCGCTGGAGATTTACTTTCAAGCGTTTTTATGACAGCTTTGCATTCATCACCTGACAACAGGTAGCTGAATATGGCAATGGCAGCTGCACACAAATGGTGCAGTCTGTTTTTGAACGCAAAATTATGCAGCATTTTCAAAATTTAGTGTACAATAACAAATATGGCAAACATTTCCTGTGTGCCTTTTCATTTTGAAACAAGGTTCACGGATTCAGGATATACACAAAAACTGCTATTTTTTTTGAAAAAGTAGTGGTTTCATGTATTGGGGGCTAGCCGTCGCGCTAGCGACTTGGTACAATATGTAAAAGTGGTTAATGCATTTCATGTTACAACATGAGGAAATGAAAATTCATAGTACTTGTTTAGGAATGCTGATTTAGAATAAATTGAAAAAGAACGGAGAGATAAGGGTATGGATATAACTAATAGACTTAAACCGATAGAAGCAATAAAAATAGATTCCATAGAACATCTATTGTCTATTATAGTAGAAGAAAATCAAATGGGCGATAAATGGTTTCGAGGGCAAGCAGATATTGATTTTGCATTGCTTCCGTCAGTTATTCGTATAGCCCAAGTAATCAGGGATCAGTTTGGACGGCGTGTGAAGCCATATCCATTAAAGATATTTAGTACTCATGGAGATGAATGTGTTATTCCAGATGGAATTTACATACATACATTTATAAACTTATTAAAAAGTAAAAATCTCTATAATGAATCGATGTCATATATAGAAACTTTATGTTTAGCACAGCATTATGGCGTAAGAACAAGGCTTTTGGATTGGACTACGGATGCTGTTGTGGCATTATTTTTTGCTCTAGATCAGAGAGAAGAAGGAAAATCAGCGGGATTTTATATTTTGGATCCTGCCAAATTCAATGAAAGTACATGTTCTGAAAAAAGGGTGTATAATGTAGAAAATGTCCCTATTCCAGAAATATTCCCTGTAGCTTTTTATGGACCTAAAAATGATATGAGAATGTGTAGACAATCCGGAAACTTTACGATTCATGGTCAAATGGTTTGGCCTATTGACTATTTGTATAATGCGAAAGAATTTTTGAAAAGAATAGAAATTCCGAATTCAGTATGCCACGATTTACAAAATATACTTAGTGGATTGGGTGTTACAAAAAAATCTATCTATGTCATGGATGATGAGAAAGACCAGATTGCACTAGAGGCGGGAACTTTGACAGAAAATCGTTTTAACGAACAACTAGAAAAATGGACAAAAGAATGGGAAAAAGATTCAGATAAAGGAATAGAGAGACATGTGTATTTTTCACTGAAAAATTGAGGGGGGTGCTTCTATTCTTAGAAGGCACTAGAGTAGAAAGCATTACAAAAACATGGTACAATAAGAATAAGTTCAATGATAGCAATATGGAGGGTTAATATGCGAATATTTGGAAATGCAGATGATTTGCCAGAAGAGATTGAAGTAAAGATAAATGCACTTATTAAAAAAATAGAACAAATAGATTATTTGGGAGAGATTTCTATGTATTATGGATATCCTTTCATAGAATTAGATGGCAAAGAAACTATTATGAAATCATGTATAATTTGCTCAAAAGGTATTATATCTATATATGCAGATGAACAGGAAATGAAAGTATATCAAAGACATTTAACAAAGATGTTGATGGAAAGTTCAGAATTGAGTAATCTTTTGTGGGGAAATGCAAATATTTTACATGCTGTTCATATTGATTCACCGGAGAATGTACTTAGTTTGTTGCAAAATTCGAAGGATTGTCTTACAGAGCGTAATTATAGAGAAATAAATGCAATTATTCAAAATATATATGGGCTTAATCATACAGATGATAGAGAAATTCAAAATGAAAATACTTTGGGTGCATTGATTAAAGGTAGAAATAATGAAATTAATATGTTAGATCAAGAGCAGTTCGAAACAATTTATAAGAAAACAACAACGCATACAAGGATTAGAGGATTGGCGGGGAGTGGTAAAACCATACTTCTTGTAAAGAAAATGGCATATATGCATTATAAGAATAGGGATTTAGAATTAGTGTATGTTTTTTATACAAAGTCGCTTAAACAATACATTAAAGATTTGTTTGTGAATTTCTATAAAGATTTCGAAAAATATAAAGAACCAGACATGTCTAAAATTCATATTTTGCATTCCTGGGGTGGAAATGAAATGGAAGGATTTTATTCAAGGGCATGTAAAGAAAACAATATTGCACGAGAAGGATATAATGATGTATCAGGTTCAAATAAATTTGATAAAGTGTGCAAAAACCTACTTAATAAATTAGGGGGGAAAGGGAAAAAATTATATGACTATATCTTTGTAGATGAAGCACAGGATTTTTCATTAGGTTTTTTTAAATTGGCATTGTCAACATTAAAATATAATGGGAAAATGATTTACGCATATGATGAGCTACAGTCTTTAAATGATAATTCAGACAGCATGCCGAGTAAAACTAGTATTTTTCAGGGGGCGAAATGCGAAGATATAAATTTGAGTATTTGTTATAGAACTCCGAAAGATATAATCGTGGCAGCTCATGCATTAGGATTAGGAATTTATCGGAGAAATAAGCAGGGGGATATCGATATTATTAATATGATGCAGGATTATACTATCTGGACAGCAATAGGTTATGAAGAGTTGTCGGGAAAACTTGCATATGGTAGAGATGTTGTGCTTGGAAGAAAAGAGGTAATCGATAAACGTCCAGAAAATTGTGTAGAAATACATGATGTTGAGGAGGAAAAAGAGCAGTATGCAGCTGTCTGTGATGAAATTTGCCATTTGATAAAAGATGAAGATGTGGTGCCTGAAGATATTTTAGTAATTGATTTGGCAAGTATTTCATTTCAAGATAATTTTAATGTATTTAAGAAACTTTTTGTAGAGAAAGTAAGTGAAAATTCAGATGTCGTAAGCAAAGTGCATTTGGTAAATAAAGATAATGCGCTACGGTTTAAAAGAAAAGGAAGTGTTCCATATACTACTATATTTAGAGCAAAAGGAAATGAAGCAAATATTGTATTTATACTGAATGCACAGACCATGAGTGCAATGCAAACGTACTCAAGAAACAGATTATTTACAGCCATGACTCGGGCAAAATTTAAAGTATATATATATGGAGTTGAAAGTTCTGCGATGACAACATTGATAAATGAATTTAATGAGATAAAAGAAAAGAATTTTACATTAGATTTTAGATATCCAACTGAAAATGAGTTACATAAAATGAAGACCATTGCAAAGACAGAAGCAAAAAATGCGAATTCATATGAAAAGGCGTTTAAGAGTTTGAAAGACAATAAAGAATTAACCATTGAAATTTTAAAAGAACAAGTGGGAGCAGGATCTATTGCAGAATTAATAGGTAAGTTGCAAGAGTATAGTGAAAATGAATAAAGTAGATAAGATACTGTCGGAAAAAGAAATTGTGAGAGAACAGTTTTGGGCACTGCCTGTTCTCCAACAAAAAATTCATATTATAAATGATGTCAATGATTATCATGAAACAAAAAATATTATAGGAAATAAGGCTGATAAGATTCGTTTCCATTCATATATGGAAGCATTTGATAAGATGATGTATAATTGTCAGTATACGATTTTGTTGGAGGATGACTCTATGGTATTTTTATTTTATGAGTTTAATGACAACAATAATGTTACTAGTCACATTCTATCATATCTTCCTAGTTTTAGGAATGATAGTGAAAATGGAAAAGAATATACCGACGAAAATAATGAGGAAGAAATTAATTTCATACAACTTCACAGACGGATTAGCAATTTTGTAAGGGTAGATTTCGAAGAGGTAGGGAGAAAGGAATATTATCATAGTCTTATACATATGCATATCGGAACAGAAAGAAATGCGTTGAGAATTCCGATAGAACATTTCGTGATGCCATTTGAATTTTTATTTTTTGTTTTGAAGTATGTATATCATTTACCGGATGAAGAATTAACCGGTATAGAATGTGAAATATCACGTAATAGTATGTTGACCGAAAAAGAAAAGAAAAAACTAAAATTAGTATTCAGTGACTGTATTAGTCAGAATTAAAGATAAAAAATATTAGAATGGATATTAACCGGCAGGAGATTTGAGAGTCTATCTGTCGGTTTTTATTTAGTAATATGAATGGGTACAAACAGAAAAAGTTAATGCTTACTGTAGATTGATTTTTTATTATAAGTAGGGTATAGTGCTATATAAAATTGTTAACATGAATAACAACTATTATTGACAATAAAAGAGAAAACTGATATACTTCATATGAGAATTAAAAACACCAGTAACAAGTGTTATAGAATGGAGGTATATTATATGCTAGTTTCAAAAACAATTCAAATAGAATTTACAGATTCTAGTATTCAAGCGGCAGATGCAATTTATGATATTCGTAAAGCAGCAGAATCAGCATCGTTAAATTTGAACTTAAGATATGATGTTCAATTGCAGTATCCTATGTTAGCCGATGACAATAAGGTTGTAGTTGAATTAAAAATTCCTGAAGAGATTGTAGATACATTTTCAGTAGGTAATCATCTTAGAGGTATTTCAACATATTTGTTGAAAAGATGTGGTGGCAGATATGATAAATATCTTGTAGGAAAACGTCTTTTAAATTATATTGAAATACCTACACCAGAGGTGAAAACGGACAAACTTCCGATGGTTGATCGATTGGAAGCTATTGTTCGATTTACTAAGCTTTTGGAACGTTCTGATTCTGAGACTTTGGATTATATTAATCGTATTTTGATTATGTTAAAGGAGGCAGAGAAAGTATGATTTTAAATGTGTTTACAAGAATTGGAGTTCGACTTTCGGTAGCTAATGCATATCAACAGTTGATTGCCCTTAATCCTAATGATCCATATGCTAAACACAAGGCGGCAGGATCCTTGGGTGGTGCTGTGAATGGTGGAACGATAACTCTCCATAAAAATGGGTATTATGAAAGAATACGTTGAAAAATTGTTTAGGTACTCATGATTAAAACGTTCGTTTGGTAAGAGGATCCAAAAACTGCTGAAAATGAAAAGTCATAGATTTCAAAATATGGAGAACTATGACTTTTTGTGGATTATGTACAAGCAACAATGAGTTCCCAATTGTTTTGAATTTCAACAAGCAGGAGGTAAAAATCTTTGATATTGACAGGATTTTCTCCAGTTTCATAGTTGGTTAAAAGGCAACAAAGTTTTTCATATAATTCATTATATCGGCTGGGAGATGACTTCCACCTCTATAGGTGGTGAGAAACAAGCTGGTATCAGTGGTGGGAGTCAATCCCCCAGCTGATATAGCCTCCGGCAGGATTGCAGAGGTGCGCAGTAGAAAGGTTATGGCAGAGCTGAAAAACATCTGCGGAAAGATCCCGATGGACTTACATGAGAAAGTACCGGAGATTTTGTAAGCGTTCCCCACAGATGGTTCCGTCTTTGGAGTTTTCCCTGCATCATGCAGACGATCCTCTTTATAATGAAGGGGAGTATCCATTAGCAACGGGTGAAAGGGGAAAGGAACTATTGTCCTGTGTTCCCTATTATGCCAATCATCCACTGGTACAGGAAGCGGTAAAAGAATTGGAAAAACTGGAAGAACAGCAGAAGAGACAAAAGAAACCGGGCATGGAACGGTAAGAAGATACAGGGAGGTGTGTGTTTGAAAGACATCAAAGAAAAGGTAAGGGATCAGAACCCGAAGATCCGCAATCCTGCTTCCCGGCTTCCTAAAGAACTGGTGCGTTCTGCCATGCTGGAGACGAAAGAAAAATCCCGGATGGCGGCAGACAAGGTAGGAAGAGAAACCGGGGAGGAATCTCCGGTGGAATATGCCGGAAACCGGATCGAACGAGTGGAACAGCGGGCTGGAAAAGAAAGTGCTTCTGCCGCCTATCGTGGCGTAAAGAAGCTGGCAGTAAAAACAGCGCCTCGTATGGTGAAAGCGTCCCCGGTTTCATCTCAGAAGGTGAAAACCCAGGCAATCTTACAAAAAAAGCATGCGCTGACATCCATGAGGGCGGCAAGGGAAGCAAAACGGGCTGCCATGGGTTGTTCTCCCAGGCAGCAAGACAAAGTGCCAAGACAGCCAAAACAACTGCCAGAGGACTGAAAGCTATAGCGGAAGCTGCCACCCATGCGGTAAAGGCAGTGTTTGCGGCATTGATGGCAGGCGGGGGCGCAGTGTTTGCCATTTTGATCTTGATTGTGGGGATCATCGGTGGTGCAGCCTTTTTGGGAAATTCCCAGAGCAGTGAGGCTTTAAGTGCAGAAGTGCTGACACATACACCTGCCATTCAGAAGTATGCCAGTGAATTTGGAATCCCGGAATATGTCCCTGTCATCCAGGCAATCATGATGCAGGAGAGTGGCGGCAGGGGAACGGATCCCATGCAGGCCAGCGAGTGTCCGTATAATACCCAGTACTCTAATACACTAGGTGTGATCCAGGATGCGGACTATTCTATCAAAGTGTGGGTACAGTATTATGCGGATTGTGTCTGGGAAGCCGGATGTGAAAGCCCACAGGATCTGGACAAGCTAAAACTTAGTTTACAGGGCTATAATTACGGAAATGGGTATATCTCATGGGCAATCCGAAACCATGGAGGCTATAGTGAAGCCAAAGCCTTGCAGTTTTCCCAAGAACAGGCAGCCGCCCATGGCTGGTCAGGCTATGGCGATCCGGAGTATGTACCCCATGTGCTTCGGTATTATTCCGGCGGGGGATTGTTTGCCGGACTTTTTGGAAATGGGCAGATCGTGACCATAGCAAAAAGCCAGTTGGGAAATGAAGGCGGTCAGAAGTTCTGGTCATAGTATGGATTTGACAGCCGGGAGGAATGGTGTGCCTGCTTCGTGTCCTGGTGTGCAGATCAGGCAGGACTCATTCAACGTGGCACTGTACCCAAGTTTTCCCTTTGTACGGATGGAAAGAACTGGTTCCAAAACCAGGGAAGATGGCAGGGAGCTGGCAGTATGCCAAGTCCTGGTGCGATCATCTTTTTTGACTGGGATCATGATGGAACATGCGACCATGTGGGAATCGTGGAACGCTGTGACGGAACAACCGTTTATACCGTAGAAGGAAACTCCGGGGATGCGGTAAGAGAAAGAAGCTATGCAATCCGTTCCGATTCCATTATGGGATATGGGATGGTGGTTTATTAGAAACAAAAAAATGAATGATAGATGGAATTGTAGCGTTTGAATAACAATGCTATAATAGGAAAGGAAGGCAGGGCAGATGTCCTGCCTGTTAAAATACGAAAAGTACAATCGTTTGATTGATTAATATAGAAGAACTGGGGAGTGGAAGAGTTGAAGCGGGAAGAAATTTATGAATATGTGAAGAAGCAATACGGAACCGTTCCGGAATATCTTTGGAAGGAATCACTGGAAAGTGCGGTGCTTCGGCATCCGAATGGAAAATGGTATGCGGTGTTGATGCAGGTTGAAAAATCCAGACTGGGATTAGAAGGAGATACGAAAGTCGACATCATTGATGTAGAGTGTGATCCAGACATGGTCGGACTTTTGACGCAGACCTATGGATTTTTACCAGGGTATCATATGAACAAAAAGTATTGGATCACCATGCTGCTGGATGGAACCGTAAGCGAGGCAAAAACCTTAGACTTTTTGGATATGAGCTATGATTTGATTGATGGGAATGTTTAATGTAGACATTTTCATTAAAAAAAAGTCAGATGCTTTTGCTTTAAGGAAGGGTAAAAAATATCTTACATTTTTAAGCAGATGAAGTATAATATTATTAACAAAATTGAGTTTGCAGAAAGAAGCAATTTTTATGAAACTTGTAGTAAGCAGAAAATTCACATAGGAAAAAGAGAATATCACCCATCAAGTTGTGCAGAATTTAAAAGCGAGTTGTAAGATGCCATTATGGGCAAATGCCATAAGAAATTAGATAATCAGCGGTAGGGACAGGAAAAGAGTATATAAAATTAGAATGCTTATAGATTTTAGTGGTATTTAGTGATAATATAACAGTTTTACTATAAATTACCAATATGGAGGGCTTACTATGGCGAGAGGAAGAAGAAAAGCAGTATCAAATCTTACCCTGAAAGAACAAGTGGCAAGTATACAGGCAGAAATAGATAATCTTGCAGAGAAAATGAAAGATGCGAAGGCAAGGAAAAAAGAACTTCAGGATAAGATTTCCGAGAGGGAAAAAGAAGATGTGTACCGTGTATTTATACAATCTGGAAAAACACTGGAAGATTTAAAGGTCCTGTTGGCAGAAAGATAACCTTTTACTGAAAGTGAATAGGGATAATATTAACCGCTGTAGGAGTCATCTTGCAGCGGTTAATATTAATGTGAAAAATAAATTGGGGTGTTTTGCATTTTGCACATTTTTTTTAGCAATCGAAGCAAAATGAGTTGAAAAATTAAAATTATCATATAGAATATTAAAATAATATTTAAAAATCATAGGAGGATACAATAATGGAGCAGATTAAAAAGAGAAATATAGATGAAAATTGTACAAAAAATGTACAATCAATAGTCGAAAGTGAGGAGATTGAAGGTTATTCATCGTGCTCTACAGTAAAACAACGATGTATGACAGACTGTGCGTGGCCTTTGCAAGCACCAGTCATGTCGTTTAATGAGTAGGTGATGAGAAATGCTTATTGCTGTTATTGACTCTGGAATTGACCAAAGCGATGTAATGCTTAGAGGAATTCAAATAAAAAGTAAGACGGTTGAGTTACACCATAAAAATAAGCACGGCACAAATATTGTAAAAATAATTGTAAGAGATAATTTAATAGAACAATTTATTTCTATTCAAATATTGGACGAAAATAACAAAGGTCAATTAAACCTTTTGATTGAGGCAATAGAATACTGCATAGAAAATAATGTCGATGTAATTAATCTTAGTCTGGGACTTGTATCTATATCTTGTTCCAGACTTGATTTATTATATAATACAATAAAAAAAGCAATAGATAAAAACATTATAATATTTGCTGCGGAAAATAACCGACAGAACAATACTACTTCATACCCAGCCGCATTTAAAGAGGTTTATAGTGTATCATATGCAGAAAGTAATTGTTCCTTTATATTTAGAGAAGAGAGCAAGGAAATTGTTTTTAACAGAAGAACTGTTTATATGCCTAATAAAAGTGAAAGTAAAATAGTCTGTGGTAATAGTTATTTGTGTCCATTAGTGACAGCACTATATTTAAGCTGGAAAAGAGATAGTTTGAAAAATACTTCATTTAATGGCTTTTTATCATTGCTATCAAAGAGAAATGTATTTGATAAAATTTTATATTCAAATACAAGTTTAATTAATGACACAGACTTGAGGAAATATCCCATTTTATATTTCTCTAATGATTCTAATAAAGATTCAATAAACTTAAAAGAGTTTTTGAACGAACATGGAGAGTTACGAGTATACAAATCATTGAAAGAATTATTACAAGCAATGGATTGTACGGAAAAGATAATTGTCTTTCTTGGAATGATAACAGAAAACATTAATATATATGACAAAAACTACTTACATATGATATATCGTAATTGCGTTAAAAACAAAATTAAGAATATCTCCGTATTTCCCTACATACCCATTTACAATATAATTAAAACATATTTAGAAAATAATTTTGCAATACAAATTATATATCTATAGTACATTTTTGTGATGATTAAGTGCAATCTAAACGGAAAAACTGGTAAAGGAGACAAATTCTGATACAAATCAAAACAATTTGTGTAAAATACGATTATCAAATGAATTGAACATTTGATAACACACTCAAGCTTGAAAAACAAAATAAGAAATGGAGGAAAGTACAATGACAAAAAAGAACGAAGAAGTAAAAAATATCGATGAAGTAACAGCAGAGGAAATTGAGGGTTACGATTACTGCACAACCAAAAAGCAGAAATGCTTAAATGATTGCGCCGGCTCTCCGATGTTATCAACGCTTGACTAAAAACATGCGAGGAGGAAATAAGGAGGACTTATTTCCTCCTTTTCTAATATGGAAACAAATACTAAAATGATAAATAAAGTTATTAGTACAAATACAAATACGTCTTGGTTAAAGATAATTGCACTTATTACGATGACTTGTGATCATATTGGCAAAATGTTTTTTCCAAAAATTACAATATTACAAATAGTTGGACGAATAGCATTTCCTTTATTTGCATATTGTTTGGCTGTGGGATGTATATATACATATGATATAAAAAAATATGCATCTCGATTACTACTATTTGCCATAATTTCGCAGCCTTTCTATATAATGAGATTTAGTGCAAATATAAATCAGTTTATTGATAATCTTACAAATTTTAATATTTTTTTTACACTATTCATAGGGGTTTTAACAATATGGAGTATCAGAGATAAACGTTGGATTGCATTGGGACTTTGTTTATTATTTGCAGCTTTTGTAAATATAGATTATGGCTTGGCGGGTATAGTTTTAATAATAACGTTTTATATTTTTATAAGCAAACAAAAGATATTGTTTATTTTAGTTGCATTACAGTTGGGAATGTATTTTATTTATCCAGGTGATGTAGAGTTTTTTGGAATAAAAGTAAACCTACAAGGTTTTTCGCTATTAGCAATTCCATTCATTTTTGCAAAAGAACGAAAGAAATGTGAAATTAAGGTAAATAAATATTTCTTCTATATCTATTATCCTGTTCATTTTATTATATTAACATTATTAAAACAAATATTAATGTAAAGCATTTAGTTTAGAGCTGCTTAAGGCGGCACCATTTCCGGATGAACTGGCTGCCCTTGGAACAGAGGGAATGAAACAGATATGGCATGAGGCGAAGCTTCGTGGACGAGGCTATGCCAATGCATCATCTATTCTGGAATACGCAAGGAAAAGCGTAGGGATCAAGGATGGATCGGATGCCGGCAGACAGGCTGTTAAGTGGTTCGTCAGCCGGATTATCGAGCTTGATGAGCAGCTTTCAGATATAGAAAACCAGTTAAATCAAAGATGCAATGAGATTCCATATGCAAAGAACATTCTGGCAATATCAGGAATCGGTGAAAACATCCTGTCTGGGATACTTGCAGAGATGGGGGACATATCAAGATTTGACAATGTAAAGGAAATCCAGAAGTTAAGCGGATTAGGATTGGTAGCCTGCAGTTCGGGCAAGCATACCGGAGAGACCAAAATCAGTCACAGAGGACGCAAACGACTCAGATATTGGTTATTCCAGGCGGCAAAGTCGGCAGTGGCACATTCGGAAGAATTTAAGGAACTTCATGTTTACTATACGACAAGGAAGCAAAATCCGCTAAAGAAGATGCAGTCGCTCATAGTGATTGCCTGCAAGATACTGAGGGTGATTTTTACAATCCTGACAAAAGGGACAGCATATGATCCGAAGAAACTGTTGGGAGACATTGTAAGACCAGATCAGTCAATACCACAGGCAGCATAAGTACTACTTAAGATAGCATTACAAATCCAGACCCTTGCCGGGATTCAGAGTTTATCTGGATTCGGGCAGGGTTCTGGAAAAGAAACCCGTAAACCAGATGGAGTGTGGAGTGCACTACATCAGCACCAAGACCAACTGATAAAGCAGGGGAGGCATCCACTGAAAAAAGTCTCGGCAGCAAAGGAAGGTCAGTAACAATCAAAAACAAACAAGAGCTGTAGCTGGCAGTAGTTCTCTCCGTATGGCATGACCCTGTTTGAAAGCTTAGCTGGCACTCAGTGTATGAGCAGATGGGACGAAGGAAGTTGGCACACGATGCCATTAGACACGGAAGTTCATCATCATAGTTGATCAGAGGAATTATAGCCTTAATAAAGCAAAAGCAATGGATGCTTTATTTGGTGTACCTGTTTTCAACTATTCAGTACTTGATACAATGAATGTTCATGCACTTTAGCACTTGTTATGAGGTAACTGTTTAAAGAAAAA